>Ga0182014_10000713_pt1 | contig 45066 bp, 35 predicted proteins | sample 612S2DmetaG_FD_120489 | JGI IMG/M metagenome (GOLD analysis project Ga0182014, IMG submission 120489) | Permafrost microbial communities from Stordalen Mire, Sweden - 612S2D metaG | ecosystem: Environmental > Terrestrial > Soil > Wetlands > Permafrost | place: Sweden: Stordalen | collected... | reverse complement strand
TTACAGAAAAAAACGCTTTCTATATCTGCGGGGAGGTAGCTTAAAAGCTGCGGTAAAGGAAATGCGAAAGGACTCTGAAAGGATTTTTGATGAACTTGAAAATATAGCTGAAGAAATAGATTCCATAAAAGGAATAAAGAACAGATAACAAAATTAAGGAAAAGATTTTAAGAATTAAATTCAATGAACTCGAACTGAATAGACATTTAACAATAAACTCATTTATCTTTGGACGTCAGCAGCAGATTCTAAACATTGTATCCCTCTATTCATCCAATGTAAGATAAACCCTACCATACTCACGAAAATGCCTTAAATCGTTCCACAATCTATCTTCGTATATTTCTTAATATTCATTTCATTACAGTAAGTATTGTAATCATAGAAACTCAAATTAGCTCTTGAAATCCATAATCTAATTTGATGCTTGTTTCTTTTAAATATTCATTGCCGAACGGTAGCATAGTTATTCCTAAAACTGCTATGAAGGTATACCTTCTGCTTGTTTTATCATATCTCGCTGTATTCATTCTTTAGCTTCCTGATGTTTGTTAAGATCTAGCATATGACGAAATTTAGGAGTTTATTAAAATCTTCAGTAACTATATCTAAAAAATTATAATACATTTTGCATATTATTTTTTTAAAGTATGTATAACAGTTGTAACTATTTCAGCACCTAAAACTTTTATTTATATTCCATCATTAGAAACTGCATTGAATGTAGGTTGAATTTGTCACTTCAGATGAATTAAACCGTCAACTTAGTGTTGAATTAATTTTTGAATTGCACGATGCAAAAGGAGATCTGAATAAGAGATATGCAAATTTAGTGATTGTTGAGCTTAATATTTTTATTTTCCAAACAAAACATGACATCAGTTAGTGGTACTTTCTTCAACAAGTGGAAAAACACTGATTGATACAGCAAATGACATAATTAATGCTTTGAGCAATCAAGTTCGGTAGAAAATTTTGTAACCGAATATAGTCAAATGTATTGAAGTTGTGAAAATTCCATAAAATAGGTACTGAAGGAATTGGCTATATTGTGTATCACTATTCTAAAATAGGATATCCACATCTAAAGCAATATTCACCCTGCATTAAAAAAATAGACAAAAGAAATATCAATCATTTAAGATACAATTTTAATTTTTATCCTCCACTACAATTGTATATGGTTGTACAGTATTTATCGTGAGATAATAATCTCCTGAGCCTCTCATTATAGAAGAATCTGAACCAGCACCAATAATATTTGCAGCTAAATCTTTAAGTGACCAATCTGATTTATATACATAAATTTGAAAATTCATATCACCATACTTTCCAGGCGGTTCTGGTGCAAAAATAATATTTCCTCAGTTTGAGACTATAATTCTTGCCTTTATGTGCTATTTTATCCGTGATAAAATTAATCAAATTTCCTTATTGTGAAGGTTTTTTCTGATTTTGCAAGGGAGCCAGATTTTTTGCAACGGAACCCCAAACAGTTCTGGCCTTCTCTAGTAGTTCCTACAATTACCTGGAGCAATCCTAGTGACATAACATATGGAACAGCACTAGGCAACACTCAGCTAGATGTGACTTCTTCAGTACCTGGGAATTTTACATATAATCCACAAGCAGGAACGGTATTAAGTGCAGGCCAAAACCAGCAATTGACTGCTACTTTAACGCCAACTGATAATGTTAATTATACTACGGTATCAGCAAGTGTTTTGATTAATTAATACAAGCGACTCCAACACCCGCCTGGATTCCAAATCCACTTGCAAGCATAATCTCTGGTACAGCATTGGGTGCCGACCTAGATGCAAAGGCTACAGATCCAACAACTGGAAATCCAGTCACTGGAAACTTTGTATATACAGATGAAACAGCAGCTGTAGATACTGCACAAACCGTATTAAGTGTAGGTACCCATACATTGACTGCTACCTTTACACCAACATATACTACAAATTATACTAGTGGTGGAACAGTTCAAAATTCACTAACTGTAGCATAGGCAACGCCAAAAATTGTACTTACTCCTACACAGCAAATCCAACAAATGATTGCTTTTGTGCAAGGTATAACCACTTCTGGTGAGCTTGATGAAGGATCATCTTATGAACTGATAGCTATACTTAACGCTGCAGAGACAAATCTGGATAGAATAGAAAGTGATCCAACTGTGGGAAATCCATATGCAGAACCTGCAGAACTTAGATACTTTATCAGCCAGATAAAAGATAAAATCGAGTCAAATACAGAAATTAACGAGAAAAATTTGGATAGGGGGCCAGCAGTGAAAAAAATTGGAGGTCAATCGGAATCCTCCTTAGTATGAATTTTTTTGCTTCATTTTAACATTTTTGCGATCTAATTTTACATACAGTACTAAATATTTAAACCAACAGCCATATAATTTGCGAAATATAATATCAAAATTCCATCTAAATTTGAAAAAATGAAGATCTAAAGACAGAGAATTATCTATCAAACTAAATCATAAAAATGAGTCAAAAATTTGGTGAAAAAAATATCACTTTTTCATTTCTCTAAAATATGAAAATTTCCTTCCAAAATGAAAATTAAACTGTTAAATTATGGATGGTAAATAGAACTTGAAAATGGAACTAGAAATTAAGAAAATTGAACCGGAAAATAAGTCAGAATAGCAAAAATAATTGAAAGATTGTAAGATAAACTCTTTGAGCTATCCTTTCAAACCCTTCAAAAGAAATTCACGTGCAGTTTTTGCGTCAGCTGTGCCTTTTGTTTTTTTCATAACCTGCCCTACCAGAAAGTTCAGGGACTTTTCTGCCCCACCTAGGTAGTCCTGTACTGCACCTGTGTTTTCCGCGATCGTTTCGGCAACAACCTTACTTACGAGATCATCTTCAGCCTTGGATAGCCCTTTCTCTTCTATAATCCGGAATGGAGATTTCTCTCCCTTGCTATCCAGGATGCTACGGATGACCTCAACCGCAGATCTGTCACTGATTTTGCCTTCGGCAAAAAGTGGAACCAGTTCTACCATATCGGAGACCTTAAAGGAATTCTCTATTTTCATTCCTTTTGTATTGAGGAAGAAGATCTTCTTTCCATCATAAGAGGAAATTGCAAGGTCACGGTAATTTAACTCACCGAGTAAAACATCGGCAGTCCAGGTAGCTGCAATTTTTGGATCCACACCTTTTGCACATATGCTTTCATAGAAGTCTGCGAGCATTATCTTGGAGGTAAGGGCTCTTGCATGCATATCAGTGATACAGTACTCTTCTATAAAACGCGCATGTTTGGCATCTGGAAGTTCAGGAAGCGTTTCCCTGACTGAAGGAATCCAGCCAACCACGCGCATGGGCATAAGGTCAGGCTCGCGAAAGTAGCGGTAGTCTTCTGCTTCTTCTTTTGTCCTCAAGGAAATTGTCACGCCTCGTCCCTCATCGTAGTGACGAGTCTCCTGAATGATTTTTCCTCCATGACGGATTACGTTCTTCTGGCGCATGATCTCGTAGAGAAGGGCTCTTTCCACTCCTTTATGGGAGGATATATTTTTGATTTCAACACGAGTACCCCAATAGACAGAAACGTTTGCATCCACACGCATTGCCCCTTCCAGATTTCCATCAAAAATATCCAGATATTCAAGGATGTTCCTTAACTTGTCAAGGAACCGTCTGGCTTCCTTAGGGGTGCGTATATCGGGTTCTGTGACAATTTCAATCAAGGACATTCCTGACCTATTGTAGTTTATAAGAACTCCTTTGGACTTTTCAATGCTTCCCAAGTGAACAAGCTTGCCAGGGTCTTCTTCCATGTGAGCTCTGGTGATCCCAATTACATGCTCCCCATCTTCTCCTTCAATCACAACTTTTCCCTTGCTTACTATTGGGAAGTCGTACTGTGTGACCTGAAAACCTTTTGGAAGATCTGGGTAGAAATAGTTCTTCCTGTGGAACTGGGTCTCTTCAGCAATTTCTCCTTCAAGAGCAAGTCCTACCTTAATTGCTGCTTCGACTGCCTTTTTGTTCAGGACAGGAAGCGTACCTGGCAAGCCCAGGCAAATAGGGCAGGTTTGAGCATTAGGAGCTGCATTGTGATAATCAGAAGAACAACCACAGAACATTTTGGTCTTAAGCTTATTTAGCTGGACATGAATTTCAAGACCAATTTTGATACCTTCAGGGTTTTCGTAGACCATTTATGCCACCTCTAAGGGTCTCTTTGTGTGGTAATCAGTAATCTGCTCAAACGTGTACGCAGCTCTTAGGACAGTTAGCTCTTCAAAGGGCCTCCCTATTATCTGAAGCCCAATTGGAAGACCATCAGTGAAGCCACAAGATATGGAAATGGATGGTACACCTGCAAGATTTATCGGGCAGGTATTCACATCTGAGAGGTAGAGGGTTAGAGGATCTTCAATTTTCTCTCCGATTTTGAAAGCAGGATTCGGCATAGTCGGAGCCATTAGAAGATCAATTTTTGCAAGGGCTCTATCAAAATCCTGTTTTACAAGTGTCCTGACCTTCAAAGCCTTTAAATAATATTTATCATGATAGCCCGCAGAAAGAGCATAAGTTCCTAGAAGAATTCTTCTCTTCACCTCTGTACCAAAGCCCTCAGCTCTTGTCTTTGAAACCATAGCATTCCAGTTTTCGCCATTATTTCTAAATCCATAGCGTGTTCCATCAAAGCGGGCAAGGTTTGAGGATGCCTCACTCATTGCAATAATATAGTATGAAGCAAGAGCATACTTTATATTTGGCATTGAAACCTCTTCCCAGGTCGCTCCAAGACCTTCATATTTATGTATAGAATTCCATACCGCCTTTTCAACATCTGGATGAATACCTTCTCCAAAAAACTCTTTTGGGATCCCTATCTTCAGGCCTTTTACATCGTTAACCAAAGCTTTCTGATATGCCATTTTTCTGTCAATTGAAGTGGAATCTCTGCGGTCATAGCCTGCAATAACATCCATAAGAATTGCAATATCTGCCACGTTGTTCGCAAGAGGACCTACCTGTTCAAGGGAATTTGCGTAAGCAACCACTCCATACCTGGAAACTACCCCATAGGTTGGTTTAAGTCCGACAACGCCGCAAAAAGCTGCAGGGCAGCGTACAGATCCACCAGTATCAGAACCAAGTGCCAAAGGTGCTTCCCCTGCTGCAATAACAGCAGCACTACCTCCAGAAGATCCTCCAGGTACTCTTTCAAGGTCCCAGGGATTTGCAGTAGGCCCAAAATAGCTGGTTTCCGTAGAGGAGCCCATTGCAAATTCATCCATATTTGTTTTTCCAAGAATTACTGCGCCTGCAACAAGAAGTTTTTCTACAACATGGGCATTGAATGGTGGAATATAGCCCTCAAGGATCCTCGAACCACAGCTATTTGGTAGCCCTTTTACTGAAATATTATCCTTTATTGCGATTGGCACACCTGCAAGAAGACCATCTTGCCCTTCATCATCTATTTTTTTTGCCTGCTCAATAGCTTTTTCAGAAACTGTTATATAGCCATTAATTTTACTCTTTTTTATAACTTCTAGGTAGCCAGATATTACTTCTTCGGCTGAGCTTTCTTCAATTTGCTCTTTAACCTGTGCAACACTCATCCATTTTGCCATCAAAACCTCTCCTCAGCCGATTTTTGGAACCCTGAAAGTCCCTTCCTCTTTATATTCAGTATTTGCGAGAACAATTTCCTGCGGGAGGCACTCTTCTATCACATCCTCCCTGAACACATTATAAATCTCAGCTACATGATAAGTGGGGATTATATGTTCGGTTGGCAATTCGTCAAGCTGTCCGAAGTATTCCAGTACTGAGTTAAGTTTTTCCATGAATTCGACCTTTTCCTGCTCATTGATGTCAATACGAGCAAGCCAACCAATATGTTCTACATCTTCTTTTGTGATCATAAAATTCCTCAAAAACAGAGTGATCTTGAATAGAATGTCATTGGTACTGCATAATAGAAACAGGTTAATGAATAAATATATATTCATCTCCTAAATTGAGCTACCAAAGTTTCGCTTCAGGAATACTAGGTACTTTTCACTCAGTTCACTCTTTCAAGAGGACTATTAATGACACTGTGAACAAACTTCGATCAGACCATCTAAAAAATAATGACAAATGCCCGTATTCTTTTATTTCTCCCTCTCAAGAGAACGATTTATTTATTTGAAGTTTCAAATCTTCTATCTCAACCGAATTTCGCTTCTGCATCAAGATATTCTTCTACTCCTCAAAAGAACTCTTTTATTTATTTAGAGTTTTAAGCCTTCAATCCTCTGTCGAAATCGTACATCTGGACCTCAATCATTTTTGCCAGGAGAATACTTTTTCAAATTAGTCACCATTAAAGTGCTGAGCTTTGATTCACCATTTGTCTACAGCTTTATTGAATCTTTAGTATCATCAGACTAATCAGGGGAAGAATTGACAAGCCTCTTGAGCTGTCAACTGCATCAAATAATATACCTGAATAAAGCTATCAGATAAGTGCAGAAATTGTCAGAAGAACCCCTGTAGTCGTTAAAATCACTAATCTTTAAGATATGTTCTTTTCCATCTTTCAGAATGACTCCGAACCTTACTTTATAAATTTTAATGCTATCTTAATTTTCGAATTTAACCCCATCCCCTTCCATCAATGCTCTAATTCCCTCATTATTGAATTATCCATTCTAAAGAATCCCATTTTAAGGATCCAATCATATCAAGAGATACAAAAAGCCGTATGAGCCCTTTTGCATTTTAGTGACGATATCGAGATTGCAGCTTGTCCTAAAAAACTCTATAACATCCATTCCCTATTTTATAGAACTCATAGAAAGACTTCAATAGCCATGGAATGGTTAATAGAAGCTACCCCTTCTCCTGAATATCTATTTGTTGGGTTTTGTTTCTATGGACACAGGTCTTCAGTGTCTTTCTTTTGACCGATTAATAACCACAAAATAATCTATCAGTACTTCATCTAAAGCATACCAAAGGAGATCTGGTACAGCCCCTCTGTGTGTACCCTTTATTTGAGCATATCAGACCTTGCATCATACACATAACAATGATACCGAATCTCTTCAGTTTTTAGACAATCTATACAAATCAGGATAATATCGACAAAAATTATTTAATGTAAAGCAATAGTTGATCATAACGAAAAATAACTCCACTAATGGAAGAAATAAAGTCAATTCACTATCTGATCTTCTGAATTATTTAGTATCGTTTGATACAATAACTTTACCTGATGAAGCAAACTATAGCTATCAATAAGTTCTTAATTTTGTATTTCATGATGCAACACCTTCTACCAATTTCTAGAATCTACAACCAACGATCTAAGGTAAGAAACATTAAAAAATTCTTTTCTAGGTATACTCTCCAAAGTTATATAAGATTCGCTTCTAGTGAAATAGTCTTTCTTCACTAAGGAAAATAAATGATGACATTTTTAAGATGATGGATCTTAAAACTAAGTTCAAGGCATTTCTTTTGATTTCCATAATATTCTAGAGAGGATTTCAAGAAACCCCAATTTTTAGCCGGTTGTATATAAAAAATATATAAGTATTTTGTTGAAATCTGAGGTTCATCGAAATTATCTAAAGTACAAATTAGTTGGTTAAGAACAGTTCTTTGAGACGTTTTCATCTCTGCACCAAGCTGCGAGGTATTCGACTTTAATAAGAACAACAAATATGATGGAAAGGATAACAAAAAACTTAAAAAAGAAGCAAATTAGGGGAATTCCTAATGATAAATGTATTGAGACTACTAGTCTCAATACTCATTGATAGAAATGAAGACTGAATAACGGGAAACAAGTATATAGTAATGGAGCAGTAATCAAAAAAGACGATTCAGGGTATAGAGCAGATTTTATGGAAAATTATGCATGGTTCCCTTTTTATAATTTTCGGATTTTTGATTTATTACAGCCAATTGATAGCAGAATTAATGGGAAATTATAGTGATTCCATAAAATATTTAGACTCGATTAATCCAGATAACTCTAATTCAGTTCGAAAAACCTACAGATAAGTCTGAATTTTTTTAAACAAATATCACAAAATAGTCCACCTCGAAATTCATCTACGCCCATATTTTCAGGAAGGGATCAAAAATGGCTATGAAACCAAGAATTACAGAATCTCCTCATGTTCGCTTGATTGATCTTAAGTCAAAACCTTTCTTTATAGTAGCTTCCGTAGAAGTCGGGAACACTACAACCAAATCTATCCTTACAGCTACCAATATGGATACTTGCAGGACCCATATAATAAACAAAATAGTTAGGATGACAAGAGATGTCCGTCCTCCAAAATGCAGTGAAGTCGTATTTGGGAAGACACTTACAGGTGTAGAACTTACTCGTGAGTCCGTCGCAGATTTGGTGCGCATCACCCTAACTGAATCGATGGAAAAAGCTAACCTGGATATAAAAACTGATCTGAACTTCGTTGTCCGCTCCACGGGGATAGTTGCAGGTTTCGATTCCCCAGATGAAGTTGGTGAATTCATCAAAGGTCTGGCAGATGGCTGTCTGATGGCGGGAGTCCCACCAAAAAACATGACACCTCCGATGTTTATTTCAAATATCGTTCAAAAGCTCCAGAAATACAGCAAACTGGATAAAGTAATCTTTGATGGAGCTGTAGCCGGAGTAATCCCGCCTATAGGATCAACTGGTGTTGAAATTGTTGCAAATGAAATGGAAGGAGAGCTTGCGACAGCAGGAATTAAGGAAGCAGCCAAACTCACAGATGTAGATTTTAGGAACCCCTGTATTTCGATCGATTTCGGTACAACTCTTGACGGTAGGATCACAAGCCCTGGCCAACCGTACGCAAAAACCATTGGAAACTTCTGCGGTTATGCAGGAGCAATTCCTGATGCGATTGTTCGGGGTTCGGAAATAGTAGATCCCAAAGTGGGAACTGCTCTCGAAGTTTTTGATAAACAGAAATCACCTTCTTTCCTTACCTTGAAAATAAAAGCTAAAACTATTGAAGCTTATGCAAAGCGCATCCATGAACTTATTACAATAGAAAAGGTCCCAGTGGGTAGAAAGAGATATGGGAGCGTGCCTGTTAGGCCAGATGCAGCCGAACAAATAGGGGTGACACTTATAGGCTGCGATGTAGGTGAAAACGGTACAGATATGAATAAGCTTAGTGCTATAGGAATGGAGATATGTAAGATCCACGGACTTCAGATTGTTTCTGCTATTATTGACGAGGTAATGGCAAGAGTGGTATGTAGACTAATCGAGATCGTAAGAAAAGAGAACCTTATTTTTGAAGATACAACTATCGGAATTACTGGCAGAGCCGGCATTACAGGGAATAAACCCAAACTGATTCTGCAGTGCCTTGAAAAAATGAACCTTGCTCCTAAAATAGATGAACGGGTAGTTTTTGCAGATGATGGACTTGCCAGAGGCGCAGCTGTGATGGCCCGCTGTATGAACTCTCTTGGTTCTTCACAAAACCCTCTCGGCGGCAGCCATGGAGGGAAATGCATTCTTGCACAAAGAATGAAACTACAGGAAAAACGATACAAGAAATAGTGGTTCAATAAAATGATTTCAAAAATAAAGACTTTTTAATACCTTGTGGAATCACAAAAATTCTACAGCAATTTCACTGGCATTTGACCGCAATCAATTAAAAACTCCGAAAATGATAAAAATTCTCATGGTAAATTTCAGCGATTCCATAAAATATAAAAACCCGGAAGAGACAGAAGCATATATTTTATAATATATAGACTGGGCTTCATAAATTTGTTTTATTCATACAATTAAAAATTAAATATTGTTTTTTTGATTTTTAGCATTTATCGAAGATGTCGATAAAACCAAATTTTTGGCTGGTTGCTTATAAAGCGCATGTAAGCAATTTGTTGAAAGCAGTAGTTTATCGAAATTATCTATCATTTCCAGGAAGTTTATATGCAGAAGACGTGTTTTTTGTAAGAAACTACTGTATTAATTAATATGATCCATAAAATATAAGTTAAAATTTTTCATTTTGCACGATTCAGAGTTCAAATTATGATATAAAAAATAATAAAAAGTTTTCAAAAAGGAGAGAAATATAAATGTAAAAACTGAAGGTTATTAAAATGAATGCAAAAAATTAACCTCCTGCTCCTCCACCTCCTGCTTTTCCAAGCTCAAACCCTTGAAGGATTTCACTTGCTTTCTTAAACCTTTCTTCCAGTTCATCTGCAGTAAATTCCCTTTCTTCTTTCTTTCCACCAGGTTTGATGTCAGTTTTTTCTAGGGTATCTTCCTTATACCACAGATAGGTACTCTCGAGCAGAACCCATACTGTACCCTGATCATCCTTTTTGATGTCAGTCACACGACTTACAGTATCGGAATTTACGTACTTTACAACATCTCCCACTTCAATTATATTCTTGTTACGCCCTACTGCTATAATCTCGTCAGCTTCAGCCATGTTCTCGCCTCAAAGGTTTCCAAGAAACTTGTATTCAAGCCCTGAAAGTCCTTTATCTTGTTAGTTAATTATAGGTTATCCAGCCGATCTAATAAATATTATATAGCCTGAATTCTTCAAAATTTCTGCTCAGAACATATTTCAGAAACTTTCAAATTTCGCAAAAAAATAAGTCCAATCTCAATGTTTTTATCCGACATCCCTAGATGTACAAAAATGTATAATTTGTTTGCCTAGTTGACCACTATTATTCAGTGAAAGTTAGATTAATTTCTGAACTACTGTCATATTGGAAAATAAATGCATTCGTATGTACATCTGCGAAATATGGGTTTTATTGCTGCGTTTTTAATTTTGACTAATTTCCATCCTGAGATCTCCCATCAGTGCAACCCTTTCGGCAAAAGCATTGTGCCTGTGGATGCTTTCTTCATTAGTCTGTTTGATAGTAATTACTGCATTATCAGGGAGATTAGGAAAGTCTTTTACGATATTATCCGCCATAGTTCTTACGCAGTCTTCCACGAATTTCGGATTCATATGAGCAGTTTCCACAACGACTTTTTCATCGGCACGTTTCAAGACCTCAAACACACTGGAACTCATGGAACGCTCAATAATATTGATAATACTTTCTAAAGAAACATCGAAGTCATGTGCAACCTTAATAGAGATAATACCCCTGCCACGTTGGTTGTGGGTAGCCATGGGAACCCTTTCCAAGAATTTTATAATCGTTTCCTTATCGACTCCCAATTCTGAAAGCTCATTTGCAGCTTTATCTATCATAATCTCCTGAGCACATGGACAAGCTGTCATTCCTACAACTTCTGCACCTATGAGCTTCTTTAAATTAAAGTAGCCATTACCTCCGTGTCCCTTTATAGCAGAAGCTTCAGCAAAGATATTTACAACTTCTTGGCACTTGATCCCTGTTGATGGAGAAGCACGCCTAATCATATACTCGCTTCTCATACGGACTTCGGCCTGATTGGCATATTCATGCCTACCAAGCAAATTATACGCGATATCACTGCAAAGCTGCTCAATTTCGTATATTGGTGTACTGAGCACCTTTTCAAGAACCTCGTCTACAGCTTCGAAGTTTCGTGAGAGGTTTGCTCCCTTCCGGTCGGAGGGTAGATCAACAAAAACGTCAAAAGTTGAAATCAGAACGATAGGACGTTTGTCTTTACGCTTTATCTCTACAAGCTTTTTCATATTTGTTACCCCAACACGGGTAAGGTTAATAGCTACACTTGGTTTGCTGGCCTGGACGTCCGGGAGGTTGAAAGTGCAATGTTCCATGTTGACCAAATCCGCGAAAAAATGAGTTTTTAATTTGTAGAACGAATTATCGGCAGATACATAGTTTCATAACATATACTTGGAAAAATATAGGTGTTACTTAGTCAATTGGTTGATATCATTCCAATGAAATCTGAAGGTAATTCCTAGACCTTTCTTGTCCAGTGTCCTGGAAAAGCCCAAGCCTATTGGCTACGAGCACTAAAAATAAAAACTTAATCTATATTCGAGAAATTGGTTATCAAATATCAACCACTTCGGATGCATTACGAAATTTAATAACCATAAGGAGTTTTAACATGTAAAGCTTATGCTTACTATATTTTCTTCCAAATGTACAAGATGATAAAAATCAAAATATTTCCCAAAATCCACTTTCGGAAGCTATTTTTAATTTAATTTTTAATAAGATATAAATATTTAAATATTTCCCGTGTACCGGCTTTGCACCTAAAGTAAGTTTTGCACCTAAAGTATTAATCTTGCATTTAAACTCGAGCTAAAATAGGACTTTAGGTGCAAAGCCCCGTGTACCCAACAATATGGACAAATTTGGTTTACAAACCCTCATATTTAGGGGAAATTTACATAAAACAATAACTATAGACAACATCCAAAGAAAGATTTTATATACTTTAAAACTTAATCAATATCTGCAATACAATTTGCGAGGTGACCTTTATATCCAACACAAGAAATTTTGTTTTACGAGATGAAGACGGCAACGAGCATGGAGTTTTCACTGGAAAACAGCCTAGACAAGCTGCTTTGAAAGCTGCAAACAGGGGCACTGGGACCAAATCCAAACCTGAGACTATCCGACTCAGGGAACGAGGGACAAAGAAAGTACACGTTTTTAAGGCATGGAAGGACCTTGTCGCAGCCCCAAAAAACAGGCCTAGTTGGATGCCGGAGAAAATAAGTAAGCCCTTTGTCAAGAAAGATAAAATAGACAAAATCGAGTAAAATATAATTTCAATCACATACCCGCAAAATTGGGATTCTTTTCGTTTCTTTTAGATATCCACACAGGGATTAGCTTGGAAGTGTATTTTAATCTCAATACCATCCAAGCTGACTTATTTAATTACTTTATTTGAGTTCTTATAGTATTATTTTTGTTTATTTACATAGCAGACTTGTATTTTTATTCCAGTCGAAAATCTCACAAGTTGTTGTGGGTATGGAAACTTCTACGAACATCGGGAAAAAATTTCTTTCAGAAAATAAATCATCAATTATTTGATATCTATATGCTTCGAAATTGATAAAAGGAATTATTGTGAGTTTGATACAAAAGGCACTGAGAATGATCAGGTACATATTTTAGTTGGTGCTGAACCAAAACACTTTCCTTCAAGAGGTATGAGATTATAAAAAGTATCGCAGAAAGAAAAATCTTAACAGAATACTTTGAGATTAATAAACAATCATGGGATTGTGAACTTCGGAGTGAGGGAGGGCACATTAAATTGTGGGTGATGGGAAATTTCCGATGCAATTTAAAAAATGTGTTTGAAATATGGAAAATCATGAAGAAAAAAAGCATATAATGGAAATTTTATGAATGTACACAGATTTATAATTTAATTCCCTATTTCCCACAACTATTCAGTGAAAGTTAAATTATTTTTAAGCTACTGCAATATTAAGAAGACGAATGGCATTTTTGTATAAGTCTTCAAAAAGTGAGATCTAAAAAATGAAAATATTTGATTCTGAACAATTCCTTTATATCCAGAGCTGGTAGGCAAACATACTCTTTGTTGTCAACTGGATGAAACACAGCAACTTTGATTAAGAACATTCAACGATAATTTTAAAAACAGTTTTTCTGATTCTTACATCATGGAAATGAAGAGAGAGAATGTGCTCATTGAAGCCCTACCTTATATGCAGGAATTTTATGATTCAATAATAGTTATCAAGGTAGGTGGGAACGCAATGATCAGCGCCCAGATACTGGAGGATATAATTAAAGATATTCTACTACTACGCTATGTGGGAATCAAACCCGTCATAGTACATGGCGGTGGGCCTGAGATTACGGAAAAAATGGAGCGAATGGGAAAAAAGGCTGAATTTTACCAGGGGCTCCGTATTACAGATGATGAAACTATGGAAATTGCCAGGATGGTTCTCGTTGGAAACATCAATACCAAAATGGTATCCCTTATCGGAGTTTTAGGAGGAAAAGGTATTGGTCTTACGGGATATGACGGAAGAATGATCTTGGGTCATAAACAGGCTACCAAGAAAGTAGTTGTGGAGGGTATTGAAACAGAAGTGGATATTGGCTGGGTAGGGGAGAGTGAAGTCATTAACCCTGACATTCTTTATATAGTACTTGAAAAAGGTTACATTCCGGTTATCTCGCCCATCGCTGTGGACGCTAAGGGCAATGCTCTGAATATTAATGCTGATACGGTAGCAAGCGATATTGCTGCAGCTCTGCATGCCAAAAAACTAATACTGATGACTGATGTTTCAGGCCTTCTGAGAAACCTAAAGGATCCCAGCAGTCGTATATCTCATGTAACTCTGGATGATATAGATCTTCTTATCTCTGAGGGCATTATACATGGAGGCATGATTCCTAAAATTAAGGGCGCTGCAATGGCAGTAAAAAGCGGGGTTGAAAGAGCCCATATCATTAATGGAAGCTTTTCTCACTCAATGCTTCTTGAACTCTTTACCAATTGTGGAATCGGAACCATGGTCTATGAGCCAGAGAAGCCTCATAAATAATTATATATGAATCAGAATTTCTGATGGATTATTAATTAAGAAAAATTTGATAGTGAAGGTTCATGAATCTACTCATCAGACCAATTAGTTATATTAGAACTACCATAAATACCTAAATTATTTACACCGCTTTTGTTTATTATTACTTGAAGATTAAATAATAGTTATTCAGTAAAATAATAAACATATATTTATTCTGTGACTTTGCAAGATGGCAAGTAGAATATATCATTCAATATCTCTCTGAGTTACGAATATCTGTTTTATCGTATGTAACTGGTGACGGTATGGTGACGGTTTCTGATAACAAAACCATTGGATTGATTTCACTTTTATCTTCAGGTGATAAATATATCTCTAACTATTTTCGCAGACACGTAAATTCAGATGTAGGTATCCAAATCTGATACTCTTAAATATAACCAAAAGATTAGGACACTGATAGACTCAAGTTATGGTTCTTATCCGATGGTAATATGAGAAGTGTGCGAGTCCCTAAAAATAGATCATAGAACCACTAAAGTTGTTTCCGTGGGTTTCATGGGCTAAAGGATTTTGGTGACAGTGGTGCGTATGGCAGCAGATGTGGTAGAGATCATTACATAGAAATGACGGTTGCCATGGGTTTGTTGGCCGCAGTGATTTATTTGATAATTTTTCGCTAATTATAGCTTTTTATACGAATTAATCGATTTAATGTAGTATTATTTGGCATTTTTACTGAATAAGTCGAATTAATATTGGGATTTATGTGTCAATTTATATCTAAGATTGGTATTTATTTGAAAATTAATTTTAACGAAAAAGGTGAATGCATACTGTTTTAGAGAATCAAAAAATTTATTTAAGATTTAAATCAAAAAAAACCAATTTAATAGCAAGAATTTTTGCCTGACTATTAACTCTTCAAAAGCTAAAGTGGTTTCCAGAGAGTTGACTCCCTGGTAAAATCTATTTTATTTTGGCTAACTTTATTCTTCTGCAAAAGTTGCATGCAGCATATCTTCTTCCTTTGACAAGTTTGAAGCAATGAGTTCGAATTTTGTTTGTTTTATAGCTTCTACTACCTTATCTTCAACCGCGTCGGTGTCATCAGAAACAATGCTGAAATGCCTTTAGTAACTTTGCTACGAATCGATTTTATGAAATCTTCATCAATTCTAATATTGGTCATGGAACCGGTAAGTGCACCTATTGCAACCCCAGCGACCAAGCCCAATAAAGGAATAAAAAATACGACTAACCGGATTACAATAGCTGAATTTAGATATTATATATCTGATGGATTTATGATTTAATTTATTGTGTCAATTAGAGCAGAATCCCACTTTCCACAGATGAAACAAGATGCCATATATTTTTTTAATATGGAAGTGGCTTAAGAACTAATTCAAATTTCAATAATAATAGTGATCTAATAAGCAACCAAATTATGCATCTGTATAGCATCCGCAGGATGTCGGCAAAATTACTACAAAAGCTAGATGTTCTAACACTTTTCTAGAGCCATACAAAAAATAATCTGAAAAATAAGTAAAAGACCAGAAAAATATAAGGAAGGGAAAAGCCAAATAAAAAATGTAAAAATAAAGTGCAAAATTTTAGTTTGCAAGAATAAGGGCTTCTCCGCGTGATATATTAACTTCTTTTATTGAACCTTCGAGGGTCATTTTATCCCCAAGAATCCCCGTAAGCTGGATCGAGTTTCCTTCAACCAGGATTTTCGCCACGGAATCCATAACTTTTTCGCGCCTGTTTCCTCGAAGCAGGATAACATTAAGTTCACACATCTTTAATTTCTCCCATGAGTCATTTTTAGTTTATTTAAGCCATTAATTTGATCCAATTTAGACGATATCTATTAATCAATATATAAAGAATTTCGTTATATTAATCTTGTGTCATGTCTATAGAGTAAGTAGTAATTTACAAAAAATATTATGAAAATTCTGATAAACTCCTATTCATTTGAGCAATGGAGCGTTAAAATCTCTTAATAATAATTTATATTGATGAAAATTTCTACTGATGTTGCTCTTAAAGAAAAATACAAACTAATTTAGTTTATAATGCCTACATAAGCAATTTATGGAAATCTGAAGTTCATCGAGGTATCGAAAAAGCAAGACTCCTAATTACAAAAAAATCTTATTAAAAAGTGGAAATATTGTTCTGATCCACGGGAGTTTTAGTATCCCAAAATTATTGCTATTTTTGAGAGCAGATCCAATAAAAAATACCTCCAGTACGCAGGAGTTGATGCAATTGTCTCTTCCAAAGCGTTGTTTGGACAGCTTATCAAAAAAAAGGCGACTCAAATTTATGTACTCGAAGTCACATGGACAACCTAAACTTTTGACTGGACCCATATATTTGAGTCCCCTATCTACTGAAAAGCCCTAATGTAAGAAAGACAATTAAAGAAATTTCTAGACAGAAGCAATTGACATGTGCAAAAATTATAGAAAATATGGAAAAATTGGTACATCTCCTTCAATCCAAAAAAAAATGTGATCGTGGAAAACTCATTTTTCTGGCTTCAGGAACTTCAGAGCAGCTTTCAAAAATAAAGAAAGTGATACATTGATCCGATAGTTTGATATACATTTCAAATTTATCTATATCCACAAAGATAGCATTAAGTTTACAGAACAAATCAAATATTAAGCCTTAGAACATGAATTCTGAGGATTGGGGGGTCAAAAATGGAAACTAAAGGGCATTTTGTCTTACTCGGGTACGGGGATGTTGGAAAAAGCATCGTAAAAGTACTTTCTGGAGGACCTTTTCGTTTCGTAGTTGTAGACTCCGATAAAAAAGTTTTTGATAATGTTGACTTTGAGTATTTAATCGGCGATGCATCAGATGAAGAGATACTGATTGAAACCGGAGTAAAGACTGCTTCTTTCGTTTTAGTGGTTCTTAATGACGATACGAATGTTATTTTTGCAACCCTCATTTCGAGGGGTCTGAATCCGGAAGTTACCATCGTGGCAAGAGCAAATTCAGTTAAATCCATAGACAAGATCTACAAAGCAGGAGCGGACTATGTCGGTTCTCTTTCCATAGTAGCCGGCCAGATGATTGCCAAAATGACTGCAAATTGCATGGGAAAAAGCTGTCGAATCGACGAGGATATAATGCTTTACGAAGGTATAGAAATTGAAAAGCATCGAGTTGAAAAGGGTTCTTTCCTTGAGAATAAATTAATAGAAGACCTTGATCTCGAAAGAAAGATCGGATGCACTATTATAGGCATTGGAAAGGGAAAACTTGTTATAACTACCATTACAAGGCAAACAGCAATTAAGGCCGGAGATGTGATCGCAGTTGTGGGAAGCAATAAGCAGATTTCAGAGTTTAAGGAAAGGTACCTTGAATAAAAGTCTGCTTTATATAATACTTATTTTAGTTTTGAGGAAGGAATCTATCCCACTTTCCGTATATGTATACAAAAATGCCATTCGTCTTTTTAATATTACAGTAGCTTAAAAATTAATTTAACTTTCACTGAATAATAGTGGCCAAATAAGCAAACAAATTGTAAATCTGTGTACGTTGGCGGAATTTTTGATCTATTACTCAAAACAAATATAAATACAGAAATTTTCGAGCTTGAGATGTGACAATATGGAGAGTTTGTCTACAGGAATTGAAGGATTGGATGTGTTAATGGATGGAGGATATCCAAAAGGAAAGGGGATTCTTATAACGGGTCCTCCAGGTGCTGGGAAAACTATTCTTGGACTTCACTTTCTGCACAGGAGCTGCCAGGAAGGCAGGAAATGTATATTGATTTTGACGAGGGAACTCACTGAAGACATCCTCAGCCAGTCCCGAAGCATCAAACTTGACCTCGAACCTTTTTTAAAGAGTGGACTACTTAGTATAAGAAATGTCTTTGAGGACAAAATGAACAAAATTAAATTCGTTACCAAGTTCGGTAAAGGACTCTGCTCTGTGGATGCAGACATAATAGAGTATCTTAGCGCAATGTCTTTGGAAGTTGATGTTGTGGTTATTGATACCATTGGGGTCCTGGCTATAAATTACGATATAAAAGAGTTTGCCGATGAATTTAGCTCGATAAGCATAATTCTCCTGAAAAACGAATGCACAAGCCTCTTTATTATGGACGAGGACTCTTATAACCTGACCCACCGACTTGCCGGCTATATGGCTTTTGGGCTAATACGGCTTATGTCGCAGGAAAACTTTAGCTATGGAAAGACAAAACAGTATATATATATCGAAAAAATGAGGGAGAAGACTGTTCCAGTTAAATACTCTCTGTTTGATATCACACCTGAAGGAATGAGAATTATTATAAGCATGAAGTAAACAACTGACCTACCTTTTTTGAACCATTTTACTTGAACTGAAGATTTATAGAATTTGCCACTTTTAAGTCAAAATAGTTTCAATTCTATGAGAAGGGAACTTCAAATCTCAAAAAAAATGGAAACAAAACTGGACAAATATAAGGTAAAACAAATGGAAAAAAGATCCCATTCCATTTATCCTTGGTTAAAATAATACTCTCACCTGAAAATTGTCGATTTCATAGCTGAAATCAGCTTCAAATTTGGTCCATATCAATTGAAATAAATAATTTGTTCCACCCATTGCTTGCAAACTTTAATAATTGTTGTGAAAATTTTGCAATTTATCAAAAGGTTTCACCCAACCCAAGCTAGTGAATATCATTCAACCTAATAAGAAAGCTAAGTGAGAATATCATGCTATCTTAATAAGGAATTCACAGCATTCGTTTTTATTTCCTATAGTTTTACGGGCCTCAATATTGAAGTCCGAATCCACTTTCAAAGCTATATTTAAAAAAATTTTTCGTGTAAGGGTGCATAAAATAGAGTTTTTACGGGCCTCTTCCCCTTTCCAGGGGCACCTAGTTCCCTTGATTATCCAAGAATTTTCGGTTTCACCCATGAAAGAGGTAAAATCACCACCTAACTGGTTCATTACCTCAGCACATATCTCTCCTGCATAAGCAAAGTCCATTTCTCGATTTTCAAAATAGTACATATCAAGAAGAGTTTTTTCAACCATACCTGTTATCTGGTTTATAATGATCTTTTTTTCCTCATGGGAAATAGCCTGGAGTAAAGTCGGAATAATTGCTGTAAGGATACTTTGTATCCTACTTTTAATCTCAAGACGGTCACGATCAGCCACCAACCGATCATGCATGGATTTTACTCGAAGCATAGATTTTACTCTGGTCTTAAGCTCCAGTCTGTTAATTGGCTTTATAAGGAAATCATCAGCTCCAGCTTCGATCCCCTTTATCTTATCTTGAAGCTCCGAAAGGCCAGTTAGCATTAAAACTTGAATGAACTGGGTCTCAGGATCATCCTTGATAATTTTGCAGATATCATATCCATTCATATCAGGTATGATAATATCCAGAAGAATCAAATCTGGTTTCTCTTCTTTTACTTTTAAGAGAGCTTCTTTCCCGCTTCGAGCAGTAATAACATCATAGGGTTCCAGTGAAAGGAAAGCTTCCACAATCTCTATATTTTCTGGGATGTCATCGATGATAAGTACCTTTAGTTTGTTTCTTTTACTAAGCAAGACTTACTCCCCCTGACTCATGAATTTTTATTCCTTCAGAAGTGATCTCAAAGACAGACATTTCGGGAGAAATAGGAGTGCTACGCATCTTAAGTATGTACATATAACGCTCCATTATTCCAAGGTAAGAGTTTTCTTTTATCAATAAGTGGATGGATCCATATACTGAATATTCGGCAAGTTGATGGGTCATATTGTGTGCAGATTCGTCCATTATTAGAAGAGCAGTACACCCTTTTTTCCTTACAATGTAATTCAGCCCATCAAATTGGTCTCTAAGTTTTTTTGTAGAAACTCTGATAGCAAAGGTTCCTATGTTGTCTACGACAAGACAATCGGTTCCTTCACGTATTGATCTAAACAGATTGGGAATTTCAATATCCAGAATTTCAGGCCTAAATCCATATCTCGTCTGCTCTATAACTTCGGAACGATCCTCAAAGATATTTTCTATAACTAACTGTCCGTTCTCATAGTACGGTCTAAGGTCATGTCCTACCATTTTTGCCTGGTAGAGAATATCTTCAGGAGTTTCTTCAGTTGCAATTAACAAACATTTTTTGCCTTCAAGACAATTTTTGTGAATGAAATGGATGCCGATAATTGTTTTTCCACTCCCTGCAATACCTGTAACAAGGGTCACTTTATTTACAGGATAACCCCCACTCAACTTCCTATCCAATTCTTCTATTCCTGTAGAAACCCTTTCCATTTCAATAAACCCCCATCAATGTATTTTATCATTATTTACATACTACCACACAAGAACTAATATGATAATTTCTATAAACCCTAAATTTATTTATACGCTCATACAGAGTATATAACGACCCGTGAAAATCAGCGGTTTATCGAAATCCTCTATTTAATCCTTTGTCTGGACAGTACTAATTTTTGTATGATAACTGGGTGTTTAACAACACCCTGGATCATAGAATAAATATGAAGTCTCTATGCTTTCATTCGGATCAATTAAACTATAGTAATTTTATGGACTTTTTATTAATTTACTGGTTTTTGATTTATTGAAGTCAATTGTTAGTGAACTAATGATAAATTGTGGAGATCTCAGAAAATATTAAAAAGTCTCGAAGCTAAATATGCGATATAAGTCTCTGTGTATCTGATTAATTAGCTACAGCTTTTACTAGCGCACATTACTTTTAACTAGTATACTGTATTACTTCATATATATTTTTTATTCTTTGCTTTTTAATTTCTAGTCAGGTTACAAGTTATTGAACAGGAACTCTGAACGTCAATAAATTTTTTAAACACCATAGATCATCAGTTATTCTTTCAGCAATTGCTAAAATACTTTGTAATCATTTGTTATCAAAATTAAATTTTTTGTCGTGCTTGTGAGTTAATAAAAACCTTGAGCAAAAAGATTCGTTAGATGTTCTTTAAAAAAGAACCACCTCCTTTTTTAGAATTACTTAATAATTTATGGATGCGACCCAATTTTTAGCTTTAGAGAATCATTAAGTTCAAATCAAATGATAACATGTTTGGAACAAAGTAACTGCCTTATGATGCATTTTCATGCCTTCACTAGCTTTCTCGGATAGTGTAACTTTTCTCTATCAGCTATATACAGCCATTTATTTGTGTTTTTTTCTTTTTATTCGGTTCTGTTTCTTTTTTAAGATTTTCTTGATCTTTTTGTTTCATCTGTCATTGATTTTAGTTTTTCCCGCTTCTTCTTCGTTCCGTTTCTCTAGTCTTTTTTCCAAGCTCTTTTTTGGTTAGTGTTTGTTAGCCGGTGTAATTTTTATGTTTATCCGAATGAAAAATATGTTGAAATGTCTTTTGATACTAAATAGTTTATGTGTTTGACCATATTTAGGTTATATTGAGATATATACATAAGTATGTATATTAGTGGAATAGCAATTTTTCATCCTAAAGTTGCTGTTATGATCCGTGGAATCAGGACTAAGTACATTTGATACTAATTATCTAAAGTTGCCACTATATAGAATATATGCAACAAATATATAATATCCATGTTGAGCTAGTATATCATGATCCATAAATGCACTATGAAATAGACCTCATAATAAAATGTTTTAGATAGTTATGTTTCTGAAAGTGAAAAATTGTCATGGAGCTCTCCAACAGATCTACCGGGCTGTAGGGATCTCTTTCCTGCAGCTTATACGATCTACTTTTGTATACATCATTGATGACCATAAGACCTAGTTATTTCCTGCTGTGTCATTGTCAAGGATTGAAATCTAGATCTCCATAATTACATCTGCATGATCAGCAGCTGCAAAATCTCAAGGATCAATAATAATAGTTTGCATGACTTAGTCCCATTTTCATAGTATAAAGATACCTAAAAATATGAATCACTTAGTTGATAATGGTTCACGCGGAGATTTCCATCCCTCAGCAAGCTGTGGGGTATTCTATTTGAATAAATTTAAGGGAGTGGTTATGGAATATAAGAAAAATTGCAAATAACTAAAGAGATAACATTTTCCTTTGAAGAAGATGCCAGAGCAGCTACAAAAAACTGGAAGCTAGACAATCCTTAATATTTGATGGAAACATTGTAGATTTTCACGGTATCAAAATGCCATATATTTTTTTTCCAATCCGATAGTACCTTGAAAATTATTCTAACTTTCAATGTATAATAATGACCAAATAGACAAATAAATTCTACATCTGTGAATATCTGCTTAATGTCTGATCAACAGAAAATCCAATGATACTACCAAAATAATGTTAGCTCATTGAGATAAATATTTATGGTGAGTATAGCTTAATTATACCAAAGTAAAAGCATTAAAAAATTTTGCAGTGAGGGGAAACATGAAAATAGAGTAGTTAGTCTAAAATAAAAAATATTTAGACTCAACTCCGATTAAAATATTGTTCAACTGACCAACCGACTTTCAGACCTTTGAAAAAAGACATTTTTGACTTGGTAGAAACCTAACCAAAAATAGAAGTAATCCAGTTACCTAAATCAATATCCAATGGGATGTTCCTTGAGATTCAGAAAATAAAGATTATCGAAGGAAATACCTGGGGTCACAAGAAGGACATTAAAGAATATTAAGTATTCTACTCTCAGTTATTGAAAAAATAGGGCAATGAAACTGGAAAGTAAATCCACTTAATATATTGATGAAGAGGTTTCAAGGAAAAGCAAGCTTAACTCCGAGATAGTTGCTTATATCTTGACCAAGGAGACTTCCGTCTAAATTTGAGAAGGGAAATATATGTCATTAGGCTCTATAAAGGAGATTAGACCACCAGAAAAATATTGGATTTTCCAAAAATCCCTATTTGTTCTCTAATATCCAGTTTAAATCTCGTACTTTTTTAGAACTTAAGCAGTTGAGCTTAGAAACAGTAGCGTGTAAATTCAACTTGCAGAGAATCTATGGGGGGATAGACCTGTTGAATCGAAAGTTAAAATTATTGTTCCTTCTAGGCTTCCTTATACTTGCGCCTATTCATGCCGCTTTGTGCACGACACATGCACCAATAGTTTATGTTGCAGGAGATGGCAGTGGTGATTTTAATTGTAATGCAACAAGTAATCAAATACCTATCAACCAGGCACTTCAATTTGTTGCAGACAATCCAGAATATACGACTGTCTATATCAAGGGTCCTTTCATATACATAATTAATGATACTATCCTGATCGGCAACTGTACAACTCTGGCAGGAGATTCCAATGCCACAATTAAACTTGTAGGTAATGCAAACTGGGCAAACAGGCAGCCAATGATTAAAGAAAAAAACTCTAATAACCATGATATCACTATTTGGGGCTTTGCAATTGATGGGAGCCGAGAACTCAATACTAATATTGATAGTGGAAAAGGCTACTACAATATCATCCATTTAAGCAACTGTCAAAATATCGATGTACATGATATGTATCTGACCAATAACCATGGAGATGGATTAAAGACTGACAATTGCTCTGTCATAAAATTCCATAACAATGAAGCATATTTATTAGGACATGATGTTCTATATTCCAGCCACTGCTCAACAGTGGAGGCTTATAATAATAAGATAACATGTAGAACAAACAGTGGACTAAGAATATTCAATACAAATCATGTGAATATCCACGACAATATCATCACATCAAAGGGTTACGGAGGCGTGGGGATCGAAATCCAGAAGTTTGGCTTTCCAGCAATGGATGATATCGAGGTATCTAATAACGTAATATACGAGACTGCTCATGCAGGAATCTGGATGTTCGGATCAGCTTCATATCCCACATCATCCGCAAATGTTCATATTCATCATAACCGGATATATGATACTGGAACTAAGTCCAGTGGCAAAATAAGAGGTGGAATCGTGTCAGATGGATTCAATGCCCTCATTGAAGACAACGTAATCGATGGAGCATACGAAGTTGGTATTGTTCAGAATAATGACTATTATTCGGCCCCAGTTAACTCAGGGTTTGTGATTACAGTAAGAAACGACATAATAACGAATACTCGGAAATCAGAAACCGGAGGTTATGGCTATGGAATATACAACTTACTTACAGACACACACTCTTTTGTCTTACAGAACAACTGTTTCTACAACAATACAGGAGGCGACTATAAAGGTGTTAATCCATCACCTTCGGATATAGAAGCAGACCCTCAATACGCAGACCGGGATAAACACGACTATCACCTGAAATCAAAAGCGGGTCGCTGGGATGGAAGTGGCTGGGTAAATGACATCATAAGTTCCCCATGCATAGATACCGGATACCCTTTATCGGATTATTCTAATGAACCGCAACCCAACGGAAACAAGAGCAGCATAGGCCCTGACGGAAATACAAGGTATGCCTCCAAATCAGAATCGCATTTATCAACACCTATATTCCCCACTGAAAGCTTCAGTAATAATATAATTAGGATATCTGCTCCTTTTTATTATCTAGTTAATGTAGAGGAAAACCTACTTATGACATGAAGTTTTGGTGAGAGACAATTTAATAATCAAGAATCTTGGCCATGTGTTTAGCAGAATAGTAAAATATAAATTTAACTTAAAAGTAAAGAATGCTGTTGTAAGTAAATACTACAACAGAATCTAACTATATGTTGTAACTGCTTTGAAACTTCAGATTACTACTTTTTCGGAATCGCCATATATGAAAGACGCCGCTAACATTTGAATTAACCTATAAAAGCGCTGGATCAAATAATTCGTGGTCTTGAGAATTAGGTGGTAAAACACCTCTACATCCAAAAAACCTGTGTAGAAGAGTAGTAAAGAACGAAAAAACACTGTTAATATTTAACGGTAAAGATTGCAGCATAAGTAATTCAGTAACAATTATAGGTATACCAAAGTGAAAAATAAGTGAACATTATTAAGATTCATCCACTTGAAATACAAAATCAATAGCATTAGGCCTTTAACTGTATACTGTACACATTAAACCATAAAATCTATTGTACCTTATTTCATACGTAAGTGAGTAAGTCCCAATAATCTCAAGTAAAAAAATAAGCTTTTCAAAGTAAGTTAAATAGTATACAAGCAAATGAGGCTTTACAGTGCTAATTTTAACTTTTGTAAGATCAAAGGGAGCTAACAAAATATAGTACACCGGAAAATGAAATAATAGAATAACAACAAAAAAGAAGAAATAAATTCAGGACATATAATTATGCAGAAAGTATGGATTCATTAAAGAAAATTACGCAATCATCAGTTTTCTGCTGGAATTTGAATTGTCCCTGAACCCTCTAGATTTTTGTAAATAAATGCTGAAGTGTAAGCAAGGACCATGAATTTAAAGCCCTGGCCAAAATCCATCTCTACAAACTTACATATCATATATACGAAGAAGGCAAATTGTACAGCACAAAGGCCCATTCCGGCTAATGTGAGTATTTTCTGACGACTGCTACTACTGTCTGGATCATCTGATTCTTCTGACATTTCTGATTCTTCTGACATTTCTTTCTGACCTCGCAAATAAAGGTACTAAAAGTATTATGTCTTTGGTTTGTTAATTTTATCTTCAATTTATATTGCTTTTACTTAAAAGATTTTTTATTATTTTAAGGATTTTTGATTGATTAAAGTAAATAACACGTGTAATTGATAGTAAATTTTGACGATTCCGAAAATATCGAATTCTTTCAAACCAATTTCATTTATAGACCATTTCAATGAATTGTTGAAAATTGCAAACATAAGTTCCTCTTTAAATTTTCAAAAAAAAGGAGATCATGCCCTTTTTTCAGTTGAATTAATTACTCAACGAAACTACCCATTTTTACTGCAAGCATTATTCAACAAGTTTAAGAGTAAGATAATGTATCAGGCTTGAATCCATATACCTTAGCTTTTATATAGTCCTTAAAAATAGATAAAAAAACTAAAAGCTTCAGTAACTACATCTTAAAGTTAAGCTGTATTCTTCTCTCGTAAAAAATTATATTAGAAACACTCTCCAATTTAATTAGAGATTTTTGTGCAATATATTAATACCATGTTATTTATTATTAAAGATAGTATATATAACTTACGGGGTTAACAACGCACACCGGAGAATATAGTCACTAGAAATTGAGACATTGTAGAGTATCGATTTCAAATTAATGGAAAGAATACACATAATCAAATCATTGCCAGACTCTGAGATTGCAGATCTGTAAAATGTTAAATTGCCGGAGAGTTGCTGAAGTGATGGTGTCTCAAACCGGAAAGTGCCTTTAGCAACAAACTATTATCCTAGCCGACTTTTTTGTGAAACGCAAACATAAAAAGGAAGTTGCATGCAATCTTCGATACAAGTTACAAACTTTGAAATCACTAAACTATCTTTATTCCGAACTCTTCCATATGCTATACTAAATGCTAAATATTTTCATATTGTTTATTACAAAAAAGGTACCTGAAAAATATTTTTCTACAAATAAATTGTTTGACTCGAGGAAACATTATTTTAGTTGTGAATTATTTATTTGGAATAAGTATGCTGAAATAAAATCATCTCCGAGGATGCCGGAAGGAAATAATTGAAAAAATCAAGATAAATGATACAATATATTGACACTGTAGGGAACAAACAAGCGTAACTATTTATAAAAGTACCACTAATGTTAACCTAGATAAAATAATGTTAACAGTAATAAACATTGATAAAAATGAGAAAATAATAAAAGTAAGTTCAGTAAAATAATGTTAGTTCAAAGAAATAATATTAAAATTTATAACAGAAAGCAGAATCACAAATGGATTTCCACAAAAATAAAAAAGCAGTGAATTAAATGGATAAAGCGCGTATAATTGAGGAAACAGCAGTCAGGATATCCAGGGAACTCAATGCCGCCGCAATCATTGTCTCTGGGGAGCTGAGTTTTGAAGGGATCGACACTGGAGGAATTCCAATCTACCACAGCTCCATGCGACCGAAAAGCATACTAACTCACCTTGTAATGACTGGCAAAGACGGAAAATGCCCTGTAAGGGGTCTCAGCGACCAGATAAACAGAGAAGCTTCAAGTAACGCTGATCACCTCCAACAGGCTGTGGCAATAGAATACGTGCTTGGAAAACTAAAAGGTGAAACCGTTATAGGTGTGGTCGAAGCCCGTGGATCCATTTCGATAGTTGTGCACAATCTCGAAGAAAACCCCCTTGTAAAAGCCATGAAGGAATGTCAAGAAAGGATAAAGCCGGAAGTAATGAGCGTAGTTATGAATATTTCTTGTGACATTTCCTTAGCAGGCAGGGAAGGAAAAAGAGTAGGAACCGCCTTTATTTTAGGAGATTCCGAAGAAGTCATGAAACGTTCTCACCAGATAATTATTAATCCGTATGCAGGTCATGACGAAACTTACCGAAATCTCCTTGACAAAAAAAACTGGGAGTCTATAAAAGAATTTGCCCAGCTCGATGGAGTTTTTGTAATAAGTGATACAGGTTTTATACTTGCAGCAGGACGCTACCTTGATGTTGATGGAAAAAATGTGGATATTGAAAAAGGGTTAGGAGGCAGGCATGTTTCAGCAGCCGCAATCACCAGGGATACAGTTGCAATCGCGGTTGTGATATCTGAGTCAGGAGGAGTTATCAGGATATACAAAGATGCAAAAGAAACAATCTGCATGGAATCCTTGAAACCGGCAATAAATCTATCTGATATTATAAATTAATAAATTTCGATTCTACATTTGAACAGAACATTAATAATTCAATAAACACAATAAAACCATATAAAAAAACAGTTTATCATAAATCCCACATTTTTTATATGTATACAGACATATAATTTGTTGCCTATTTGATTACCAGCATTCATTGAAAATTGAATTCATTTTCAAGCTACTTTCATATTAGTAATAATAGATACCTTTCTTGTTTGTATTGTCGGACAGGAGATAAATAAAAAAATGTATATCATTATATGTAGGAACCGAAAAAAAGATTAAGCTCATGAAAAAGTAACTTCCTTATATTTATTTTAGCTTTCTGTTCCTTGTTTAATCCTTATTCTGATCTTCGACCTGGTACCCTCTTTCTCATAATTCTTGTCTCCTTTTATTTGAAAATTGGCTTCTCTGTAGGAGATTACTTTTAAGCCTGTTACAATAGCTCGTCGTGAACAGAATCAATATCTTTCTGCCAACATTCATCAGGTCCGAAATTTCAACAATTGAGGATCACTAAGTCCGTTTCTTTGGGATTTCTTACAGGATCCAGATCATGAGACTCACAAGAAATAGAATTATACTGGTTATTAATGTGGGAGGAGCAATTATTTAGGCCCTAGTTTTCGCTGACCTTCTTACAAGAGTTCCTTCTTCTTTTTCTATTACAATTGTAGAGGTCTGAATAGCCATGGCTTTCACACATCAATCAGATGAACCTATTTAAGAGCTAGAGGGAATGATTCCAACCTTCTTTTACCCCAAAATGCAGAGATTGATGCTATTTCGTTAACTTCGTTTTTACATACACATAATTGTCCAATTGACCATTGTTGATTCGATAAAGCCTATGTAGGATGTGTAATCTGAACACTTCTGAGAGCCTAGATTCTTAAATTTAAAAAAAATAACAGACCTGGTAACCCCGGTTGCAAGCATAGAAGCAGCAGGAAATTTTTAGGGAATATTTTGTAATGGGTTCATGCCATCATCCTAGTTTAAAAATTAGACTATATCTACGAGAAAATAGCCAGGATGGACATTAGAATAAATTTATTAATTCACTTTAAAGCGGAGAAGCGCTGCAATTCCTCCAAGTTTATGAAGCTTTTCTCCGGGCTCAAAAGCAGTGCTGAAAACAATAACTTTTCCCTGAGCCTGTTCTATCTTCATCAGGAGCTCGTCAATATCCACCCCTTTTTCACGCCCATTTCTCAAGGTTTCGTCAGCAACGAGAAGCGTCTCGATAGCTCCATAACCAAGAGCATTTTGAACATCGGCAAAACCATAGGCTGCTTTGCCATCTATTGATATTTCTCGAATAAGATCTTCTATCAGAATTGATTCACGAGCTATGCGGGATTCCACCATTATCCTGTCAACTGCGCCTCTGCGAAGTACTTCCTGAAAGCCTGACATCCCAATCATGGACGTATCTTCTTTTATTGCCTTTGAAGCCATAGAGGGCTCAGTCTCATAGAAATATTTCAAAAAATCGTCTTTGGTAAACCCTGGCCCTGCAATAACTAAAGAGGCATCCTCAAGAACCGCATGCCTAAGCTGCTCAAGGATACTCCGGAAAAATTCATTTCTGAGACCTATCTCCCGTTTTCCAGATGACTGGTGAATATGGGAGTAGATCTCGATTCCATAATGATGTACAAAACCAATATCTGCGTCCCCTTCTTCAATTGCAACAATAACAACCTTCGGACGCCTCGAAGCCTCTTCAGCGTCGTGAATTCGCTGGAGCTGGTCATTCTTCCAGTGCTCTTTAATGATAGAAATGTTAGTTCCGATCTCGACATTAAGAGTGTGATAGGAGCCAGAATCCATCCCATGCTCTATCGGACCGTGTATTCGCAGCCTGTTAGCAAACTTATTAAATTCCATTTCTTCAACCCTAATTCCTAGCCTGACCTTTACTTTCTCAACCTTTTCGGGGCGTATTTTATCGCTTGAAATATCAGCTTTCCTTTTGGTAAGAGCAAAGATAAGGTCCGATGCTTCAATAATATATTTTAGATGCCATAGGTCGTCGATAGATTCGATTGTTACTGAAATATTCCCTTCTCTTCCTTTAAGGGAACGATTTGTAACTCTCATATCTTTCTCACTCCCTGCATTTCAATCTACCTTTCATTTAACTCTTTGACTTTATTTAGCTCTAATTTGTTCACAGTCCTCATCTCTTTTTCAGCTTTTTCTCGAGCTTCTACTCAAAGTCTTTCTTCAGATTCTTCTTTTGCAATTTCTCCAAATTCTTCTTCAGCTTCCTCACCGCTACCTTCATGTTCCCATTCTACTTCTGAAGCTTCATATTCTCCACTCATATGCTCTTTTTTTTGACTTTTTCTTTCTGGTTTCTGATTCTTTAAATCCGACTCTCCAGAAGGGACCATCATAGCAACCAGGTCTGGGGATGCGATCTGCTTAACGAAACGAGGATCTCTGAGTTCATTTGCATAAATTTTATAAATCTTTTTTGAGATGTCATTCTGGTTGAAAGTGCCTGGAACAATCTCCAGAATATAATCACCATGCTTCCGGACAGCAAAACTAGGGCCACCGATAACCCTCGTCTCATTTTTGAGCTCAAGCCCGACTGCAATGCTCAGAGGAACATCCCTAAAGTAATTGCGTTCTCCCCTAATGATAAAAGCTCCCTTTCTCACATATTCTCCAGATTCGGGGGTCTTTGTGACCTGTTCAGATCTAACCCAGTAGCAATCCCCACTAAAGTGACCTCCTTTCCAGAGGCTAGAATAAGAAACTGCAAACTGCGCAGCTTCTCTTAGCGTAGATTCAGGGACTTCCTCTCCTGTGGTCTTGACAATCGTCAGTGGAGCACCTGGAGTCTGAGTATGGAAGACAATATCTCTTTTTTCCATGTATTTTTTAAAAATTTCCTCATTGGTATCAGCATCTCTGCCTCCTACAACAAGAAAATTATCAGAGGATACAAACCATCTGAAACGGTCATACCAGTGCTTTTTCCTGGCCACCTGGAGTTTTCTCCTTGCTTTTGCAGTCTTTGCTTCAATCTTTTTCTCCAGAGCTTTCCTGGTATTTTCGATAGCTTTGATAGCACCTTCACTTTTTTTGCTAAACTTTTTTACTTTTTCATAGTATTCCTGAGCGTTCTGAGGCACTGTCTTCCGGATATCAAGGTTAACGCTCTTGTCATCAAGCTCCACGGTTACAGTCCCCATCCTTTGGTCAATAGTTGTAATTCTTTGCGCAGCAGGTAATGTATATTTTGCTTTTTTAAGAATAGATAGTATCTCATCCCAGGAATAACCCTTTGATCTCGCTCCATTGAGCACCGAAAAAAGCTTTTCGATAAGCTGATAATTTGCATAGACAATTTCTGCAAGCAGATTATTCTTTTCAATTTCTTTATTGAATTTCTCAAGGCTCTCTTCCTGCTGAAGAAGCCGCCTTTCGTAAACATTTAAATTTTTTTCTGTTTTCTCAGCTTCCTTTACTTTTACGATATTTTCAAGCGCCTTTTTCCCGAAGAACTCGTCAAGCGCCGTATTGAAGAAATCGAAATATTCTTTTTCACATTCTGAATAGCGTATAAGATCAAAAGGCAGCACATCGAAAGTTTCCATCTTTCCATTAATTTCTTTTTTTACGTGCTGAGGTCTGAGTTTAAGAGATTCAGCTTCAATTCTCGTTTCATTTTTAATTTCGATCTCGACTCCAGACGCAATTTCAATTTGAGATTCTTCATTACATGCATTCCTTGCCCTAAATAGCGGGGCGAATAAATCAAGCATAGCATTGGATAACTTAGAAGCATCCTCTTCTGATGCTTCCTTTGCAGGCTTAGATTTTTCAATTTTTGCCCTCGAACAGACTTCTTCTGCCAGAACTCCTCCTAGATTAAACCTGGTAGCAATTGTACGGACAAGGTCAGCTGTAGATTCGGAAAAAGCTTTCATAAGGTCCGAAACCTTAGCATCTATTGGACTTAGTTGTGCCTCAGGAAGTTCGTAGATTTCTCCGCTCCTGAGCCTGCGATCCCGCATGGTCACAGGGTTCATTGGAAGGATAATTTTGTTTTCCGAATCAACGATAAGCAAGTTACCCCGAGCAAAAAGTTCCACAATAAGAGTACTCCTGACTCCTGCCCTCTCTGTCCCTATTTTGATGATTCTGTCAAAATCATGCTGTTCCACATATATGATCCTGCCACCTATCAGGTACTTTCTAAGTAGCATCGGAAATGCTTTGGGAAGATCAGGACTTGCCCCAAAGTGTTTGCTTAGATGGATGCGTTTACCAGCCTCGATAACCAAGTTGTCCCTACCTTTATGATAAACATAAAGGTTGATGCGAATCTCCTCACTTGCAAGCTGGTAGATCTTCCCTATCTTCGAATCAATGATGGACATTGGGCCTGCTGAAAGCTCCGCAACAACTGCAGCAACGTCAGCACTTGACATATCATGTTTCATGAAGTGGATATTAATAGAGGCTTTTCGTATAAGCCTTTGCCAGCCAATCAACGCGTCGTTATCTTACTAGCCATTTCGATACGCTGCATATAAATCAAGCGAAAATATTGATAATAGAGGCTATCGAATAAATTCCAAGAGGTATAGGGAAGAAAAAAATATTTGAGTAAATTTAACTGTATATGCTATCTTCAATCCTTCTTATCCCGAACCTTCAGTGAGACTTTTCAGCAGTTTAAATGAAAAAAATGAAGCAGAATGGAACAAGAGCACAAAATGAAAGTAAACTTAATTGGTAAAACAACTGTCTATCCCACCTACAGCAAGCCTACACAAAAAAGGCATGTCTTTTTCCAATTACGTGGTACCTTAAGGTTTAATCATAACTATTCATCCTGAGAAAACAATACTATTATACATCTTTACCAGGATTCGATGAGCAAATTTGGGGTGGCTGATTGCATTGAACTGTCTACTATTAGAAATATTTTTTATTAATCGAAGTCAGTAATTTTAAGTACCTCTAGTATCAGAATAGGAATCGTCCAGAGTGGGGCAAAGATGAATATGTACCTTCAATCTGTCTCAACAAAGAGAATAAGATAATTCTTCTTCAAAACCCAATAAAAGCCCTGAGAACAGGCAAATGCTAGGAATTAGTTGTTGATTACCAATAATCTTTATTGCAGCAAAACAGCTTCATATTATGAAAGAAATTTAATACATAGAAATGTAGCAAAGTCAAGGTAAAAGAAATCTGTTTTTTCGGGGAATTCCTTTTATCTTTCTATTTAATACATAATGCTTTTCGACGATTGAATATTTTAGACAATAATCTTTAAATTTTATTTATTCTATTCCATTTTCAAAAAGGTTATATATATATAATCATAACTATGTTAAATTCGTAAATGTTACAAATTCGAATAATTGTGTTAATCCCAAAATGAAATTGAGGTTTCAAAAATGACAGAAAAACTCGGAATTCTGGCCATAGGCCATGGGAGCAAACTGCCTTACAATAAAGAAGTAGTCACTCAAATAGCAGATCACATCGCTCAGAAACACTCAAATGTCATCGTCAGAGCCGGTTTCATGGAAAACAGTGAGCCAAATCTAGAAAAAGCAATTGAAGACTTTTCAGGGACTGGGGTGACAAAAGTAGCAGCAGTACCTGTTTTTCTGGCTTCTGGAGTTCATATCACAAAGGACATTCCTCAGATACTGAAATTGGACCAGAAAGGCTGTGGAAACCTGACAATTGATGGAAAGCCAGTTCCTGTGTGCTATGCAAGGCCTCTAGGAGCTGATGAGCTGATTGCTGAACTCGTTTTCAAGAGAGCCCAGGAAGTCCTGTAAGCTCATTATCAAGGTCCGGTTTTATTTATGGACCTTTACCCAAAGAAGGTCGCCGTGCTAGACCTGACCCACGGTGGCATTCCTATAGCAAAGAAACTTGCAACCCTTGGGTATGAAGTGACTGGAGTAGATGTATATGGGACAGTTGATCCAGGACTGCTGATTGAGCTTGAGGAAAAAAATGGCATATACTGCTCAAAAGATTCTCTCCCTTCTTTTGGATTCGATCTCCTAGTAGCGCCCATACACCTGGATTCTGCTTATCCAATGATTTCAGAAGCCAGAGCAGACGGAAAAAGAATCCGATCGCATCATGAAATCGTTGGAAAAATACTCAAAAATGACTCAAGACTCTCTGGCATAAAAACAATCGAGATTACGGGCGTCAAAGCAAAAACAAGCACTGCATCTATCCTTGCGGATATACTTTCCAGAAAGTTTGATGTAGCACTGCATACCTCCAGGGGACTTGAAACCTGGAAAAGGGGGATTTCATCTCTTATCTGCAGGGGCTTGAGCATAACACCTGGAAGTATTCTTGTTGTAGTTGAAAAAGTTTTTGAGGTCGGATTTAAGCCGGATTTTGTCATATTCGAAATCTCGATTGGAGGTACTGGAAACGCAGATATTGGAATTCTGACAACCCTTTCTCCAGACTATCTAATTGGAAACAATACAGCCCTTGCGAGCGAGGCAAAGCTCCAGCTTGTAAGGAGCGCAAAAACTGGAAGTACTCTTATACTCAACGCAGCAGCCAAAAAAGCCCTTGAAGTCATAAAAGAGAGTCAAGCAAGGGTTTTAACATTCAAAGACCCCTTTGATGTGGGAATTCTCGAAAAGACAGATAAAGTCGCTGACTTTGCACTAGAAACAAGAAAATATACTGAATTACAATCAATTTCTTCAGGCTTTTCAGCCTTATCAGTACCATCAAAATTATCTGAATTACCAGTAGTTTCGACATCTTCTGACTCTCTCCTTGATTTTATGCGCAGGGAGGATAAAATTTTCTCAGCTTCCTTGCTTGCTGGGTACAATATTTCGGCTTACAGGACAGCTTTCATAGCAGCATCTGCAGCAGCCCTTGAGCTTGGAGTCGAATGTGAGACAATTGTTGCAGTTCTTGAGGGATTCAGGGGACTATTAGGCAGGATGCAAGAAAATGAGCTTAATGGGATAACCCTGATAGATAATTCCAATTCAGGTATGGATATTCTCTCCACCGAGAAAGCCTTTGAGTATACCCTCCTGAAGAAAAAGGATGAAAAAAAGAACGGAGGTGTCATCCTTATCCTTGGTGAAGAAGCCTCTCAAGTCTGCGAGGGGCTACAGCCTGCATCAGTACAAGACCTAGTGAAAAAATTAGGCATGAAGTATAAACAGATTATCCTGGTCGGAGAACGGATGAAAGCAATAGTTGCCAAAAATGCCTTTTATGCAGCCAGTCTTCCTGAAGGACTCGCGAAAGCTTCTGAACTTGCAAGGAAAGATGATATAATACTATCTTCTGTAAAGTGCTTCCGTTAGAGATATCCTTTGTGACATCTTAGTTTTTGAGATTTTTATTCTGAGTATTGAACGTCCAGAATGAAGAAACCTGAATATGGGTTTATCTCAAGCCGAAGATGTTTTCCCGAGATTTATATGATATAATTTTATACAGCCTCTTACAATCTGTATCCATCTCTATCAATTGATTTAATTCCAGTTGATTGATATTTCTCTTGATTAAATCTCAATTGATCTTATACCCAGATCTTTCTTCCCTTATGAACTATTGCCCAAATTTAGAAGAACATAGTAGCTTCTATGGAGAAATCAGAATCAACTCCATACTCATCATAAGCCGATTAGTCATTACGAAAAAAATATCATTAGACAATTTATAATTAAGATAATTTGTCTTTAAAAGGATTTATCTAAGAGGATTTTTCATGACTCGAAAAGAAATTGTGATTATTCATCCCCGCCCGAGTTCCATTGTTGCAGCCCTTTACACTCTCAGAGACTTAAATGTCGACGTCGCTATAATGCATGGGCCTCCAGGCTGTTCTTTCAAACATGCAAGGCTGCTTGAAGAAGATGGAATACATGTTGTCACCACAGGCCTTGAAGAGAACAGTTTTGTTTTTGGAGGACACGATCGTCTTGTAAAGCTGATAAAAAAGTCCATTGAACTCTTCAATCCCAAAGTCATTGGAGTTGTCGGAACTTGTGCCAGCATGATCATTGGAGAAGAAATGCACGAAGCAGTTCTCGAAGCAAATCCTGATATTCCAGTAATTGAAGTAGAGGTGCATGCAGGTTACCCTGACAACACTAAAGGAGTACTCTATGCCCTGAAATCCGCACTCGATGCTAAGATCATAGATCATAAAGAGTTCGAGCGACAGGAATACCTTCTCGCAAAAGCCACAGACATTGAAAAGAGATTTGGAGCTGCGAGCAGAGAATATCTAGCCCCCTCCCGTGGAGATATCAAATATAAAGTTGCTAAGCGTGTAATTCAACTTATTAAGGAAGGCAAAAAGGGCCTGATTATTATGAATGCTAAGAAGGAAACTGGCTACATGTTTGCAGACATTACTCTTGCAGTCAACGAAGTTGCAGCAACTCTCGGAATCCAAAAAAATCTCATAAACATGGCAAATATCGATACCATGCTCGGGCTTCCGAGGGTCAGACAACATGCAGAATACATAATGCGGGATCTGAAAGCCCATGGAATTGAGGTGCATGAAATCATTGGAGGAATGGATGAATACCCTATAACAGGAGAAAAGGTAAGTGAATTGGTAAAAGACAAATATGATGACTATGATTTTGCGGTAATTACAGGCGTTCCACATGCAATACCGATGGAGAACATAAAGCATATGGAATTAATTTCAATTACCAACGGCCCAAGGCAGGTTCTGCCCTTGAAAGAAATGGGACACGAACATGTTTTGGTTGAAATTGACCTTCACCCGAAAACCCTGGGAGTCAGCAAAATAGTGGAATCAGAGTTTGGAGCCACTTTAAGGGAAATTGCTAAGGAGGCCTGAAATAAAAGGATCAGAACAAAATCAGGAGGAAGATTCTTTGAAAAATCAAAAAATCATAGCAATCTATGGGAAGGGTGGCATAGGCAAATCAAGTACAGCTTCAAATATTGCAGCAGCCTGTGCAGAAGCAGGAAATAAAGTTATGATCATAGGCTGTGACCCTAAAAGCGACTCTTCCATCACCCTGCTTAGAGGTGTGAGAATTCCAACCATCCTTGACCTTCTGCGTGAAGATATGGATGTAAAGGAAAAAAATGTGGTTTTTGAAGGTTATGCAGGAGTCAAGTGCGTTGAAACAGGTGGCCCAGAGCCAGGCATAGGCTGTGCAGGGCGCGGAATTATTGTTGCTATCCAGAAACTGAAAAGCATCTCTGGTGACCTCCTAAAAGAGCAAGACCTCATCATTTATGATGTTCCTGGAGACATTGTCTGTGGCGGTTTTGTGGCCCCTGTCAGGAAAGGTTTTGTAAATGAGGCATATATAATGACATCAGGAGAGTACATGCCCCTTTATGCAGCAAATAACATATGCAAGGGTCTTTCTAAGATAGGAATGCCTCTGAGTGGGATAATATGCAATTCCAGAAATGCAAGCAGGGAAGAAGAAATCGTAGCGAAGTTTGCTGAGGAGATTTGCAGCCAACTAATGACCTTTATTCCAAAAAAAAGTATAGTTCAGGACTGTGAAAGGGAAGGCTATTCAGTAATGGAAAAAGCACCGAATTCAGATATTGCCGAGATCTACCGCAAGCTTGGAAAAGCAATTCTTGAAAACGAAAAAAAAAATACATCCAACTCCCTGAGCGACAAGAGATTGAGAGAATTAACTAAATAAGCTGCATTAACAAGTAGACTGTGAAATTATTTGAGTCGCAATAACTTCCATGGAAAAAAATTCTCAGGCAAAAAATAAGCTCAAGGGTGTAGAAAAGCATGTTTAATGGTAAGCAATCTGGAACAGGGACAGGAAGCATCCCCAGGATCCTTATTTCTGCAGACCGTTCCTCCTCAGGGAAGACCACGATTTCTATAGGCCTGATGGCCGCCCTTGTTTCAAGAGGATACAGGGTACAGCCCTTCAAGGTCGCTCTCGACTATATCGACTCAAGCTATCATACCGAAATAACTGGCAGGTTCTGCCGGAATCTTGACGGTTACCTTATGAACAAGAACGAAATTCTGGACATTTATACCCATGCCTGCGAAGCCGAAGGTCATACTGACATTGTAATCATAGAAGGTGTTCGTGGGCTTTATGAAGGTTTTGAAAGCTTAAGTGACCTTGGAAGCACTGCCCAGATCGCAAAGATACTCAATTGTCCAGTAATCCTAGTAATCAATGCACAGAGCATTACTCGTTCGAGTGCTGCTCTTGTCAACGGATACAAGAACTTCGACCCTGATGTGAAGATTGCAGGAGTTATTCTCAACAACATTGGAAGCCGCCGTCATGCTGAAAAGGCAAAAGAAGCAATCGAGTACTACACCGGCGTTTCTGTAATTGGTATTATTCCCAGAGATCCAGAAATGCAAATTTCCATGCGCCATCTCGGACTTATGCCGGCTCTTGAAGGCAGAAGAAGGCTGGGAGATGGAGTTTTTGAAGCCCGGCTCATGGGCATTGAGGAGATTATCAACAAGGGGATAGATATTGATTGTATCCTGAAAATTGCAAGCAGTGCAAAACCTTTGAAAATTCCAGAAAACACAATTTTTTCCCCTACATTCAATGAAAGAGAATGTAAACCGAAAATAGGTATTGCCATGGATGAAGCTTTCAATTTCTACTATCGCGATAACATCGACCTTCTGAAACTTGCAGGCGCAGAAATTGTTTACTTCAGCCCTATTAAAGATCCTGTGCTTCCTAAAGTTGATGGGCTCTATATTGGGGGCGGCTATCCTGAGCTTTTTGCAGCAGAACTTGAGGATAACGAATCCATGCGCCAGGATATCAAAATAGCTTCTTCTGAAGGCATGCCAATATATGCCGAGTGCGGAGGGCTGATGTACCTTTCAAAAAAAATCAGCACAGGCATCCCTGGAATTGGCACTTACCACGATACATCAATACCAGAGTCTACATACTCGATGGTTGGTGCACTTCCGGGACATACGATCATGGGACAAACAAGGGTAGTAAGCTACAATATCGGGACTCTTGAAAGGGATTGTATTATCGGTAAAAAGGGTGATAGCTTTAAAGGACACGAGTTTCACCACTCTGAAATTGTGGAAATCCCTGAGAATGCAGAATTTGCAATAACACTTTCCAGAGGAACAGGGATTAAAAACGATAGAGATGGACTCATTTACAAAAATACCCTTGGATCTTACGCTCACCTGCATGGAGTTTCATATCGGGAGCTAGTAGGTTCAATTGTAGATGCTGCCAGGAAGTTCAAGGAGTGCAAAGTTTTTTCATAAACTTGTCTGATGCATGCATTAAAAATAATTTGTGAGCTACAAGCTCATGTCAAACATTATAGAGAATTTAATATAAACCTCAATAACGTACGGTTTTGAGTATATAGAAGGTAAAAAAAATATTAGACCAACCCAGATGATGAAACAAACCAGTTTAGATCAAACCAGATTAATAAGAAGCAAGGTTATTGAAAATAACCTGTTTTTATTTTATTTTATTTTCAGGTGAACCTATTGAGAACACAACTTATAGGAAACAGAGTCCTTGCTGGAAAAGAAGCAGTAGCTGAACTTTATAAAACTAGTTATTTTGGGCATCCTAAAGACGATGTACTCGAACTTTCGCTTTTAGAAGCCGCCTTTCTACTTTCCAGAGGAAAGCTCGAGATTGAACTCGAAAGCAGAACAATCGATTTCAAAGATTTTTTCGAGCAAGCTTCTCTAAAGCAGCAAAATTTTGAGCTGAAGTACATCGTTTATAAAGACTTAAAGGATCGAGGGTATTATGTCCAGCCATCAGCTGTGGATTTTAGGGTATATCCTAGGGGCAGCCACCCCGGTAAAAGTGCAGCAAATATTTTTGTTCGTGTCCAATCAGAGAGACAGCTTCTTCCTGTAAAAATTCTTCAAGAAGCAGTTACAGCATCAGAAAATGTGCACAAACAGTTTATTCTTGCTGTGGTTGATGAAGAAGGAGACATCACTTTCTATGAAGTTAAAACTGAAGTACCTAAAGGAGAAATGCCTCTGCAACTCTCTTCAGTCAAAACAGATGCGACTTTCCTGGAAGACAGGGTAATATCCTGGGACTCTAAGGCCTCCGTAACTCTCTATAACAGTGGGTTTTACGGGAAAATGCTTGACTCAGAAAGGCTGCAGCTCTCCCTGGTGGAATCCCTTTACCTTTTATCTAAAGGGATAATAACGATTCGAGACAGGGAAGGTAAGGTATTTTCTTTTGATGAATTTATAGAAAAAGCCTCTGAGATTGAAAGTTCTTTTTTTAGGAAGTATAGCACATATAAAAACCTGAGAGATTCTGGCCATGTTGTCAAAACCGGCTTCAAGTTCGGCACGCATTTCAGGGTCTACAGAAAAGTAGAGTCAGTAGAAAGAATTCCACATTCAGAATACCTTGTAAATACCATCCCTACAGATTTTGAGTTCAGGCTCCCTGTTATGTCAGGAGCAGTACGGCTTGCAAACAGCGTGCACAAGACAATGCTTTTTGCAGTAGAAAAAAGGGATGAGATAAAGTATCTGAATATCGGCAGGATTAAAATGTGATATATTGAAAGTGTTTTTCGGCTATTTTCCTTTCCCTTCGCCTTACTATTCATAAAAATCTGATCTTCAACCTGAGAGTGAAATAAATGTGGGATATCATTGCAGTGGACATTTCTGGCAGACATAGGATTAAAAAAAATTATTACATGGTCTGTGCTGCAGCTGCTCTTACAGTCTCAGCCAGCCACATCGAAAAGATCAAACAAATCAAAATTCAGCCCCTCTGGATCAAAAGGGATCCTACTTTATTAGATATAGTACAGCTGATTGAAGATACTGCTGGCCAGCTTTCCTTCGAAGGCACCATTGTGGCAGAAAGGGGTGATATATACAATAAACCCCTATGGGTCCCAGAAGTAATATTTTCCAGAGCTTTCAAATACCAGGAATCCATTGCGGAGAGAAGGGCAATCGAACTTGTGCATCATATTTCTTTGAGCACCCGTAATTTACTTATTAATAAACTTGAAATCGAGACATGACAATTCCAGACGAAAATAAAATAAGAAGCGAGAGCAAGGTAATTCTCGTTAAAAGATCGAACCCAAATTCAGATCCTGAAAATGAGGCGATTCTCTATCAGGAACTTCATGAACTGGCAAGAGCTGCAGGCTATCTTTCGGTTGGTAAACTTACTCAGACCAGATTTCAGGACACAAGGTATCAACTTGGAAAAGTAAAAATAGAGGAACTTGCCGAACTTGTGAGAAGCACAGACACAGAAAAAGTAATTTTCTACAACAGGCTTTCTACAAAGCAGCTATTCAACATTTCGAAAATTTGTCAATGCCATATTATAGACAAATTTGAGCTTATCTTTGAAATATTTGTGAAAAGAGCCATAACACATCGTTCAAAACTTCAGTTAGAACTTGCACGGTTAAAATATGAGGTTTCAAGAGCAAAGGCTGTTGTTTCCTTACTGAAAAAAGATGAGAGGCAAGGATTCATGGGGCTTGGAGATTATGAGAACTCTTATGAACAGGATCTGAAGAAAAGAATCTCAAGAATTGAAAATGAACTTGAATCTGCAGAAAAGGACGATGAATCTCTGCGGACTTTCAGGCATAGGAAAGGTTTTTCCGTAATTTCTCTTGCAGGATACACAAATGCAGGGAAAAGCACTCTTTTCAATGCTATTGTGAATGAAAGTGTCGAGGTAAAGGATATGCTCTTTACAACACTTGTGCCTATGACCCGCGCTCTGGACCTGGGAGGAAGAAAAGCCCTTCTTACCGATACCGTGGGGTTTATCCAGGATCTCCCTCATTGGCTAGTTGATGCCTTCAAATCCACATTAAACGAAATTTATCTATCAGATCTGATCCTTCTGGTTGTAGATGTGAGCGAAAAGCCTGCGATAATCCTTCAAAAGCTCTCGACTTCCCATGACACTCTATGGGACAAGATACAGGGTGTTCCTGTCATCACAGTGCTTAACAAAACCGATTTACTTGAAAAATTTGAACTTGATAATATTATGAAACAGATCGAATATATGGCTCCAAATCCTGTATTTGTCGCAGCAAAAGAAAAAACAGGTATTACTGCGCTAAAAGCTGAAATCATAAGACATTTACCTGCCTGGTCTTTCAGCTCGTTCACCCTGCCAAATTCAGAGGAAGGAATGTCAATTCTATCATGGCTGTACGAAGAAGGAATAGTACACAAAGTTGAGTATGGGAAATGGATTACTGTGGATTACGAAGCCAGGATAGAGATAATTAATAAGGCTAAAGCTGTGATAAATGCTAACGAGAACTGAAGACACCTGTAGGATTTCGTGAATCTTCTAAATATTGAACTTGGTTTGTCTATCCTTTACATAGAATGATTAACAAAGCTCAATCTATGTACTTGAGGTGCAAAATCAATGGGTTGTATGCACCTCGCTTCAAGCAAGTGGGTATTTTCGCGCCATGATCTTGATGGGAAGAAATTCTTTAGCATCCAATATTTTCATTTGCTTATAAGATTAATTTATTTTCTGATTTCCCTTATTTTCAACATACTTTTTACCACATAGGAAGTTTAATCATCATCTAGAATTACAATTTAACCTCCATGAATCTATAATTCACAACATACTAATTTTTTTTAGATTTAAGAGTATTTTTAAAAGAATTTGCTCGTTTGATATTTGTTTATATTCTCATCGATCCTGAAGGAAAGATTTTGGTTCAGGCCAGACTAAAAAATAGCTAGCATGCTATTTTATTTTATGGTTAATAGCCTTCAGACTCAGGGGCTGTTCTTATTAGCCCACCAGTCATGGTGGTGCCACCAGTAATCATGAGGAATTACGATTTGGCCATTTAACTGTATTCAGTATGCTTGCTATGGTGACGCCTGTTGTAGTCACTGATGCTACGAAAAGACCACCAGTAAAATACCCAGCATCTTTTTTGTTCTGCTACATATTTGTTTTCCCATTTGTCTAATTCGAAACTATCTCTTTTTTTAGAAAGTTGGTAGTATCTTACACTTAATATATAATTAAGGAAGAGGTATTGATTACAAAGAATTTTGATAAAATTTAATTTATGGCTGAATTTCTAAATAATTTTTAGAAAATGAGTTTCTAAATCATTTTAAGATAATTAGTTACCTTTATATTAAGTTAAAATATAGTAATCAAAAAGATACAACTAAAAATATTTCCTCAACAGGAAATGTGCTGAAAAAATACTACAGTATTAAATTGTATCCTATTGACCATATTATATAGATTAAAAATGACATCGAGAACTTCACTAAATAAATTATTAAATATATAAGAAAAAAATTTAAAATTACAGTCTCTGGCGGCACCACTGTAACAGTGGGCGGCACAGATACCGTCTCAGCTGTAAACTGGCAATGAAGTAACCACCGCCCCACGCGGCGCACAAGACTCCGTCACAAGCACAGGCGGGACAACAACAACAACCGGTAGCACTGGAACCACACTAGTAACCACACTAGTAACCACACAAGGTGGCACCACCTACACATACCCCATACCAACAACCGATACGGTCACAATCAACGGCGGCAAAACAATAACTACCCCTGCAGGAAGTACAACCACAGCACCCACCAGCATCGTAGTAAATGGTACCGCTTCTATACCATACACCTCTCCTGCCGGGAGTTCAAGTACTGGTAGTACTGTTAGCGCTTTTAATGCCGGGCTTACTAGCCTCCTAGCAAGTAATAACAATAACAATAACCGTGGTATCTACCTCCATCAATGGTGCTTCCACCACTACAGGTGCCACAAGCAACTAACTAGTTCAAAGACGGCAAACGTTGGCATCACAGATTCCGCAGGCACACTTCTCACCACTGATACAACTGATAAACTCACCATCGACGCGAAAGGCAACACGGTCACCAAAGACGTAGCTGGTATACCGTCACCTTAGGCGGCACCGACGCTGCCAAAGGTACCGTCCGTTAACGTGGGCGGAACCGTCTCCAACACCAACTCAAAAGTCACCGTCACAGGAGGTACCGATACAGTCGTTTCTACTACAAGTAGCAAAGCAGTCGTCGTTAATATAAAGGGCACAACCGTCTTATCAGGCGGCACAATAAGCATCAGCCATTCACATGGTAGATAAAAATGTTAACAAATGGAGAATACTTATCTCTTAAAGTAAAAAGTTTGACTAAATAAGTGAAAAGTTGAACCAAATAAGGATAATTTTGTCGCGTCCACAAGTTATTGATGAAATCTGAAAAACTGAGCACACTCGTTGTTTTCAGCAACTTGTGAATGCGACCTTAATTTATTTCTCCAATTATTAGTAAAAAAGAGAGATTCTGGACAGAGAAATATCTTAAGGCTACACAATTACATATTCTGGTATCGCATCTGCAGTAAAATGTTATATTAAATCGGATACAGCTATCTAGAATTATTATTTCTTGATGATTGCTGTGACACTAGTGATTTTGCTATTTTTGTTCCTGGATTATAACTTGACTTTGTCATTCCCTCGGTTTTTTTAGCGAAAATTATATATTTGAATTATATATTAATTGCTATTAACGAGATAACTTATGATCTTATTACTTCAAGAATTGAAACCGGATTCCTACTTCTTTAGATGTGGGAGGAATGCATAATCTTATCAATCCCCATTTTAGTAAAATATTTACACGAAAGTTATAAATTTACTTCGCGAAAATATTTATCATGAAAT
>Ga0182014_10000711_pt1 | contig 45119 bp, 37 predicted proteins | sample 612S2DmetaG_FD_120489 | JGI IMG/M metagenome (GOLD analysis project Ga0182014, IMG submission 120489) | Permafrost microbial communities from Stordalen Mire, Sweden - 612S2D metaG | ecosystem: Environmental > Terrestrial > Soil > Wetlands > Permafrost | place: Sweden: Stordalen | collected... | reverse complement strand
CTGCTGCAGGTTCTTGGCCACGTCGTCGAGTTTGCCTTTGCACTCGTTGTCGACGCGCCACGGCTTCCCGATCTTGGCCATGTTCTCAAAGTCGCAATCGGTCAACTTGCTGGCTTGCGGCGGTGGCGGTGGTGGTGGTGGATTTTCCACCGTCAATTGCGTGGAGGCCTGCGTATTGAGGCCGCGCGAATCGGTACAAGTCGCGCTTACTGTGATCGGACCGGGGGACGCTCCGCTGGTATTCACAGTCGCGGTGTTGCCGCTTCCTGAAACGCTGCCGCTGCTGGCCGTCCAACCGGCAACGGTCACGGGAACGTTATCCGGGCTGCTGCAGGTGCAGGTGATCGTCGAGCTTCCGCCGGCCTGCAAGGACGCCGGACTGGCCGAGCAAGACATGGTCGGCGGGTTCTTCGGAGGCTCCTTCACTGTGTAGTTCGCGGTGCAGGTGGCTTCTGCACCCTTCTTTTTGGGGTCCGCAATGTGCGCCGTAACGGTGTAGCTGCCGCCAGCGACTCCGTTGGTATCGATGCTGGCGGTATTGTCCTTGCCGGTGACTTTTCCGCCGGTGCCGCTCCAGGTATAGGTCAGCGGGTGTTTGGCATTGAAGTTTGTGGTGGCGGCCGTAGCCGTGATCGGCTCGCCTACCATGACTTCGCTGGGCTGCACGGAGCAGTTCGCGGTCGGCGCCGCCAGTTCCGGATAGCCAAAGTTAAACACGATGCCGGTGCGCAGCCGCACCCCTTCCATCGAGGGTCGCCGGAGGTCGGAGAACGTCGCAGCTACCACCGAAGAGTAGTTTTGCCGGCCCCACACGTAATCCGCTTCGAACAGCCGTATAGAAAACAGATGGGTCACGCGCAGATCCATTCCTCCGCCCAGAATCGCGCCAATGCCATTCCCCGTGGGCAGGCCGTTCACATTGAGCCGGTTGTAGCTCAACAAAGTATGCAAAAAGTAGTTGGCTTCGTCAGTCCGGTAGCTTAACTTGGGACCGACCGAAAGAGTGGTCTCGTAGTTATCCCAGTTGTACCCGAAATCGCCTTCCAGTCCCAGATACTTCTGGAAGTTGTAGGTGAACGCAGTACCAAAGCCCGCCGACATATCCGGAACCTTGAATGGCGTTGGACTGTCGTAGTTACCGAACGGGGCTGGAACGGTGACGCCGGGATGCAGCCACTGATAGCCGGCGAAGATTTCATACTTCGGGGTCTCGACGTCCTGGGCCAAGGTTACGGCCGAGAGCAGAACCACAGCTAAGATCAGCAAGAAACTAGCGGGCAGCACCCGCCCACTTCTTATCCTGGGAAACGACATATCATCCTCCGTTATTGATGCAGTCAGCTTTATGTATCCATGCACCGTACAAGATTGGGAATCCACCGCATGGCAACCGTTCAGAACGTCATAATTTTGTTGACGTCTTTATTAGACAGAGAAGTGCAAATTTTCGTAACTTGGAATCGAACCCATATTACTTCAAGGCCACTAGCCGCGTCCAGCGACGACGAGCTAGGCTTGAGACACTTTGGCTGCCCACCCGATTCTGCCGCATCGGCAGCCGGGGGTGCGTGCGGCGATGACGGCAAGCTCCAATAGTGGGATACTTGTATTTCTTCTATGAGCGTCGTCTATGAGCCAGGAAAAAGTGCTGATTGTCGAAGACGAAGAAAACGAGCGCACGGGGCTGGCGGAACTCGTTTCCGCATGGGGTTATCGGGCTGAAACCGCGAAGGACGGACAAGAGGGCCTGGAAAAGTTCTCCGCTTGGTCGCCTGCCATCGTGGTAACCGATCTCAAGATGCCGCGCATGGGAGGTCTGGAGTTGCTGGAGCGCATCGCCGACGACAGCCACACCACCGCGGTAATCGTGGTAACGGCTCAAGGAACGATTGATAGTGCAGTGCAGGCCATGCGCCTGGGCGCCTATGACTACGTTACCAAGCCCATTGACACCAACCGGCTGCGCGCCATTCTGCAGAACGCTTCCGCACTCCTGGGGACCCGGGTGGAACTCGAAGTCACGCGGCGGAAACTGCGGGATGCGGGATCGCTTGGGAGCCTGGTGGGCGGGTCGAAGAAAATGCAGGAGATTTTTCGGCTGATTGAGATGGTGGCGCCGAGCACAGCGTCGGTTCTGATCACCGGGGCCAGCGGCACGGGCAAGGAATTGGTGGCTCGCACCATTCATGAACTGAGTCCTCGCCGAAACAAACCTTTCGTTCCCATCAATTGTGCGGCGATTCCGGAAACCCTGATTGAGAGCGAGATTTTTGGCCATGAAAGAGGCGCTTTCACCGGAGCGCTGGAGCGCCGCACCGGCTGCTTTGAGTTGGCCGAGGGGGGAACATTGCTGCTGGATGAGATCGGCGAAATGCCGGTGGGCACCCAAGCCAAGCTGCTGCGGGTTCTGGAAGATCGCAAGCTGCGCCGGTTGGGCAGCAAGGTAGAAACGACGGTGGACGTCAGGGTTCTCGCGGCGACCAACAAGGTACCAGAAACGGCCGTGGCCCGGGGTGAACTGCGCAACGATCTCTACTACCGGCTGAATGTTTTTAACATTCACATGCCCCCTTTGCACGAGCACAAGGACGACATTCCAGCGCTGGTGGAATCGCTTTTGAAGGACATGAGCGCCAAACACGGACGCAAGGTGGCGGCGGTGAGCGAGGCCGTCCTGAACTCGTTCCAGACTTATTCCTGGCCGGGGAATGTCCGCGAATTGCGCAATGCGTTGGAGCGGGCTGTGATCGTCTGCGAAGGGGCTGTGATTGAAACCAAGCACCTGCCACCTGGATTTGGCCATCCCGCCGTTCACCCCTCATCCGAAGATCCCGATGCCATACACCTGGGCGTGGGCACGACGGTCGAAGAAGCAGAGCGACAGTTGATTCTGAAGACCATCGAGTCCACCAGCAATAACAAGACACGGGCGGCGGAGATTCTCGGCATCAGCCTGAAAACCCTGCATAATAAACTAAAGGAATACGGCAACGCGGCGGCCGAGACCGCCTTGGCCAAGGAAGAGTAGGCGGCGAAAGATGTGCCCACGTGGGGATTGCAATTGGCTGCTCAGGCACGCCTGTGCCTCTCGCTTGCGAGTAAACGCTTTTGATTAAAGATGCGCCGAAAAACCCAGATCGTGCTAGCCATTACCTTCATGGTGACGGCGCTGGTGTGCTCGTTTTCCTGGATCTACGTTTCGCAAATACTGCGGCAGCGGGTTACGTCGGCGCGCGACTCGGCGGCGTATCTGAATTCGCAACTCGCATATCTCGCCAACAAGGCGATCCCGGACCTGAGCAGCACCCGGGTTGACACCGGCAACCCGGCAAAGGTGCGCCTCGCGATTGCCGATTATCTGGCTACTGACCTCGATCTGAATACCATGCTGGAGTCGGTTGTAGGCAATTGGCCAATGATCTACGACGCCGCCATTGTGGACGTCGATGGGAAGGCGCTGCTTCATACCAATTCTGAAATGGTTGGCAAAGTGGTCCCCGACCGTCCCGACTTCCAGATTGTGCAGGATGCGAGGTTTCGCCAACAGTTGCGCCTTATTTACAACCCGCCCACTGTCTACGACGTGCGCCTGCCTCTGGAGTTAAATGGGGCACCCTTTGGCAGCATTCGGTTGGGCGTTTCCACCGTCTTGCTCAAGTACGCGATCACCCAACCGTTGCGGCATGCCGTCACCTTCTCTGCCATCTCAATCCTGTTGTCTCTATTCCTGGCTGCCGGACTCTCGCACCTCGCGCTTGGCCCCTTGGAGCAAATCAGCCGCCGCTTGGACAACGTGACTGCTGGTGAAGCCGACCCCGTCACTGAAAAAGAAGCCGGACGCGATGAGTACGGCCTGGTGACTCTGAAGATCGCGCACTTGGGACGCCAGATGCGGGATGCCCGTGAAATCTTCTCTGCATTGAAAGACAACGTGGACCAGATCATGGGAAACCTGCAGGACGGCTTGATGCTGTTCACCAGCGATTCGCGAGTGGTCCTGGTAAGCGCTTCGGTGGAGCGTTTCTTGGGCCGCCCCAGGCGGGAATTGCTGGGTCGCACGGTCAAGGAGGTTTTCTCGCAGAACTCTTCGTTGGGAGCGCTGGTGCTCGATGGTTTTCACCTGCGGCATGCCATCGCCCAACGTGAAGTGGAATCCTCGAACGGAAAGATGGTGCAGGTTTCTCTCGATTTCATTCGGGAACGGGGCTCTCCGATCGGCGCCCTGCTGACCTTGCACGACGCGGAATCGGAGCGTAACCTCCACGACCAGTTCGAAAAATCACGCCAGATGTCGGTCAGCGGCCGCACCACCAGCGAGGTGGCCCACGAGGTAAAGAACCCCATCAACGCGATTGTGCTGCATTTGCAGTTGCTGCAAACCAAGCTGCAGCAGATTGATCCAGACACTCGTCGCCACATGGACATTATCGGCAATGAGATTCATCGGCTGGATCGGGTCGTCCAGATCCTGGTGGACTTCACTCGGACGCGGGTTCTGCATCTCGAGGAAATCGACCTGCGCCGCCTGCTGGAGGATGTAATCACGCTGGCTTCACCCGACGCCGAGCAGCATGGTATCACCGTAAAGCGCATAATTGGTTCCGAACTACTGGGAGTGAAAGTGGATGTTGACCTGATGAAACAAGCCATCCTGAATGTGGTGCTCAACGGCATGCAAGCGATGCCGCAAGGAGGAACCCTGACCATCTCAGCCCGGCGGGAGCAAGAGAGTGTCATCACTGAGATTCAGGACGAGGGTGCAGGCATACCCCACGAGCTGCAAGAAAAAATTTTCCAATTGTACTTCACCACTAAGAAAGGCGGCAGCGGGATCGGCTTGGCGCAAACTTACCAGGCACTGCAGTGGCACTACGGCTCGATCGATTTCGAGACCGTGCAAGGACAGGGCACAACCTTCCGCCTTCGTTTGCCTGTGGCCGAGATCAGAGCGGAAGCCAATGGCGGGAATGACCGGGCCGCGGTGCCGAGCTTGACGGTTCCAGAATCCTGAGCGTGCTATACCGATATTTTCAAGAACGGAATATGCCTCTGGCTGCCATCTTCGGAATGTGTTTGCTTTTGCCTTCGTTGGAGTCCAACGCTGCCCCGTCGGTGGCAGTAGAGATTCTTTGGCAGTCGACGCAATCGCAAGAGAACCAGCCGAACAATTTGCCGCCGCAAGGCTCGTCATCCCAACCCTCAGCCGGCCAGCAAAAGGCTCCAGAGCAATCAGCCACGCCGATACAATCGCCAGCCGCAGCTACTGCGCCTTGTACAGAGAATTCGCAAGCCGCTTCGGGTGTGAAATCGGATTGCAAGCCAGCGGCAACCCCTGCGAACAAAACCAGGAAGCGCCACCACAAAGCGCTGGCGCCTGCGGCGACGGGGCCCAGAAAAACGGTTGTGCGCAATGGAGGGACAACCGATCCTACCGTGGATCTGTCCCCGGGCCTGAGCCGGCAACAGGCCTCCCACCAGATCGACAGCACCAATCAATTACTAGCTGCCAGCAATGAGAATCTGAAAAAAATCTCGGGGCGCGCACTCAGCGCGAACCAGCAGGATACGGTAACGCAAATCAAGAGCTACATGGAACAGGCTAAGGAGGCCGAGAACGACGGCGATGTGCAGCGCGCTTACAATCTCGCCCTCAAAGCCAACTTGCTCTCGGCTGAATTGGCCGGGAAGTGAGAGTCGTCAGACTGCCGGCTTCAGGGTTCGAATCCCGCGCCCATCGCGGCAAGCCGCTTTAAACGCTGGTTGACATTTCTTTCGGGAGGGAGGATGCTTGCGCTGTAAAAAGGGGGCCTCATAATGAGTACAGCACAGCATCAAGATTCAATTTCGAAGAGGTTCACAGGTGTAGCGAGTAGCGTCCTGGCATTGGCGACCATGTTCTTAGTAACCGCGGTTGCTATTCAATCCGCACAAGCGCAAAGTTTCACGATCCTCTATTCCTTTACGAACGGGTCGGACGGCGGACAGCCCTACGCAAGCCTGGTCAAAGACTCGGCGGGAAATCTTTACGGGACAACCGCGGTTGGCGGTGCTTCTGGCTTCGGCACCGTGTTCAAAGTGGATACGACAGGCAAAGAGACCGTGCTCTACAGCTTCAGCGGCGGGGCGGACGGGGCAAATCCGTGGGCGGGTTTGGTTTGGGGTCCAGCGCGCAGTCTGTATGGCACGACTGAGGCTGGCGGAGCTTCCGGCTACGGAACGGTGTTCAAGCTCAGTAAAACCGGCAAGAAGACCGTGCTCTACAACTTCACTGGGACTTCAGATGACGGAGCGTATCCTTTCTCGCGCTTAATCTGGGACAAGGCGGGCAACCTCTATGGCACCACCTATAAGGGCGGCGCTTCCGGCTATGGGAGCGTCTTCGAGCTTTCTAAGTCAGGCAAGGACAAGGTGCTGTACAGCTTCGCGGGGGGAGCAGACGGAGGAAATCCATACGCCGGCGTGGTCCGGGATCCTGCAGGTAACCTATACGGCACTACTTTCGGAATTTTCGGTGTCGACTACGGGACGGTGTTCAAGCTGAATACAGCTCACAAGGAGAAGGTGCTGCACGCCTTCAGTGGTGGCACCGACGGAGGATATCCCTACTACGGAGGCTTGGTTCGGGACCCGGCAGGAAACTTCTACGGCACCACCTCCTTCGGTGGCGCAAACCAGTACTTCGGAACCGTGTTCAAGGTGAGTAGGGCGGGAAAGCAGACAGTGCTGTATAGCTTCACTGGGGGAGCGGATGGCGGACAGCCCAACGCAAGCGTAATCCTGGACTCGAAGGGCAACCTCTACGGTACCACTGTCGGCGGCGGTGCTTCCGGACACGGAACCATATTCAAGCTCGACAGAACCGGCAAGGAGACAGTGCTCTACAGTTTTACGGGCGGGACGGACGCTGCGGCTCCCGATGCAGATTTACTCCGCGATGCGGCTGGCAATCTCTATGGGACAAGCATCGCCGGCGGCACTGCGGGCGGCGGAACCGTGTTCAAGCTCACGCCCTGACCGCGATGGCGGGGATTATGAAGGGTTGGGCCGCCGCGAACCTATCGAGCGGTTCGACTACTTTCCTTTCGCCCGCGCCGCATTCACTTTGGTCAAGAGATCCTGGGCCGGTTGTTGCACCGGTCCAGAAATCTTCACCGCCTCTTGCAAGACTTCCCGAGCTTCGGGAACTTTGTTCAACTTGGCGTAGGCAAAACCAAGACGATACATGGCGATGGCATACTGCTGATCGTCTAGACCTTTCAGCAAAGCGGATGCAGACTTCAACTCGGGGATCGCTGCTGCCGTCTTGTCTTGCTTCATATCAGCATATCCCAAAGTGGAGTATGCAACGCCAGCGGAGACCTTGCGGGAGCGATCGGCATCGGGAGCGTCAGCTTTGGCCGCCTCGATTGCTTTCTGCGCATACGATGCGGCCTTGCTTACGCTGCCGGGATTAGGATCATCGACGAAAGTGCCAGCCAGCAGCAATAGCGCCGGCAGATTGTTGGGGTTGGTCGCCAACATCTTTTCACCAAATGAGATCAGCCGCGGCGTATCCTTGAGGTCCGACAACGACATCATCGCATAAGATGCGATCTGTTCCTCAAAACGTGAATTGGGGAACGCGGTCGTAAAACGTTCAATATATGCCATCCGCTTACTGGCCTCGGAGTCTTCCGCAACCGCGTTGAATGCTGCCGCTTCCAGGAACTCGTAGGAACTCTTTGCCGCACTCTTCTCCTCATCGATGCGCTGGGCAAACTCCTGGTCACTCATCGCTTCAGGCTTGGCTTGCTTGGCAATGGAGTTGTACAGATCGCCGCCTCGCGTCGAATAATCCACGACCTTGGCGTCGTCCTTCAACTGCTGGGCGATGCCGGCTTGCGACACCAGAATGTCCAAATTGTGCGGAGAACCGGTTAGAGCCTTGTCGCCATACTCCAGTGCTTTCTGCAGATCTCCCGCCGTCTGGTACGACTGCGAAATCTGCCAGTTGCCATAGGCCACCGCCGCCGGATTCGCCGAAAACTTCTGCAGGAAGTCCTGATACATCGCCAACTTCTTCTGTGAGTCTTGCTCATTGGAAATTGCGGTTAGGGCTTGATCTTCCGGCGTACCCGCGGGAATAACGATCTTGTCCAGTTGCGCGCAACCGAGGACAGAGAAAACCAAGGGGAAAACAACCGTTAGAACGACAGGCCAGCGACCGTGCTTCATTGTTACCTCCAAGGCTTGCGCGTGAATCGTAGCTCTGAATGGACGCGCTTGCAAGTACAGCGATCACAGCTCGCAGCCATGTGGAGCCGGGAACCCGCCATGTTATAGTCGGGGCGATGCGCGGTGGCGAGGAGGACATTCCAATTGCAGTCGTGCGTTCTTCTCCCCAAGTGTCCAAGGGGATGCCGCAGAAGTTGGCGCGGCAGCCTTTTCATCGCTCGATCCTCTTCATCGTTCTGATTGCGCTTCTGCTGCGCCTCGCCGTAATTACCATCGGCCACACATACCGGATCACGCCACGCCGCGATCACTTTCAATTTGGCTGGGAGATGGGCCGGCTGGCGCGTTCGGTTGCCACTGGCCGCGGATTCAGTTCGCCCACCGACCTGCCGACCGGGCCCAGCGCCTGGGCGCCGCCTTTGTATCCCTATATTCTCGCGGGGGTATTCAGATTGTTCGGCGTGTACAGCGCGCTCTCCGCCTGGGTGATTCTCGCATTTAACAGTGTCTTCGCCGCGCTCACCTGTCTTACTCTGTACGGAATCGGCGAGCGAATGTACGGCAGCAGCGTGGCCCGTGCCGCCGCCTGGACCTGGGCAGTTTTTCCTTACGTAATCTATTGGCCGGTACGCGTGGTTTGGGAAACCAGCTTCACCACATTTCTGTTGAGCCTCGCTCTGTTGCTCACCTTGCGCATGGCTGATGGGCCTCCGCGCCGCCGCATGTGGATTCTGCTTGGACTGCTCTGGGGCGTGATCGCCTTGACCAATACCGCGGTCGTGAGCATGCTGCCCTTCTGCCTGCTTTGGCTGCTGTACCGGCTTCCCCGGCGTTCCACGCAGTTGATTAGCGCCGCATTGTGCGTGCTTACGGCAGCCCTCGTAGTGAGCCCGTGGCTGGTCCGCAACCACCGTGTCTTCGGCAAGTTCGTCTTCGTGCGCGATAACCTTCCGCTGGAAATGTATGAGGCCAACAACGATCAGTCCGCGGGCCTGTGGACACGCAACGAACACCCGGGCAACAATCCCGAGGCCATGCGCAGATTCCAGGAGCTGGGCGAACTCGGTTTCATGGCCGAAAAGCAGCAGGAAGTCCGGCAGTTCATCCGCGAGCATCCGGGACGATTCGTGTGGTTCACGGTAGAACGCGCGGTCTACTTCTGGATTGCTCCCCCGCAGGCGACCATCGTCGCGGGCTACGATCTCATGATCTCGCGCCACACCAATTTCTTGCTGGGAGCAGTGTTCGCCTTCGCGGGATTATGGCTGACGGTTTACAAGCGCGCACGCGGCGGATTCCTGCTCGCCTGTTTCTTGCTCATTTATCCGCTTCCGTATTATCTGGTGAACCCTTTCCCTCGCTACAAACACCCGATTGAGCCGGAGATGCTGCTGCTCATCGTTTATCTGTTCTGGGAGGCGCGGAAGATTCAAATTCGATGGCCGAACCACACAAACATCTTGTAAGGTTCGGGAGTTGGCGAGTCCCTTCCCTTCATTTAAATTGAATTATGCGGTCGATTCTGCAGAAGCGCGGGCTGCGCTTTGTTTTCGCGGCGAATGTGATTTCGATGCTGGGCAGCGGCATGAACGCGGCCGCTGTGGCCTGGTATATCCTGCAGGCCACTCATTCGGAAATGGCCCTGGGGATGTTTGCCGTCCTGCAAACCATCCCGGCCATGCTGATCCTGCCGTTCACCGGCGTCATCATCGACCGCGAAGACCGCCGGCGGTTGGTCATGTGGCTCGACGCCCTGCGCGCCGTCATCATCCTCACCGTTTCCATTCTCGCCTTCATGGGTAAAGCGAAAATCTGGGAACTCTACCTGATGAATACGCTCGTGGCGGCGGGTTTCTGGATGTTCTGGCCCACGATCACTGCACTCATTCAGGAATTGACTCCCGGCGAGGAGTTCGTCCACGCAAATACTTTTCTGCTGGCGGGAGTTCAGGGAGGCTGGCTGATTGCCGGTTCCATTGTCGGATTCGTTTACAACCGCATTGGGCTGGGTGGAGTGCTGCTCATCGACTTCTCGACTTACTTGGTCTCGTTTCTCTGCTACTTCGCGGTGCGCAAGGGACGGCACGTGGTGCCCCGGCCTGCGGAGTTGCGCGCCGACATCGCGGCCGCGGAAACCGCAGTCGAACGCTTCGTGCGCGAGATGCGGGACGGGATCAAGTTTCTTCGCGGCAAGCGCAAATTAGTTTTCCTGGGAATTAGTTGGGCGCTGTTTCTGGCCGCCATGATGACCGGAGTTGTGGTCACACCTCCGTTGAGTGACAAAGTTTTTCACGCCGGCGCCGTGGGCTATGGCTGGCTGAACGCTGGATGGGGTACCGGCGCGTTCGTGAGCGCCCTGTATGCGCCGTGGTTCATCGCCGGGTTGGGCGCGCGACGTTCGATTGCGGTCTCCATGGGCCTGTTGACCATCGGCATGATTCTGGCGCCGCTTTCCCCCATGCTCGCCATCGCCGTTTTTATCTATGGCATGATGGGATCGGCTCGCGGCGTCAGTGGCGTCGCTATAAACACCAGCCTTATGGAACAAGTGCCACAGCATTTCATGGGGCGGGTCCAGAACACGTTCTACTTTGCAGGCACGGCGCTGCAGATCTGCCTTGCACTTCTGGTGGGGGCAGTGGCGCAGATCAGTCTCGTCGCCGGATTCTCCATCATTGGACTGGTGTACGCCGTCGCGTTTGTCAGCGCGAGCTGGCCGGCGGGAGCGGCTACTCCGGTCGAGGTCGGCGCCGCGGAATAAGAGCTGGTGACCACAGAGACACAGAGAAACCATTGGGACGCTAAATTCAAGAGACCGAGCCTTCTCTGTGACTCTGTGTCTCTGTGGCGAGCCGGTGTTCTGATATTCTTTTCCTTCATTAGGAGACATGCATGTCCTCCAGTCTTGAGGGTCGGGTAGCGGTTGTCTTCGGAGTGGCGAATAAACGCAGCATTGCCTGGTCGATCGCGCAGGGGCTGCACAATGCCGGCGCCAAGCTTGCAATCACTTATCAGAACGAGCGGTTGGAGCAGGAAGCCCGCGACCTGATTCTTTCGCTTCCCGGGACTGAGGGATTCATGTGCGACGTTTCCGATGACGCGGAGATTGCCCGGCTTTTTGAGAAACTCAAAGAACGCTATGGCAAGCTGCACGTTCTGGTGCACAGCGTGGCCTTTGCACCCGCCGAGGAACTCAAGGGTGATTTCGTAAATACCAGCCGCGAAGGTTTCCGCGTAGCCCTCGACGTCAGCGTGTATTCCCTGATCGCGGTGTCGCGCGCCGCGGCGCCGCTCATGGAAGATGGCGGCAGCATCCTCACCATGACGTATTACGGCGCGGAAAAAGTGGTGCCGCATTACAACGTGATGGGCGTGGCCAAAGCCGCGCTTGAGTGTACCGTGCGCTATCTCGCGTATGACTTGGGCAGACGCAAGATTCGCGTGAACGCGATTTCAGCCGGGCCGATCAAGACCCTCGCCGCCCGCGGGATTGCCGGTTTGGGAGATATGTTAAAGTCCCATGCGGAGCGCGCGCCGCTGCAACGCAACGTGGACGTCAACGAAGTCGGAGCCACCGGAGTCTTTCTGGCCTCGGACGCCAGTTCCGGCATCACCGGCGAGACAATTTACGTTGATTGCGGATACAACATCATGGGGTTTTAGACCCTGTTTTACCACCGAGTCACAGAGACACAGAGGAACCGCAACAATGTCTTTGGCGTTCGTAGATCTTTCGCGTTTTTGTGTGTTCTTGCATCTTTATGTTTTTTCTCTGTGACTCTGTGGCTCTGTGGTGAAAGCTCTTAGCCACGGGTACTGATTCGCACTCGCCGTTCATTCTCTCCCACTCGTTCCAGCGCGATCTCGACATCGCGTTCGCGCTCAAAGCGCGGGAATTTCTCTCCCCACTCGATCAGAAGGATACTGTTCTCCGCAATGAGATCGTCGAGCCCCAAAGTCTCAAGCTGGCGAGGCGTATCCACCCGGTACAAATCGATGTGATAGAGAATGGCTTCAGGGCCGCGGTATTCGTGGATCAGCGTGAACGTCGGACTGGTGACATCTTCTTCCGCCGCCGCGTGGAAGGCTTCCGCGATGCCTTTGACTAGCGTGGTCTTGCCCGCTCCCAGGTCGCCGCGAAGCACGACCAGCTTCGGCGGAGTGAGCATTGCGGCCAGGGTGCGCCCCAGAGCGATTGTCTCCTCCGGCGATTGGGTGATGAATTCTCGCGTCTCCATGGGGTCTGGAAACCAGTATAGCGAGAGAAATCACGCAAGGTTTCGGACGGGAGGGCATGGCTTCAGCCGTGCCGTTTGAGCCACACTAAAGTTCGGCTTCAGCCGCTGAGGGACCGTTCATCGCGTCTTGAGAATTCTATTTTCTTTTTGGCGCGACCCACTGGCTGGAGCGGAGCCCCAGAAAGTCCCGGTCCATACGAGAGTCCAGGACGCTGCGCAGATTGCGCTGATCGTCGTCCTCCAGAGCGATGAAGCGGAACGGCTGCAGAACTCCGTCCGGAACTCGGTCGTTCGATTTGCGCGTCGGCTCCAGGATCTCCGCCATGCCTTTCACCGCACCCGATTCCGTCTCGAAGGCAACCTCGATCAGATTGCCCTGTTCCAAGGCCCGGGCCAATCGCAACATGCCGCCGGTCTCGGAAATGGTTTGCAGTTTCGCTCTCGCACTCCGGCCGTCGTTTAGTTTGATGACGACAGGGATTGTGCTGCCGAATTGAACTCGCTGGGCACGCTGCTGAGGGTGAGTCTGGGGGAAGAATGTCATAGCCAGAACTATGTCATGGTAAGGGCACGCGAGGCAGATTACGGAAGCACTTGTCCAGATTCCAGCTTGCATGGCTTAGAGGGCAGGCCTAAGTCCCAAGGCGGCAATCAGATAGGCGGCATTTAGTTTCGCGCCCCCAATCAGGACTTCCCCACAGACGCTCTCGACGTGCGCCATCGATAATAGCGGCGACTCAACAGATAGGTCCCCCACGCGACGCCGGCGAGAATGCCGGCAAAGCCCGGAAGGCTCAGTCGGTCGGTGATGTTTTGGGGTAAGAGAATCATTAACCAAAACGTTATCGGTATCGATAGAAAGACGGAAAGGTATACCCAGCGCCCCCATTCACCCACCGCAAAGAGCATCATCGCCGCTCCTGTAATTGCAAGCACACCACTGACCAGGGGCATCGTGCCGGTGATACTTCGGTTGTGGGCAATCATCTGCTCGCTCAGATCGAGGGCGAAGATCATCATCAGCAAGAGACCACCGATGCCAAATACCGAGAAGCGAACTGCAACCCATATTTTTCGTCTTGTCGGAATCGGAGGTGAAAGCATGGTTCGCATCATAGTCTGAACGAACCCAGGAGATTGTCTTGCGTGCGTACCCGGTCGTCGTGCTCAGGACTCCTCGAAAACGTACATCAGCCGCGAATCTCCACCTTGGAGCTTGCCGCCGATTCCCGCACCCGCCGGAACGCCTCTGGCAAGGCTTTCACCAAATCGGTCGCGACCAGCGAATGCTCGCCCATGCTTTCTCGCGCCACATCCCCGGCAAGACCGTGGAGATGAACCGCAGCGATGACCGCTTCCACGATGCGTTCGGGATTCTGCGCGATCATACCCGACACCATGCCGGTGAGGATGTCGCCCGTGCCTCCGGTGGCCATGCCCGGATTTCCGGTGGTGTTCACCCAAACCGTGCCGTCGGGCTGCACGATCAGTGTGCGATGCCCCTTCAGCACCACGATCAATTCGTGTTCGCGGGCAAATGTGCGAGCGACGTTGATGCGGTCCCGTTGCACCGCGGCCACGGTGGAAGCGGCCAGGCGCGCCATCTCGCCGGGATGCGGCGTGATCACCAACGTGCGTCCTTTGCCATTGAGTTCGATAGTTCGCCCCTCGAACGCATTGAGACCATCCGCGTCCAGGACAAGAGGAGTCTTGCATTTCGTCACCAGGCTGCGAACAAACTCAGAGGTCTCCGGATGGCGCGAGATCCCCGGTCCTACGGCGAGAACCGTCTTACCCTTGATCAGTGCCTCCACCGCTCCACTTGCGCGAGTCGAGATGCCGCCCGCGTCGGTTTCGTCGAGTGGCTCAGTCATGACTTCAGGATGAAATCCCGCGACTGTGGCGAGCACGGACTTCGGCGTAGCCACTGTCGACAATCCGGCTCCGGTTCGCAGCGCCGCCATTCCCGCCATCGCGACTGAGCCTGCCTTCCCCACCGATCCGCCAATCACCAGCACGTGGCCGAAGTTTCCTTTATTCGCAGCGAGCAGCCGCGGGCCAATGAGGGGCGCAATCTCGCGGCCAGTAATCAGATTGAGTTGCAACGACGAGACGACTGCTTCGTCCGGCGAGCCAATCGGAGAAATCACAGTTGGCCCGTCGGTCAATCTTCCGAAAATGTGCGCTGGACGCGGCGCGGTGAACGTAACCACAGCGTCTGCCCGCGCAACCGCTCCGCTCTGTTCGCCCATCACATCGGCATCGGCGCCGGAAGGAATGTCCACCGCGACCACCGGCGCGGAACTCGCATTCATCAGCCTGATTGCCTCGGCATACAATCCGCTCACAGGAGGCCGGAAGCCCGTGCCCAGAATCGCATCGACCAGAACTTCGGATTCGAATACCGCCCGCGCCGGTTCCTGCTTCAAATCCTCGCCGGATCGCACAATCACAGGCGTCATAGGAAGCCTGCCGAACATCTCCGAGGCATCGCCCCGCAGTTCCGAGGGCTCTGCCAGCAAGACGACGCGCACTTCCCTTCCCGCAGCCTTCAGTTTCCGTGCCGCCACAAAACCGTCTCCGCCATTGTTGCCCTTGCCGCAAATCACGCCGACACGCTCTGCGGTCGGATATTGCGAGATAACAAAATCGGCGACCGCCGATCCGGCATTCTCCATCAGCGTAAGCGAAGGCACGCCGAAGCGCTGGCTGGTGGCACGGTCGATGTCGCGCATCTCGGTGGCAGTGACGATCTTCATGAGGCACTCGCCATCTGTTCCAGTTGGCGCAGTTGCGAGGGTTCGCCCATGGCGATCAGGCAATCGCCGGCTTCGATGCGGTCTTCGGGCGCAGGATTGAAGCGCATCCCCTGTTCCCGCTTGATTGCCAGAATGATTACGCCGCGGTCCTGGCGGATGCGTGAGGTCCCAACCGTCTTACCAGAAAATACTGACCCTTGCCCCACTTGGATTTCTTCGATTTCCAGGTCGATTCCGAGGTGCGTGGTCGCGGTATCGAGAAAGCTGACAACATGTGGCCGGAGGAAAGACTGTGCAATACGCTGCCCGGCGAAATGATATGGGGAAACCACGGAATCCGCGCCTGCAGTGAGCAAATGTTTCTCCGCGTCGTCCTCGCTGGCCCGGGCGATGATTTTCAGCCGCGGATTCAGCCCGCGCGCGGTAAGCACGATGTAGAGATTGGCGGCATCCGTGGTGGTGGCGGCAACCAGGCCGAGAGCCCGCTCGATATGCACCTGGCGAAGCGTCGGCTCCTGCGTGGCGTCGCCAACCATGATCGGCCATTCGCTGGAATAGCGCGCTGCCTTCGCTTCATTCTGCTCGACGATGACGAACGGCACCGGCCGGCGTTTCAGTTCCCGTGCCGCACTCCGGCCCACGCGTCCCGCGCCGCAAATAATGTAATGATCGCTGAGCCGGTCGATCTCCCGCTCCATTTTTCGCCTTCCGAAAAAGCTCGACAGCTCGAATTCTAGCAAAGCCTGCGTGAGTGACCCGATGCCGAGAAACACCAGTGACACGCCGCAGAGAATCAATCCCGCGTTGAAGACACGCCCCGCATGCGATAGGGGGTGAACCTCCTGGTAGCCGATGGTCGAAAACGTCGTGACCACCATGTAAAACCCGTCGAACCACGACCAGCCTTCGATGAAGTGGAACCCAACCATCCCGAGCAGAGTCAGGAACAGCAGCGCGATTCCGATCAGCCGCAGGTTGCGCAGAGCTTTCATGAAGGTCGTTGGCCGTTCGTCGTTGGTCGTTGGCTAACAAACGCCGGGCTCCCTCGCCGAGCCCTGGATGCGAACCAAAGACGCGGTAAGGCATGACTATAAAACAAAAACGCCTTCCGCGGGCGAGCGGAAGGCGCAAAGAACCGCGACGCAACTCTTCAGTCGGCGCCCTTGGCGCGTTCCAAAGCCTGCACCCGGCTATGCTTCTGGCCATAGGTAAAATAAACCACCAGCCCAATCACCAGCCAAATGATCAATCGCGCCCAATTGATCCAGCCCAGTTTGTACATCATATAACCGTTGGAGACGACGCCGAGTATTGGGATCAGCGGCACCCAGGGCGTGCGGAATGGCCGAGGCTGGGAGGGATTCGTGTGTCGCAAGACCAATACGGAAATCGAGACGATCACAAATGCCAGCAGCGTTCCGATATTCACCATTTTGCCAATATCCTCGATAGGAGTCAGGCTGCCGACGATCGCCGCCAAGAGGCCCACGAGAATCGTGTTCTTCCATGGCGTGCGGAATTTGGGGTGGATCGCGGCAAAGAATTTCTGCGGTAGAAGTCCGTCTTTGGCCATGGCGTAGAGCACGCGGGTTTGGCCGAGGAGCATGACCAGCATCACGCTGGTCAGCCCGGCCAGGGCGCCCAGCGTAATAATTTGGGATGCCGTGGTTAAACCCCGGTCCAGAAAGGCGCGCGCCACGGGAGCCTCGATGTTGATTTGTTGCCAATGCACCATCCCCGTCAACACAGCAGCCACGGCGATATACAAAACCGTGCAAATCGCCAACGAAGCGATCATGCCGATGGGCAGGTCCCGTTGCGGATTCTTGGCCTCCTGGGCCGTCGTTGAAATCGCGTCGAAGCCAATGTAGGCGAAAAAGATGTACGCAGCCCCAGCTCCAATTCCCGCGAAGCCATGGGGCGCAAACGAACTCCAGTCGGTGCCCCAGTTGCTGGTCTGGATATACCGAGAGCCCAGAGCGATCACAAACAGCACAACCGAAACCTTAATCACCACGATTCCAGTGTTGAATCTCGCGCTTTCCTTAATCCCGACAACCAGAATCGCCGTGATCCCCAATGCGATAAGGAACGCCGGCAGGTTCAGGCCAACTTCCATGCCGAACAGATGTGGTGCACCCAAAAGATCGTGCGCCCGCTGCAACAACTCGGGAGATTGCGCGCTCACGATCGTGCTCACTTTGTCGAGGAACGCTTGCGTGCCCGGCACCAGGGAAGAGTCCGAGGCCAAAGCCATTTGGCGCGCAATAATGTTTTCCGCGGTCTTCAGCGCAGTCCAGTGATCGTAGGCCAGCCAGAGCGGCATGTGGATATGGAAGATATTTAGCAGTTCAATGAAATGGTTCGACCAGCCCGAAGACACTGTGCTCGCGCCCATAGCATATTCGAGCGTCAGATCCCAGCCGATGATCCAAGCCAGTAACTCTCCCAGCGTGGCGTAAGCGTAGGTATACGCGCTCCCTGCCAGCGGAATCATAGCTGCGAACTCAGCGTAGCAGAGTCCGGCAAATGCGCATCCCAGACCGGACAAAACGAACGACAGGGTGAGTCCGGGACCAGCGTATTGCGCTCCCAGCCCCACCATGACAAAAATGCCTGCGCCGATAATCGCCCCCACGCCGAGCGCCGTGAGTTGGAAAACGCCGAGCGTTCGCTTCAGGCTGTACTCGCCCGTCTCACGGGATTCCTCCATCAGCAGATTCAGCGGCTTGGTAGCCAGCAGGTTCGCCATCCGATTGGTTTCTCCTTTAAGAGTCGGCTGTGACTGCATGTCCGGAACGCCGCGACCACAAAAAATAAACCGGAACTCCCAGCAACACGATGATCAGTCCCGGCCACGTGTATTGCGGCTTGTAGCGCAATAGTACGACATCAATGAAGAATGCCATCACAATATACACTGCGGGCAGCACCGGATAGCCAATCGCGCGATAGGGCCGCTCTGCATCGGGGTGTTTGCGGCGCAGCACGAATAATCCCACGATCGTCAGGATGTAAAAGACCAGCACGGCGAAAACAATGTAGTCCAGCAGTTGTCCGTAGCTTCCGGACACGCAAAGCACGCAGGTCCAGACCATCTGCACCATAAGCGAAACCGCAGGCGTCTTGTGTGTCGGGTGCAACTTAGTGACGCTGCGAAAGAACAGGCCGTCTTTTGCCATCGCGTAGTAAACCCGAGCCCCGGCTAGAATCAAGCCGTTGACGCATCCGAAACACGAAATCATAATCGCCGCCGCCATCAGGAGGCCACCCGTCGATCCGAACATTTGCGTCATCACGGCGGTGGCGACACGATCCTCGGTCGCGTACTTGATTCCGCGTTCCAGGATAGTCGTGCCATTGGCAATGCCGTCCAGCGGCAGCACATTCAGGTAGACGAAATTGCAGACGACGTAAAGCGTGATGACCACGCCCGTACCGAGCGCAAGAGAAAGCGGCAAATTGCGATTGGGATTCTTCACTTCGCCGGCCGTGAATGTCACGTTATTCCAGGCATCGGCGGAAAACAGCGATCCCACTTGCGCCACCGCCAGAATCGTCAGCGTACCTACCAGGACTATCGGTCCGCCGACTCCCACTTGCACCGCGTGTTGCGTCCCGAGTCCAGCATGGTTCCAGAAGTTGCCATGGAAATTGGCGGCCAGCGCCTGCGCATTCCGTCCGACGAACAGGCCGAGCAGGGCCAGCCCCAGCAACGCCGAAACTTTGGCGAACGTGAAAATATTCTGAATCAGCGCTCCGGTCTTCAATCCGAAAATGTTGATCACCGAGAGCGCAATCACGACCAGAATTGCTACCAGATTCTGCGTGTTCAGCCCGACATCCATATTGCCCAGAACCATGGGTCCGATCCGAATCGGCGGTACTCTCCAGAAATGCAGAATCCAATTCGAAGAAGAAATGGATGGAACGAAAACACCCAAAAACTTGCCGAAGGCCACGCCCACTGCGGCAATCGTTCCCGTCTGTATAACCAGGAACAGCGTCCAACCGTACAGGAATCCCCAAAGCGGGCCCAGCGCCTCGCGCAGGTAGACGTACTGCCCGCCGGCTCGGGGCATCATGGCAGCCAGTTCGCCGTAGCTCAAAGCCCCGACAATGGTCATGAAGCCCGTCACCAGCCAAGCCGCAATCAGCAGCGCCGGAGAATTCACCTCGCGGGATATTTCGGAAGAAACAATGAAGATACCCGAGCCGATCATCGAGCCCATGACCAGCATGGTTGCGCTGGTCAGACCAAGGGCCTTCACCAGTTCTTTGTCCTGGTGGCGATGGATTTCCCAGTCGCTGGCGGTCGGGAGTGATGGCTTCGCGTCGATGCTCAAGGGCTCCTGTCGCTTGTGTGGCGCGGGCGCCCTCGCCCGCGATTCGTGCCGTTACTCTACCCTAAGATACGAAGAAAATCCGCTGCTGATTTTCGGGGCTCGCGCATCAGATCGGATATTACCGCAACCGAGTCCGCGCCGGCCTCGATGACCGACCGGCAGTTGGCACGATTAATGCCTCCAATCGCCACCAACGGCTTTCGCGTAAGAGCCCTGGCCCTACGAACGCCTTCCAGTCCCACAACCGGATCAGGATTCGCTTTGCTGGTAGTCGAAAACACCGGCCCGATAGCGATATAGTCCGCGGAGGTTTTGTCCGCTTGCTTTACCTGCTCAGGATTATGCGTTGATACGCCCAGCCACAGTTTCTCACCGATTACTTTCCGGGCGCCTTCTGGCGACAAATCCTCCTGCCCCACGTGGACGCCGTCAAACCCGGCCGCTATACAAAGATCTGCCCGGTCATTCATGATCAGTTTGACGGCAGAACCGAGCCGGCGTTTCAACTCCCGCGCCTGCTCCAGCATCTCACGAGCGCAGCCGCTCTTATTGCGGTATTGCAGCAGGATGACGCCACCAGCCAAAAGCTCTTCGGCGGTCGAAAACAGGGCTTGGCTATCCGGGAAGCATGAAGTATCGAGAATAGCGTACAGGCGCGGCAGCATGCTATCTATCTAAGAATTAAATACCGATGACAGAAGACTGGCGGGTTACGCTCCCGGCTTCCCTTTGCCATTCTTGGTCAGAAATCGCTCAATAAACGTAGTATCGAATTTCCCCGCCCGGAAATCAGGATCAGCCAGAATCCGCCGATGCAATGGAATAGTCGTGAAGATCCCTTCCACGATAAACATTTCCAGCGCCCGCGCCATGCGCGAAACCGCTTCCGCCCGGTCTTTGCCGCGCACGATCAACTTGGCAATCAGCGAATCGTAGTAGGGTGGAATCACTCCTTCGGCGTAAGCTGCGGTATCGATACGCACTCCCGTTCCGCCCGGCGGATTGAACGCCGTGATCTTCCCCGCCGAGGGCGTAAACTTCTCGGGATGCTCAGCGTTAATCCTGCACTCGATGGCATGCCCGCGATGCACAATCGGACCTAGCAGAACGCTCTCCATTCGTTCGCCCGCGGCGATCAGAATCTGGCTCTTCACCAGGTCCACGTCAGTGACCATCTCCGTGACCGGATGCTCCACCTGGATGCGAGTGTTCATCTCGATGAAATACAAGCGCCGATCTTCGTCCATCAGGAATTCGATGGTGCCGGCATTCACGTAGCCGATATCGGAGAGGGTCTTCGATAAAACCTCTCCGATCTGCGCACGCAGCTCGGGCGACACCTGCGTAGACGGAGATTCCTCCAGCAGTTTCTGGTGACGCCGCTGGATCGAGCATTCGCGTTCCCCCAGGCTTACGACGTTGCCGTACTGGTCAGCCAGAATCTGGAACTCGATGTGGCGCGGCCGCTCGATGAACTTCTCCATGTAGAGATCGCCGTTGCCAAAAGCGGCTGCCGCCTCCGATTGCGCGGCTTTGAATAATCCAGGAAGCTCATCCTCGCCGCGCACCATGCGCATGCCGCGTCCGCCCCCGCCCGCCGACGCTTTGATGATCACCGGAAAGCCCACCTGCCGCGCCCACTCCATGGCTTCGCCCTCGCTGGCGAGGATGCCGTCGGAACCTGGCAGAATGGGCACGCCCGCTTTTTTCATGGCCGCGCGGGCCTTCTCTTTTTCGCCCATGAGCCGCGTTACCTCGGGCGGCGGCCCAATAAACGTAATATTGCTGGTCTCGGTCACTTCGGCAAAATTCGCGTTCTCCGCCAGCAGGCCGTATCCCGGGTGGATTGCGTCCACATTCGTGATCTCAGCCGCGCTGATCACCGCGGGAATGTTGAGATAGCTCTGCGCCAGCTGGGGAGGACCAATGCAGATGGCCTCGTCCGCAAACTTGACGTGCAGCGAGTTCCGGTCGGCCTCGCTGTAAATCGCCACGGTGCGGATGCCCAGTTCTTTGCAGGCGCAAATCACGCGCAGGGCAATCTCGCCGCGGTTCGCAATCAGGATCTTGTTGAACATTGGATTCTAAACAAGTAGCGCCGGCATCCTGCCGGCTGTCGCGAGGGCATCTTGCCCTCGCAGTGGGGGCGAGGACGCCCCCGCGACAACCGCCTGGAAGGCGGCGCTACAAAGAAAAAGGCGTGCTCAGCGCGCCCCTGCTCCATCCCACCCTTATCCCCGCGGCCGGATCACAAACAACTCCTGCCCGTATTCGATGGGTTGACCGTTGGCCACCAGCTTTTTCACAATCTCCCCGGCAACGTCCGCTTCGATCTCATTCATCAGCTTCATGGCTTCGACGATGCACAAAATCTGCCCGATTTCGACGGTATCCCCGAGCTTCACGAAAGGCGGCGACCCCGGGGAAGGACACTCATAGAATGTTCCCACGATCGGCGAGCGCACCGTGTGTAAACCCGGTTCCGCGGCCGACTCCGCAACTGCGCCCTCGCCGGAAGCCGAGGCAGGCGCAGCAGGCAACGTGACGATTTCTGGCGCCGAAGCCGGGGCCGAGTGTACGGCAAAATGGGGAGCCGGAGAGGCTGGAGCAACCAGCTCGATCCCGCGCTTTATGCGCACCTTAAAATCGCCGCGTTCCAACTCAAATTCGGCGATATCCTTTTCGATTAAGAACTCGATGAGTTCTTTCAATTCTTTCTGGTTCATGGTTTGCGGTGGGACAGCTTCCTGCTTCTCTCGCGCCAATCTGAGAGGCCGGGCGGTGTCTCCCATGCCCGGGCTGAGAATTAAGAATAGCCAGACTTCAAATGGTTATGAGTTCTTTGCTTGTGGGCGCCAGCACCTCGCACCCGCGTTCCGTAACAACGACCATGTCTTCGATCCGAACACCCCCGCTGCCCTCGACGTATATGCCAGGCTCGATGGTAACCACCATTCCCGGGCGCAGGATCTCGCTCTGTCCTGCTGCAAGCCGAGGAGGCTCGTGAATCTCTAAGCCTACACCATGCCCCGTCGAGTGCGTAAAGTGTCTTGCTAGGCCTTTCTTTTTCAGCACACTTCGCGCAGCCCAATCGACCTCGCCGACGCTTACACCCGCCTTTACAGTCTCAATGGCGGCTGCTTGCGCCTCCTGCACCGCGTCATACATTTTGCCCGCCTTGCTCGAAGGACGGCCCACATGCACCGTGCGGGTACTATCGGAACAGTAGCCCGCGAGTATAACACCGAAATCGCAGACCACGAATCCCCGCGGCGGAATCGCAGCCCTCGAAGCCCGTCCATGCGGCAACGCGGATCGTTTCCCTCCCGCAACGATCGTAGGGAAGGACATTTCCTCAGCGCCACCCCGGCGCGCGGCACACTCCATCTCCGCCGCCACTTCACTCTCCTTCACCCCCGGGCGGATCACTTCCAGAGCCCGGCCGAACAGGCTCGCACCCAGAACCGCCGCGGCTCGCAGACGTGCAATTTCGTCCTCGTCCTTCACCATTCGAGCCTGTTCCACCAACCCTCGCGTCTCTCGCAGCCGGAAGTCGGACCGCAGCAAACTTGCCAATTGCCTGCGTCCTGCAACCGTTAAGTGCTCACTCTCAATCCCAAGTCCGCGTGGTGTCTTGCGGCCGAACCGGCTCGCGTTCGCGCTCAACCATTCGGCGGCAGCGGTCATCGACGGCTTGCGAGCGATCATGATTCGCGTCCCCTGAACCTCGGCCCGGGCTTGCTCGGAGTAACGGCCATCGGTGAAGAACGCGCTGGTGCTTTCGCTGATTAGAAGAACACCCGATGTTCCGGTGAAGCCGCACAAGTATCGGATGTTGGGCAGATGCGTGACCCACAGCGCTTGCAGATGGTTGTGGTCCAAGACGGTTTGCAGCCTGCTCAGCCGGCCCCTGTGATCCATGTTTGAAGTTTAACAAGTTGGGAGCGAAGAACGTGCGCTGCCTTCCGCGAGTTCTGTCGGACCAAAACAAAACCGCCGGTCCCTGACAAACTTCAGGGAACCGACGGCTGTCTTTACTGCTAACTGGCCGCTAGGTCTGGATGATCCGCGGCGTGATAAAGAAAATCAGCTCCTGGTTCGAGGTGCTGACGATAGAGTGTTTGAACAAGTTGCCCAGCCATGGAATGCTACCCAGCAGCGGAACTTGGTCCACACTGATCGAGTTGTTGGTCTGAATGACGCCGCCGATGACTACCGTACCGCCGTCGGTAACCAGCACCTGCGTGGTTGCCTGCTGCGTGATCAGAGTGGGGTTGCCGTTGACCGTTTGCCCGAAGTCCGGGGTCGTGTTCTCAACGTCCACATTGAGGAAGATGGTTCCCTCGGAAGTAATTTGCGGAACTACGGTCAGCCTAAGGAACGCGTCGATGTAGGTTACGGTCGGAGGACCGCCCAACTGCGCCTGGGTTACGATGGGTACGCGCACGCCTTGGCGAACCAGAGCCTGGATGTTGTTCTGGGTCACCACCCGCGGACGGGACAGGATCTTCAACAGCCCGCGAGATTCGGCCATACTGAGCAAGGCATCGATCCGCACCGAACTGCTGGCGTTCAGGAACGAAAACCCGCTGGTCGGGCCCGCTGGGGCAAGGTTAGAGAACAGCGGTATCTGTACCCCCGTAGTCCCGGTCGGCGCCGTGGTTCCAATGATCGGGTACTTCGGAGTGATGCCAAAGGTCGCGATGGGAGAAGTGCCCACAGCGGGTACGCCGCCCAGCGAAGTCGACGCGTTCCCCCAGCCAAACCCCAGCTGAGTGCCAATGTCGCGGGCGAAGCTGCGCGTGGCAGCTACCACACGAGCTTCAATTTCTACTTCCTGTGTCTTGCGGTCGAGTTGCGTGAGCAGCCGGTCAAGGTTTGGCATCACCGCCGGGATATCTGAAATGATTACCGCGTTGGTGCGCTCATCGGCGACCACGTCTCCGCGCTGTGAAAGAAACTTTTTCAAGGTCGGGATAACGTCTTTAGCGTGGGAATAGCTCAGAAACCGCGTGACCGTCTGCTTATCGATGGCCAACGCCTCGGCTTCCTGCTGCGCCCGCCGGGAATCGGCTTCATGGCGCAGGGTTTCTACCGTCGCAATGCGCAGCACGTTGCCGTCAAGCTGCCTCGCCAGTTCGTTGTTCTTGAGCACGATGTCCAGTGCCTGATCCCACGGCACGTCATCGAGCACAATGGTCAGTGAACCCTTGACTTGGGGATCGAGCACCACGTTCAGGCCGCTGATCTCGTGAATCAGGCGGAAGAAATCTTTGAGGTCCACATCTTTCAGATTCACGGAAATCGGCTCGCCTGTGTACTTGGGGCCCGTAACTTGCGTGACTTGATGGCTCGCCGCTTTTTGCTCCGCCGCCAGATTCACCGCCGGCTGGATGCTTTCAGTAGGCACCGACTGCGCAGTCTGGGCCTGGATCGCAGCACTCGGCGTGGGCAGCAGATCGCCCTCTGGCTTGTCTACGAATTTCGCCGCCGCACCGGCTGCCCGGACTGAGGGAGCGGTTTCATCAGCGGTTGTCTGCTCAGCCGCGCTCTTCTGCCGGTAAGTAGGTTCCACGATGACCAAGTCGGTCGCGGCAGCAGACTGCTTCGAGGTCTTAGAGTCATTCGGAAGTGCGTCCGGAACCACGCCCGGAGCCGCCGCCATGGTTGCCGGTTTGCTCCCCGCGACTTCTCCCGTGACCGAGGCTGGCACAAGTGCCACGGTAGCGGCCGGCAGTCTTGCAGGCGCCGGCCTCGAAACCTGGGCGCTGGTCCTCACCGCAGCTCGGTGCAACTTGACTATGATTCTGTTTCCGCCCCCTGGCAGCAATTCGTATGGGCACGCCTGCACCAGGTCAATTACGATGCTGGTGGTCGGAGGCATACGGCCGTCGGTGCCGATACGCACGCCTTTCACCCCATCGCTGCCCACGCTGATGTGGTTCTGGACGGTGGCCGCCACGGTGTTGGGCAGAGTCACCAGGACGCGAGCCGGAGATTCCAACGCGCTGAGCTTGGGTGTTACTTGCCCGCGGGCGGTGATCTCCACGCTGATTCCGTCATCCGCGTGCATCACGTCCACCTTCTGGACGGTGGCACGCTCGTCCGCGCCTGTGCTCGTGCTCTGCGTCTCGGCGCCCGCGACCAGGGCCAGGACCAGCAGCGGTAGCAAAACAGCCAGCAGTTGCTTTCGCATTTCCATCTCCCCACGGGCGCGCGTTTTGCTCGCCTCGTGATCTGTCTCTCAAGTTTCGTTGCTGCCCAACACCGGATCGAACCGGCTGCTTCACCCCAGAGTTAAACCGCCGGGGTCGAAATCTTCTTGGTAACTTCCCGCGTAAACGACTTGCCTAACTTGTCCTGCAACGTCTCTTTGAAAATAATCGAGTCTCCCGTAATCTTCACCACGTATCCGTTGAAGACAGGATCGTTTTCGCGCAGGAAATATGCCTTGTTCATGGCGTTGATCACGACCGCGATCATGCCCGCATCCGATCTCACAATCCCGGTGAGAGCAATCTGGTCGACCGCCAGGCAGCGCTTGCCTGTACTGCACCCTGAACCGCCCATCCCGCGGTTTACCACCGGACTCAGAAATGGATCGCGGCGCCCTCCTGCCATGCTGATCGTCTTGTGCGCATCCTTCTTGGGATCGACCGGGTTCTTCTTGTCTTCGACCGCAACCGCCGTTCTTGGCGGCTTCGGCTGGTTCACCACCACCGACGTGGTCTTCGCGGTTTTGGCCTTGGCCTGGGTCTTAGGCGCGGTCACGGGAGAGACGGCCGCGGCTTGTTGCTGCCCGGAAGGCTTGGCTTGCGATGCCGCCTGGGTCGCACTCATCTGCTTGCCGACGGCCGGTGGTGCGGCTGCGGGCTGCGGGTTCGCGCTTTGACCCGCTGGAGCCGCCAGCGCAGCGTTGGAATCCGCCGCCTTCTGTTGCTGCACTGCATTCAGCTTGGCCTTGGTGTTGTCGAGGATGTTTGGGTTCTGCGCTCCGGCAGTTCCCATCCCCATTCCCAGGATTAGAATTCCAGTCGCCAGCTTCATAGGCCTCCCTTACCTTTGGCCGGTGCGCCCACGGGCGGCGCCAAGTCGTGACTAAAAAATGTGGTCGCGTCGCAGGTCGCGACGATAGTCTCGTTAGCCGCGTATTGATAGTTGTGTTTCGTCTTAGCGTCGCTCCCCCGCTTCGTGTTCGCGATCAGCAGGCCGGAGATGTTGACGATCCGCTCCAGTTTTCCCACCTCGTCGAAAAAGTTCAGCACCGAGTAGTACGGCCCATCCAGTTCGATTTCAAACGGCACTTCGGTATAGAACTCGCGAGCCGTCACCGGCTTAGCGGTGTAACGTCGAATCTCGATTCCGGCTTTCAACGCTTCCGCATCCAGCATCTTGATAAAACCATCCACTTCTTTGTCATCGGGCACGATGCGGCGCTCGATTTCCAGTTGCTGTTTCAGATTTGCCAGTTGCCGTTCCATGTCCTTGAGCTTGGGGGCGTAGGATTGCAGCTCGGCATTCTCGCGCAGTTTTGATTCCAGGGCCGACTGCGCCTGGTCATTCGCCGCCCGCTGGGATTTGAACAACGTGAAATGCAAAGCGCCGGTAATCAGTGCTGCTCCCAACACCAGAGCCGCCCACTGCTTCAGACCCGATAATTCGCCAAAGTTGCCCATATTCTCCCGCCTTTAGGACTTTGCTTTCTCGCAGGTCAGAGTGAATTGAAATGCCTGCATTTCCTTGTATGTGTCGTCCTGGAAGGTCTCTTTAATTTCAATGTTCTTGAAGTAGCCCGTCTTCTGCAGATTCTGAATCAGCGTGGCCACGGCATCGGCGCTCAGTGCCATGCCTTCGATATCCACGCTGCCTCCCTGATCCTTCATGGTGCTGAGCCACACCGTCTCGGTCCCGTTGATGGTGTCCCCGATGGTGTTGAGCAGATTTACCGGCCCGGACTGGCTGGCCCGAAGCTGATCGATCACATCGACGCGGCGCTTGTAACTGTCTGCCTGCCGCTGCCGCTCCAGGTAACGGGCCTTCACATCGGCCAGTTCGCGGTTCTTCTGCTCCGCCACCTGCATCTTGCCCGCAATGCTCTGTTTCTCCTTGTCCAGGCGGTACCAGTACATCAGGTTCAGCGCTCCCGCCAGCACCAGCACCACCAGCACCTTCAGTTTCGGTGAGCCAATCTCGCCCATCTCCATGACCGCTGCAGCCGAAGCCGCGGCGCGTTTGTTTTTCGGTCTGGGTTGCCCCAACAGGTTGATTCGGATCATAGGTTTTCAAAACTCCTTAATGCCAAACCCACCGCAACTGCCAACTGGCCAGCGTTCTGCTCGATCAGTTCCACTCCCGGTCCCTCGACGGGCGGCGCGATTCTCTGAAAAGGATTGAAAATCTCCACCGGCAGCGAGAACTCCTGCCGCAGCGCCTCGATCAGCCCGGGAACTTTTGAGGATCCGCCAGCCAGATAAATCTTCTCAATGTGCTCGCCCGCCGAACTGGCGCGGAAGAAGTCGAAAGTCTTCTGAATTTCCAGCACGATGATCTCGGTCACCTGCTGCAGGATGGGGGTTTTCGCATCTTCACTCACCGTCCCGACTTTGTTTCCCAGCTTCAGCGATTCCGCATCGTCGAAGCTCAAATCCAGTTCCTTCTGCAACGAATCCGTGTACTGGTGCCCTCCCACGCTAACGTCGCGGGGAAACAGCGGCGTGGTGCCTTTCACGATGTTGATGTTCATGACGCTGGCGCCCAGATTCAAAAGCGCCACCACCTGGCCCGGCGCCGGTTCATAGTTGTACTCGTAGCAGTTCTGCAGGGCGAGGGCATCAATGTCCACGATAGCCGGAGTCTTGCCCGCCATCGAGAGTACGTTGGTGTAGTTCAGGATCTTGTCCTTTTTTACCGCCACCAGCAGCACGTCCATCTGCGGATTGCCCGCATCTTCCGAAAGAATCTGATAGTCGAGGTTTACGTCCGCCAGATCGAAGGGAATATGCTGCGCCGCTTCTTTTTGTATGGTCTCGGCCAATTCCTGATCGCTCATCGAAGGCAACGAGATCTTTTTCACGATCACCGAGTGTCCGCTGACCGCGGTGGCCACGCTCTTGGTCTTGATCTGATTGTCGGCAAACAGCTTGGAGATCGCGCTCGATACCGTGCCCGAGTCCACGATCATGGAATCCACGACGATGTCTGGAGCCAGCGGCTCTAGACCGAGGTGCAGGACTTCAATCCCGTTGCGCCCTCTCTTGAGCTCAACCGCCTTAATGCTCGAGGACCCCACATCCAGGCCAACAATCGTTTTCGATCCGAATCCAAACATGTGTCCGCCTTTTTTACGTTTGCCCGGCAGCCTTGGCAGCCGCCTTCGGTTTGTTTCTGCCCTTCGCTTCCACCTGGCTGGACTTTTCTTCCATCCACTGGTCGAGCTTTGATTTCTTGAAGCGCCAGCGGTTGCCCAGCTTGAAAGCGGGAATCTTTTGCTCGCCTACATACTTGTAGAGCGTATCCGGACTCACTCCCAGGTAGTGCGACGCCTGGCGAATATTCATCACTTCCCGCGAGTCGGCCATAATTTCCAAACCCTTTTCCACAACTGCCGCCCTTGCCGATTGCCACCACAAGGCTAAGTTGGGCGAGAATCCCTCGTACAAAACGTGTTCGAGTGAATTCAGGTGTCCCGAGCATATATCAGCCCTGAATGCACAAGAGCTGAAGGCAGTTTTCCGAGATTTTCCGTGTTTTATGCCCGTTTTCCGGAAAGTAACCAAACGGGAGATGAAGGGCGAATCTACATATAGCGCTTGACTAGCGTCGTGACACAATATCAGGTAGGCCTTACACGCAGGATGCTACCCCATCGCCGGAACCGTAACTAAAGTACTACAGACGGTACGAAGGTCGCGGGTGGAAGGTGTAGGGCTGGGCAAATCCGGGAAGAAACCAAAAGAAGAGTGCGCCTACCTCCAAAGCTAGCGCAACTCACCACCGCTAACCGCGCCCAAACCCTTGGAGGACGCGATCCGTGCGAGGCGTTGCGGGTCGAGGCACCCAGAATCGCAGCGACCAAAACCGCTTCGCGGCCATTGTTGCCGGGAAGGGGTTCTCACTTCTGCAACCGCAGAACCATGCGGTAATCTATTTAGCTCTCAACGGAGGCAATCGCTTGCGCTATCTCGATCGTTTGCAGCCACTGGCTTTGCTGGTCTTGCGCGTGACGCTCGGCACCGTCATGATCGCCCATGGTTATAGCAAGGTGTTCGGCGGATTTTCGCATGTTCATGACATGGTGCAACACATCGGCTTCCCCGCCTGGACGGCCTATTTGCTGGCGGGGACTGAGTTCTTCGGCGGCATGCTGATCATCGCCGGCCTGCTCACGCGGTTCGTCGCCGCGGCTATGCTGATCGATATGTTTGTCGCCATCTGGAAAGTTCACTGGCACAATGGCCTGAAAGGACCCGGAGGATACGAGTTCCCGCTAACCTTAGCGGCGATCGCCTTCGCCCTCATATTCTTCGGCGGTGGCGCGATGGCACTTGATAGCATCCGCAAGGGCGGTGGTGGCCCGAGAGCGAGAGCAAGATCAAAGCCGGCTTAGCCCAACCTATATTCAATTTCTGGAGGTGAAACCATGAGTCTCGGCAAACGTGCAGTCGCGGAATTCTTCGGAACCGCGGGATTTACCGGGCCTTGTTCAGCGAGCTTTGTTCAGCGAGCGGGCTGTCACCCCGTCAAAGTACGACCACATTGCTTTTAGGCGGACTCGGATCGACCATGCTCATAGAAATCGGACATGTAGAGGCGATCTTCCGGTATCCGGTAAAGTCCATGCGCGGCGAACCACTCGAGACCGCCAACCTGGGCTGGCACGGCATCGAGGGCGACAGACGCCTGGCGTTCCGGCGGATGAATGACCACAGCGACTTCCCGTGGCTCTCGGCAAGCAAGCTTCCCGACCTGGTCCTGTTTACTCCGCAGCGCCGTTATGACAATGGTCGTGAAGACGGCGCTCAGGGACACCTTCCCACGCATATCCGCACGCCGGACGGCAAAGAGCTGCCTGTATTCAGCGAGGACTTGGCCGCGGAGGTCGGACGCCGATACGGGGCTCCGGTGCAGATGATGCAGTTGAAGCATGGCATCTTCGATGACGCGAGCATCTCCGTGATCGCCTCCGATACGGTGCGCGAAATCGGGCGACTCGCAGGGCGGAGCCTCGACATTCGACGATTTCGCCCGAATGTTGTGGTTCGTTTACTGCGACCGGTTCCCTTCCAGGAGGACGAGTGGGTGGGCGGCGTGCTCTCATTCGGCAAGAAGGATGACGACGACGGCCCCGCGATCGCCGTCACCATGCGCGACGTGCGCTGCTCGATGGTGAACCTCGATCCCGACATAGCCAGTCCGGCGCCAGAAGTGCTGAAGGCGGTCATTCGTGTGCATCAGAACACCGCGGGAGTCTATGGCACGGTCACGCGCACCGGTCGACTGGCAGTCGGACAGACCGTACTCCTCCGTGCGCCGACCGGGAAAAGGGAACGTGGCATCAGCTAAGCACCAACAATTGAGCGGTTCCTGCTTTCGCGGAAATGCTCGGACGTAGCTGCGAAACCCGCCCCAAAGACTGTCTTGTCGGCAATACAGGCTCTCCTGTATTATGCTCGCGCGCGTGGGGTCCGCCTGGGTTACTGGCGATTCGAAAAGGCATCGACATCAACTTTAAGGCGAAATAGTTGGGACTGCTGATTTCAGTTTAGCTAAGCATATTGGATGGAGGAACCCTTATGAAACACTTCACATTCTTCCTGGGCGCAGTTGCAACAATAGCCGGCCTTGTCGCCCTCTTTGCCCCTGCACCAGGACACGCAAATGGAGAACCCGCCCCGATCTTCGTTACCGAAATCCCTCATGGGTACCGCGACTGGCAGTGGATTTCCTCGGCCCATGAAGCAGGCAACCTCAACAGCTTTGGTGCGGTCTTGGGCAACGATGTAGCGATCAACGCCTACCGGCAAGGCAAGCTTCCGTTCCCCGACGGCACCATCATTGCCGCCTTGCATTACCGTTACATCCCATCGGAGGAAAACAACAAAGTCTTTGGCCAAGCCCAATCTTTCGTTCCCGGGCCCCCCACGAACGTTCAGTTTATGGTCAAGGACTCGACCAAGTACGCCGCAACCGGCGGCTGGGGGTTCGCTCACTTCGCGGACGGCAAACCTGGCGACGCGGCGTTTATGCAAACCTGCTTCCCCTGCCACGAGAAGGCCAAAGCGAGCGACCTTGTCTTTACTCATTATGCGCCTTGATGCTGAAAACCAGAGCAGAAAGCAATGAGGCGATGGCCACACATAAACCAAATCGAGTCGGGGCTGGCCCACCTTTACGTCTTTGTAAAGGTGAGAACGATGAGGCCGGCGGTCACGAGTGGAAAATCGGGACGCGTGCTGCATGAGTCCCCACCTTTGCAAAAGTCAAGGTGGGCCAGCCGCGGATGGCCTTACGTTCGTGTAACCTCAGCGGCCAGCAGGGCACCGTCCGCGACTTGCTCGACCCGCGCTTTCAACCAGCGATTGGGTTCGTGATGGCCTGCCAACCGCAGCTTCAGATAATTGTCGGTGAGCGCCTCGGTGAACTTGCCATCGAAGACATTCAAGGTGATGGCTTCAACCATATTTCCTACGAACATCCGCATGAAGGCCAGCTTCTTCGCCGCGGCGAGGTTGCGCAGGATCCGATTGCGCTCGCGCGCGGCCTGCACCGGGACTTGATTGCGCATGGCCGCCGCCGGCGTCCCCGGACGCGGCGAATAGGTGAACACATGCAGGTAAGTGAAAGGCAGTTCTTCGATCATAAGCCGGGTTTCTTCGAAATCGGATTCGCTCTCACCGGGGAATCCCACCATCACGTCAGCGCCAATGGCGGCGGTGGGCATAGCCGCGCGAATCTTTTCGAGCTTCTCCCGGTAATGCCACGGGCGATACTTGCGGTGCATGGCTCGCAGCACGCGGTCGCTGCCGGATTGCATCGGCACATGGGCATGCTTGGCGATGCGCGGAGACCCAGCCATCATGCGAATCAGTTCATCGCTCCAGTCCATGGGCTCAATCGAAGAGAGACGCAGCTTCTCCAGCGAAGTTTCAGACAGGATTGCCTGGATTAGATCTTCAAAGTGCACCTGCCGTGCTGGAATTCCTGGTTCTCGGGATGAAGAACAGTTGTCAGTTCCCGGTTCCCAGTTCTCGGTTGGCAGCAAGTCGCGCCCCCAGCGGCCCAGGTTGATTCCTGAAATCACGACCTCGCGATATCCCGAGTTCACCAGTGCCGTTATTTCGCCGAGGATGCGGTCTAACGGCAAAGACCGGCTCTGCCCGCGCACCGACGGAATCACGCAGAAGGAACAGCGGTTGTCGCAGCCGTCCTGCACCTTGAGGTTGGGGCGAGTGCGCTGGTTAGCGGAATCGAAAACCGGTGCAGCCAGCAGTTCGGTGTGGGCAAAAATGTCAGAGACGAAAACTTCCGCTCCCGCCTCCGGCAGCGTCAGGCTCGACAAAGGCACAAATCCGGCGTGGGTCGGATCACTTGCAAGGGCGTCAGGACGGCGGGAAGCGATTACGATGTCCGCCAACTTGTGTTTGTGGGAATTGCCGATAACGTGGGCCACCCCTGCAAGCGACGCGACTTCCTGGGGGGCGCGCTGGGCGTAGCATCCGGTGACGACGATTTGGCATCCTGGGTTCTCGCGATGGATGCGGCGGATGGCTGCCCGCGCATCCTGATCGGCCGAAGCCGTCACGGTACACGAATTCAGTACCACGATCTCGGCTCGGGCGGGAGCGTCGGCCCGCGCCAGACCGTAGTCCTCGAACTGGCGCGCGATTGCGGCCCCATCGGCCTGGGTGGCGCGGCAACCGAAATTCTCTACGTAGAAATTTGCCACAATATCACCGAGGTGCTACTTGTCTCCTTGATCGATAGCCTCGAGCGATTGCTTTGCCTGCGCGATTGTGGGATCGAGTTTGAGGGCCTGCGCGTAAGCCTCGCGAGCTTCGGGCAATTTGCCCGCCTGCTCCAAGAGAAATCCCAACGAATAGAACCCGCCGGGGGTTGGCCGGTTCGTGGTGTCTTCGATCAGAGCCTGGATCATCTCGGGACGATGCTGGGGATCGGCTTGCCACGCCTGCTTGTAACTTTCCCGCACCGCGCTGTAGTCCCCGAGTGCGGCGCTCAGCGCGGCAATGCTTTCGTCGCAGCGGGCCATGGTGCGGGGCTGGTCGGTCAGTTCAGCGGCGATCTGATATTCCGCGATCGCATCTTGCAAGTGTCCAGACTCGGCCAGATCGGCAGCCAGATTGATGTGGCGGGTGGGCTGTCCCGGATTCAGTTTTTCCGCAGCCTGGTAGTGGGGCAATGCCTCCTGCGCGCGGCCGAGCTTGCGCAAGGCACTCGCCAGGTTGGTTTCGGCAAGGTAGTTCACCTTTGTAATTGCCAGAGTGCGCGTCCAGATATCGTAGTCGCTTCGCCAGTAACCAAGCTGACGCCAGGTGAGGGATGACAGAGCAGCGAGGACGGCCACAGAGACGGCCCAGCGGAATCCGGCCTTCACATCCCGCTGGTCGGCCCAATCCCCTATGCCCCAGACGATCATCACGAAGATTCCAATCAAGGGAATATAGGCATAGCGGTCGGCCATCGCCTGATCGCCGACCTGGACGAGTCCAATCACCGGGACCAGCGTGCCCAGGTACCAAAGCCAGCCAATCAGCAAGTAGGGCCGGGCGGAGCGCTGCTTCCACACCAGGGCGCTCACGCTCAACAAGAACAACAACGCCAACCCCAGTTGCCATCCGCTCAGGGTGTCAGTGGGATGGGGATAATACAGAGCTAGCCGCGTGGGCCAGAACGCCCTCCAGATATACATGGCGTAGGAATAGAGGGCGTTTTCCAGGCGCTCGTCCATGGGAATTTTGCTAAGCGAGCGGATGGCCGAGGAACGCTGCGCGATCACCGTGATGACGGCGCTGGCGGCGGAGAAGACCAACAGCGGCAGTTTCTCGAGGAGCAGCCGGGATACTGGAAGCTTGGGCATGGCCAACGCGAATGCGGAGGTCCCGGCTTCTGTTGGTTGCTTTCGGCTCTTGCCCGCTCGCGAAGGTGCTAACGTTGCCGCTCCCCAGCCTTCGACTCTTTGCAGCGGCCAGTAATCCAGCAGCAAAAGCACAAATGGCAGGGTAATGACCATGGGCTTCGCGGCCAGACCCAGGACGAACAATGCAGCCACGACCCCATACCGCCGAATGCCCGGTTTCGCCGCATACCAGCCATAGGCGCCGAGCGCGGACAGAAACAATAGTGTGCTGAGGATGTTCTTGCGCTCGGCGATCCACGCCACGGACTCCACGTTCATGGGATGGAGCGCGAACAACGCTGCCACCAGCAAGCTTCGCCCGGGGCGGCCTGTGACCTTCAGCAGCAGCAGGAACAGCAGCAGCACGTTCAGCGCGTGGATGAACACGCTGGTCAAGTGATGCCCCGCGGGATTCAATCCATAAAGCTGGCAGTCCAGAGCGTGCGACAACCAGGTCAGCGGATGCCAGTTGGATTGCGCGGTGGAGGTTAAAGCCCAGGTAACCGTCTTCCAAGTCAATCCTGCCTGCACCTGCTGGTTTCGCGTGACGTAGGTTTCGTCGTCGAAGGCGAGAAAGGCATTGCCCTTGACCCGGCTGTAGATGGCCAATGTGGCAACCGCCAGCAACAGGCAGTAAACAATCGTGAGCTTTGTCTTGTTTTGATCCATTCGACAGGCCAAATGCAGGCTGGCGTGCTTACTTCGCCGATCCGGCAGCCTCACGCGAAGCGGCGGAGACGAAATACTGGTCATTGTACTCCGCCTTAATGGCCTTCCTGATCCCATTTGCTTGATCTGCCACGATCATTTGACGGGTAAAGTCATGAGCCTCGCTCCACGGCATGGTCCTTCGGGAAACCATCTTGAGAATGTGCCAGCCGCTTTCATTGTGGAGCGGTTGCGAGACCTCTCCCGGCTTCAAAGCAAGCACTGCGGAAAGCTGTTCAGGCGGGAACGTGTCCCGCGTCCATTTGTCACCCAAGTCGGGATCCGGAGGATCGTCGGTCTCTCCTGCCAGCTTGTAAGCCTTGGCCTGCAATTTCTCGAAGTTCCCTCCGGCGGCCGCTTCGGCGCGAATCTTTTCGGCGAGGGCCTTCATCTCGGCTTCATCGGCTGCGGTATCGAATTTGGGTTGAACTGACGATCCCGGCGCCGGGTGGTGCTCTTTCACGTCAGGCACATGGATGCGCAACAGGCCGAACTGTTCGTATCTTTCGCGATTCGCGTTGTAAAACTTTTCCAGTTCCGCGTCGGACATTTGGTTGACTTTCTGTTTTACGCTCGTCTTAAAAATGGAATAAAGCGCTTGTTGGTATTTGTACTGCAGCAGCGCCTGATACGCTGGGTCCTTGTCGAGACCAGTTTCGACCGCCCTGCGGGCAAACATCAAGGTCTCCGTATAATCGTTGGCAAACGAGCGCGCCAATTGAGGGTCGGCCCTTGGATTGGCTTCTTTGATCAGATCTTCAAATTGCTGACGAGTGATTATGGTTTTGCAGTTGGGGTTTGGGGTGGTGAGCGGCGCTGAGGCATCCGAAGCGCCTGCCGCGGTCTGGGAACCGGCCGTGTCCGCGCCGCTGCCAGGAAGCGGGACATTTCCGCAAAGCCCAAGCATGGTAATCACTGCCGCATCGGGCGCTACCTTGGACTCAGCGACCGGCGGAGTTGCCATACTGCCGGCGGCTGCAGGGGCATTGGGCTGGGGTTGCTGGGCAAACCCTTGTGGATGCACCAGCACGAGACTGGTCAAGAAAAGCAAAACTGTCACCGGGAAACGACACTGCATCGTGTAAAGCCTCCAATAACATTGGGATAATTCATAATCCTAGCACACGCACTCTACCGCGCTTGGTTGTGTGACCACGGAGGGGAAGACCGGGTAACGCTTCTCGCTTCGATACAAGAAAATGGGAGAAACCTGAGAGCTTCAAAAGCCCTCAAGCTTCTCCCGAACATCCAGCCTCGGTTTCAAGCAAGTGATCTGCCGCAACCAAAGCCGTCAAAAAGGTTAACTATCTTACTTTACTCCGCCGATGCCAACGGAGTAGTATGCGCTGGACTGTTGCTGCGAGCTCGGCTCCCAAGTCGCGCCGAAGAAAACCGAGTTGAAGAACGAAAGGTTCGCCGGCTCTTTCGGTCCAACCTTGTTCTTCATCGCGCCATCGTCATTGGCTGTGAAAGCACGATAGCTAGAGCAGGTTGAAGTGTTCGTGCACTGCGGATAAACATTCTCCCAGTACGTTGTCTTTGCTTTCAAGGTGCACTTCTTTACCGCTACCTGGGTTGCGTAGATTTCGTAGCCGAAATCATTCAACCCGGTGTCGGTATTCTTGGCCTTCGCGGTGCCTTTGCAAACCAGCTTGCCGCCGCTTCCGCTCTTGACGCCACTACGGATACCATAGGGGCTGGTCGCGGGAGTAAGAGTGCTCAACGAGGCGAAGTTGTCGGAGAAAATTTCCGACACCTTCCAGGCAGCTGTCGGCTTGAAAGGAACCCAGACTTCGGCGCCGGTGCTGACGATCACATCGAGTTCGTTGGCCAGACCGTTGGCGTCGCTGGCGGTTGAATCAAAATCGCCTGCGTAGAACAAGCAGGGTTTGCAATACTTGGGTGCTGCGTCGTTGACAATTCGTGGGTTGCCGAGAACCGCCGGAACGGCCGGAACACGGACATCAACTTCGCGATCCAAGCTGGCCTGAGGTGCGCGATCGGCTGCTGCCGCGAAAGGAATCAGCGCCGCAATCAGCGCTGCTGCAAAAATCATCTTTTTCACTAGAGTCCTCCTGAGAGTTTCACTGAGTTTTGTTTGAAGTTATCGGGCCACTTTTGTTATGCAACAAGCCAACCAACGAAGCCCGCGGACTTGAATCTTGAACGCCATCGCAGCGAATGTCAAGTGAAAATCGTTGGGAGTGTAGGGAAGAGAACAAGAGTTTCGAACAACGTGCAAGTCCTTGCATCATAAGCGCAATGTTGTGCTCTTTTTGACTTAAAACGGCCTGCGCTTGGGCGTTGAACGCGCGGATGACGAACTGAATCCCCTCGCGGAGGCCAACAAAAAGACCTGCGGGCCGAAACCCGCAGGTCTTTTTCTATACTTGAAACTGCGTTCCAACGGCAGAACTGCCGGAACCGAACCGGTCAAAAGCTAACTCTCTTACTTCAGCTTCGCGGTTCCAATCACGCCCGCGGAGAAGCGCCCACTGGACTGCTGCTCGCTGCTTGGCTCCCAAACCGCGCCGAAGAAACCCGAGTTGAAGAACGAGTCGTTCGCCGGTTCGAGGGGGCCGTGCCTGTGATTCATCGCGCCGTCATCATTGGCTTCAAAGCTACGCCAGTCAGAGCATTTCGAAGTGTTGGTGCAGTACGGGACAACGGACTCCCAGTACGTTCCGGTTTTCAACCGGCAGTTCTTGATGCCCTCGACTCGAACTGCGAAAATCTCGTAGCCGAAGTCGCTCAAGCCGGTCGGTATAGCAGTGGCATGCAGCTTGCCATGGCAAACCAGCTTGCCGCCGCTGCCGCCATTCGGGGGGATGTCCGCGCGGATTTCGTACGGGCTGGTTGGAGGATCGAGAACTTTCGTCGACATAAAGTCATCGGTGAACAGGCCGGTCACATGCCAAGTCCCACCGCTGGGAACCAGGAACGGGGAGTAGACGGTCGCTCCAGTGCTGACGATGACATCTACCTCGTTGGCGAGACCATTGGCGTCGCTGGCGGTTGAATCAAAATCGCCAGCATAGAATAAGCAAGGCTTGCAATAGCTGGGGGCTCCAGGGTCTTGGTGGCGTGGGTTGCCGAGAACCGCCGCGCGGGCCGGAACCTGGACATCGACCTCGCGATCCAGGCTGGCCTGGGGCAAACGAACTTCTTGCGCCGCGGCGAAGGGAATCAGCGCTGTAATCAGCGCCGCTGCAAAGATCATCTTTTTCATTGGATCTCCTCCTGGAAAGTTTGCTGGTTGAGACGATCAGGCACTTTTCCGGCCGTGCGCCCGCGTTCATATCGGGCAGAAAAGAATCCCATCGTGATTATGAACAACGTCGAGGGCAATTCGAAGAAGGCAGGAAATTGGTTCGAATCCGGGCGCAATCGAAGCTCCTTCTCGAATGCCAGTCTTCGTTCCTACTCCGTCGACACACAACTTGGCGGGAGCGAATTTTACCACGAAGACGACGGCTCTTTCAACGAGATCCCTCGACGCTGGGGAAAAATGTGACTCGATAAACAAGCAGTGCCAAGGCACACCCCACAATGACGGTCTGTGACCGAAAAAAGATCGATGCACTTCGCCAATGCGACGACGAACCGACCCGAATCACACTTCGGATTTACTCTCGAGATGCCGCTTTCAAATCATGCCGACGCCGCCGACCGTTTCTGCTGAAAACAGTCCCGGCAAAGCACGGGCCGTCCCTGCGTCGGACGAAACGGCACTGTGGTCTCCTTGCGGCACTGCGAACACACGGCTCGGGTCTCCGTCTTGTATGAACCTCGATGCCCTGTGCTTTCCGCCGCCAGAACCGCCATGCGCTTTGCCTTGCAGCTCTTGCACCGCTTGGGTTCGTTTCTGAACTGCTTGTCGTAGAAAAACGACTGCTCCCCGGACGTGAACACAAAATCCGCGCCGCAGTCAATGCACTGCAACATCTTATCCCGGAATTCCATTGAGGATGTCCCTGACCCTTCCCTGCCAGCACCCACTCGCCAGACGAGAAAATCAGGCATCTCTTCTGGCGCACGAGTGCGCAGGATTTTCGTTTCATCCCCCTCGGCGATCTTGCCCCTGGATTCGGCCCGCCACGCCCTTGGCTGAGCATGGATTACTTCTGCTGCATGAAAACTACGTCATCTCCGCGGTACGCACCTCCCAGACCAAGGGATGCGCTGCAAAAAGGGAAGAGGGCCGCGCCCGCGGCAGGAGCGGCCCAATGTCGAATCGCTAGTCTTGCTCTTTCCTTGCTTTTTTCCGGCTGCGTTTGCGCGCTAACGCTTCCTTCACGCGCTTCTTCTCGCCGGGCTTCAGATAAAAGGAGTGGCGCTTGACCTCCTTGATTATGTCTTCCTGTTGCACTTTGCGCTTGAAGCGGCGCAGTGCATTCTCGAGGGACTCACCCTCTTGCAGTCTGACTTCCGCCAACGGTACAACACCCCCAAACTCGTCCCAAGACTGGACAGCTTAGTTATTGCAAGCTTTTGCACACAAGTCAAGGGCAATGTGCAAACCTCCGCCGCAGTCAGCGGTCCGCCGCACGCTGACCGCAGATCCGGTTCAAAAAATCATCTTCAGAGCCAACTGCAACTGCCTTGGAGAATAAGCATTGGTGGGCTGCAGCGGGTTTCTCGGAATCTGAAAATGACCCGGATAGTAATTAACTCCCAGTTCGTTGCTGATCTTGACGAAGTACGCCGTATCGCTCTTCAAGCCGTTTTCGGTGATCAGCACGCGCTTGTTATCGCGATTCAACAGATTGAAGGATTCCACAACCAAATCGAGTTTTAGCCGCTCCCGAACATACAGGCGCCGGGTCAAGCGCGCGTCGGTGGTCGCGTAATCCGGTCCGATGAACGAATCGCGCCCCGCCCCCGGAAGCCGGTCATTGGTGTCGTTACCGTCTTGATTGGGATCTCCCGAAACCATGACGTTCTCCGGCCGCCCACTGCCATAGGTGACCACGCCCGCCATTTTCCAGTCATTGAAAACCTTGGCCAGGAAAGGCTCCTCGCGGCCAAAGAATTTGGGGTCGGCGATCCAGGCGAACATCAGGCGGTGCCGCTGGTCGGTCACGCTTAGGCCCCGTTCGGCGGCGGTGTTGTAGGAATTCTGCACTACGGCGGGTTGGCCCGCGACTAATGCGTCCTGGCCATCGTCCATGGCTTTGGCGAATGTATAGGCGATCCGAAAATAGAGGCCGCTGGTCATCTGGCGGTGGATGGACACGGTCATTCCGTTGTAGACGCTGGACGCGGCACTTTCGAAAACGTCGATGGCCCCGAGTTGTGGGATCGGACGCGCCAGCGGATTGATGCAGGGCGGATACGGGCAGGTAAACGACCGAGTCATCTGCCAGGTGGAAAACGACTGTAGGTTGTAGTACGTGCCCAGAAAGTTGTCGCCCGAGGCATCGTAGACCGGATATTCCACGTTCACCGGCGGCGGCAAGTTCACGTCGCGGGCTCGGATGAGATCCACTCCATGCACATACATGTAAGAAACGCCCACGGCTAAACGGTGGGCCACCTCTTGCTCGATGCTGAGGCTCGCCTGTTCCACCTTCGGGGTCTTGAAGTTTGGGGAGAACGCGGACACTCCGGCTTGCGAATATTGCGCCAGGCTTGGCGGCATGGTGCAAGAGGTCGCGCTGAGCGAACAATTGACCAGAGGATTTGGGTATTGCGGGAAGACCTGATGATCGTAGTAGTTGGAATTGTTGAGAAACAGATTGGCGGAGCTGTATCCGTTGTCGGTCGCAACAGTGGAAGTGTAAATCTGCGGAATGCGCGTGTAAAACCAGCCGTATCCGCCTCGCACTACGAGCGGCCGCTCATTGCCAAACGAGTATGCCAGGCCCACGCGGGGAGCATAGTTGTTTGGGTTGAAAGGAATCTTCCCGGAATCCGGCCACAGCGGATTCGTCAGCAATCCCTTTTTGGTGAACGTCTGCAAGTCGTAGCGCGCGCCCAGGCTGATCGCAAGGTGACTGCTGGCGCGGATCGTGTCCTGCAAAAATCCCGAGTACTCATTCGTGTCCGGATGGCTCGATTGGTTTCCGAAATTCTGAATGTAGTATTTCGGAACATCATGCGCGTAGGCCCGCAGTGGCGTAAGCAGCAGTCCCGCCTCCTGGGGTTCGAAAGTGAACGGATCCACTTTAATCAGATCGAAAATGTACTCTCCGCCGGACTCTGCCGGGAAATAGTTATAGATCCAGCTAAGCAGGGCGTCGCCGCCGAACTTCCAGGAATTCCGCTTCCCTTCCAGGCTGATGGTTTCGCTGAGGTGCAGGCGGTGTTCGCGAGTCTGGCGGGGCAGGATGTTCGAACGGCCGAAGCCGTCGATGATGCTGCGCACCTCAGTCAGAGGATCGGTCGCATTGGTGCTGGACTGCTGCAGATCACGCGAAAACTGCGCCCGCAAATGGCTGATCAGCCGCCAGGAAAGCGTACTGGTCAATGCGATCGACCCCGTCTCCGTCAACACCCGTTCCTGCCCGTTCTCGCTGATGGCGTTGGTGGTGAGCGGGCTGGATGGATCGAGGAAAACGTTGTTGAGTCCGGAGTATTGCGAGGAGCTGATCCGCGTCGACAGCGCTTCGTGCGGCGTGAGGCTGAAATCCAGCTTGAAGAAACCGGCGTTGCCCAGCATCTTCGACGGGAATGTACCGGCGAGCGTCGAGAGCTGGGCGGCAGCGGCGAATACCTTCGCCTGATCGCTGGCCTCATAGTCGCCCGCGTGCAACGGTTCTTGCCCGGCTTGCGGAACTACCGTCGAACCTCCATCCAGAAAGCGCACCACCGTGGGAACGTGAAAGATGTGCTGGTCGAATCCGCCGAAGAAAAACGCGCGGTTGCGATGGATGGGACCTCCCAGGGTAAAACCAAATTGCTGCTGCCGGGAGCTCGGCTTGAAATCCAGTAATGGCTGGGTCGCTCCAAATCCGCTGTCGCGAAGGAAATAAAAATCGCTTCCGTGAAGCTGGTTCGACCCGGATTTTGTGATCACATTGATCACCGCGCCCCCGGCTCGTCCCAACTCTGCGCCGTAGGTATTTGAGGACACGCGGAACTCCTCCACAACTTCGTTGGAAAATTGATAGGGAGCACGATAGCCGCCTCGCGCCTGCGCGAAAAAGGCGTTGTTGTTGTCGGCGCCGTCCACCAGATAACTGGACTGATAGCCGCGGATTCCTCCAAAAGCTAAATCACCATTCGATCCCGACGTCAGCCCGCGAGGATCTTGGGTCACGCCGGGGGTTAAAAGCGCGAGGTCGGTAAAGCGGCGTCCCTCGAGCGGCAATTCCTCAATCGCGCGTTTGTCGACCAGCGAGGAGACGGCGTTGGATTGGGTTTCGACCATCGGGGGTTCGCCGGAAACCGTGACCATCTCTTTGGCTCCGCCCACCTGCAGCTTGAACTCGATCTGGGTGGTTGCGCCGGCATCCACGCGCAACTTGGGCGTGAGTTGCGGGGACATATCCGGGGCGACGGCACGCGCGGCATACTCCCCGGGAGGCAGCAATGCAAACACAAACTGTCCCTCGGAATCGCTGGTGACAAAGTAGCGGAAGCCGGTGGCAGAGTCGACGAGGACAATCGAAACGTCCACCATCCGGCGGCCCGAAGGATCGATCACGGTTCCGCGAATCGCCCCAGTCGAAGCGTCCTGCGCGACGCCAGGCATAGCGAACGCGAGCATGAGGAAGAGCAACGCGAGAAACAACCCACAACGACAGATCCACGAGAAAAGGCGCGGCATAGGACGTCACCTGCAAAACATCAAGGTGAGTCCAGTTCAGACGGGAGACAATCTCTGTATAACACTGCGGAGACTGCGCCGTCTGTGCGGCGCGCATATTTATTTTGGAATGGGTTCCGAGACGGGAAACTGAGCATCAGACCTTGCGGCAGCCCACGCGGATGCCATCGTAGAAGCCAACGATTCTCACGTCTTCAATCGAGTTGTTGGACGAGTCCAACAGAACCGCTGCTGGGGGATCGTTGTTTTCTGCTGTACAGCTTAGGCCGTGGATGCCCCGCGTGCCGCTGAGGCCGTTGATCTTGGCGCAGACCGTCGAGGACGTGCCCGAAACGCCGCCCAGATCGAAGGTGATGTTGGAATACGGACCGGAGTCGTTAGCAGTGCCTGAAACCGACAGCCCGGTGCCTAAAATCCGGTACAGGCTGACGTGATCCACATAGCTGTTCGCCTGCGATTCGGTGTTCACGATGCCGCTGACGGACTGTCCCAGTTGTCCCTGCCCATCCAGGGTCAGGCGTTCGACGGCAATGCCAGTGCTCGCCGCGGAGCCGAATTGGATCATGGTGCCCGAGAAACCGCTGGCTGCCTGGATGGTGGTGCCGGGCGTGAGGCCGTTGGAAGGAATGCCATCGCCCTCGCCGACGAGGCGCGTATTGGCGGGCACTATCCACGTTGAGGGGATGATGATCGGGTTGGCCAAGTTGGGTAAGATACCCCCCGTGGCGGGCAGCAGGATGGTCGAGGGCAGCGGGTTCGCGATTCCCGCCCACGGGCTGGGATTGGCGGTCGTGCAGGTCATGCTCGTAGGCGGATTGCTATTGGCGAGGCCACGAGCGTCGACGACCGCGCCAGCAGCGGGATAGTTCTTACTAGTCAGGACAGAATTCAGAACCCCGCAGAGGTTTCCCCCCGGGGACGCAAACATGCTAGCGTCGATGAAGGACGGCGAGTTTGTTAGCTGCGCAGAGTTGTTATAAACAGCGTCCTGCCCCTGGAAACTTTGGGTTTGCGCCGCAGCGATTGGAGCAGCCGGGAACCAGCCTGCAACAGCAGCTACGATTGCCAAAAACACCCAGCCGAATGCGAATCTCATTGTGTCTTTCATGTTTTCCTCCTCAGCCAGAAGCTATTAAATTCTACTGACCGCTATGCCGGTCTGCTCTCTACGGCGAAACCTCATACACTGTCCCGCAGCCGCCTGTGCCGCAACCCGTTCCAGTTCCTCCGAGCGGACTCGTACTGTAAAGGTTGCCTGATCGGTCAAAGACTAGGCTGGCGTTCGGTTGTGCGGCGTCAAGGCTGCCGGAGAAACCGTACAAAACGCTTAAGGCCCAGGGCCCCCGCTTGCCCCGCGGCCTTAATCGGAAGACGTCGCCATATTGAGACCCGCCATGTCCGCGATATGCCGTGCCGTACAGGTCGCCATGGGCGTCGAAAACGAGTCCCGCCATCGGGTTGGCGCCATCGCTCCCGTCGCTGAAGCGGTAAAGCAAGGTCTCTTTCCAAAGCCTGCTGCCGCCCTTTGGAGCGGATAGAGAGAACACAGCGCCGTCTCCGTTAGTTCCCCCACCCTCCGCCGTGCCATAGAGGTCGTTATTTGGGCCAAAAACTACGCCCGCAGCGGGCGCAGCGCCATCCTGTACACTAAAGCGGTAGAGAATTTGCTCGGTCCACGCGCCGCTCCTTTTGGACGGCGGCTTAAGCTCGAAAGCGGTGCCGCAACCTCCGGAGCCGCACTCCCCGCCCTCGGTGCCCCCTCCGAAGGTCGTGCCGTAGACATTGCCCTTGCCATCCAAGGCCAGACCGCCGTTGGGATTGGCCCCGTCCGTGCCGCTGGCGAAGTTGTGCAGCACCTTCTCCGTCCACGCGCCGCCCTTCTTCGGTGGACTCAGCTCGAACGCCATTCCGCATTGGCCGCCGTAAAACTCGTCGCAGGTTGTGCCCTTG
>Ga0182014_10000710_pt1 | contig 45119 bp, 34 predicted proteins | sample 612S2DmetaG_FD_120489 | JGI IMG/M metagenome (GOLD analysis project Ga0182014, IMG submission 120489) | Permafrost microbial communities from Stordalen Mire, Sweden - 612S2D metaG | ecosystem: Environmental > Terrestrial > Soil > Wetlands > Permafrost | place: Sweden: Stordalen | collected... | reverse complement strand
GGCGGACGGGGCGGACGGGGCGGACGGGGCGGACGGGGCGGACGGGGCGGACGCTTCCCGGCGGAAGGCCCGCAGCCGGATGATGATGAACCCGGCGATGGCGGCGATCACGAGAACGACGACGATGTAACCAAGGATCGAAAAGTCGTGGGCAACGGTGTGCCAGGCACTGCCGACCGCGTAGCCGACAGCCGAGAGCGCCGAGGCGTAGGCGACGGTGCCGATCAGGCTGAGGACGGTAAACCGGGCCAGCGGCATCTCGATCAGGCCCGCGACGATCGAGGTGAAGGCGCGCACGACGGGTACCATCCGGCCCACTGGGACGGCCCAGACGCCGCGCCCCTCCAGGAACCGTTCGGCCCGGTCCACGTCCGACCGGGTGACCAGCACGTACCGGCCGACCTTGTCGACCAGCGGGCGGCCGCCCCAGCGGCCTACGGCAAAGGAGGTCAACGACCCGGCCAGCTCGGCCAGCGACCCGATGATGATCACCAGGGCGAGGCTCAGATGCCCCTGATAGGCCAGCACCCCCGCGAAGCCGAAGGTGATCTCCGAGGAGATCGGCACACAGCACGCCTCGAGAAATCCGAAAAGGATGAGGGCGCCATAGCCCGCTGAGGTCAGGAAACTCTCCATAGACCTCCAGTTGTACCGTATTTGCTCCACCCCGGAGCCCCAAGCGGCCAGACCCTCGGTACCCAACGCAGCCGCTTCGCAATACTGTGAACCTCAACGGCAATGAGAGAGGGCCAGGCTATGCCTATCGCGACTCCGGAGATCTACGCCCAGATGCTCGACCGGGCCAAGCAGCAGGGCTTCGCCTACCCGGCGATCAATGTGACGTCCACCCAGACGCTGAACGCCGCGCTGCGCGGCTTTGCCAGCGCCGAGAGCGACGGGATCGTCCAGATCTCCACGGGCGGCGCCGAGTACCTGTCGGGCTCGGTCAAGGACATGGTCACCGGGGCGAGCGCGCTCGCGGAGTTCGCCCGCACCGTCGCTGACAAGATCCCGGTCCACATTGCGCTGCACACCGACCACTGCCCCAAGAACAAGCTGGACGGGTACATGCGCCCCCTGGTGAAGATCTCCCAGGAGCGGGTCGCGCGGGGCGAGGACCCGCTGTTCCAGTCGCACATGTGGGACGGGTCGGCCGTGCCGCTGGACGAGAACCTGAAGATCGCCTCGGATCTGCTCGACCAGTGCGCCCAGGCGCACATCATCATGGAGATGGAAATCGGCGTCGTCGGCGGCGAGGAAGACGGCATCGTCGGTGAGATAAACGAGAAGCTCTACACCACGCCGGAAGACGCGCTCGCGGTCGCCGAGAACCTCGGCCTGGGCGAGCGGGGCCGCTACATCCTGGCCGCCACGTTCGGCAACGTGCATGGCGTCTACAAGCCCGGCCACGTGAAGCTGCGCCCGCCGGTACTCAAGGAGATCCAGGAGGCCGTCGGCGCCAAGTACGGCCAGGAGAAGCCGTTCGACCTGGTCTTCCACGGCGGCTCTGGGTCGGCACTGGAGGAGATCCGGGAGGCCATCTCCTACGGCGTGGTCAAGATGAACGTCGACACCGACACGCAGTACGCGTTCACCCGCCCGGTCGCCGGGTACATGCTGACCAAGTACGACGGCGTGCTGAAGATAGACGGCGACGTGGGCCGGAAGAAGGACTACGACCCGCGGGCCTGGGGCAAGGCGGGCGAGCAGGGGATGGCCGATCGCGTCGTGCGCGCCTGCGAGGACCTGCTGTCCGCGGGCACGCGCCTCACCTGAGCCGCAGACAGGAAACGGGTACCGGATGGAACGCAAGGACCTGCTCGCCGGGCCCGGCCTCACCGCCGGGCCCGCGCCGACCTATCTGCCCGCCGCCCCGGACACCGATGAGGCACTCCGGGCCGGGAAGGACCCGACCGACGTGGCCGCGCGCTTTCCGTCCTCGTCGGCGCCCTGGGCCGCTCTCGCCGAGCGGGCGTTCGGCCGTGGCGAGGTGGTCGCCGCCTACGCGTACGCCCGGACCGGGTACCACCGCGGGCTCGACCAGTTGCGGCGGGCCGGCTGGCGCGGCAACGGCCCGGTGCCCTGGGAACACGAACCGAATCGCGGCTTCCTCCGGTCCCTGCACATGCTCGGGGCGTCGGCCGCGGCCATCGGCGAGGACGACGAGGCAGCCCGCTGCCGCCAGTTCCTGGCCGAGTCCAGCCCCGAGGCAGCGAAGGAATTGTCTGTATGACCCCGGAGGTGTTACGGCGAGCACCGCATACGGGTTACGGACCGTGGCGGAGCGAAGTTCCGACCGCCCAGCGAACCGGGCCCCCGGCCCGGTTGTAGCGGGTTACGGCGAGGCGCTCGTAACCGGCCCAGACATCCCACGGCTGTAAGTGTCAAGCGACGCGGTCCAGTGGCCCGGGTGAGCCCGCCCCGCCCCCGTGTTTTCCTTGACCGGCGTCGGTCTTCCGCAGCATGTGCGGAAAGGTGACGGCGATCATGGTTAGGACGGCTCCGGTCGAGCGGCGGCTGTGACTGGCGCGCCCCCTGGGACATCTGGGGCAACGTGGACCTCGCCGGGGTGGCCCACTGAGCCGTCCCGAGCGTCAGACGGTTACGGCGAGCCGATCGTTACCGGCCCAGCGAACCGGGCCTTGCGCCCGGTGAGTGGCCGGTGTGCCGGCGAAGTACCACCGCGGGGCGCGAAGCGCATGCGGGGGTTCCAGGGGGTCGTCCCCCTGGGTAAACAGGGTAACCTCAAGTTGTAAGAGCCCCTGCGGTCGCTGCGTCGTGTCTGAGACGGAGAGCTGCCAGGGGCTTCGCGGTGCCATAGCCAGGAGGGACAAGCCCCGTGCCGGCCATTGTGCTCGTCGGTGCCCAGTGGGGCGACGAAGGAAAGGGCAAGGCGACCGATCTGCTCGGCGACCGGGTCCATTACGTCGTCAGGTACCAGGGCGGAAACAACGCAGGCCACACGGTGGTCATCGGTGAGCAGAGCTACGCCCTGCACATGCTGCCGTCCGGTGTGCTCTCGCCCGACGTCGTGCCGGTCATCGGCAACGGCGTCGTGGTCGATCCCCGGGTGCTGCTGGAGGAAATCGACGCGCTCGAGGCTCGCGGAGTGTCCTGCGCGAAGCTGCTGGTTTCGGCGAACGCGCATCTGATCATGCCGTACCACCGTGCCCTGGACAAGGTGACCGAACGTTACCTGGGCAGCGCGCGGATCGGCACCACCGGCCGCGGGATCGGCCCGACCTACGGTGACAAGATCGCCCGGGTCGGGATACGCGTCCAGGACCTTTTCGACCCCGGGATCTTCCGGCAAAAGCTGGAACTGGTGCTGCGCGAGAAGAACCAGCTGCTGACCAAGGTCTACAACCGCCGGGCCATCGAGTCGGCCGGGATCGCCGACGAATACATCGGTTACGGCGAACGGCTGCGGCCTTACGTCGCCGACACCAGCCTGGTCCTGAGCCGGGCGCTGAACGAGGGCCGCGTCGTGCTGCTCGAAGGCGCCCAGGCGACCATGCTGGACGTCGATCACGGCACCTACCCGTTCGTCACCTCATCCTCGCCAACGGCCGGCGGGGCATGCGCGGGATCGGGCATCGGCCCCACCCGGATCACGAAGGTCATCGGGATCGCGAAGGCCTACACCACCCGGGTCGGCGCGGGGCCGTTCCCCACCGAACTGACCGACGAGCAGGGCGAATGGCTGCGCAAGACCGGCGGTGAATACGGCGTCACGACGGGGCGCCCCCGGCGCACCGGCTGGTTCGACGCTGTTGTCGCGCGCTACTCGACCCGGGTGAACGGCATCACCGATTACTTCCTGACCAAGCTGGACGTGCTGTCCAGCCTGGACAAGGTACCCGTGTGCGTGGCGTATGAGATCGACGGGAAACGCTGCGGCGAACTGCCCACGACGCAGACCGAGTTCCATCACGCGCGGCCGGTGTATGAGTACCTGGACGGCTGGTGGGAGGACGTCTCTCAGGCGCAGTCCTTCGCGGATCTGCCGCCCAACGCCCAGCGGTACGTGCAGGCCATTGAGGAGATGATCGGCGCCCCTGTCTGCGCGGTTGGCGTCGGTCCGCGGCGTGACCAGACCCTCCAGATCCGCGACCTGATCTGATGCGGGATCTGCAGCCGGAAATTAGCCGGTAGGCTCGCCGCCGTGCGCGTTCTAGTGATCGGTTCCGGGGGCCGGGAGCACGCCATCGTCCGTGCCCTCGCGCGGGACCCGGCCGTGACGGGCCTGCACGCCGCGCCCGGTAACCCCGGGATCGCCGCGCTGGCCGGCATATCTGCGCATCCCGCGTCTGATCCGGCGGACATCGCCGCGCTGTCGGTGAAACTGCAGGCCGACCTGGTGGTGATCGGGCCGGAAGCGCCGCTCGTGGCGGGTGCGGCCGACGCGGTACGCGCGACCGGGATTGTTTGCTTCGGGCCCGGTGCCGCCGCGGCCATGATCGAGGGCTCCAAGACGTTCGCCAAGGATGTCATGGCCGAGGCCGGCATCCCGACCGCCGCGTCGCGCACCTGTGTGACGGCCGCGGAAGCCGATGCAGCCCTGGCGGAGTTCGGCCCGCCGTACGTGGTGAAGGACGACGGACTCGCGGCCGGCAAGGGCGTGCTGGTCACTACGGACGCCACGGCCGCGCGGGCGCACGCACGGTCCGCCGCCCGGGTCGTCATCGAAGAGTTCCTCGACGGGCCCGAGGTGTCACTGTTCGCGGTCTGCGACGGGACCACCGCCGTGCCCCTGCTGCCGGCGCAGGACTTCAAGCGCGCCCGCGACGGCGATCTCGGCCCGAACACCGGCGGCATGGGGGCCTACACGCCGCTCCCGTGGGCTCCGCCCGGCCTGACGGACGAGGTGATGGCCACGGTCGTGCAGCCCGCGGTCGACACGATGCGCCGCCGCGGCACACCGTACGCCGGCCTGCTGTACGCGGGTCTCGCCCTGACCACCGCGGGCATCCGGGTGGTCGAGTTCAACGCCCGCTTCGGCGACCCGGAGACGCAGGTGATCCTCGACCGGCTGGAGACACCGCTGGCCGGCCTGCTGTACGCCGCCGCCACCGGCGACCTCGCCAGGCAGGACACCCTGCGGTGGCGTCCCGGCGCCGCGGTGACGGTCGTCGTCGCGGCCGAGGGCTACCCGGGGCGGCCCGCCACCGGCGACGCCATCGGCGGCCTGAAGCAATCCGGATGCGTGCCGGGCGCGTATGTCCTGCAGGCCGGTACGGCCGCCGGGCCCGATGGCGTCATCCGGTCCGCCGGCGGCCGGGTACTGGATATCGTCGGTACGGGGGGAAATATCGAGACCGCTCGCGCTGCCGCCTACGAGGCGGCGTCCCGGATCCAGATGCGCGGTGCCTGGTGGCGTGGCGACATCGCCGCGGCCGCCGCCCGCGCCGCGGTTCCGGCGGGCGCGGACACCTCAGCGTCCAGTGGCACCCAGCGGGGAGACGGGATCGGGTCATGATCAGCCGGTACACACTTCCCGAGATGGGCCAGGTCTGGAGCGAGGCACATAAGTACGAGCTGTGGTGCCGGGTCGAAACCCTGGTCCTGGAGGCCAACGCCGAGGCCGGGACGGTCCCGGCCGATAGCGTCGGCCCGGTGCGCGCGGCTGCGCCGCCCACGCCGGAGGCAGTAGCCGAGGTGGAGGCGGTCACCGACCACGACGTGATCGCGTTCCTGACCGCATGGGCGGACAACACGTCGCCCCGCAGCGCCGCCGCCTACGTCCACTTCGGGATGACGTCGTCGGACCTGGTGGACACGGCACTGGCCGTACAGCTGGCCGAGGCGACCGACATCCTGCTGGGGAAGTCCGGCGCCCTGGTCGCCGCGTTGCGTGACCATGCGCTGGCGCACCGCGCCACGCTGCGGCCGGGCCGTACCCACGGAATCCACGCCGAGCCCGACGTATGGGGCCACCGCGTGGCGGACTTCGCCTTCGCGGCGGCGCGGGCCCGGGACCGGATCCGCCGGGCCCGGGACGCCGTGGCGGTCGGCAAGCTGTCCGGTCCGGTCGGCAATTACTCCAATATCGCGCCGGAGGTCGAGGCGGCGGTCATGCCGGCGCTCGGTCTGCGGCCGGCCGACGTAGCCACCCAGGTCGTGATGCGGGACGGGATGGCGGAGTGGGTCAGCGCGCTGGCCCTCGCCGCCACGGTGTGCGAGGCGGTGGCGCTGGAGGTGCGGCACGGCCAGCGAACCGAGGTGCGCGAGCTGTCCGAGCCGTTCGGCCGGGGCCAGAAGGGCTCCTCGGCGATGCCGCACAAGAAGAACCCGATCCGGTCGGAGCGGATCTGCGGGCTGGCGCGCCTGGTGCGCGGCTACGTCACGCCGGTAATGGAAGGCGTGCCGCTCTGGCACGAGCGCGACATCTCGCACTCCAGCGTGGAACGGATCGCACTGCCCGACGTAGCGATCACGGTGGACTACCTGCTGCACCTGACCACCGGGCTGGTCAACGGCCTGGTCGTCGACGCCAGGCGGATGCGGGCCAATCTGGACGCCACCGGCGGCCTCATCTACTCGTCGGCGGCGCTGCTCGAACTGGTGGCCTCCGGCATGGCCCGCGAGGACGCCTACGCAGTGGTCCAGGCGGCCGCGATGGAGACCTGGAACGTGGGTATCCCGTTCCGCGACGCACTGCGCAAGGAGGCTGCGGCTCGCGGGCAGTCGATCGACGAGGCGCGGCTGGACGAGGCGTGCCGCCCCGAACGGTACGTGGCACGCCTGGGACCGGTGTTCACCAGACTGGAGGCGCTGGCGTGACGGCAAATCGTGCCAAGCCTGCGCTTCCGGGCAAGCGCGGATGGAATACTGGGCAGCGCACTTGCGTGGGCAGCCCGCCGCGGTTCCGGCCGTCCCCGCTCCCATCCGGAGGGCGCTCTTTCCCCTCTGGCCCCGGCTACGCGCCGGTTTTCATTCACCACCCCTCGACAGGAGTTGCATCCACATGACGATGGGCACTGAGACCCGTTACCGCGTACGGGGCGGAGCGCCGCTGCACGGCACCGTTTTCGTGCAGGGCGCAAAGAACGCCGCGCTCAAGATGATCGCGGCCTCGCTTCTCGCTTCGAAGGGCCGTACGGTCCTGCGGAATGTGCCGCCCATTGAAGATGTACGCCGCGCCGTCGAGCTGGCTCAGGCGGTCGGGGCCATCGTCGAGTTTCACGAGTCGGAGCGGACGCTGGTGGTCGACGCGTCCCGGCTCACCAGCCCCGTGCTGCCCGCCGAGATCGCCCGCCGGTTCCGTAGCTCGGTGCTGTTCGTGCCGCCGCTTCTGCACCGGCTCGGCGAGGCCGTGATCGAGGGCGTCGGCGGCTGCAACCTCGGCAACCGCAACCTCGACTTCCACTACCGCGGCTTCGCCCGGCTCGGTGCCGTGGTTGACGAGGGTGAATCGGTCATCCACATCAAGGTCGGCACGGGCGGCTTGCGCGGGGCTCACCTGTACCTGGACACCCCGTCGCACACCGGCACCGAGAACCTGATCATGGCCGCGTCGCTCGCTCCCGGCACCACGATCATCGACAACGCGGCGCTCGAGCCGGAGGTGCTCGACGTCATCGCCTTCCTCACCAAGATGGGGGCGCGGATCACCGGCGGCGGGACCGGCTTCGTGACCGTGGAAGGGGTCAGCGAGCTGGCGGCGGTCGAGCACACGGTGATGCCGGACCGGATCGACGCGGGCGTCTTCGCCATGGCCGCCGCGATCACCGGCGGTGAGCTGAACCTGGTGGGCGGGTCGCTGGAGCACTTCGGCGTCGTGCGGTGGAAGCTGGAGCAGATGGGTGTGGAGTTCTCCACCCAGGGAGCGGTCCTGCAGGTCCGCCGGCCCAACCCGCTCCGGCCGATCAACGTCATCACCTCCCCGTACCCGGGCTTCGCGACCGACCTCCAGTCACCGATCATGGCGCTCGCCTGCCTGGCCGACGGTTCGAGCTACATCCGCGAGACCATCTTCGACGGCCGCTACACGCTCGTGGGCGAGCTGAACAAGATGGGCGCGAAGGTCGAGGTGGACGGGAGCGCGGCGATCGTGCACGGCCCGAGCACCCTGCGCGGGGCCGAGGTGGTGGCGCACGACCTGCGCACCGGCATCGCCCTGATCCTGGCGGGCCTGATCGCCGAAGGCGAGACGGTGGTGGCGCCGGGGTACCTGATCGACCGCGGCCACGCCTCGATTGCCCAGCGGCTCACCACCCTCGGAGCCGATATCACGGTCGAGCCGGCGACCTCGGCTTGACCCACCCCGACCAGGCAATAACGCCCGCTCGGGGATAGCGGCGTGTCCTAGTTGGCCCCTAGCCGACGATAAACCGGTTTTGGGTTGGACGAAGTGTGATTATTTTCGGCCTCGTTCACCTCTTCACAAATTGAGCAGGATGAGTTACGAAAAGTACTGACCGGCATCTACTCGGAGTGATGAGGCGGCGTGGTTGTGCACGATACGGCGGGCGGTTGGTAACCGAATACGGATGGGGTGAACGTTGAGCGCGCACGTCAGCGGCGACCTTACGGGGTGCCTAGGGTTAACGGTCCACGGGGGAAAAGGCCGATGACCGCCAGGAGGCACCTGCCCAGCGAGCTCATTATCGGCGTCGTGGGGCCATACGATCTGGTGGAACGGATCATGCTGTCCGGCGCCGCGGCGCGGGACGAGGCATTCGGCTCGGTTCCGCCCGCGGCTCCGCCCCCGGGGCAGGCCGCCGGAACTTCATCCGGGCATCCACTGGGCCAGCCGCGGGGGGAGACGGCGGGGCCACCCCGGCCGGAAACCGCGGAGTCCCTCCTGGAGGGGGGCCACAGCCCGGGGGGCCCAGGCGGGCTGGCCTGGCCGCGCGAGGACCCGCGCGGGCTCGTCGGCGGCACGCTGCCACGGCGGCTGATCGCCGCGGCGTACCGGCGTGAGCGGGAAGCGCCGGAAAAGGTCGCCCGGCTCGGCGCCGCGATCGACGTCTGCTTGTTCGCCACCCCTGTGCCGTACGAGTACGCACGGCGCGCCGGGGTTATCTCGGTGCCTTCCACCTACGTGCGGCTCGACGGCGGGGCGCTGTACGCCGCGCTGCTGCGGGCCAGCCGGGTCCACGGGCATGACATCGAGCGGATCAGCGTGGACGTGCTGTCACGGGGCTCGATCGAGGAGGCCTACACCGAAGTGGGCATATCCGCGGACGGTGTGCGGCTGCGCCAGGATCCCGGCAGCAGTCCGGCGGCTCTCGCGGCCTTTCACGAGCGGCTCTGGCGGATGGGCGAAACGTCGGTCGCGCTGACCTGCCTGGAGTCGGTGTCCCGGCGGCTGGCCCGGGCTGGGGTGCCGGTGATCAGCATCCGGCCGACCGACGGGGCCATCCGGATGGCGGTCTGGAACGCGGTCCTGCTCGGCGGGCACCACCGGCTGGAGGCGGCCCAGTTCGCGCTGGTGGTCGTGGAGGTACCGCGGCTGCGGGAGGGAGCCAGGCGGGCCCTGTCCCGGTATTCGCGCGACGAGCTGCGCCTGACGGTGCACCGCTTCCTGATCGGCGAGGCGCAGCGCATCCAGGCGATGGTCATCCAGGCCGACGACCACTCTTTCCTGGTCGCGGCGACGAGAGGATCGCTGGCCGCGGTCACCGGCGACTTCAGCCAGATCCCGTTCGCCGACCGGGCCCGGGCCGACTTCGGTATCACGATCGAGGTGGGAGTCGGGATGGGGCGCACGGCGCAGGAGGCCGAGACGCACGCCCGGACGGCGCTCATCCGGTCCCGGTCCGGTGGTGCGGGCCCCGGCCTGGTGCTGCCCCGGGAAGGCCGGTCGCTGGTACCGTCGCCCCGCCGGGCCACGCAGCACGCGCTGCGCGCGCCCTCGCGGGGGATCGAGACGCTGGCCCGCCTGGCCGGACGGCTCGAGGGGTCGGATACAGCCCTGGTCGTGGACGCCGAAACGGCAGGCCGCCTGCTCGGCGTGACCTCACGGACCGCACGGCGGCTGCTGCGTGGCCTCGTTGACGAGGGGCTGGCCTGGCCGTTGCCGCCCAGCCGGGCCGCGCAGCCGGGCCGTCCCCGCCAGTTCTACCGGCTGATCACCGAGAAACTCGAGGAGATGGAGCCGTCGCGCACCCCCTGAGCACGCCCGGGCGCGGTAGCCCGGCCGTGCCGGGGCAGGGCAACCTGATCAGGCGCGGTGCGGGTACGCCCGGGCCACGGCGAGGAAGATGTCGTTGGCCTCGGGCTCGGCGATCGAGACCCGGGCCCCCTCTCCCCCGAAGGGCCGGACGCTGACTCCGGCCCGGGCGCAGCTCGCCGCGAAGTCCGCGGTCGCCTCGCCCAGCCGCAGCCAGACGAAGTTGGCCTCGGTCGGGGGCACCGTCCAGCCGTCGGCGAGCAGCGCCTCGCGGACCCGGGTCCGTTCCTTGACCGTCGCCTCCACGCGCTCGAGGAGCTCCGCCTCGGCCGCCAGGGAAGCGACCGCCGCGGCCTGCGCGATGCTGTTAACGCTGAACGGCAGCATCGTCTTGCGGACTGCCTGGGCCACCGGGGGGTGAGCGATCATGAACCCGGCCCGGAGGCCGGCCAGCCCGTACGCCTTGGAGAAGGTGCGCAGGACGGCCACATTCGGCCGGTCCCGGTACAGCCGCAGCCCGTCGGGGACGGACTCGTCGCGGATGTACTCCCGGTAGGCCTCGTCCAGGACGACCAGGCAGTCGGGCGGTACGCGATCGAGAAACCCGGTCAGCTCACCGGTGTGCACCACCGTGCCGGTGGGGTTGTTCGGGTTGCACACAAAGATGAGCCTGGTCCGGGCGGTGATCGCGTCGGCCATGGCCGCGAGGTCATGGGTCTCGCCGCGGAGCGGAACGCGCACCGAGGTCGCCGCGGCCAGATCGGCGAGGATGGGGTACGCCTCGAACGACCGCCAGGCGTAGAGGATCTCGGTGCCCGGCTCGCCGGTGGCCTCCAGGAGCTGCTGGGCCACCCCGACGGAGCCGCATCCCAGCGCGACGTGCTCCGGTGGCACGCTGAACCGCTGGGCGATCGCCGCGGTCAGCAGTTCCCCGCCGTTGTCGGGGTAACGGTTGACGCTCTGCGCCGCCTCGGCGATGACCTTGACGACCGACGGCAGCGGGCCGAACGGGCACTCATTGGACGACAGCTTGAACGACCGGCCACCCGCTGCGGTAGCCGTCACGCCCGGCTGGTAGCCGGGCAGGTCCTGGAGAATGCGGCGGAACCGCGGCGATGCTTCACTCACCTGCTCAGTCTCGCATCCCGGTGGCGCCGGCGGGTACCGCCCGCAGCCAGGAGACGGCGGGCCCGGGTTCAGTGAGCGAGGGACAGTTCGACGATCTTCACGACGACCAGGCCGACGGCCACCACGAGGTAGCCGCGCAGCGCCAGCAGGCCGAGACGGCGGCCCGGCGACCACCGCGGGCGCGGCAGCTCGGACAGCGCTGGCATCCGCCAGGTAAGCCGCTCCGCCTGCAGGACCACCCCGGTGTCGAGTTCTTCCTCCGGATCGTCGGGCAGTCCCGCGCGCCGCGCCGAGCGCCGGTGGGCCACCGCCCAGGCGGCCGTCCCCGCCAGCCCGGCCGCCGCGCCGCCGGCGACGAGCGCGGTGAGCTGGCCGCCGCTCAGCGACGGGAACAGCGTCGCGGCGGTGAGCACGAGCGACAGCAGGACCAGGCCGCCGATGATGACCCCGGCGACGGCGTTGAGCCACGGCCGGTTCACCCAGGGGCCGAGCACGTCCCGGTCGTTGCACAGCAGGACGAGGAACACCGCCGCGGACGGCAGCAGCACACCGGCGAGCGCCTGGACTCCCTCCGTGATCAGCCCGAGGGGGGCCCCGGGGATGAGCACGACGGTGGCCGCGACGGCCAGGAAGAACGCGTAGCACCCGTAGAACATGGGCGCGTCCTTGATGCCGCGGTGCAGTGAGTGCCGTGCCCCCGCGATGTCGCCCAGCGCGTACGAGGTGGCGAGCGTCACCGCCGCCGCGCCGATCAGCGATGCGTCCAGCAGGACGAGCGCGAACATCGCGCCGGCGTGGTGCCCGACCGCCCGGCCCAGGCCGGTGGCCACGGCCCCGGCGTCGGTGAAGTGACCGTGCAGGACCGTGCCGCCCAGGCCGGAGGCGGTGATGCCGATCAGCGCGGCGGCCCCGATCACGACGACGAACGAGCCGATCACCGTATCCGCGCGCTCGTAGCCGATCCACCGCGGGGTGATCCGCTTGTCCACGACGTTGGACTGCTGGAAGAAGAGCTGCCACGGTGCCACGGTGGTGCCGACGATCGCGATGACGAGGAGCAGCACGCCCGCGTTCAGCCCGCCGTGGCCCGCGGATCCGGCCGGGAAGCCGGGCAGCAGGAAGTCGTGCGCCATCTGCGCCGGGCGCGGGTGGGTGAGGAAGATGAGCGGCAGCATGAGCACGTTGACGGCGATCAGCACGTACATCCACCGCTCCCAGCGGCGGAAGCTCCCGCTCACGGTGAAGGTGACCAGGACCGCCGCCGCGACCATGACGCTGAGCCAGCGGGGAACGCCGAAGTAGCTCCCGGCGAGTGCGATACCGATGAACTCGGTCACGATCGTGAGCCCGTTCACCAGCACCAGATCGCCGATGGAAAAGGCGGCCCAGAAGCGGCCGAACCGCTCGTGGATGAGCCGGGCGTGCCCGACGCCGGTCACCGCCCCGAGCCTGACCACCATCTCCTGGTTGACGATCAGGACCGGGATGAGGAAGGCGAGGACCCACAGCAGGCGGGTGCCGTAGTCCTGCCCGGCCTGCGCGTAGGTAGCCACGCCGCCGGCGTCATTGTCGCCGACCATCACGATGAGCCCGGGTCCCATGATCGCCAGCAGGTACCGGAGCCGGCGCGGCCAGCTCGGTGAGCGGTCGAGGTCCGCCGCCCGTACGGTGCCGAACGCACCCTGGATGTCGCCGACATGCGCCGGGTCCCGCACGGCCGTGCCCGTCGCCGCTCCTGCCTGCCGCAGCGCGCTGCGCCGCTGTGACCAGGATCCGATGCCGAAGCCGAAGAAGTTTGCCATGACGCACGTCCGATCTTTCCCCGGGGGATCTGCCCGCGGGGTATCCGGTGCGCGTATCAGGCATCGCTGACCGAGGAGATCCGGCCGCCGTGCGCCAAGGGCAGTCCGATGGGCTGCGAGGGCATGAAAATGCCGCCGGACGAACGTGGCGGGGCCCGGTCTCAGGCACGGGGAACGGCGCGGTAAGGACAGAAAAAGCGTCAGGTGGCCGCGGTCAGCGCTGCGCGATAGGCGCGAATAGGTGAGGTTCGCTTGAGCTGCAGCTGCAACTATGACTGCCGTCTGGCACGGCCCTCACCTCCTTCGCTCGCGACCATCGGGATGTCCGCCTCGGCGGAGCCCATCACACCATAGCCCGCCGCTCTGCGAGCGGGCAACTTGCCTGAACGTTGGCTGCGCCACACACATTCCTGCTCAGCCTTTGAGGCCGCCGCCGAGCTCGATGGCCTTGACGACCAGCAGGATGACGGAAACCACGAGATAGCCCCGGAGCAGCATCATGGCCAGCCTGGTTCCCGGCGACCAGACCACCGGCTTGAGCAGGGCGAGGGGGGGCATCCGCCATTTCGTGCGCTCCTGTTCCGTCATCGTCGTCCGCGCCGGGACCGGCCGGGTCCGGCCGCTTCGGCGCTGTTTGATCTCCAGCCACAGGCCAGTCCCGCCGCCGCCCACGAGGAGTGCGATGGCCGCTACTACCGCAACCTTGCCGACGTTCAGGTTCGGGAATATCGTGCCGACCACGAGGGTGGCGGACAACGTGAGCAGGACGCCGATGATGATGGCGGCCACGATATTGAGCCAGCGCTTGTTGGCCCAGGGGCCGAGGACTTCCGGGTCGTTGCAGAGCAGCAGCAGGAACACCGAGGCGCTGGGGAGCAGCACCCCAGCCAGTGCCTGGACCGCCGTGGTCAGCAACCCCAGGGGTGCGCCGGGGATGAGGACAATGCCGGCGGCGACGGCGATCATCGCGGTGTAGCTGGCGTAGAAGGGCTTGGCGTCCTTGAACTTGCGGTGCAGCGAATGCTTGATGCCGAACACGTCACCGAACGCGTAGCTGGTGGACAGGGTCACCGCTGAGGCACCGATGATGCTCGCGTCGAGCAGCACGATGGCGAACAGTGCACCGAGCGCGTAGCCGTGAGCCTCCAGCGCGCGCGCTACCCCGAGCGCGTCGCTGAACTTCCCGGCAAGGTTCGTGCCCCGGACCGCGTACACGGCCGCGATTTCGATCGCGATCGCCCCGACCACCACGACGATGGAGCCGAGCGCGGTATCGGCCCGCTCGTAGCCGATGAACCGGGGCGTGATGCGCTTGTCGATAACGTTGGACTGCTGGAAGAACAGCTGCCAGGGGGCCACGGTGGTGCCCACGATCGCGATGATGAGCAAGATCGCGGTCGAGGTGGCGCCGCCCTGGATTCCCGGCACCACGAGGTGGTAGGCGATCGAACCCCAATGCGGTCCCGATAGCAGGGCCAGCGGGTACAGCACCAGGCTGGCCGCGATGAACAGGAAAATCGCCCGTTCCCACCGGGCGAAGCTGCCGCTCGCCGTGATGCCTATCAGCAGGACGGCGGCCACGGGCACCGAGATATAGGGGCTGATGCCGAAGTAGCGCAGCGCGAGGGAGACGCCGATGAACTCGGTGACGATGGTCAGGAAGTTGAGCACGAACAGGTCTCCGACGCTGAAGGCGCCCCGGAACCTGCCGAACCGCTCGATGATCAGCCGGGCGTGGCCGACCCCGGTGACTGCCCCGAGCCTGACCACCATCTCCTGGTTGACGATCAGGACGGGGATCAGCAGCAGCAGCACCCAGAGCAGGCTGTAGCCGTAGTTCTGCCCGGCCTGCGCGTAGGTGGACACCCCGCCCGCGTCGTTGTCCCCCACCATGACGATCAGACCGGGGCCCATGATGGCGAGGAACGTCACCAACCGGCGCCGCAGTCCCCGGCGGCTATCGTCGTCGCCCACCCGGATCCGGCCGAGCGCCCCCTCGATGTCACCGAGGTGCGATTCATCGAGGACGGCGCTCTGCGGGCGCACCAGCTCGGGCCGGCTGAGGCCCGGTGGAACCGGCGGCGGGGCCGGTGACGGAGGAGCAGACGGCGGCGAGGTGGGCGGCGGAGCGGGCGGCGGAGCGGGCGGCGGAGCGGGCGGCGGAGCGGGCGGCGGAGCGGGCGGCGGTGCCTCCGCCGGCAGTGCCTCCCCCGGCGGCGGAGCGCCGTGATCCGCCGTCACGGTCCTGTCCGGCCCATCAGGAATCCCCGTGATGAGCGTCCGGCGGCTCGGCCGCCTCGCGGCGCCGCCAGTCGGCCGGCAGCACGACCTCCAGCACATCGTCGACGGTGATCACGCCGTGGAGCCGACTGTGATCGTCGACGACCGGGATGGTGATCAGGTTGTAGTCGGTCATCAGCACGGCGACGTCGACGACGTCCGTGTCCGGCCCGACCCGGATGGGGTCGGTATCGCAGACCTCGATGAGACGGGCCTCGCGGCCGGACTGGAGCAGGGTGACGAGCCGGGCCACCCCGCGCAGGCAGTTGTCTTCGTCCACGGCGTGCACGCTGGTCAGCGCCTCGGGCTGCAATGTGCGGGAGGCGCCGACGGCGGCCAGCGCGTCCGCCACCGAGGTATCGGACGGCATCGCCAGGAAGTCGACCCCCATCAGGCCGCCCGCGCTGGTCGGGTTGAATCCCATCAGGGTCAGCACCTTGGTGCGCACCCCGGGCGGCAGCAGGTCTATGACCGGCTGGCGCCGGTTCTGCGGTAGCTCGGCGATCGCGTCGGCCGCGTCATCAGCGCGCATCCGGGTCAGGACATCGGCGATCTCGCGGTCTGTGCGCGCGCCGAGCAGCTTGGACGCACGGTCCTCGTCGAGCTCCTCGAAGACGTCCGCCTCCAGCTCGGGGTCCGCGTGAACCTGCCCGAGGATCTCGTTTTCCTCGTCCTTGGAGGCATCTTCCAGCAGGTCGGCGATCTGGGCCGGCTTCAGCCTCCTGATGCGGCCGAACGGGCCGCGCAGCAGCGCACTGCTCGCGTGACCGATCAGCGGCTCGAAGGTCTTCCAGTCCCGGAAGTGTTCCTGGCCGCCCGCGTCCTGAGCGCCGGACCCGCCGACGTGCAGGGCCCTGAGCAGCCGCGGGGGACGGCGGCGCGTGTCCACGCCAACCACCACCCGGTCACTATTCCGGCGCTCGAGCTCGACGTCGGCCGCCCGGACCAGGCGCGCGGCCTCCACGTCGATCAGCCGGTGACCCAGCACGTCACGCTTCAGCAGCACCTCGCCGGGCCGCCGCTCGAAGCGCCGCAGGTCCAGCCGGGCGCTGGTCAGCCGCAGCACGTCGGCGTCGAAGTTGCCGACCTGCTCGATGGGCACGTACACCTCGCGCCCGCCGACCGAGGCGACCAGACCGGTGACCAGCGGATAGTCGTCTCCACGCAGCCGGGCGATCACGTCGGACAGGCGCCCGATGGATTGCCCGCTCCGGTCTACGAGCGGGCGCCCGAGCAGTCCGGACAGGCGCACCGTGTCCTGCTGCGCTCCCGGCGCTGGGGCGGCAGGCGGGGTTGTCGTCATCGCCGTTCCTCTTTGGGATCGTGGTTTCCCCCCACGATCATGGTCCATGCGCAGCGTTATTCGGATCATCCGGGGTATGGACGCCCGCTGCTCCGTTTCACCTTGGCAGCTCAAGGTGAACATCAGGTGGCTGACCGCCGGGCATCACTTCACGCCGCGCGTTTCCGGCACTTCCGGGCGGTGGGACGGCATCTCGTCGTCGGCGTACACCGCAGGAGCGACCTATCTGAGCAGTTCGTAGGTTGGGTTGATCATCACCGGCATGCCGGCGCGCATCCCCACGGTGCCGTGCAGCCGCAGCCTGCCGCCGCAGTCCACTCCCGGGATCTGCTTCCGCCCGTAAAACAGCGCGGTCAGGGTGCCCGTCTCGTCGGCAATCTCGCAGGCCAGGACGGAGTTCCGCTCCACCGGCCGGATGGCCATGGTGATAACGCGTCCCTCCACGGTGGCCTTGCCTGGCCCGCGCAGCGAGCCGATCGGCGTGACCTCCGTACTGCCGGCGGCCTGGCCTTCCGTGGTCCGGCCGGCCGGACCGCCCGCGTTCCTGTCCGGACCTCCGCCGGCCTGCCCGCCCGCATTCTCGTCCGCCGACGCCGGCACCGGCACCGGCTCGCTGGCTCCCGGCGTGGCCGGGGCGGGCTGCCGCCCGGCTCCGTCCGGGCTCTTGCCGGCGGCCTGTTCGGCGGGCGCAGTGGTCACGCTCCGGCCGCTACCCGCCGCGGTGGCCTGCTCGCTCGCCGCGTCGGCGTCCGTGGTCGCGGTGCCCCGGGCAACGTGCCGTTCCTGCAGGATCCGGACCCGGCTTTCTACGTCGAACGGGATGATCGTCGCGGCCGCGTCCGGGATCCGGCTGATGGCTGCGGCGATCTTGTCGGCGGTATGGTCGTGCAGCAGCCGGCCGATGAGCGGGGCGAAACTGCGCCGCGGCAGCACCACGGTGACCTGGGTGCCGGGCTGGTCGGTCTCCCGCTGCACCAGTTCCTGCGAGGCGTGCGTGAGCCTGCGGTCCGGCGTGTCGATCATCTCGAACGGCACGTCCTGCCCGAACCGCACCCAGCGCTCGCGCAGCCGTTCCGCGTGCGCACTGTCGATGACGAAGTGCACCGCACGCAGCGAGGTCGGCCGCAGGCTCCGCGCGTAGCGCAGCGCGGCCAGCGTGGCCAGGTCCATGCTGTCCACGAACACCAGCACCACCCGGCGGGTGTAGTTCGGCTGGCGCGGCGCCACCCCGGCGGCCCGCCGGTCGCCGATGTTCTCCAGCACCGAGGCCTCGGCACGGTACTGCCGGTTGAGCCGGATCAGCGCGAAGACCCCGATCGGGAAGATGACCAGGATCAGCCACGCGCCCGAGGTGAACTTCACCCACGCGAAGATGACCACCACGATCGAGGTCAGCACCCCGGAGGAGAAGTTGATGACCCGCTTGCGCCGCCAGCCCGGTTCCTTGCGCCTGGTGTGGTATTTGGCCATGCCGAACCCGGCCATGGAGAACGCGGTGAACACGCCGATCGCGTAGAACGGGACGAGGGCGTTCACGTTGGAGCCGACGACCGCGATCAGCGTCACCGACAGCACGGTGAGCACGATGATGCCGTTGGAGAAGACCAGCCGCTGGCCGCGCTTCATCATCCAGCGGGGCAGGAACGAGTCCTCGGCCACGAAGCTGGTCAGGAACGGGAAGCCGTTGAAGCTGGTGTTGCCGCCGGTGTAGAGGATCAGCGCGGTGGCCGCCTGCACCACGTAGAACATGAAGTGCCCGGCGGAGCCGAACACCATGTTCGCTTCCTGGGATATCACGGTCGGGTAGCCGATCGTGTGCGGGGCGGCGTGGGTCAGGTACGCCAGCCCGGAGATGCCGGCCACCAGCGTGCCCAGGATCAGGCCCTCCGTCACCAGGACCCGGCGAGCGTTGATGCCCTCGGGCGGCTTGAACGCGCTGACCGCGTTGGAGACCGCCTCGATGCCGGTCAGCGACGAGCCGCCGTTGGCGAACGACTTCAGCAGCGCGTAGATGAGCGCGAACGTCGTCCAGGCCGAGGGGCCGGCGCCGACGGTGACGAGCCCGTGTACCTGGTGCACGTTCTGCTGGTGCAACGTGCCGGCCGCCGCCCGGATGAGCCCGACCACGATCATCAGGACGATCGAGGCGGTGAACAGGTAGGTGGGCAGCGCGAAGACCTTGCCCGCCTCCCGGATGCCGCGCAGGTTGCCGAAGCACATCAGCAGGATGATGCCGATCGTTATTTCCTTGCTGTACGGGCCGATCGCGGGGAACGTGGAGGCGACGGCCGCGGTGCCCGCCGCGACCTGCACGGCCACCGTGACCACGTAGTCGATCAGCAGCGCGACCGCGGCGACCTGCGCGATCCGCGGCCCGAAGTTCTCCCTGGCCACCACGTAGGAGCCGCCGGCCCGGGTGTAGACCATGACCACCTCGCGGTAGGAGAGCACCACGAGCAGCATGACGAACAAGATCACCCCGGTCATCGGGATGAGCACGGCGAAGGCGGCGAGACCGAAGATCGGCATCAGCTCGATGAGGATCTCCTCGGTGCCGTAAGCCGAGGAGGAGATGCCATCCGGGGACAGCACGCCGAGCGCGAGCGTCTTGGACAGCCGTTGCTCGCTGAGCTGGTCGTTGACGAGCGGGGACCCGAGCATGCGGCGCTTCACCGAGTACCAGTAGGTATCCGGAAGGCGGTCTCCGCCGCCGAGCAGCCCCGCCGCCTTACGAACGGCCACTAGATTCCGCCTCCATCTCTCCTGCCGTCAGGCCGGCTTTTCGCCGTCCCGCACGCGCGGGTGGGACCGCCGGTGACCGTCGTGACCACGAGCAGGCCCCTCAAGGCTAAGCGGCGGCCCTGGCGACATCCGCTAGCACCCCGTCAAATACCCGTGAGCTGGGCGTTAGGATCTATCAAGATCATAAATTTTCGGCCGGAGCGGCGGCCGAATGGCAGCACGATGACTCTACGCAAGGGACGAAGCGGGATCCCGGCAGCGTACGCGCTGCCAGCGGCCCTCGCCGCGCTGTTCGCCGTGGGCACGCAAACTGGAACCCGAGCCGTCCCGCCCGCGCTACCTGCTCACCGAGCCGGGAATGGGCTACCGCTTCCAGGTCTGACCGGCCCGGGCACCTGGCCGGGCACCCGGCCGGGAACCGCTCCCGCTGTGTCCGTCCGGAATGGCGGGTGCCACGGCGAGCCAGTCCGGCGCCTTGAGTATTGCGCGCCGGGTGATTACTGGTTAGTAATGAAACCGGGGGCGGCTGCGCCGCAGACCAGGAGCCGAGGAGGCCCACGTGAGCACCTACGATCACTACACGACGCCCGTTCCGCCGGGAACGTGGGACGTCCCGGCGGCCGGTTTCACCCGGTTCTCCTGGGAGTACGACGAGGGCCGCGACCAGCTGCTGAGCCTCTACCAGCGCGGTAAGGACAAGCAGTGGGACGCGGCCAAGCGGATCGACTGGTCGATCCCGGTCGACCACGCCAACGTGATGGGCATGTCCGAAGAGCTCATCCCCATCTATGGCTCGGCGCAGTGGGAGAAGCTGTCCCAGGCCGAACGCGACGAACTCGCCCACCACCTGTCCTCGTGGCTGTTCAGCCAGTTCCTGCACGGCGAGCAGGGCGCGCTGACGGTGGCGGCGCGGATCGTGGAGTCCGTCCCGGACATGGACTCCAAGTTCTACGCGGCCACCCAGGCGATGGACGAGGCCCGGCACGTCGAGCTGTTCTCCCGGTTCATGCGGGAAAAGATCGGCCTGTACTACCCGATCAACGACGACCTGGCCAAGCTGCTGGCCGACGCGCTGAACGATTCCCGCTGGGACTTTCCCTACCTGGGCATGCAGGTGCTGATCGAGGGGCTGGCCCTGGCCGCCTTCGGCGTGCACCGCGACGTGGCCACCAATCCGCTGGTCAAGCAGATGCTGGCCTTTGTCATGCAGGACGAGGCGCGGCATGTGGCGTTCGGCCGGCTGGCGCTGCGCGACTACTACGCGCAGCTCACCGACGCCGAACGGGCCGACCGCGAGGAATTCGTCGTCGAGGGCTGCTACCTGATGCGCAACCGTTTCCGCTCTCAGGAGGTATGGGAGCGGATGGGCTTCGACATGGCCGAGTGCCTGGAGTTCACCGAGAACTCACCGGTTCAGCAGATGTTCCGCACGCTGCTGTTCAGCCGGATCGTGCCGTGCGTCAAGGACATCGGGCTGTGGGGCCCGAAGGTCCAGCACGCCTACGCCGACCTGGGGGTGCTCGACGCGGCCAAGTCGGACCTCGAGGCGCTGATGCGCGACGACGAGCAGGTCGCCGAGCGCATGGAGCGGGAGTATGCCGCGGAGTTCGCCTCGCGGACGGCCGAGGTCGACGCCGCCATCACCGAAGGCACCGCCGGGTAGCTGCGGCTTGCCGTCCCGGCGGTGCGGCTGGTCAGATGGGAGACATGGACCCTCTGGACAGCCAGCTCCGTTTCGTTCTCGAGGCCGACCGGCTTAAGAGCGTCCTGCGGCGCAGCACGCTGAACGACGGCTCGCGGCGGGAGAACTCGGCGGAGCACTCCTGGCACTTGGCCCTGATGGCGCTGGTCCTCGGCGAGCACGCGCCGGCCGGGACCGACCTGGGCAAGGTGAGCGCCATGGTCGTGCTGCACGACCTGGTGGAGATCGACGCCGGGGACCTCTACGTGTACGCCGACGAGGCCGCGCAGCGCCGCCAGGCGATCGCCGAGCGCGCCGCGGCCGACCGCCTGTTCGGGCTGCTGCCCCCGGAGCAGGGCGCCGCGCTGCGCGCGCTCTGGGACGAGTTCGAGCAGCGGATCACCCCCGAGGCCCGGTTCGCCCGCGCCCTCGACCGTCTTCAGCCCCTGATCGCCAACTATGCGGCGGGCGGGAAGACGTGGCAGGCCAACGGCATCACCGCGGACCAGGTGCTGGAGAGGGCCCGGCTGGTCGAGGACGGCTCGCCGGAACTGGGCCAGTACGCGCGCAGCCTCGTCTCCGACGCCGTGCGCCGCGGCATCCTGCTGCCTGCACCAACATGATTCCGTGAGGTAAACGCGCCCCCGGAGCGGGTACGAACCACATGTGAGCCGACCCCTGTCCAGACTGTTCGCCCGCGGTAGTCATGTGAAGCCAGTGCCGGAAGAGGGCCCCCGCCGGCGCTTCCCGTTCCCCCGTCCCGTCGAGGTCGCCGAGCGCATCGAGCGGGCCCCGGCCCTGGACGCCGCAGTCCGGTCACTGTCCGACGGCGTGGTCCGCGCTCTGCCGCCGGGGCCGCGGGCGGACGCCCTGCACGGCGTCCCGTTCGGCCAGCCGGCCCACCCGGCCCTGGTGCGGCTGCCGCTGGGCTGCTGGATGTCGGCCGCCCTGCTCGACCTGTTTCCCGGTACCGAACGGGCGGTCCGGACGCTGATCGCCGCCGGCCTGGCCAGCTCTCTGCCGGCCACCGCGACCGGTCTGGCCGACTGGTCCGCACTGCATCGCCACCAGCAGCGGGTCGGCCTGGTCCACGCGGCGTCCGGGGCCTGCGCGGCCACGCTGTTCAGCGCATCGCTCATCGCGAGGGCGAGCGGACTCGGCCGGGTCGGCAAGCTGCTATCCGCGGGCGGCCTGACCGCCGCGACGATCGGCGGTTACCTCGGCGGCCACCTGGCGCTGCGCCTCGGCGCAGGGGCCAGCCATGCCGAGCCCATCGGCCATCTCGCGGGGCTCGGCTGGCATGAGCTGTGCCGGATCCACGAGCTCCCGGACGGCCGGCCGGTGCGGCGCCAGCTGGGCTACCTGAGCCTGTTCGTACTGCGGCGCGGCCCCCAGGTCAGCGTGCTGTCCGATCACTGCGCCCACCTCGGCGGCCCGCTCCATCAGGGCCGCACGGTCAGTGACCCCGACGGCGCCCCGGACGGCGCCCCGGACGGCGACTGCGTGACGTGCCCGTGGCACGGCAGCACGTTCCGGGTCGCGGACGGCTCGGTGGTGCACGGGCCCGCGACCGCGCGGCAGCCGTCGTTCCTGTGCCGGATCACCGACGACGGTGTGGTCCAGGTGCAGCCGCGGCTCTAGCGGCCGGCGGTGCCAGCCGGGCTCACGGGAAAAAGATCAGCTTGACGGCCGCGACCAGGCCAATGATCACCACGAGGATACGCAGCGCCGTCGGCGGCAGCCGGCGGCCGTACCGCGCGCCGACCAGGCCACCGATGGTAGATCCAACGGCGATCAGCCCGGCCAGAATCCAGTTGACGTGAGCGAGGGCGATGAACACGATCGCCGCGACCCCGTTGACGACGAACGTGAGCAGGTTCTTCAAGGCGTTGATCCGCTGCAGCGGCTCATCGAGGAAGATGCCGAGCAGACCGATCATCAGGACACCCTGCGCGGCACCGAAGTAACCGCCGTAGACCCCGGATGCGCACACCCCGGCCCAGAGGACCGGGCCACCATGCTGGCTTCCCTCACGGCGGCGCGAGGCCAGCCAGCCATTCAGCCTGGGCTGCAGGATGACCAGAACGCAGGCGATCAGGATCAGCGCCGGAACGATCACCTTGAAGGTCCCGGCCGGGAGCTTCAGCAGGAGGATCGCACCGGCCGCCGAACCCAGCACGGACGCGGTGCCGAGCCGCAGCAGCCGCCCCCACTGTCCGGCGAGTTCCTTGCGGTAGCCGTACGCCCCGCTGGCCCCGCCGGGGACGAGCCCCACATTGTTGGACACGTTGGCGGTGATCGGGGACACACCGAAGGCGAGCAGGGTGGGGAAGGTAATCAGGGAGCCGGAGCCAACGACGGCGTTGATGCCCCCGGCGGCCACTCCCGCGGCAAAGACCGCGATGGCCTCGGGCAGGGTAACGCTCAGGGCTGGACCGCCCGCGCCGCCCAGCGCGCGTGCCGGTACTCGACCTGAAGCGGCACACCGAAGCACTTCGACAGGTTCCGCTCGGTGAAGACCTCAGCGATCGGGCCCGCGGCCAGGACGGATCCGCGGCGCAGCAGCATCGCATGGGTGAACCCGTCGGGCACCTCTTCCACGTGGTGCGTAACCAGCACCATCATGGGCGCCTTGGTGTCCCGGGCCAGCGTCGACAGGCGGCGTACCAGGTCCTCGCGGCCGCCCAGGTCCAGGCCGGCGGCCGGCTCGTCGAGTAGCAGCAGTTCGGGATCGGGCATCAGTGCCCGCGCAATCTGCACGCGCTTGCGCTCCCCCTCGGACAAAGTCGCGAACCGGCGCCGGATCAGGTGAGCGCACCCGAGCGCGTCCAGCAGCTCCACCGCTCGTGTGACGTCAGACGACTCGTACTCTTCCTTCCACCGCCCCAGAATCGCGTACGAGGCGGTGAGGACCAGGTCGATGACCTTCTCGCTCGGCGGCACCTTCTCTGCCAGCGATGCGCTCGCCATGCCGATCCGGGGCCTCAGGTCGAAGACATCCACGTCGCCCAGCCGCTCGCCCAGGACGTCCACCGTGCCCTCGGTGGGGAACAGCGTCGTCGCGGCGACCTGAAGGAGGGTCGTCTTGCCCGCGCCGTTCGGGCCGATCAGAATCCAGCGTTCGTCCTCGTGTGCGGTCCAGTCGACGTTGCGCAGCAGCATCGACGTCTCCCGCCGGACGCCCACGCCGCGCAACCGCACGACCTCGTCGGACATTCTGGTCCCCTCCTTCTCCGGCACGGCGAGCCGCCAGCACCCATACCGAACCTACGCCGGGTACCGTCGCGGGCGCGGACGAGCCCCCGCCAGGCCCCGGAAACAATCATCGTCTAAGCTCACCGGGTTCACGACCCGAGGAGAAAGAAAACCCGGTGGGTGGGTGACGTCATTCACGCCCCGAATGCCGGACCGCGTACACCGCGGCCTGGGTCCGGTCCTGCACGCCCAGCTTGGCCAGGACTGAGCTGACGTAGGTCTTAACGGTCTTTTCGGACACGTGCAGCAGGGGCCGATCTCCCGGTTGGAAAGGCCGCGCGCGATCTGATTGAGCACCTCGCGTTCCCGGGTGGTCAGCGCGCCCAGGCCGCCCCCGCCGGGCGACCGTCCCGGGACCCATCCGCCGCTACGCGGCGGCCGCCGGCGCCCGGTACCTGTGGCACGAGTTCGGCGACGTGCATCTGCTGCTCCCGTAGGGGTGCTCCGTAGCGAGGCCGGCCGGGTAGCGTTGCTCGCGCGATGAATGTCACCCGTACCACGCTGCTGATCACCCTGACCGGCCGGGACCAGCCGGGCGTCACGTCGCGCCTGTTCACGGCGCTGACCGGACATGACCTGAGCGTGCTCGACATCGAGCAGGTGGTCATCCTGGGACGGCTGGTGCTGGGGGTCCTGTGCGCGTCCGCCGGCCCACCGGACCTGACCGCCATTCACCGGCAGGTCACCGCGCTGGCCGCCGATCTGGGGCTGGACGCGGAGATCACCGCCGGCTCGCTCGCCGCGCCGCGGCGGCGGGGACGGCTGCACGTCTCCCTGCTCGGCAGCCCGCTGTCTCCCGGGGCCGTCGCCGCCATCGCCGGCCGCATCGCGGCCAGCGGAGCCAACATCGACCGGATTACCCGGCTCGCCCAGAACCCGGTGACCTGCATCGAGATGGACGTGTCCGGCGCCGATCCCGCCTCGCTGCGGACGGAGCTATCCCACGAGGCGGCGCAGCAGCAGGTGGACGTGGCCGTGCAGCGGGGCGGCCTGCAGCGGCGGGCCATGCGGCTGATCGTCATGGACGTCGACTCAACGCTGATCCGCGACGAGGTCATCGACCTGCTCGCCGCGCGGGCCGGCTGCGCCGAGGAGGTAGCGAAGGTCACCGAGGCCACGATGCGCGGTGAGCTGGACTTTGAAGCGTCCCTGCGGGAACGGGTGGCCCTGCTCGCCGGGCTCAGCGAGGACGTGCTCGACGACGTCCGGCGCCAGCTCCGGCTCACGCCCGGGGCCCGCACGCTGATCAGGACGCTCAAGCGGCTCGGCTACCGGTGCGGGATCGTCAGCGGCGGTTTCACCCAGATCATCGACCCGCTGGCCGCCGAGCTGGGCATCGATTACGTGGCCGCCAACGTGCTGGATATCGCGGACGGCAAGCTGACCGGGCGACTGCGCGGCCCCGTCGTCGACCGGCCCGGGAAGGCGTCGGCGCTGCGGCGGTTCGCCGCTCGCGCCGGCGTTCCGCTGACTCAGACGGTCGCGGTCGGCGATGGCGCCAACGACCTGGACATGATCGCCCAGGCGGGGCTGGGGATCGCGTTCAACGCCAAACCGGTCGTCCGCGACGCGGCCGATACCGCGCTGACCCTCCCCTACCTGGACACGGTTCTGTACCTGCTGGGCATCTCCAGCGATGAGGTGGAAGCCGCCGACGTCGCGGAGCCCTGACATCGCGGGCGGAAACGCCGCGAGGTGCGGCCCCGCCCGCCGCACGCCCCGGGGCGGGCACGCGCGCCGATCGCGCGTGCCCGCCCCGGTGGCGTTGCCCGGCCCGGTCAGGAGTCGGACGTCGGGACCCCCTGGGCGGTTGAGGCGCCCTGGCCATCGGGACCGGTCGCCACAGCCGGGGTCCCCGGCGCGCTGACCGCGTCCTGGCCGGTGCCCGCGATGGGCGCGGCGGCTTCCGTCGCGCTCACGGCGTCGGCGCCGGCGTCCAGTTCGGCCGAGCGCCGCTTGGAGATCACGACCGCGCCGACGATGATGATCACGGCCGCGAGCGCGATACCGGTCCGCAGGCCCACGTTGCTGCTGTACTTGACGACACTGGTCGCGATCAGCAGCGAGACCAGGTTCATCACCTTGAGCAGCGGGTTGATGGCCGGGCCGGCGGTGTCCTTGAACGGGTCGCCCACGGTGTCACCGATGATGGTGGCCTCGTGCGCGGCGGAGCCCTTGCCGCCGTAGTTACCGTCCTCGACCAGTTTCTTGGCGTTGTCCCAGGCCCCGCCGGAGTTGGCCAGGAACACCGCCATCAGGACACCCGCCGCGATGGCGCCGGCCAGGAACGAGCCCAGCGGTGCGTAGCCGAACGCGAAACCGATCGCGATCGGGGTCAGCACCGCGAGCAGGCCCGGGGTGACCAGCTCACGCAGCGAGTCCCGGGTGCAGATGTCCACCACCCGCCCGTATTCGGGCTTCTCGGTGTAGTCCATGATCCCCGGGTGGGTGCGGAACTGGTTGCGGACCTCCAGGACCACTCGCTGGGCGGCCCGGCCGACCGCCATGATCAGCAGGCTGGAGAACATGAACACCACGGCGGCGCCGATGATCACCCCGACCAGGACGTTGGGGTGATCGACCGACAGGCTGAACGACCCCCCCGCCTTGCCCAGAGCCGTCACGACCGTTGTGCGGAACGAGCCGAATAGGGCCGTCGCGGCGAGCACCGCGGTCGCGATCGCGATGCCCTTGGTGATCGCCTTGGTGGTGTTCCCGATCGCGTCCAGCTGGGTGAGGATCTGCGCGCCCTCGCCCTCGACGTCCCCGGACATCTCCGCGATGCCCTGGGCGTTGTCGGTCACCGGGCCGAAGGAGTCCATCGAGACAATGACGCCGACGGTGGTGAGCAGCCCGATGCCCGCCATGGCCACCGCGAACAGCGCGATGGTGGCGTTCCCGGTGCCCAGCAGGAACCCGCCGAAGACCGCGCCCGCGATCAGCAGCCCGGCGTAGACCGCGGACTCCAGGCCGGTCGAGATGCCGGACAGGATGACGGTGGCCGCGCCGGTGAGCGAGCTCTCCCCGATGTCGCGGACCGGCTTGCGGTTGGTCTCGGTGAAGTACCCGGTCAGCAGCTGGATGGCGCTGGCCAGGACGATGCCGATCAGCACCGCCCCGAAGGCGATCCACTGCGGGTCGCTGCCGTGGTGCAGGATGCCGGTGTCGGTGATGCCCTTGAGCTTGCTGAACTTGTCCGGCAGGTAGGTGAAGCAGGCGATCGCCACGCCGATCACGGAGAGGATCGCCGAGACGAAGAAGCCCCGGTTGATCGCGCTCATCCCGCTGCGGTCACCGGCCCGCGGCCGGACCACGAAGATGCCGATGACGGCGGTGATAATACCGATGGCCGGGAAGAACAGCGGGATGACCAGGCCGTCATTGCCGAACGCGACCTTGCCGAGGATCAGCGAGGCCACCAGCATGACCGAGTAGGACTCGAACAGGTCGGCCGCCATGCCCGCGCAGTCGCCCACGTTGTCCCCCACGTTGTCGGCGATCGTCGCGGCGTTGCGCGGGTCGTCCTCGGGGATGCCCTGCTCGACCTTGCCGACCAGGTCGGCGCCGACGTCAGCCGCCTTGGTGTAGATGCCGCCGCCGACCCGCATGAACATCGCCAGCAGCGCCGCGCCGAGGCCGAAGCCCTCCAGCACCTGGGGGGCGTTGGACCGGTAGATGAGCACCACGATCGTCGCGCCCAGCAGGCCCAGGCCGACGGTGAACATGCCCGCGACCCCGCCGGTCCGGAAGGCGATCCGCATCGCGCGGTCATGGCCGTCCTCCCGGGCGGCCGCCGCGACCCGGACGTTGCCGCGCACCGTCAGCGACATGCCCGTAAAGCCGGTCAGGCCGGAGAACAACGCCCCGACCAGGAAGAAGGCACTGCGGCCCCAGCGCACCCCGGTGCCGCCGTCCGCGGGCAGCACCAGCAGGATGAAGAAGATTGGCAAGACAAAAAAGCTGAGCGTCCTGAACTGGCGCCGGAGGTAGGCGGCCGCGCCTTCCTGTACCGCCAGCGCAATTTCCTGCATCTTCTCGGTGCCCTTGCTGGCGGCCAGCACCTCGCGTACCAGCCGCAGGGCCACTCCCAGAGCCAGCAGCGCGACGACACCGGCGATGCAGATCAGCACCAGGTTCCCGCCCGTCACGTTCACGGGCCCGGCCCCCGCCGCAACGGCGTTAAACCTTGTCAATTCGTGTCCTCCTTGACCCTCAAGCCTGGCATCGTGACCGGTACGGGCGGACCGTGCGGTTGCTTAGCCGCATCAGCCGAGCACCGGCGCACGCCCGGAGCGGTGGTCAGCCGCATCCGGCGCCAGGACAGGTGGCGCATGCACTTAGTAGTGCCACCAAGACAGTGGCGGGAGTCTACGCAGGCGGGACGTCAATGGTAAAGACAGGGTGGTTCCTAACCGTTTCGAGACGTACCCGTAATAAAAACATAGCTGAACCGATAGTTCCCGGATCAGCTATGTGGCAAACGGGATGGCTACCCGGCCGTCGGCGAGGCGGGCCAGCTCATCCGCACGCTGAGCCCGGATTCGGTCGACGAGACCTGTACGTCGTCGGCCAGTCCCGAGATGACGGCGAGCCCGAACGCAGCCGGGAACGCGCCGTCCCTCGTCTCCGCGGGCACCGGGTGGAAGGGCGCCGGGCCGCCGTTCGTGGCCGAAACGGCCGCCGTGTCCATCGCCGGGGCAAACCCGCTCGCGTCCGGCCCGGCCTCCGGGGGAGCGGCGTCGGTCACCACGACCTCGAAACGCCCGCCCAGGTCGGTCAGCTCGATCCGGACCGGTTCGGCGGGGCAATAGCGCCGGTGTGCTTCCACCGCCCGCGAACATGCCTCGCCGACGGCGAGGCGCACCTCGTCCAGCAGGGTCTCCGCCACGCCGCTGCGGCGGGCGACGGCGGTGGCGACCAGCCGTGCCGTGCGGACGTGCGCGGGCAGTGGGGTGAACGTGACTTCTACGGTGGCCATCAGGAATGAGTCAGCCGCCGCAGGCTACTTCTCGGCTTTGCGGGCGGCGATGGCCTCGTCCACGGTGTCGTGAATGCCGAAGACCTTCGTGAGCCCCGTGATGCGGAAGATCTTGAGGATCCGCTCCTGAGTGCAGACCAGGTCGAGGGAACCGTCGTAGGCGCGCACGCGCTTAAGTCCCCCAACGAGGACACCCAGACCTGTAGAGTCGAGAAACTCGACCCTCTCCATGTTCACGACCAGGTTGTAGTTGTTCTTATTGACCAGGTCGATTAGCAGCTCCCGGAGCCGCGGTGCGGTGTACACGTCGATCTCACCCTCAACATCGACGACCTCGATGCCGTCCTGTGTGTGGTGACCTAGCTTCAGTTCCACAAAATCCTCCAGCGCCATGCAGTCGTCGTCTCAGCGTCCCGCCCTGCCGCGTTATCCGGCGGACCCGGGACGCGGGATGATCCTCGGGGCATTCAACCACGCTCCGGTGTCATGTCTATACGAAATCCATGTGCCGGGCACGCCGCGACGACAGATGAGGCACTGAAACGTGGCTTCGATCACGCCGCTCCCGAACGAGCCGCTGCCTGAGCGGGACCCACGCGTGGCCTGGTCCGCCGCCCCTGGCGGCGGTACCAGGCGTACCGGAATACGCTCCCTGTACGCGGCTCCCGACACACCGGGCGGTGACCGTACCGGGCCCGTGGGGCACGAGGCGGGCACCGCCTTCGGCATGCTGCGGGAGGGCCAGCGGACCGGCCGGCTGCTCCATCTCGAGCAGATACCGGCCCGGCCCGGGGTCCCGGCGGCCTGGCCGGACTGGGTCCCAGATGAGGTCACCGCGGCGTTCGGGCGGCGCGGGGTCGCCGTGCCGTGGTCCCATCAGGTCACGGCGGCCGATCACGCGCGGGCCGGCCGGAACGTGATCATCTCGACGGGCACCGCCTCCGGGAAATCACTCGGCTACCTGCTACCGGCCCTGACCGGGATCGGTGAAGGCGGCACGGCGCTGTATATCGCACCCACCAAGGCCCTGGCCGCCGATCAGCTGGCCGCGATCCGGGGCCTCGGGCTGCCCGGCGTCCGGGCGGCCACCCTGGACGGTGACACCAGCGCGGGAGAACGCGCCTGGGCTCGTTCGCACGCCAATTACCTGCTGACCAATCCGGACATGCTGCACTACATGCTGCTACCCCACCATCGGCGGTGGTCAGGGTTCTTCAGCCGCCTGCGCTACGTGATCATCGACGAATGCCACGGCTACCGGGGGGTCTTCGGCTCCCACGTGGGACACGTGCTGCGCAGGCTGCGCCGGGTGGCCGCGCACCACGCCCGGGACGCGCGCCCGGTCTTCCTGCTGGCCTCCGCCACCGCGGCGCAGCCCGGGGAGACCGCGCGCCGGCTGACCGGCCTGGAGGCCGAGGAAGTCACCGCCGACGGATCGCCGCACGGGCCGGTGTCGTTCGCCATGTGGGAGCCGCCGCTGACGGAGGCCCGCGGTGAAGCGGGCGCGCCGGTGCGCCGGACGGCCACGGCCGAGGCGGCCGAACTCCTCGCCGGCCTGGTCCGCGAGGATGTCGCGACGCTGGCGTTCATCCGCTCACGCCGGGGCGCTGAAGCCGTGGCGCTGCACGCCAAACGCCTCCTCACCGAGCAGGGGGCCGCCGACCACGCCAGCCGCGTAGCGGCGTACCGGTCGGGTTATCTGGCCGAGGACCGGCGCGGCGTCGAGGCAGCGCTGCGCGGGGGCCGCCTCACCGGCCTGGCCACCACGACGGCCCTGGAGGTGGGCATCAACATCACCGGCCTGGACGCGGTCCTCATCGCCGGGTGGCCGGGCACGAAGGCGTCGCTCTGGCAGCAGGCGGGCCGGGCCGGGCGGCGGGGTACCAGCGCGGTCGCGGTCCTGATCGCCCGGGACGACCCACTCGATACCTATCTGGTCCATCATCCGGAGATCCTGCGTTCACCGGTCGAGGCGACCGTGCTCGATCCGGAGAACCCCTACGTCCTGGCGCCGCACCTGTGCGCGGCGGCGGCCGAACTGCCGCTCACCGACGCGGACCTCGCGCTGTTCGGCCCGGGGGCCGCCGCCGTGGCCGGCGATCTATGCCGCCGTTCCCTGCTGCGCCGGCGCCCGTCCGGCTGGTACTGGACCCGCCGCGCGCACGCGGCCCGGATGACCAGCCTGCGCGGCACGGGCGCGGAGCCCGTCAAGATCGTGGAGGAAAGCACCGGCCGGCTCGTCGGCACGGTGGACGAGCCATCCGCCCACGTCCTCGCGCACGACGGCGCCACCTACCTGCACCAGGGCGATACCTACCTGGTCAGCACGCTGGATCTGGCGGACGGGGCCGCTCTGGTCGGCCTCGGTGATCCCGGGTACGTGACCTCGGCCCGGCAGGTGACCGACATCGAGGTGATCGGCCAGCGGCGGCAGATGGAGTGGGGCGAGGCACGGGTGTGTTTCGGCGATGTCGAGGTCACCCGGCAGGTCACCTCGTACACGCGGCGCCGGGCCGACAGCGGCCGCTCGCTGGGTGAGACTCCGCTGGACCTGCCGCCCCGGACGCTGTGCACCCGCGCGATGTGGTGGACGATTTCTGCTGCGCAGGCCGGACGGCTGTCCGCCGCCGGGGTGGACCTGCCGGGGGCCGCGCACGCCGCCGAGCATGCGTCCATCGGCCTGCTCCCGTTGTTCGCGACGTGCGATCGCTGGGACATCGGCGGTGTCTCCACCGACCTGCATCCCGCGACCGGGCGGCTGACCGTGTTTGTCCACGACGGGCATGAGGGCGGGGCCGGATTCGCCGAACGGGGCTACGACGCCGCAGCGGCCTGGCTGACGGCCACCCGCCAGGCGATCGCCTCTTGCGAGTGTGAAGCCGGCTGCCCCTCGTGCATTCAGTCGCCGAAGTGCGGGAACGGGAACAATCCGCTGTCCAAGACCGGGGCGCTGGCCCTGCTGCACACGCTGCTCAACAGCGGTGAGCCCGGGGCCGGCCTCAACGGGGCCGGCACCAGCGGAAAAAGGGGGGCGGCCCCCGCCGGGGGGGAGAGCGGGGGCCGCCGCACGGTCCGGCCCTGGGGGGGAGGAGCCGAACCGGCTTCTAGTAAAGCTTAGCTTGAAACGGGCTTGCGAAGACCAATCGGGACAACGAAGGACCTTCCGCAAGAAAATTAGAACATAAGCCGCGCGATCTGGATAGCGCGAGCGAGGACAGATCTCTATAGCACGGCCGGAGAGATGACGAGAAGCAGTGCCGCATTCTTTGACCTCGACAAGACCCTCATCTCGAGATCAAGCACGCTGGCGTTCACCCGTCCCTTCTACCGCGACGGCCTGATCTCCCGCTCCGCGATGATCCGCGGCTCCTTTGCCCAGGTCGTGTTCAAGCGGGTCGGAGCTGATCACGAAAGGATGGAGCGCATCCGCACCGAGGCGAGCCAGCTCTGCCGCGGCTGGCAGGCGGAGCGGGTGCGTGAGATCGTCAGGGCGAACCTGGACGAGATCATCGTCCCGCACGTGTACGCCGAGGCCCGGCCACTTGTGTCCGGGCACCGCTCGGCGGGCCGGGACGTCATCGTCGTCAGTGCGTCGGGCCATGAGGTCGTCGATCCGATCGCGGCTCTGCTCGGGGCCGATACGGTGATCGCGACGCAAATGGTGATCGCCGACGGCCGTTACACCGGCGACGTTGCCTTCTACGCCTACGGTGAGGCGAAGGCGGCGAGGATGCGTGAGCTGGCGGCCGAGCGCGGCTACCGCCTGACTGGCTGCTACGCCTACAGCGACTCCATTACCGACCTGCCGATGCTGGAAGCCGTAGGTCACCCGGTCGCGGTCAATCCCGACCGGGCGCTGCGGCGGGTCGCGGCCGGGCGTGGCTGGCCAGTCCTGTCCTTCCCGGAGCCAGCGCGCGGCCGCTCAGGCCGCCGGTGATTCCCGTACGCCGCATCACCCATTCGCTAAACCACCAGTTCACGACATGTGAACAGAGCTATCGATCGATGTCACGAATTGATTACGCCAAGGCCTTTTCAAGTCCTGCCGTTCGTCGTAAAAAGGAATCACGGACACCGAAACGTCCGGGCACGAAAGCCGGGAACCCACGCGCGAACAGCCACGAGAGGCTTGCCGGCCAGGAACGACGGAGACGTTCTAGCGCCCACACCGGCGCAGGCGGAGGCGACGGCCTGGCCAGCAAAGGAGAGGTGCACGCCTGGTACCCGCGGCGGACAGTGCATTGTGACGGCGCCCCCTCCGGGGGCGCCGTTCGCATGTGGCGGCCCGTCTTGGTCACGCCCTGAAGTTGCCCCGATGCGCACGGGTATAAATCCACATGCCCGCCCCTAGCTGGACCTATACCAACGGACGGGGTACGGATCCCGCTCTTGCGCCGGGCGGGCGATAGCGCTGAACTGGGGGCGGGCGCACGGTACCCAGGCGTGGCGGGCGGCCGACGTTCGCTTGACATCAACCTTAGACTGCGCGGCAGCAGATGAGGAGGAGCTATTTCATCGCAGCGGTGAAATAATTACCCGGGCGGTAAATTATGCCAAACGCCGCAAATGCCGCGAGCCAGCGGACGCAAACCAGCTCACCTCATTCAGTTCGCGCAAGAACGGAGTCAGCGTTGACCAAGGAGACTCTTTCCAATCTGCTGCAGGAATCACGGCGGTTTGACCCGCCGCCCGAACTCGCCGCCCACGCCAACGTGACGGCCGACGTCTACGCGGAAGCCGCCCGCGACCGGCTCGCCTTCTGGGCGGACAAAGCCCGCCGGCTTACCTGGGATGAGCCCTGGGACCAGGTCCTTGACTGGTCCCGCGCCCCGTTCGCCAAGTGGTTCACCGGCGGCAAGCTCAACGCCTCGGTCAACTGCGTGGACCGGCACGTGGCCGAGGGCCACGGCAGCAGGGTCGCGTACTACTTCGAAGGCGAGCCGGGTGACGAGCGGGTCATCACCTACGCGGAGCTGAAGGACGAGGTCTGCCGGGCTGCCAACGCGCTCACCGAGCTGGGCGTGCGCAAGGGCGACCGGGTGGCGATCTACATGCCGATGATCCCGGAGACCGTGGTCGCGATGCTCGCGTGCGCCCGCCTGGGGGCCCCGCACATGGTGGTCTTCGGCGGGTTCTCCGCGGACGCGCTCAGTTCCCGGATTCTCGACTGCGACGCGCGTGTGGTCATCACCGCCGACGGCGGCTACCGGCGCGGGAGCGCCGCCGCGCTCAAGCCCGCGGTGGACCAGGCGCTCAAGGACTGCCCCGACGTCCGGTCCGTTCTCATGGTCCGGCGGACCGGCCAGGACGTCGAGTGCACCGAGGGCCGCGACGTGTGGTGGCACGACGTGGTGGACCGGCAATCGGCCGAGCACACGCCCGAGGCGCACGACGCCGAGCACCCGCTGTACGTCATGTACACCTCGGGCACGACCGCCAAGCCCAAGGGCATCCTGCACACGACCGGGGGCTACCTGACCCAGGTCGCGTGGACGCACTGGGAGGTCTTCGACATCAAGCCGGAGCAGGACGTCTTCTGGACGGCCGCCGACATCGGCTGGGTCACCGGCCACTCCTACATCGTCTACGGCCCGCTCGCCAACGGCGCCACCTCGGTCATGTACGAGGGGACACCGGACACCCCGAGCCGCGGCCGCTGGTGGGAGATCGTCAGCAAGTACAAGGTCTCGATCCTGTATTGCGCGCCCACCGTGATCCGCATGTTCATGAAGTGGGGCGAGGACATACCGGCCAAGTACGACCTGTCCACCCTGCGGCTGCTGGGCTCGGTGGGTGAGCCCATCAACCCCGAGGCCTACATGTGGTACCGGCAGAACATCGGCAGGGACCGCTGCCCCGTCGTCGACACCTGGTGGCAGACCGAAACCGGCGCGCTCATGATCAGCCCATTGCCGGGCGTGACGTCGGGCAAGCCCGGCGCGGCGATGCAGGCGCTCCCCGGCATCGTCGTGGACGTCGTGGACGACAACGGGCAGACCGTGCCGGACGGCGGCGGCGGATTCCTCGTCATCAAGGAGCCATGGCCGTCGATGCTCCGCACCATCTGGGGTGACGACGAGCGGTACATCAAGACGTACTGGTCGCGGTTCGACGGGATGTACTTCGCCGGCGACGGAGCCAAGAAGGACGCCGACGGCGACCTGTGGCTGCTCGGCCGCGTGGACGACGTCATGCTCGTGTCCGGGCACAACATCTCCACCACCGAGGTGGAATCCGCTCTCGTCTCCCACCCCCGGGTCGCCGAGGCCGCCGTCGTGGGGGCCAATGACCCGGTCACCGGGCAGGCGATCGTCGCCTTCGCGATCCTGCGCGGGGAGGGCGACCAGGAGGACCATGACCTGGCCACGGAGCTTCGCAACCACGTCGCCCAGGTGCTCGGGCCGATCGCCCGCCCGCGGCAGATCCTGGTCGTCGCCGAGCTGCCGAAGACGCGGTCCGGCAAGATCATGCGGCGCCTGCTGCGTGACGTGGCCGAGAACCGTTCGCTCGGTGACGTGACCACCCTGACCGACAGCGCGGTCATGGAACTGATCAAGGAGCAGCTGCCCACGGCGAAATCCGACGACTGAGCCCAGTCGCCGCTGGTCGCGAGATTGTCCCGCGCCTGCGGCGTGGCCCGGGCGGCCACGCCGCGGGCGCGAATTATGTGCGCGGCACGACCACCCGGCATAATGATCCTCTGCGGCGCGTGCCTCGCCGGCGATCACGGTCGCTGACGCTAGCCTGGGACACGGCGGGTGCCGGGGTGAATCGGCGCCGGGGACAGGGCGCGGCACCCATCCCGCGCGATGAGCGGACAGAGCGCACGATGGGAGAAGGATCGATGGCCCAGACCGAAACCACGCCGCGGCCGGCAGGCAGCGCCCAGTCGCTGGGTGAGCTCGTGGCCCAGGCGTCCAAGGACGTCTCCCTGCTCATCCGCGGCGAGCTGAACCTGGCTAAGGTCGAGCTGAAGCACGATCTGCGCCGGATCGGCGTGGCCGTCGCCCTGCTCGCCATGTCGGGCTTCGTCGCCTGCCTGATGCTCGTGCTGCTCTGCTTCGCGTTCGCCTACGGCCTGATGGCGCTGGGTATCTGGAGCTGGGCGTCATTCCTCATCGTCGCCGGGGTCTGCCTGCTGCTCATCGGGCTGGGCGCGCTGATCGCCATCGTGAGGGTGCGCGGCGTGACGGGCCTGAAGACGACGCGGACATCGGTGCAGGAGACGATCACGGCGCTGCGCGGCGGCGACCAGCACCCGGAAATCGCCGGCCCGACGCAGCGGTGAGTACGCCCTGATGACCGTCGCCGCTGATTCGGCTATCCATATCGGCGGGCCGTGGACCCACCGGTCCGTGAGCGCCAACGGCACCCGTTTTCACATTGCGGAGGCCGGCGACGGCCCGCTGGTCCTGCTGCTGCACGGGTTCCCCGAGTTCTGGTGGACCTGGCGGCACCAGCTCGTCTCCCTGCCCCGGGCGGGCTTTCGCGCCGTCGCGGCCGACCTGCGCGGGTACGGCGGCAGTGATAAGCCCCCGCGCGGGTACGATCTCGTCACCGCGGCCTCGGACGTAGCCGGGCTCGTCCGCGCCCTCGGCGAGGCCAACGCCATTGTGGTGGGCCACGACTGGGGCGGCCTGGTGGCCTGGACGGTGGGTGCGTACTTCCCCAAGATGGTCCGGCGCCTGGCGGTGGTTTCGGTCGCGCACCCGCTGCGCATGCGCGGGGCCATGTTCACCGAACCGCTGAGCCGTCGCCGCCGCAACGGGCACATGCTCGCTTTCCAGCTGCCGATCATGCCAGAGCGCCAGCTTCTGCGTGACGACGCCGAACTGGTCGGGCGCATGCTCAGCGACTGGTCGGCGCCGGGGTGGCCCGACGACCAGACGGAGCGGGTGTACCGGAACGCCATCCGGATTCCGTCCGTGGCGCATTCCGCCCTGGAGTACTACCGCTGGTTCTTCCGCTCGACACTGCGTCCCGACGGCCTGCGCTACACCCACCGGATGCGGGTCCCCATCCAGGCCCCGACCCTGCAGGTACACGGGGCCCTGGACACCTGCGTGCCGCCCGGCATCGCGCGTGGCGCCGGGCGGCACGTGGAGGGCCCTTACCGGTGGCGGATGATCGACGGTGCCGGGCACTTCCCGCACGAGGAACAGGCCACCCGGTTCGATGCCGAACTCCGCGGCTGGCTGACGGACCCCGAACCAGAGCGATGACCCACCCGCCGGGCCCGGACCCCAGCCCAGCCGGCGGCAACCGGAACCCGGGAGCCCGTGATCGCGATCCCGCGGGGCGCCCTCGCAATTCCCGGCCTCGCGACGGTCTCGGGCGGCCGTTGCCCAAGGGCGCGGCCGGTGAGCCCCGAGTGCCCGACGAGCTGGTTCTGCCTCCCGCCGAGAGCCTGGCCCTGGCTGAGCAACTGCTGACCGAGGGGCGCCCCTTCCACGCTCACGAGGTTCTCGAGGCGTCATGGAAAGCCGCACCCCCCGGCGAGCGTGATTTCTGGCAGGGCCTGGCCCAGCTCGCAGTGGGCCTGACCCACGCCCGGCGCGGCAACGCCCGAGGCGCGGTGACCCTGCTCCGCCGCGGCGCGGCAGCGATCCGCCCCTACGCGGCGGCGGACCCACACGGCGTGCAGGTGACCGTGATCGCGGACGTGGCCGAGAAATTGGCCGACCGTATCGAGCACGATGGCATGGCCGGCGTTGACGTCGCCAGCCTTCGGCTGCCGCTCACATGAGCGTTTGACCATCGGCTAGCCCTGATGGACGGAGCCCGTCGATGGGGCGGAGTCCGTCGCAGGCTCAGCGGCCGCTGGGCGAAGATGGCCATCCGGGTGATCGAACACCCGCCGGCGGCCGCGCGGGATCTTGAGGCCGCCCAGGATCAGTTCGGCGAACAGAAATACGAGGGTCATCCCGAGCCACCCCCAGTAGCCGGCGATCCATGCCGTCTGCTGGATTGGCCAGAGCATGCGCACTCCTGGCGGGCCCTCGGCGATGTCCCGGGCGAAGTGGAGCAGCAACCCCACCACTACTCCGGTGAGTACGGCCCGGTGCCGTCGGCTGGCCACCGCGGCGATCGCAAACACGACCACAGTGGCCAGGGAATGCGTGACAGGGCGCTGACCTCCCGGCCCCAGCCACCCAAGGTAGAGGGGTATGTGATCGAGGTCGATGGCCACGGAGGCGATCAGGGCCGCGACGTAGAAGCGGCGTGGCGCCTCGATGAAGCGGGCCACGACGAGCAGGCCGAGAGCTGCGATGGCTAGATGGGCGGGCTCGTCCAGGGGCCCGGCACTGATCGGGCCATAGCGGATCAGCCGGTCGGCAGCGTCGAAGCAGAACGCGGCCACAGCCAGCAATACCGGGTAGACCCACCACCGGAACGAGCTGAGGTCGCTGGGCCGCATGCGATGAGCTTCCTTCCTAGACACCTAGCTGCACGGCTGACCGGCCCCGAGAGCCACCATGCGCGGTTCCTGGAATCACATTTCGTTCAGGTATATAGGAATTCTGGGGAATTCTTATGATTGACCCTAAAGCGCCAGGAAGCGAAGATGCCGCCTAAACTAGTTACTATCCACTGCGTCTGGGTAAAGACAGGTCCGTCCTGAGTATCATCCGACGATCGCCAGTATGCCGGTGCGGCCACGAACGCGACGCACACCGGCACTATCGGCGTGGCAGCGATTGCGCTGCCTGCAACTGTACTCGCTGGTCCCCGCCGCGCGGGCTCTGGCGGCTGCTGGCGCGAGGGCCTCGATAAGTACGATTAAAGTCCGGTCACACCATCTGACCGGATATGCGCCCCATAAGCTAATGCAATTTTCGCGCCGCGGCACGCTAACCTTCGGGCTCATTGGCAAGAAATAATACCGCGCCGAATCGCCCTTATTCCGCCCTAATGGCACAGATATTTCTCAGGAATTCGGCATTATTCCAGGGTGATATTTCTAGTCGCAGCCTTCGGTGGACACCGGAACGGTCGCGCCGCTGCCCGCCCGCGCGTCCGCCGAGACCTCGGCGGCGGTGAGGACGAAGCCGGTGTCCGGCACGCCGACGGCCGCCGCGAAGACGACCCCGTAGACGGTCCCGTTCGGCGCAATGAGCGGGCCACCGGAGTTGCCGGGCTCGACGTTGGCCTTCACCTGATAGATCTGCCGCGTGACCTGGCTCGTCTGGTAAATGTCAGGGCCGGTCGCATCCTGGATTCCGCCGACCCGGGCCGGCGCGGCGGTGAAGGCGTGGTCCAGCGGGTACCCCGCGACCACGGCATCCGCGCCCGTCTGGGCCTGCCCGGCAAAATCAAGGGGTGCCATGTCGAGACCGGGCACGTACAGCACCGCGATGTCGACCTGAGGGTCGTAGAACACCACCGTCGCCTGGTACACCGCGCCGTTCTCCGCGTAGACCTGCGGGCCCTGGGTGACGCCCGCCACGACGTGCGCATTGGTGATGATGTGATCCGGGGCGTAGACAAACCCGGAGCCCTCGATGATGCGGGAGCAACTGGGCGCCGTTCCCTTGACCTTGACCACCCGGCTGCGGGCGGACAGGTACCCGGCACTGTCCAGGACGGCGCTGTCAGGGGGCGCCACGGACAGGACATGTGCCGCGCCGATTCCGCTGAACACCTCCGGGAATGGCCCGCTGGCCAGCAGGCGGCGGAAATCGGAGAACATCGTCCGCGCCGGCGTGGGCATCAGCCGGTCCGTGGTCCGCAGCACCGCGGAGTTGTTGACCTGCGAAACGACCCCGCTGAAGGGGGACGCCACCAGGACAGAGCCGATCACCCAGGCTATGAGCAGGACGGACAGCACACTGACCGCGGCCCCGCCCACGCTGTCGAGGACCGCGGCCGGCCGCCAGGTCATATGGGATCGCAGGGCCGTGCCGATGGCCGACGCGGCAAACTGCCCGATGATGGCCAGCAGGACGAGGATCACCACGGCGACCAGATCCTGCTGGTTCTGGCCGCCGACGATGGCGCGGGAGATCCCGGGCGCGAACAGCGCCCCGGCCACCGCGCCGCCGAGGAATCCGGCGAAGCTCAGGGCGCCGACGACGAAACCCTGCCGGTAACCGGAGACGGCAAACGCGGCGGCGACCACAAGCAGCGCCAGGTCCAGCAAATCAGCGTGCACGACACTTACGGTAGCGGGCGATCCTGAGTGCCCGGGGACAGTTCACCCGGTCCGCCGTCCGCCTCCAGGTCATGCACAGCATCGGTGTCCCAGGGAACTTCCCAGCCCCCGAGCGCCAGCAAGCGATCTACCAGGGCCGCTGTGAAGCCCCAGATGAAAAGGCCCTTGACCCGGAATCCCGGCCCGATCCGGCCCCGGGGGCTCCGGACCGTCACCCGGCACGCCGGATCCGCCAGCTCGGCCAGGCCGATCCGTTCCACGGCCGCTACCTCTCGCGGGTCCACCGCCGAGACCGGGCCCGGAGAATGCCACCACGCCAGGACGGGGACCACCCGGAAACCGCTGTGCGCGATGAACAATTCGGGCAGCGTGGCCAGGATGTCGACGCCGTGTGGATCCACCCCGGCTTCCTCCGCGGCCTCGCGCAGGGCCGCCGCCACCGGGCCCAGGTCAGCGTCCTCGATGGCACCGCCGGGAAACGCCGGCTGGCCCGGATGCTGACGGAGTCCCTGACTGCGCTGGATGAACAGCAGGTCGGGACCATCGGGACCGTCGGCGAACAGGATCAGGACCGCGGATGGCCGGCCGCCGGACACGGGCGGCTGCAGCGGCGGCATGACGTCCATCCGGGCCGCCGAATCGGCCAGTTCGGTGAGCCAGTGCGGCGGCTGCCGCCGGGGATCCGGGCCACGGCCGGCCCCTGTCTCCGCCATCCGGCCCGCCGTACTCGCGGGCCTGAACGAATCTGGGGCATCGGACCGTTCTGGCTGCCCGCCGCCGGTCACGAGAACGGCCCGGCCTTGACGAGATTGGCCGCGACCTGGGGGTCGGTCGGCCCCTCGCCGAACGATGGGCAGAGCCGGGCCAGGCCGCAGGCGCCGCACGCCGGACGGCGGGCGTGGCAGACACGGCGACCGTGCCAGATCAGCCGCTGCGACAGGTCCGTCCAGTCCGAACGCGGGAACAGCGCGCCGACCTCCGCCTCGATCTTGACCGGGTCGGTGCTCGAGGTCCAGCGAAAGCGCCGGGCAAGCCGGGCGAAGTGGGTGTCCACGGTGATGCCGGGGACCCCGAACGCGTTGCCGAGTACCACATTGGCCGTCTTCCGGCCCACTCCGGGCAGCGTGACGAGGTCGGGCAGCCTACCGGGAACCTCGCCGCCGAAACGGTCGCAGAGGGCCTGGCCGAGCCCGATCAGGCTGTTTGCCTTCGCCCGGAAGAACCCCGTGGACTGGATGATCTTCTCCAGCTCCGCGCGGTCGGCGGCGGCGTAGTCCGCCGCCGACTGGTACCGCGCGAACAGCGTCGGCGTCACCATGTTCACGCGTTTGTCCGTACATTGTGCGGACAAGATCGTAGCCACAAGCAGTTCGAGCGGGGAGCTGAAGTTCAGCTCCGTGTGCACGTCGGGGTAGAGCACGGCCAGTTCGCGGTTGATCCGGCGCGCGCGCCGGACCAGCGCGGTTCGCGACTCAGCTTGGGCGATCACCTCTTTAGCCTATTGACTGCGGCGGGCCTGGCGGTCAGCCTCCGCGCCGCCCTGTCGCGCAACGTGAGAGTTACCCATTGCGGTCACCGCATGCACGGCACCGGCGCCCGGACCGTATGAGCTAGCCCGGAGGGCGGAGCAGAACCGCTGTGAGTGCGGGTCGCCCGGATCCACAGGACGTCCGGGCACCGCGAGCGCGCCCGGTCCCGCAGTAACGTGGGCAGGTGCCCAGCGAGCGCGAGCAGCCCGACATCCGGACCCTTGAATCCCGCGTCGTTTACCAGGATTCCTGGATCCGGCTGAGGCAGGACACGATCGAGCGGCGGGACGGTTCCCGGGGAACGTACGCCGTCGTCGAAAAACCCGACTTCGCCCTGGTCGTCCCGGCCGAGAACGGCGGCTTTCACCTGATCGAGGAGTACCGATACCCCATCGCGCGGCGCAGTTGGTCATTTCCTCAGGGCGGCTGGCCCGGCGGCACAACCGGTGAGGCGGCGGACCTCGCGCGCCTGGAACTGACCCAGGAGACCGGGCTGCGGGCACGCGAGCTGACCCCGCTCGGATACCTGCACTGTTCGCAGGGCACGTCCGACCAGGGCTTTCACATTTTCCTCGCGACCGGCCTCGAACCGGGGGCGCCCGACCGGGAGGCCGAGGAGCAGGACATGCGGCAGCAATGGATGCCACGCGCCCAGTTCGAGGACATGGCGCGGACCGGGGTCATCACCGACGACTCGACCCTGGCCGCGTATGCCTTGCTGCTGCTGCACGAGAAATCGGCCGGCTGAGGCCCATGCCAGGTCCGTTCGGGATAATCAGCAGGTTGCGGCGGCATTGGCCGATCGCGGCGCTCCTCCTGCTGGCCGGCGCGTTGCGGGCCGTGGTGCAGTATGCGTACCGCCCGGCCCTGATCTTTCCCGACAGCCTGCGGTACCTGCAGTTCGCGCAGCGTTTTGCGGACGGTCACTGGTCACCCGATACGATCCGGCAGAGCGGCTATTCCATCCTGATCATCCCGGCGGCCGCGGGCCACGTGCTGGCACTGATCCCGCTGGCGCAGCACGTGCTCGGACTGGCCGAGGGCGCGATGATCTACGCCGTGCTCGTGCACCGGGGCAGCCGCCGCTGGCTCGCCGCGCTCGCGGCCATCCCGGTGCTGTTCGACCCGCTCCAGCTCGACCTGGAGCAGTACGTGCTGAGCGATGTCTGCGCGGCATTCTTCCTGGTTACCGCGCTCGTCATGCTCGTATGGCGCGGCAACCGGGCCGGCTGGGCGGCCATGAGCGCGTCCGGGCTGCTGCTGGGGGCCGCGGCGGTGACCCGGGTGGCAGACCTGGTGCTGATCGTCCCGGCCGCGCTCTACCTCGCGGTCACGATCCGGCCCTGGCGGCGCCTGGCCGCCGCCGCCGGCATCCTGGCCGCCGGCATCCTCCTGCCGGTCGCCGGTTACGCGGGCTGGTTCGCGTCGTCTCACGGCCAGTGGGGTCTCACCAGTTACAACGGGACCTTTCTCTACGGCCGGGTGGTTCAGTTCGCCGACTGCACGGGGCTGCGACTGCCGTCCTACGAGCGGCCGTTGTGCCCCGCCCAGCCCCCGGCCCAGCGCAACTACGACTTCTATATGTGGTCGGCGAAGTCGCCGCAATGGCAGTTCGCGCCGCCGCCCGGCATGACCAGGCAGGCCGTGGTCCTCGACTTCAGCCGCCGGGTTCTGGCCCACCAGCCGCTGAGCTATCTGGCGGCGGTGGGGACCGACATGGCCTACGGCTTCTCCCCCGTCCGCGGGAACGGCCCCGAGCATTACCCGGCCGCCTACCTGAAATTCCAGACCGGTTTCCCGCCGTACGCCGAGGTGCAGATGGCGCTGCGCACCTACGGTCACACCGGGCCGGCGGTCCAGCCGGCGCTGGCCGCTTTCCTCAGCGGCTACGGGCGCTGGTTCTACGTGCCCGGGCCTCTCCTGGCCGCCGCGCTGCTCGCCGGCCTGGCCGGGCTGGCCGGCACCAGGCGATCCCGGCGGCGCGGTCTGTGTCCGGCCGCCCTGCTCTTCACAGCGGCGGCCGTGGCCGCGGTCGTCTCGGCCGCGGCACTCGCCCCCTTCGACTGGCGCTATCAGCTTCCCCAGCTCACCCTGATCCCGGTCGCTGCCGCTTTCGGGGTGATGACGCTGACCGGCTGGGCGCCACCGGACCGCGAGCGAGCCGGTCAGCCCGTGGACTCCGCCATCACGGGTGACCGTCCGCCGGTGGCCCCTTTCAGCGGTTCCCGCCACGGGCGGTTTTCCTGGTACCACCGGATGGTCGCGGCGAGCCCGTCCGCGAAGGACGTACGGGGCCGGTAGCCCAGCCCGCGGAGCACCGATGTCGCCGCGCACGAAGGCATACCGCGGGTCGCCCGCGATCGGCCCGAGGTTGCCGAGGTTCCCCGCATAGGTGAGTTTGTCCAGTACGGTGACCTGAACCGGAGCGGAACCGGCCAACCCTGCGTAGCAGCGTGCGGACATGGTGTGATCCGATAAGCCTGCCCCACCGGTCACCAGGATTCTCATAGATTGACCTTTACCTCGCAGCGATCCGGCCGAACGCGGACCGGTTGTTGCAACGTTCACGCATCGCTTGTAACGTCTGCGCATCAGCCTGACCTGCCGTGCACCGGCACGTGGCGATGCGCGTCTGTAAGTCAGAGCAGCACCCAGCGAGAGGAAACCGGGGATGACCACCGAGACGACAGCCACCAGGGCAACGGATGGAGATGATGACGCCGCCGGGGCCCAAGATCTGGGGGACACGGACGCCACGCCTTTCTGCGGCGCCTGCGGCACTTGGGTGGGAATGTTCGCGGCCGGGGAAGGCTGGCGGCACTTTCGCGGCAACCCGGCGCCGAACGGCACACGCGCACCATTCGACCCCGGGCACGACGTCGAGCTGTCCTGGTGCGTCCCCCCGGCGCGTTCGGTATCCCCGGCCCAGCACGAGCAGTTGCTCGCGGCCCTGGACGACGCCATCGCCTACCGGGAGCACGCGGCCACTTCTGGCTACGCCACGGCGTACCGGATGCTGCGCCGCCAGCTCGCCGGCCCGGCTCGCCGGCCCGGCTCGCCGGCCACCGACGGCGGACGTAGATCCGGACTGACCTAGGCTGACTCTCTTAGGCGCTGCTCTTTCCGTCTCCTTTGGCCGTCTCCTTTGGCCG
>Ga0182014_10000709_pt1 | contig 45166 bp, 49 predicted proteins | sample 612S2DmetaG_FD_120489 | JGI IMG/M metagenome (GOLD analysis project Ga0182014, IMG submission 120489) | Permafrost microbial communities from Stordalen Mire, Sweden - 612S2D metaG | ecosystem: Environmental > Terrestrial > Soil > Wetlands > Permafrost | place: Sweden: Stordalen | collected... | reverse complement strand
GCGAGGATGTGAATCGCAGTGGTGTTGATTCTATGGTTGCCACTGGAAGCCGGGGGCACCACGTTGCCATTTCCGTACGGTTCAGAGAGAGAAAGAGAGATAGATGACTCAGAATGCGCTGGGAGTATTTAACGGCCGCTCGTCATGTTGCCATTCGGGCACGTAAAGTGGCAACGTCCTGGGCCGAAATGGCAACATCAGACGTTGATTTGGCAACATCGATGGCAACATCGCGTTGACAGGACTGGCAACATCTGTTTGGATGCAACCGACGTCTCAAATTGGAAGGCGGATCGCTCGGACGCGGTGTTCATGCAATTCCTTCACATTATGGTACAGGAAAGAGATCAGTCGCAAGGGTTGACGCTCCCAGCGAATTTCCCCAGAGTCGCAAGGGTTGCGACTTGTAGTTGCAAGGGTTGCAACACTTTGAACATATAGGATCTGTTGCAAGGGTTGCGACTGGGGTTAGCAGGACCTGCCGTGCTTTGCCGGTACGCGATGTGGGCGTCCTGGTTCGTCCTCGTTCCAGCTCCTGACTAGAATCATATGGATATTACTAGACAAGTGAGAGTTAGTTGGAAGAACTGTGCTCAACCCTTGAGCATTGTTTGATTGAGATTAGGCACAACCCTTGTGCATTGCCCCGTTTGGCGTAATGCACACCCCTTTTCCATTGTTTGGCTTGAAATAATACCCGACCCTTGGGTATTGTCACGTTCGCCGTAATTCTCAACCCTTGGGTATTAATCCGGTTTGGTGCTATTCCAACCCTTGGGAATGTCTCTGCATTACCTAGACGCATTCGTAGCCTACGCTGGACCTGAGATCACAGATCCTTTCCGCATTCACAGAGAGATAGACGAAATACGGCGACAAAGGCTCGTTCAGTGTTTAACGCAGGTCGCGAAGGTTGCCAAAGCTTTCGGAAATTTGGCAACCCTGGCCCCTAATTTGGCAACCTTAGGCCCTCTTTTGGCAACCTTGTCATCCAGGGTTGCCAAACCATATGAAACGGGACTAAACAAGACACTGCGCCCCCGCCAAGCGTATGCGCACCGCAGGTCCGGTGCTGCCCGGCGTATACGTCCTGTCACCGCGATGACACTGTGTACACACTCATCAGGAGCACCCCGGCAGACAGCTTACTGTGGGCCAAAGCATTCTTCCGGGCGGTGTTACACTCTGTTCCCACCGACCTCCCATTGTGTATACAGAATGTCCCGCGCAGGTCAGAGTGTATACACTCTTGGAAATCGATGTCGCTAGTGTGTATACTGTCGATTCACATGCGCTCTTCGTTCAGGTACTAACTAGCTCTTCAGTTCCGATAATGCATTTGAGACTTCAATCTTCTCGGTTCCGAGGTTCCTCGCGACGGCTGAGTAATCTTCCTCTCTGAAGGAGGACAAGACGGAGGCAACTTTCTCCCTACCGATCATTGCGAACAGCTCCGTTCTCAGGTCACCTAGCTCGTCGTCAGAATACCACACGAGACCGTAGATATCGGCAATATCCTTGATCCGCTTGTGCTCCTTGTCCCTGTTCGATACGGAATTGAGCTTAGTAGCAAGAAGCACGGCTGGTCTGGGAAGTACCAGCTTCGCTCCGAACTCCTCGCGACTGACGAGCCTCTTCCCGGCGAAGACCTGCGAGAGCAGCGGTTCGTCGACCGGGACGAACCCGAACACCTATCTGGCCCTCGTGTGGATAGCGTCCACTATCGGGTCGATGTACATGTCGAAGATGAACGACTGGTTCACTCTCTTCGCCTCCTCCTCCGACAGCTCCCTCCTCGTCTCCGTGTGGAAGCGCTTCACGAACCGGAAGCTGAGCGGCCTGAAGCCGACCTGCTCGATCCTCGCGATGGTCCTGGCGAAGACGGAGTCTCTGAGTTCCATATCTGTCCAGCTCGGATCCATGTGAAAGCCCAGGTCGATGTCCCTGGAACCCATGAAATTTCGCCCCTCCGAAGCCCTGAAGTTCTCATTCACGGTGAGATAGACGGCCCATCCTCCAAGAAGGCAGACCGGGCCTCCTAGCTCAGAGAGGACTTTGGAGAGCTGCGACTGTGATACCTGGACTTCATAGTCCTGGTAGAGAGACAATCTTCTTCGCCTCCTTCTCCATCAGCATCTCTGCCGCCTCGACGCACACGCCGCCTTCGGTGAGCAGGTCAACTATCAGCTGAGGGATTGAGACGATATTAAGGCCACCCCTCTCCGAGGCCCCGTAGAAGACCCGGGTGTCCCCGATCAGCACTCGGGTGTTCCCCTTTCCGACGAGTCCCTCCTTCGTGAGAAGAGCGTGCCACCTCGGGAGGTCGGCCGGGTCGATGTAGAAGTCTATTCTGGAGGGGAAGAGGTAGTTCTGCACGAGGTTCTCGGCCTGATACGTCGTCAGCGCGTACCTGAGGTCGCTCCTGCTGAGCACCTCGAGCGGTTTTCTCAGCATGTACTCCCTCCTTCCAGGCTCGACCCGCCACTCCTGCCAGCGCGCCACCAGTCCCTTGAAGTCCTTCACCCTCGTCCCTTCGAGCAGGCCCTCTCTCTCCAGCTTTCCTAGGAGCTCATGGACCCACGGGTATGATCCTCCGCACTCCTTGGCTATCCTGTACCTTGACAGGGGGCCCGGCGGGTTGTTCAGGATCTGGCTCAGCTCCTGCTGCGACGGGACACTCTCTTCGACCAGCGTGGGCGTCTCCTCCGTTCCCCTGATCCTCATCCTGCCGACCAGCACGATGTGGTTGAACTGGAGCCAGGATTTCACGGCCTTCACCACCGACTGCGTGTAGCTCCCGGCATACCCGTCCTTCTCCATCTTCGATATGAGATCGAGGAGTAGGTTGAACAGGTCGCCCTGCCCGAGCTTCAGGATGTCTTGGGGGGAGAGGTTCTTCTCCTCGAGGACGCTGCCGAACCTCCTCAGGTAGACGTCGGCCGTGATGCGGGAACCCCTCGCCACGTTGTCGTACCACCTGGTGATCTGGGGGTCCTCCAGCAGGTATCCGTAGCGCTTGTTTCCTTTCGCCGGCATGCTATGGGAACCCCCATTTGGCTAAAAGACGGGGGACCCACCCCTTGAAAGCAGTGGGCCGGAAGGGATTCGAACCCTCGACCTCTCGATTATCAGTCGAGTGCTCTAGCTAAGCTGCCCGCTTTCTCCTAGGAGAAAAGCACTGAGCTACCGGCCCACGCGCTCCCTCCGGTCACCCTTGTGGTTATAACGACTTCGGGCGATGACTCCGAAGAGACATTATTTAGCCCAGACGACTACGGTCACGACACTTGTCGTCAGGAAAAGGAAAGCTGGAGGGGAGGGTAGCCATCGTGACCGGAGCCTCGCGAGGGATCGGGCGCGCCATCGCCACGAAGCTGGCCGAGGAGGGAGCGAGAGTCGTCATCAACTACAACTCTTCCTCAAAGGAGGCGGAAGACCTTCAGCGCCAGATAGCAGAGGAGGGCGGGGAGTCCATCACCTACAAGGCCGACGTGTCGAACTCCAAGGACGTGGGAGGGCTGGTCGACGCGACCATGAGGAAATTCGGGCGGGTCGATATCCTCGTCAACAACGCCGGGATAGTCTTCCGAAAGAAGATTCTCGAGGCGACCGAAGAGGACTGGGACAGGACGATGGACGTGAACCTGAAGAGCGTCTTTCTATGCTGCAAGGCCGTCGCCCCGATCATGATCGGACAGAAGCGCGGCAAGATCGTCAATGTATCCTCCATCTCAGGCGTCAACGGGCCGCCCTCGGCCGTCGAGATACCGGATTACACGGCGTCCAAGGCCGGGGTCATCGGGCTGACCAGGGCCCTCGCGGTAGACCTCGCGCCTATGGTGAACGTCAATGTGGTCTGTCCGGGCGCGGTCGAGACGGACATGCTGGCGACCATGACCGAACAGGCCAGGACCGCCAGGATTGCGGAGACTCCCCTCAGGAGGTTCGGTAGGCCCGAGGAGATCGCCGCCGCGGTACTGTTCCTAGCCTCAGATGATTCGGACTTCGTGACCGGGGAGACGCTCGTGGTCTCCGGTGGAAGACCTGTCATGTGACCAGCGACCTTCAACAGTCTTATTACAATCACGAACCAGAGCGGCCCCGATGGGCCGGTAGTTCAGCGGTACGAACGCCCGCCTTGCACGCGGGAGGTCGGGGGTTCAATTCCCCCCCGGTCCATTTGTCTCTTACCCTTCAGTGAAGGAAGGATGGGGCGAGAAAACCTTCCAGGGATGGATGACCCCACCCTTAGTGCAATATCAGCACCTTGGGCCTTGAAACCATAAAGATAGGGTCGCATCGCTTTCAGCAATTCAAGAGCTTTCCTTCCCCCCAATACAACTTCCCAATATTCCGCGTGAGGTTCCTTTCGATAGGTCACCCCACAAAGCTCAGCGAATCGTCTAACGTAAGCTTCCTCTCCCATCTCTACCCTTAGTTGCAGCCTCCAGTAGAAGTAAGTGTAAGTCTTCTTTGGTGTGGCGACTTTGGACTTGACCTTCTTGTATCGAAGACCAGCCTCAGCACAGGTGAGGCCTCCGAGCCACGCTAAATCTCCTTGCTTCAAGCCCAGAGGCCTGCCACTTCCTGGGATTGACCGACGAGTGTTGAGATTCAATTCCAGATGATTGCTCTTGGTCTTACCTTTCAGTGAAGGAAGTATGGGGCGAGGGAGAGTTCCTGGAACCGAGGGTCCGAGATTCTTTGCGACGTCCGCGGCTTCAGCTTTGAACCCATACAGATAGGATTTGGTCTCCTTGAGCACATTCAGAGCCCTGCTTCCGAGCAAATACACTTCCCAGTACTTTCCGCTTGGCTGTATTCTATATGAAGCGCCACACAATCTCGCTATTCTCCTTACGTACTCCTCCTCTCCCATGTTGACTATTAGCTGAAGTTGCCAGTTGTGGCGCCCGGAGGAGGAATTGTGCTTCCTGTAGCGGAGCCCTCCTTCACCCCCTATCATACCTCCGAGCCAGGCTAGATCGGTTTCCTTCACAGCAGATTATCTGCGTTTTGTATATATGCAACACTTCGCGAGAAATTCTTTGGAGAGTTGGATCTTGTCGAACAAGACAGTCGGGGGTTCAATTCCCCCCCGGTCCACCACACCATCAAATAGGTCCGCTGACCAAACCCGGTGGGCTTTCGCTTGATGAAAGCGCGTTCGCCTCACTTAAGTTCCCCCCAGGAGCGGGAGGGAAGGGCGCCAGGGGGAGTTCCGTGACAGAGAGGGGCATTCAGAGCAGAGAGGTATCATGGAAGGTACTTGACATTCCGATCGGCGGGACGATCACCGAGCCGGCAGATGGCGAAGTCAGTTCGGCGGTCATCTTGGTCGCGGGCAGCGGCCCGACCGACAGGGACTGGTGCTCCCCCCTCTTGCCCGGGACCAACGGGAGCGCCAAGTTGTTGGCTGAGTCGTTGGCCGCCCGGGGTTTTCTCACTCTTCGTTACGACAAGCTTGCCTCTGGTCCGCTCGTCAAGAAGAACCTCCAGAGGTTTTCAGGAAAGCTCAGCATGCAGACCCACTTGGACGAGCTGGCGGGAGCGGTCGATGTCGCTCTGTCTGAGAAGAACCTCAACGAAGACGGTCTCCTTGCGCTGACCAACAGCGAAGGCGCCATCCATGCCGTGAACTACCAGCTGCAGGCAAAGAGGAACCGGTTCAAGGGCTTGGTGCTTACAGGAGCGCCTGGAAGAGCGATCGGGACAGTGGCGCGCGGCCAGATCTTCAACCAGATCAGGAGCCTCCCCGGAGGAGAGGCACTCATGAAGCCCTACGACGATGCAATCGCCGAGTTCCTGGCCGGCAAGCCGATGGTCATTGACCCATCTCTATCCGAAGGCTTGAAGCTAGTGCTTCGCAGCCTTGAGAACCCGAACAACCTGCCGTTCGCGAGAGAACTCTGGAACTACAGCCTCCCAGACTACTTCGCGAGGGTTGAGGAGCCGATGCTGGTCGTAATCGGCAAGAAAGACCTGCAGATCGATTGGAGGATTGACGGCGGAGCCCTGGAAGGGGCTATCGGCCGGAATGCCGCTGTCTCGTTCTCCTACCCGGATAACGCAAACCACGTGCTGAAGCATGAAGAGAGACCGCTTGACTTGCTCACAGCGGATTATGTCAGTCAGCACTACAACGCGGCGGAGGCAGAACTCGATGGAGAAGCGGCCAGCGCCATCTTCGGGTGGCTAGATCGGCATCGCAACTGAGCAGGCATATACCTCTTCGTAAGCGGCCCGGACCTCAGGGGATTATTTCACAGCCGTTGTTGAGCTCGGGGTACGCAAAGTCCGACCTCTTCACCGACCCGTCCTTGATAAGCGCTTGGACCTCAGGGAGGGCATCCTGCAGCTCCTTGACGAGGTGCCTGACCGTGGAGCAGATGTAGGGGAATCCGTTCTCGCGCAACATCTCCTGGGACCTGTTCACGAAGAGGCACCTGCCGCCGCAGACCCCATAGATGTCGCACGAGAGGCATGGCTCCCCCATCGCGGCAACGCCGCTGAGGGAGCTCGGCGCGCTCTCGGTTATCGAGCCGACCATCGAGAAGTCGTGGTCGATTGAGACAGGGCACGCAGAGATCCTTCCGTCTGGCATCACCGAGAAGAAGTCAATCCCTGACCCGCACCGCAAGCTCGACCGCCGCCCGGAGAGGAGCGAGTCCATCACTGCGATGAACGGGACCATCCCCAGGACTCGGTGCGAGCGGGACATCTCGCCGACCCACGCATCGACGAGCGAGGTGATGCCGGAGTTGTAGGCGTCGAGCCATTCTGGAAGGCCTGGGACAGTCTGGTCCCCGGCTTCCCAGAACATGCTGAAGCTGAGCTGCCAGTGGACGTGGTCGAACAGCCCCGTGCCCAGGAGGTGCTGTACGTTCTCGTAGATGTCCGTGCCCTGCTCCACGGTCATCCTCGCCACGAGGTCCCCGCGGAACCCCTTCTCCCTTACGAGCGCCGCATTCCGGGTCGTCCGCTCATAGACGCGCTTCCCCCGCTCCCGGTCCGTCACCACCTCCGTCCCGTCTATGGAGACGAGGATTGAGTGGAACCTTGAGAGATACTCCGGTTCGATCCTGTCCAGGAAGATACCGTTTGTCTGGATTACGAACCGTCCCGGGACCGAGTCCATGATGCTCTTCATCGTCTTGATGCGGAGGAGCGGTTCGCCCCCGTAGAACTCGATGACGGGGTCGCGGTCCTTGGAGAGGAAGCTCCTCAGGTCCTCGATGGAATACTGGATCTCCCTCGGGGGGGAGTCGCTCCCCCCGCCGCAATAGCTGCAGAAGAGATTGCATTCCTTCGTCAGGATTATGAAGTAGTGCATCTCTCTCTGTCTCTGGCGCCGAGCCGCTTTGTGTTAAAAGGCATTCTCAGAGATCCCGCCGTCGGCCGCGTGACCTGGCGGGAACCCGCGGCCCTGAGCCGACCCCGCAGGCGGAACGATGGGGGTTGCCAAATCTTTAGAAGAATGTTTGAGGGGGCGGAAGTCTATGGAGAGGCTCAAGCACGATCTCGTGATCGTCGGGTCTGGCATAGCCGGCCTGAGGGCAGCTATCGAGGCTTCGAGGCTTAGCCCTGGCTTGAGCGTCGCGATCGTGACCAAGACCCAGGCCATGCGCTCCCACTCAGTCTGCGCGGAGGGGGGCACGGCCGCTGTGCTCTATCCGGAACTCGGAGACTCCGTCGAGTCGCACGTCTTCGACACGGTGAAGGGGTCGGACTACCTGGCAGACCAGGATGCGGTCGAGAAGTTCGCCAACATGGTACCCTCCGAGATCTATCAGCTCGAGCACTGGGGGATGCCCTGGTCGAGGAGGGAGGACGGGAGGATCGCCCAGCGAGACTTCGGGGGCTACAGCTATCCGAGGGCGACCTTCGCCGAGGACAAGGTCGGGTTCTACGAGATGCAGACCCTCTACGACACGTGCACCAAGTTCCCAAACATTATCTTCTATCAGGAGTGGTTCGCCACCTCCATCCTCGCGGAGCAGGGAGAGTTCAGGGGGATCACTGCGATAGAGATGAAGAGTGGCGAGTTCGCGACAATCGCTGCCAAGGCGGGGATAATCGCGTCCGGAGGTGCGGGCAGGCTCTTCAGCTTCGCGACCTACGGGCACAGCTCGACGCCCGACGGGATGTCGATGGCTCTCAGGGCAGGCATCGCGCTGAAGGACATGGAGTTCTTCCAGTTCCATCCCTCTGGGCTGATCCCCTCGGGCATCCTGATCACCGAGGGGGCGAGGGCGGAGGGCGGGATCCTCCTGAACAAGGATGGTGAGCGGTTCATGAAGAGGTATGCGCCGGGGAAGCTCGAGCTCGCGTCCAGGGACGTCGTCTCCAGGGCCATCATAACTGAGATCGAGGAGGGGAGGGGGTTCAGGGACGGGGACGGGCTGGAGTACGTAAACCTCGACCTCACTCAGATCGGCGCGCAGAGGATCAAGGAGCGGCTGAACGGCATCAGGGAGATAGCCATGAAGTTCAACAATACCGACCCAGTCGAGAAGCCTCTGCCGGTGAGACCCGTGTGCCACTACACCATGGGCGGGATAGACGTCGACATAGACGGCGCCACGCGTATCAAGGGGCTGTGGGCCGCAGGAGAGGCGGCTTGCGTGAGCATCAACGGCGCGAACCGCCTCGGGGCGAACTCCACCGCGGAGTGTCTCGTCTGGGGCCGAATCACCGGCGGGGCGGCGGCGGAATACGCCGTGAAGAGGTCCGACTCCCCGCCGTCCGACGGTCAGGCGCTGAAAGAAGAGAAGCGCATCTTTGACGAGATATTCCACGGAAAAGGCGGGACCAACCCTTACGCGGTGAGAGACGAACTCCAGCGGGCGATGGACAAGGGAGCCTACGTCTTCAGGACCGGAGAAGGGCTGGCCGAGGCAGTCAAGGTCGTCAGGAGGCTGAAGGCGGAGGACTACCTGCACTGCGACGACAGCAGCAGGCGGTACAACACCAACCTCACCAACGTCCTCGAAGTGGAGAGCCTTCTCCTCGCGGCCGAGGCATTTCTCGCGGGCGCAGTGGCGAGGACGGAGTCAAGGGGGGCCCACGCCCGGCGCGACTATCCCAAGCGGGACGATGTCAACTGGCTCAAGCACACCCTCGCCTACCACACTCCCGAAGGAGTGCGGCTCGACTACTCCCCGGTCAAGATCACGAGGTTCCAGCCTGCGGAGAGGCACTACTGATGAGAATCGTTAAGCGCCCCTCCAGGCGCTCATGGCTCGGAGAGGTTACCTAGTGGCCGATGAGAAGGAGGTCCTTAACAAGCGGGGCGTGGCCGGATGGATCAACCCGTACCACTACAACCTCGAACGGTGGGCGTACACCTTCCAGAGAATCACGGGCCTCTCGATCCTCCTCTATGTCCTCGGGCACATAGGCGATACCAGCTTCTTCGTCGGGGGGCCCTTCGGCTCGGGACCCAGCGTGGCCAGCTGGTCCTCGGACATGGCAGTCACGGAGAACTTCCTAGGGAACGTCATCCTGACGATGGTAGTGCTCGTCGTCGTCTTCCACGGGATAAACGGGATAAGGCTCATACTCTCTGAATACGGGCTGATCTTCCAGAAACCCGCGAGGCCGGACTACCCCTACAAGGCGAAGTCGCTGAGGGCGCTGCAGAGGCACCTGATCTGGGTGGCCATCGTCGCGGCCATCGTGGCATCGCTGTGGACCGGGAGCATCCTGCTCGGGTGAATGGACATGAAAGAATCGACACTCATGCAGGTGCAGTACGTGACCGCCATCGCCGCCGTCGTGCTCGTTACCCTCCACCTGCTGATGCAGGGGGTGCTGGTCCCGTACTACAAGGCGATCGACTTTCAGCAGGTGCTCTCGGTCTATCGGAGCTGGGTGGACGGCGCGCTACTCGAGATACTCCTCGTAGTGGTGGTGGTCCACGGGTTCAACGGCCTCCGAACCATCCTCCTGGAGTGGAGGCAGAGCGCGCCATGGACCAGGAGAGTCAACTGGGCATCCTTGCTCATGACGGCCGGCGTCGTGATCTATGGCACGAGGACCGTCGTCCTCGCCGTGACGGGGGTCGTTTCCTAGATGGGAGAGGTCAAGCTCCGAATCCAGAGGTTCGACCCCTCACAGGACAAGAAGCCTGAGTTCCGTGAGTACACCGTACCGACGGGCGAGGCTGCGACCGTCCTCGAGGCCCTCCTTTACGCGAAGGCGTACGTAGACCACTCGATAGCGGTCAGATTCTCGTGCAGGATGTCGTCTTGCGGGTCCTGCGGCATGAAGATCGACGGGAAGCCGAAGCTCGCCTGCGAGACCAATCTCTCCGGACTGGGCTCTGAGATCACCGTCCAGCCGATGGACAACTTTCCGATAGTGAGGGACCTGGTCGTCGATCTCGAGGGCTTCTTCGCCCACCACAGGGAGGTGATGCCGCACCTCGAAAGGGTCGACGTCGGCGAGCAGGAGCACCCGACGGGCGAGTACATCATGAAACCCGAGGAGCTCGACGCGATACAGCAGTTCACGTACTGCATAAAGTGCGGATTGTGCACGTCTGCATGTCCCACCTCCTCGACCGACGCACTCTTCCCGGGTCCTCAGGCGCTCGCTCAGGAGTACCGCTACCTGATGGACCCAAGGGACCAAGCAGGGGCAGAGAGGCTGAAGCTGGTAGACAACGCGCACGGCGTTTGGCGGTGCCACTTCGCCGGAAGCTGCTCCCATGTCTGCCCCAAGGGGGTCGACCCGGCTCTCGGGATTCAGCTGCTCAAGAGACACGTCATGTCTGCGAAGCCTCCACACAAGGCTGTGCAGGGAACGGCCGACCCTCGTTAGCTCGGACCGAGCGCATGAAGACAATCGATCGGTTGAGGAAGGCGGGCGTCACAGCAAAGGGCGCGACCTGAGTGACCTGCCCCTCAGGTCCCGGAATCCCGTCTTGTGCCAGAGTAAGCCGCGTTCAGCTCCGAGTAGACAATCTCCGGATCGCGCCCGTTCACGAGGCCGTCGTGGATTATCTTCCCGCACGCGGTCTGAACGGCGACATATCCGTCGTAGCGAGGGCGGAGGTAGGCCCGCGAGAGCGTCGCAATCGTCCTCTTGAAGAAGTCGTCCGAGCTGCGGTTCACGCCCTCGTCGAGCCAGGCGACCCTGTTCCCGGGCTGCCCGCCCGAGTCGAAGTAGAGCCCCCTCTGCACCTCGGGCTGACAGACCCACATCGCATAGTCGGCGGCGGCCTTCACGTCCGAGCACCTCGAGGAGATCGCGATGCCCGCGCCCCCGAGGAGGCTCCCAGAAGGGCCGTCTCCCGACGAAGGGATGTCGGCGAACCTCACGAGGCTGGGCCTGAATCCAGGCCTCGAGTAGTTGGAGTATCCGAAGATGAGGGGCGCGTAGGCGACCTGGTCGGTCGAGGACATCAGCTCCAGAAGTCCGGGAGGGTTGAGGGCGAATGACGCCGGGTCCACGAGCTCGGCTAGGCGCTGCAAGAGTGAGAGGGCGCGCAATCCGGGGTCCCGGGGGACGAGCACGTCGTCGCGGACGAACGGAGGCTCGCCGCCGTTGGCGCAGAGCGTCAGGAAAGAAGCGAACGCGTCCGTTGGTATCAGAGGAATGGCGACCCTCGCGCCCCCGCGATGTGCTAACTCGAGGACGGAGTCCCAATCGCCCGGAGGGCTCTCGAGGAGGTCGGGGCGATAGGCCGAGAACTGGGCCGCCGCGTCCACGGCGAGCGCCCACTGGTGTCCGGCGTACTCGTACGAGCGGTTGCTGGGACCCGCCGACTGTTCGTGCTGAAGCTCCAGGAAGTTTGCGGGAAGGACAGCTTCGAGGGGCTGAAGGCACCCTGTTCCGGCCGCGAGGCCGACGAACGGGTGATCGATGACAAGGAGGTCGAATGATTCCGCCAGCTCATCTACCGCCTCTTCGCCGAATCTAAGGAGCGACCTCTTCTCCCACGTCAACTGGGTCTGCGGGTGGGATTGGTTGTAGACGCTGGTGGTCGCCTCCAGACCGCCAGCGCCTCGGGGATGGTCCCACGTTATGCCTCGCAGCAAGGTCAACCAGGAGTCGTCGGCTGCTTCCGGCGCCCGGATTAATCTCTTGCCTTGAGACAGAAGGCGGACAGCAGGCTCTGCACAGACTAGTCGATCTTGAGCCTGACGCCCGCGCTGCCGCCCTCTCTCTTCGGGAAGGTGATCTCGAGGATTCCGTTGTTGAAGCTCGACTTGGCTCCTTCCACCAGAGCCGAATCTGGGAGCTGCAGCTCCTTCCTGTAGTTCCTCCCCGGGGTGTTGACCGAGATCGTCAGCGCTTGATCGCGGACGCTCATCTCTATGTCCTCCTTCGTCGCCCCTGGGACCTCGGCGATAACCCGGACCTGCTTGTCGCTCTCCACCACGTCGACGAGCGGTTCCCTCTGGTTGGTGATGCCCTTGAGCGGATCGTCGCTCCTCTTTACGTTTCCGAACTCTCTGATGACGGGCTTGCCGTCGGGGCCGATTGTCATCGAGTAGCCGTAGACGATGGGGCCGATCTCCTTCCTCACGCCGCCGTCCGGAGTCGTGCGCTCCCTGATCATGTCCTTCGGGACCTGCTTCTCGATGTCCTTGAACTGCATGAAATCCTTCTCCATCTCCTTCATCATCTCTTCGATGTCCGGGAAGGACCACGGTCCGAACGGCATTATCTTCCGCCACCTGCTTTGCCAGTTGTCGTCATCCGACATGTCTTCTCGAGAGGCGAAGCCCCCGCGGAAATCTATAAGGTTTTGCTGGAAAGGTTTTTACGGATGCTTCGCCGCCGGATTTTCAAGGTGCAAGGGTTCTGTCATTTTACCTGAGAATGGCCGCTCTGTTTTTCGTCCTCACGGGGCTGCTGATGCTCGTGGGATACGCCATCGGGGCCTACTTCGGAGACCCGCTCGTGTTCATGTTCCTGGGGCTGCTGCTGGCAGGGGGGATCAACTTCGGGTCATACTACTGGAGCGACAAGCTCGTGGTCAAGATGACCAGGGCCAAGCTGATCCAGGAGAGCGACAACCCGACGCTCTTCGGAATCGTCAGGAAGGTCGCCAACGAGGCGAACATCCCGATGCCAAAGGTCGGCATAGTCAACAATCCTCAGCCCAACGCTTTCGCGACGGGCAGGGGTCCGAGCAAGGCTGTCGTGGTCGCCACGTCGGGCATCCTCACCACGCTGAACCCCGGCGAGCTTGAGGCCGTGATTGGCCACGAGATCGGACACGTGGTCCACAAGGACGTCCTGCTCTCGTCGGTCGCCGCTACCATGGCAGGTGTCATCTCGTACATCGGGAACATCGCGATGTTTTCGATGATGTTCGGCGGCTACGGGGGCAGCAACAACAAGAACGGGGGCAATCCACTCTTTCTGATCGCCGCCATCGTCCTAGTCCCAATGGGCGCGATGTTCGTCCAGCTCGGGATCTCGAGGAGCGTCGAGTACAACGCCGACGACTATGGGGCGAAGCTCACTCACAATCCCGGCGCACTTGCGTCGGCCCTGGTGAAGATCTCGAACCAGGCGAAGACGAGGTCGCAGGGCTTCGGGCGCAACTCAAACAACAGCCCGTCGCCCGCCACCGCGTCGCTCTGGATAGTCAACCCGTTCCGCGGGAGCTCCCTGATGGAGCTCTTCTCCACCCACCCCTCGACCGAGCACCGCGTCGAGAGGCTGAGGAAGATAGGTGAAGAGATGGGCGTCTACGTGCCCTGAGCTACCGTGATTCACTGTCTTCCCGAGCACATCGAGACGAAGTTGGCGACGATCACCCTCGCCGGTGAATCGCCGACCTCAGGATGGAACTGCACGGCAAAGAGGTCCCTTCCCATTACCTTCACCGCCTGGATCGGTTGCCCTTCGGCTGTGAAGTTCTCCAAGGAGCGCGGGAGGGGAGGGAGCAGCTGGTACTTGTGGTTCTGGTGGACTTTGAACTCCCCGAGACTCGGGCTAAGCGGAAAACCCCTGAGCGAGATGAGGGATTCCCCCACAACCGGCGGCGTCTTCCCTATCCGGGCGCCATAGCAGAATCCGAGTATCTTCATGCCCAGGCATATCCCGAGATACGGACTGTCGAGCTCCTCGAAGAAGGACGAGTACTTCCGAAGTGTCTCCTGACGAGTGGCCGACTTGAGGTAGCCGCCCGAGGCCACCACCCCGTCGTACCCCCTGACCGGGAGCTTCCCCTTTATCGACTCTGGCTCGATAAGGTCGACGTCAGCCCCGAGGCTCGCGAGAAGCCCCACCAGGGCCTCTATGGAGAGCCCGCGGTGGTTCAGGACGAGCAGCTTGGTCATGGTACGATACCTCATCCTGTCTGGCGGGCCCTTATTGGTTCATTGATTCCGAGGAGACGGGAGTCCCGTCCGCGAGCGGCTCGATACGGCAAAGCAAATATCCATGCGCCTGCACGTATGGACGTTCGGGTGCCCCTTGTAGGTACTTGCCCGTCCAAGAATTGAAACGAGATTTGAAGGCAGTCGAAGCGGCGAACCTGACAAAGGTCTACGGGAAGGTGACCAGAGCCCTAGACGACGTCAGCTTCTCCGTGGACGAAGGGGAGATCTTCGGTCTGCTCGGCCCGAACGGGGCCGGAAAGACGACGACGATCAAGATCATCACGACGCTCATCAAGCCGACGTCGGGGACCGCGCGCGTCTTCGACACCGACGTGCTGAGGTACCCCCAGAAGGTCAGGCAGATGATGGGCTACGTCCCGCAGGCGGTCTCGGTCGACGGCGACCTCACCGGGTACGAGAACCTCCTGATATTCTCGAAGCTCTTCTACGTCGAGAAGAAAGAGAGGGAGGGTCGCATCGCCGAGGCGCTTGACTTCATGGAGCTCACCGGCAGGGCCGACGACCTCGTGAAGCACTACTCCGGAGGGATGATGAGGAGGCTCGAGATCGCCCAGGCGCTCGTCAACAGGCCGAAGATCCTCTTCCTCGACGAACCCAGCATAGGGCTGGACCCCTTCTCGAAGAACGAGGTGAAGAACCAGGTGAAGGAGCTGAACAAGGAGCTCAACATGACGATGATCGTCACGACCCACGACATGCTCGAGGCCGACGAGATATGCGACAGGGTCGCTATCATGAACGCGGGCCGGATCGCCGTCATAGACACCCCCACCCGGCTTAAGGAGTCGGTGGGAGGGGACATCATCACCGCCAAGGTCTCGCGGGGCGCTGAGACCGTCTCGCTGCCGGGAGAGGTCGGGAGGCTGCTCAGCTACGAAGGGGGAGAGATGAGGGTACTCACCGAGAACGGCGAGGAAAAGATTCCGAAGATGATCGACTTCCTCGAGGCGAAGGGGATGGTCATCGACTCGATCTCGCTCGCCAAGCCGACGCTCGACGACGTCTTCATCAAGTACGCGGGGTCGAGGGTAGACCAGGGACGCTACGTCGAGGCCAGGTCGGAGAGAAGGAACTTCGCGAGGCGGGGCAGATGAGCCTCACGAGGTCGATCTCTAGCGTCTTCACCATCGCCGAGATGGAGGCCCGGAAGATCAGGCACGACTCCACCGAGCTGTGGATGAGGTCCGTCCAGCCCGCACTGTGGCTCCTCATCTTCGGCGAAGTCCTGAACTCAGTCAAGGTCCTCGCGCCCGCCGGCTACTCCTACATCCAGTACATCGCGCCCGGGGTCCTCGCCCAGTCGGTTCTCTTCGTCGCGATATTCTACGGGATTACCATAGTCTGGGAGAGGGACGTGGGACTCCTGACTAAGCTCCTATCGACGCCGTCGCCGCGGTCGTCCATAGTGGTCGGCAAGGCGATGGCCTCGGCCGTGCGCGGCGTCTTCCAGGCCGCGGTCATCTTCGTCCTCTCCCTCCTGCTGGGGATTCAGCTCAGGCTGGACCTGCCCGACGTCCTCGGGGTCTTCGGAATAGTGGTCATGCTCTCGATCTGCTTCTCGAGCTTCTCCATGGTTCTGGCCTCCTTCCTGAAGACCAGGGACCGGATGATGGGAATCGGACAGGTGCTGACGATGCCGCTCTTCTTCGCGAGCAGCGCAATCTACCCCATCTCGTTGATGCCGACCTGGCTCAAGTACATCGCATACGTCAACCCCCTGAGCTATGTCGTGGACGCGCTCCGTTCGCTTCTCCTCACGGGCGACTACTCCAGCGTGCCCCTCGACATGGCAGCGCTCCTGGTCGCGACGGTCTTCTTCGCCTCTCTGGCGTCGGTCGTGGTCAAGCGCCTCGTCCAGTGAAGAGGAGCTGAGGGATGAAAGTGGTGGGCCGGGAGTGAGTTGAACACTCGACCTTGGCGGTATCTGCTTTCGCCGTGTCAGAGCGACGTCCTAACCAGGCTAGACGACCGGCCCTCCTCGGACGGCCATAAACTTGCGGCATTTATCTCTAGTTAGGCGAGACCTTTTATGCGGACCGTCCGGCATAACAGCACCAACATGCTCCCGGTCGACACATACTCCATAGTCGCCATCGACAAGAAATCGGGGGAGATGGGCGTGGCCGTCCAGTCCCACTGGTTCTCCGTCGGGTCCGTCGTGACCTGGGCGGAGGCGGGGGTCGGGATAGTAGCCACCCAGGCCTCGGTCGAGATCAGCTACGGGCCGCTCGGCCTAGCCCTGATGAAGGGGGGAAAGACGCCGCAGCAGGCGCTAAAGTCGCTCCTCGCGACGGATCCGAGGCCCGAGGTCAGGCAGGTGGCCATGCTCGACGCCCGCGGCAGGGTGGCCGTCCACACAGGCAGAAGGTGCATGCCGGAGGCAGGGCACGAATCGGGACGCGGGTTCAGCGTCCAGGCGAACATCATGCGGAACCGCCGGGTGTGGGGCGCCATGGCGCGCTCGTTCCGCAAGTCGAAGGGAGCCCTAGCCGAGAGGCTGATGCTCGCGCTCGAGAGCGCCGAGCAGGCAGGAGGAGACCTCAGGGGAAGGCAGTCCGCCGCAATCTTGGTCGTTAGGGTCTCCGGTAGCAGCTCGCCCTGGCACGACAGGGTCGTCGACCTCAGGGTGGAGGATCACCCGCAGCCCCTAGCCGAGATGAGGAGGCTCCTCAGGATACACCAGGCGTTCACCCACGCGAACAACGGGGACCTGCTCATGGAGAAGGGCGAGAACAAGAGGGCCCTTGAGGAGTACAGGAAGTCGTCGGAGCTCTCGCCCGAGAACCCCGAGCTCAAGTTCTGGCAGGCGGTCACCCTCATCAACCACGGCGAGCTGGCGCAGGGAAAGACGCTGCTCAAGTCCGTCTTCAAGGCAAACGACGACCTGAGGACTCTCGTTGGGAGGCTCCCTGAAGTCGGCCTCCTTGAGACAGACCGGGAGACCCTGCAGCAGCTTCTGAAACTGTAGAGGAAACCTTCGGCTCCCGCCGATTTTTGGCCCTCCGCTTTCGCTCAAATTAAATAGCCGACGGCGCTGCCCCGTTGGGAAATGCAAGATTCATCAGAGCTGACGGGTTTCTACAAGCTCCCGATGGCCGAGAGGCTCAAGCTGGTCCAGAAGCTGACCGGGCTCTCGGAGGAGGAGGTGAAGACGCTCAGCAACACGGGCGGGCTCCCGCCAGAGGTCGCCGATAGGATGATCGAGAACGTAATCGGAGGGATAACCATGCCGATGGGCGTTGCGACGAACTTCATGATAAACGGCAGGGACTACCTCGTCCCAATGGCCCTCGAGGAGCCTTCGGTCGTTGCCGCAGCGAGCAACGCCGCGAAGATGGCGAGGGTGAAGGGAGGCTTCCACGTCACTAACACGGGGCCCGTCATGATAGCGCAGATCCAGACGGTCGAGGTCAAGGACCCGTTCAGAGCGAGGATGGACCTCTTCCTCCACAAGGACGAGATCCTGGCGAAGGCGAACGACCAGGATCCGATGCTGGTCTCCCTCGGGGGCGGAGCCAAGGACCTCAACGTGAAGGTGATTTCATCGATAAAGGGGCCGATGGTCATCGCGGAGCTGATCGTCAACACAGGCGACGCCATGGGGGGGAATGCTGTGAACACAATGGCCGAGGCCGTCGCCCCGATCGTGGAGAGAGTGACGGGCGGGAAGGTTTACCTCAGGATAATCTCGAACCTCGCCGACAGGAGGCTGATCAGGGTCTCGGCGACCTTCGACAAGGAGGCGATCGGCGGTGAGGCGGCGGTCGACGGGATCGTCTATGCGTACGCCTTCGCCGAGGCCGACCCCTACAGATGCTCGACGCACAACAAGGGCATCATGAACGGGGTGATCGCGGTGGCGATTGCCTGCGGACAGGACATTAGGGCGCTCGAGGCCGGGGCGCACAGCTATGCGACGAAGCACGGCGGTTACAAGCCGCTCTCGACCTGGGAGAAGAACCAGGAGGGCGACCTGGTGGGGACGCTGGAGATGCCCATGGCCGTCGGACTCGTCGGGGGCGCGGCGAAGACCCACCCCGCCGCCAAGGCCGCGATCAAGATAATCGGAGTGAAGACCGCGATCGAGCTGGCGGAGGTAATGGGGGCCGTCGGGCTGGCTCAGAACTTCGCGGCGCTGAGGGCGCTAGCCTCGGAGGGGATCCAGAAGGGGCACATGAAGCTGCACGCGCGGAACGTGGCCGCCAACGCCGGCGCGACCGGGGACCTCGTCGACGTCGTCGCCAACAGGATGATCCAGGAGAAGATGATCCGCTTCGATCGGGCGAAGGCGATCGTCGAAGAGCTCAAGAAGAGCTGAAGAATCAACAGGTGCGGTCCCTCGCAAGCACGGACTGTGGGAGTCGGCCGGAGTCCCCCGTGACCTAGTGTCGGGGCAGGGAGCCGCGCAGCGTCCTAGTTCTTGTACTTCGAGAACGACGGGATCATCGTGTTGGTGTCCTGGAGGTAGGGCAGGGTGGTGATCTTGTCCATGACCAGCTCGAGCACCTTTTCGTCCGTCGGCAGCACTAGTTCCCTCTCGGTCTCGACGACAGCGAGGATGTCCCATTCCCCAGTGATTATGTGGACCTCCTTGACCTCGGGGAGCTTGTTCAGCTTGTCTGCAACCTCCCTCTCCCTTCCCGGATCGGTCTTAATCAGCACGAAGGCTTTCTGGGGTCTCAACGGGTTGTTCTATCGAATCCTTGGCTTTTAAACACTCAGTCACGATGTGAGCGCTGTGAAGATTCTAACCCCTCAAAAGGAAAGGTGAGGGGTTCGGAGCTATCACCTCATCCGATTCCCAGAGACCGAGGGGATTGCGACAACCTATGCTCTGGCAGGAGTTGCGGGATCTTCGGGTCCAGTCCCGTCGTCCTTGGAGGTCCGATAGACGTGAGCGACGACGGCGAACGCCATCACGTCCGCGGCCAAGAGGAAGGCGAAGGCGGCGGTCGCTTGGATGGAGAAGGCACTTAGGAGCCAGAGAAGAGCGACCGCGGCTGCCTGGAGCGCCAGCATGCCGACCACGAACGTCCTTAGGGTGCTACTCTTCATCTTTCCACCCAACCTGGAGCGCCGCCACCCTTGTCTTTATCGAACCGTTGGCAAGGTCGAGCCTGTAAATGAGATAGACTGTGCCCAGCACGACTAGCCCGACCGCCGCCAGATAGGCCACGAGATTGATTAGACCTGCGGCCGTGATTCCGAGCGACGCCATCTCAGCAGCTCCGGTTATCGAACCTGAAATCGCGAGTGCCCCTCCGACAAGTAGGAGTGTGAAGATCGCGGCGGTCCAGAGCTGGGCGCTCTTGAAAGACATTGTAGACTGGGCGCCCGACGAAAGCTTGCCGCTGAGCCTGGCGAACATGACCCTGTAGACCACGACGAAGACCACTGCCACGATCAGGGCCGTGCCGCCCAAGACCAGCACCGCCTGTTCGGTGGGGATAATCTGGCCCGGAGTCACCTTCCCCCAGTAGCTGAGGACCGTGAGCTCGGCGATGAGGATGACGCCCAGCATCACGAACTTGGGTCTGTTTGCGATCCTCCTCTCTCCTCCCCTGTCTATGAACGGGAGGACGAAGAGGACGGCGAAGAGCGCGGTTATCAGTGTGAGCGCTATCGGGAGCCCCGCCCCTTCGAATGCGGCTATCTTCAGGACCTGGTAGGTCCAGAGGAAGTACCAGTCGGGCTGCGGGGTGGCCGCCTGTGAAGCAGCCACAGAGTACTGTGCGGGGAGCGTGTACGGGAAGAGGGCGGAGATTACGAGCAGAGCCACGGCGAAGAGCGCCGCGAGCTCGAGGAGGTACAGCGTGGCGTCAGGGAAGAACGAGACGCCCCTCTTCTGGGCCTCCGGAATGGCCTTCGCGGGTGCAGCCGCGCCGTGGGCCTCGAACATGTACATCTTTCCGAAGAGGAGGAGCAGTAGAATCGCAGGCAGGATCAGGATGTGGATGTCGTAGAATCGGACGAGCTCTGTGGCCGCTCCTCCCGATATCCCCAGAAGTGACTGTGCCAAGTTACTCAGCGCAGGAGGGAGTGGAGGGCCCAAGAGACCCAGCCCGACGTTGGTCGCGTCGACGGAGACCACCGTCCAGGGCAGGAGGTACCCGGTGAACCCAAAGCCGAGAGTGAGGAAGCCCATCCCCATCCCGAAGACCCACATCAGCTCCCTCGGGCTCTTGTGGGAGGAGACGAAGTAGTTCCTCATCATGTGCATTAGGGCGAGCAGTATCATGGAGTAAGCGCCGTAGAGGTGGACCGTCTCGAGGAACCTGCCGTAGTTGACGCTGCTGAAGACGTAGGACGTCGACTGGTAGGCGACGGTCGGGTCCGGCACGTACCATATCAGGAGGATCGTCCCGGTAACGCCCTGGATGACGAAAGCGACGACAGTGAGGGCGCCTATCCAGTAGAACGGGTTGATCGAGTACTGAGGGACGGGGCGGAGCAGCGGATATGACAGGCCGAGCCTGGAGTCCAGCCATCTTACGAACTTTACAACGGGACCGGCCTTCTCCTCGGACGTCTCGTCGGCCACGACTAGGACACCGGGGTCCCGCCCTGAAGGTCGGCGGTGACGTCACTGGATCCCGCCGTGCCGTGTTGGTAGATTGTCGGGCCCTCCATCCCCGTGGCGAAGATGTTCCCCGAGCCGTCCACCAGGAGGATTACGCGCGGGACCGGGTAAGGTGCGGGACCGCCTGTTACCTTGGCGTCGTTCGTCATGTCGTAGATGCTGCCGTGACAGCAGCAGTACATCACCGGCCCTGTCGCGACGTACGATGAGCGGCAGGGAGGCGACTGACCCGTGGCGACGAACCCTGGATTGCAGCCTAGGTGTTGGCAGATGTCGCTGAAGGCGACAATGTCGCTGTCGGGACCAACTCCGTCAGGCACCGCGACGCCGAGCTTGACGATTATGTTCGGCTCGTTGTCCAAGGGGTAATAGAAACTCAGCGGGACATTGACGGCGAGGTTGTCAACCGTCGCTAGGAGACCCGAAGTGATGTCCTTGACCTGGACGTTCGGGAAAGTAGTCGCCGTGGCGGCGCCCGCCTGCGCCTCGCCCGGTGTGGCGACGGTCTTCGAGAGGGCGGCCGCTCCCCCCACCGCGAGGGCGGCAGAGGCGACTACCGACGCCTTGAGAAAAGTCCGCCGGCTCTTGTCGAAGTTGTCCTGCTTTCCATTTTCCCCGCCCAACTCCTACTTCGGACCTCCTGCCACACGTAACCCGATTAGTGCTTCGTATTATCTTTATCACGAGCAGGGTTGGAGAGCCTGATACAGGACCTCCTCCTCGAGGAGCTATCGGTCCAAACTCTTCGGCGGACGGAAGAGAGTGGGATCCGACGGTCTCAGTCGTCCGCCGTCCCCAGGATATGCGTCATTCCACCCATTCTAATGGATTTCTTCTCACTTTGCAATGATAAACGTTAAATCTATGCGTCTCGTAAAGACGCCGTTCCTTCTTGAAGACGATTAACACCCTCGCAGCTGCGGTGCTGCTGGTCTCCGCCGCGATAGGCACCTACATCCTCACGACCGATTCGTACCTTTGGTCCCAGGCTCCGACGCACGCAGAAGGACTCATCGCATTCGTTGTAATCGACGTCGTGCTTGTGGCGGGTCTGTGTTGGAAACCGAAGCTCGCCATCATCGGCATGACACTGCTCGCGCTGATTCAGTTCGGTGCCATGGGAGCCGACCTCTTCGTCGGTGCCATGACCTTCGGCCAGACCAGCACAGCGGCACAGTCGGCGTTCCAGACCTACCTCCTTGGGGATACCGCGTTCAAGACGCTTCTCGGCGTGCAGGTCGTCCTCATCGTGATCGGAGCGGCGGCCATCGTCACCGGGCGCCGGCACTCGCCCGTGACCACGCAGAAACCGGCGGTCTAGACCAGAGCGTCGCCTCTGCAGATTCGGACAGCCGCGCAGGTTTAAATTTCGACCGCGTCTGCGCGCAGCAAACACTATGGAAGTGAAGCTCGGCCTCGTCCAGATGCGGGTGGTGGAGGACCGCCAGAAGAACCTCAGCAACGCGACCCGGATGGTGGGCGCGGCTGCTCGCGAGGGCGCGCAGATAGTCTGCCTTCCCGAGCTCTTCGACGTCCCGTACTTCCCGCAGGACGAGAAGTCGGACGCAAGGCCGGAGAGGCTCCCCAACGACGCGACGACGGCGCTCTCGGAGGCGGCAAGGGAGAACGAAGTGGTGCTCGTCGGAGGCTCAGTCTATGAGAGGTCGAGGGGTAGGTCGTACAACACAGCGACCGTGTACGATGAACGCGGTCGGATGCTCGGAGCGTACCGCAAGGTGCACATCCCACAGGACCCGGGTTTCTACGAGCAGGACTACTTCGCGCCCGGGAAGGATTACCGGGTCTTTGACACCAGGTACGGAAAGATCGGCGTCCTGATCTGCTTCGACCAGTGGTATCCCGAAGCGGCTAGGGCCAACAAGCTGCTCGGGGCGGACTTCCTCTTCTACCCGACGGCCATCGGCACAGTGAAGGGAATAGAGCAGTCGGAGGGCGACTGGCAGGAGGCTTGGGAGACGGTGCAGCGGGGACACGCCATCGCCAACAGCATGGTGCTGGCGGCCGTCAACAGGGTCGGGGTCGAGAAGGAGACCACCTTCTGGGGCGGCTCCTTCGTCTGCGACCAGTTCGGGAAGCTGCTCGCCAAGGCCGGAGGGAGGGAACAGGTTCTGGTCGCCGCCTGCGACGTGCAGCTCGGCAGGGACATCGAACGCGGCTGGGGCTTCCTCAGGAACAGAAGACCATCGACCTACAGAAGGCTCGTCGGATCGCCATGAAGGATTCCCATAGCCTCGCCCCGCAGACGTACCTGATGCCGGCTGAATGGGAGAGGCACGATGGGACATGGCTGGCATGGCCGAACGACCCGCTTACGTTCCCTGAAGAGATCATAGGCAGGGTCGAGGAGACATACCGTAGGATGGTTGTCGAGCTCGCCCCTGGCGAGCGGGTAAACCTCCTCGTGGATGATGAAGCCATGGAGCGAAGAGTCTCGGCGTTCCTCGGCGAGCACGCTAACCTAAGCTACCACAGGATCCGAACGGCCGACGTCTGGATGAGGGACTACGGCCCCACCTTCGTCAGGCGGCCGGACGGCGGCCTCGCCGCGGTGAAGTGGATATTCAACGCGTGGGGGAACAAGTACGACGAGCTTCTCGCCGACAATCGTGCGGGGATGGAGGTGGCGAGAGTCTCCGGGGTCGAGGTGCTGGAGCCGGGCGTGGTGCTGGAAGGCGGGTCGATCGACACCAACGGTCAGGGCACCTGTCTGACGACCGAACAGTGCCTCCTCAACAGGAACCGCAACCCGCAGCTGACGAAGGAGCAGGTCCAGGGGTACCTGACCAGGTTCCTCGGGTTCACCAACTTCGTCTGGCTGAAGGAGGGGATAGCGGGCGACGACACTGACGGCCACGTGGATGATATCGCGAGGTTCGTGGGCGACAGGCGCGTCGTATGCATGGTTGAGGAGGACCCCAGCGACGAGAACTTCGAGGCGCTGAAGCAGAACCTGGCTCTGCTGAGAGCCGCGAGGGACGAGCGGGGGAGGAGCCTGGAGGTCGTGCCCATCTCGATGCCGCGGAGGAAGGTAGGCGGGGACGAGAGGCTTCCGGCGAGCTACGCGAACTTCTACGTCGGCAACTCGGCCGTGCTGGTCCCCACCTTCGACGATGTGAACGACCGCGCGGCCATCGAGAAGATTGCGGCCGCGTTTCCAGGGAGGAAGGTCGTGGGGATAAACTGCGAAGCGCTGGTCTATGGCTTCGGCGGGATACACTGCGTGAGCCAGCAGCAGCCGAGCGCAAGGGCCTGAAGGGAGCTCAACGGCGCCGTCGCCCTGAGTTCCTCACCTGGAGGACGACCAAAGATTATATTGACCTCCCCTTCGAAAAATGGGACAAGATGACTTCCGAGAAGAAAATCGTCGTATCGAAGGACGGCCCATACCTCGTTTCAGGAGGTGTCCCGATCAGCATCCAGATCATCACGCCCAACGAAGACGGCCTTTCCTGGGAGTGGAAGGAGGCGAAGACGTTCAGGACCGGCCGCAGCTACTCGCTCTGCCGGTGCGGGCATTCCAAGAACAAGCCGTTCTGTGACGATACCCATCTGAAGATTGGTTTCGACGGGACTGAGACCGCGACGCGCCAGCCATTCGCAAGGCAGTCGGAGGTCTTCGATGGCCCCAGGCTCACTCTGAGCGACGCCGAGGGCCTTTGCGCCTTCGCCCGCTTCTGCGACCCCGGCGGGAAGATCTGGAGCCTGATAGAGGAGTCGGACGATCCCGAGGCGCGCAAGCTGGCGATAAGGGAGGCGGCGCACTGCCCCGCCGGAAGACTGGTCCTCCACGACAAGAAGACGAAGGAGGAGATCGAGCCGGAACTGCCGCAGTCCATCGGGGTCGTCGAAGACCCGGCCCTCGGCTGCAGCGGTCCTCTGTGGGTCCGCGGAGGGATAACCGTGGAGTCGGAGAACGGAATCCCCTATGAGAGCAGGAACCGCGTGACACTGTGCAGGTGCGGCGCGTCGAGCAACATGCCGTTCTGCAATGGGAGTCACGCGAGCATCAGGTTCAGGGATGGGCTCGTCGAGTTCGTGAAGCTGAAGCCGGGCGAATAGGAATCCGGGATCCTGAAGAACGGAGGCCACGCCCCACGATGACATGAGCCCAGGGCCAGATTAAATGGGTCGAGAATCGGAGACCCGGATGAGGTGGAGAGGTCTCCTCAGCTGCGGCGGCCCTCTGCCTGCCTGAGCTCCTTCATCCTCAGGATGAACATCCTGATGGCTTCGTCGACCATCTCGGCCCTGCTCCTGTATCCCCAGGCCTTGCCAAAGCTGTCGAGGGTCTTTGCGAGCTCCTCCGGGATCTTCACCGTAGCGTATCGGCCTCTAGGCACGTTTCCACCTCAAAAAACATGGAAAGGCTGGGCTTTCGCCCAGGATGCGACCTGTCGGTGGCGCTCCGGATTCGGGCGCACCGACCCACCAAGGCCGTCCTTCCCTGTGTTGCATGGCAGGGCACCCGTCAGGCAGCCCTTACTTCGTCCTGCTTCTGAGGATGTAACCCATGCCGCCAAGGAGTATTCCGATGGAGGCCACGAGGGCCAACCCTCCGATGGGGTCCTCGAAGTGGCTGAGGTAGGTCACGTGGATCTGGTAGTTTGTGTAGCCGAGGCCTCCCGACGAGACGGCGGCGCCCGACCAGCCGGCGAGATAGCCTCCGTAGATCATCAGGATCATCGAGCTTGCGACCCCGACGTTCATTAGGACGTAGTGTCCCCAGGCGATGTAGTTACTCAGACCGTGGTACACCTTACCCTGGACCCCTTCGAGGTAGAAGTAGAAAATCGCCGTGACTGCCACTCCGACCACGCCGACGACTAGGTAGATGATGTAGCCGGTGAACATCCAAGTCCCGCCTCCGCCTCCTGCAATAACCATTGCAGGGTTGAAGTATGGAGTGATGTTGAAGTAGCTGAGCGGCTGTATCATGAGCACTGTGATTATGGTCACGATCGCTCCTTGGATTACTGCTGCCCAGATCCATCTTCCAGCCCACTTACCTTTCACATTGGCAAACGGTCCATTCACTCCGGTTTCGGCCTCCTTCTGCGGTTGAACTGATGCTGTCATTTCTTGCGCTTCCTGTGAGCTACCGGTGAGTCACAGCATATGAAGGCATCTGTACAAATGCCCGCAATCGCGAACAGAGACGCTTTTGGAGTTCTCGGAGAAGCGGCTCTTCCCTGCCGATCAGTCGGTTTGAAGGTAGATGCAACGACGGTGAGAGTACGGCGGTGGCCGAACCAAGCAGCAGATGGGTCGCTCTATCTCCTGCTCTCGGCTTGCCTGAGCTCCTTCATCCTCAAGATATACATCCGGATCGCTTCGTCGACCATCTCGGCCCTGCTTCTGTATCCCCACGCCTCGGAGAAGCCGTCGAGGGTCTTCGCAAGTTCCTCTGGAATCTTCACCGTGGCGTATCGACCCCTAGGCATGTCTTACACCTTAAGAGAGGCGGCGGGGGCAGGGCCGTCGCTCCTCGACTCGATGCGACCGAGAGCAGGACATCGGGCACGCAACCGGAGCGATAGCGAAGCTCCTGCTGCGTGCTGTCGCCAGCTGCTCTTTCACTTCGAGCTTGGCGGCTAGGCGGGCACTCATTGCAGGTCTACGATGTCCACGGGTTTTCGGTCGCCGCGTTGTGACCTGAAATCTGCCCGAACACGATTAGTTCGCCGTTGTGTGAGACGGTATCGAGGACGGAGCCCCTGATTGAGCCGAGCTCTCCCGCGCTGTAGAGTCTCGGAATCGGCTCGTATTTTGGATCGCACACCTGCCCCTGCCCGTTGCGGATGGGACCCGCGAATGCGGCCTCCCCTCCCGGCCACAGGGCCATGGCGTAGAACGGTGGCGTCACGATAGGGACGAGCGACGACGCGGCCCTTCCGAACTGCGGATCGACCTTCGCCGTGCAGTAGCCGTTGTATGTGTTGACGGTGTTCGCTAGGTTGGTGGCGCTCATCGAGACGGTGATCTCGCCTGGTAGGGCCGTGTTGTTTGTCCCGGGCGGTAGGCTGACGAATGTGGTGCTGTTGATTGTCGCGGCCAGAGTTGGGATGTCTTGAGCCTTGAGTATCCAACCGTTGCTTATCTCCACGCTGTTGTCGCTGCTCCATGTCGGGCGCGCGTCGAAGTAGGCTGGAAGGCTCCCGCTGGACCCGCTGGAGATGGCGCCGGCCTTCCGGCACGTCTCATCGAAGATGATGAAGGAGGGGATGCGGGTGTACTCGGGGACGGAGAGGTTGAAGTCGGAGAGGTTCAGGTAGGCGTTGGTTCGGTTGAGGGTCGGTTCATTCATGAATCTGTTGCCATACTTGTCGACATAGATCCATCCGTGCTGGGCCGGGGCGCTCATGCCAAATGATTGGGCGTACGCCGGGAACCACGGCACCAGAGTTGCCGCGACGCAGTCATTGTGCCATATTCCGGCTCCGACGCTCTCAGCCATGACCAACCCGTCTCCGGTAGAGAAAGCCCAGCCATAGAAGTGGGTGGGATAGGATCTGAAGTAGTTCACCTTGAGCTGTTCGTTAAACTCTATGCTACCGGTGCAGAGCACCACGCCCCGATTGGCTCTGATGTTCATCATCTCGCTGCCGTAGGCGAGGGCCTGGACGCCGAGTATCTCCTTCGTTGTTGGATTCTGGATCAGGCTAGTTGCCGGAGTGTTGAACATGACCGGGATGTTTCTGCTCTTCACCGCCCCGTCAAGAGCAGTAAAGAAGGCGAATCCGCCGCCGGCTATGGACCCGCTGTTGATCGTTGACGCGCCCGCGACCGCAGGGAAACCCGCGCCCCCTGCGCTGGTAGTGAACTTTATTCCCATTTGGGTGAGCCAAGCCGGAATCTGGCTGGCGACACTCGCCCACGCCTGGCAGGTGGCTATCGGGGTCGCGCCCCATGAAGTCTGGTACAGGTAGGTCGCACCCAACGTCGGGTCGACCGGATAGTCAAGGTGCCCGCCGTTCATGGACGTACTGCCACCGCCCCCTGAGATGGCGGGATTCTGCACCCCCAGGGAGGCATAGCTGGGCGTCTTCTCCAGAATGAGGACATTAGCCCCCAAGTCAAAGGCGGTGATGGCCGCTATCGCGCCAGCCCCACCGTACCCAACGACGACGACGTCCGCCGTCTGGGACCAGTTGGACGGCACCGGAGTCGGTTGCGCTTCCGATGCCCTCACTATCGCCTTTGAGGGCGCCGTGACTGGCGCTCCCGAGACGCTCGGGATGAAGCCCTTCGCCCCGGCAGCAGCACCCAGCACCGCGGCACCTGCGGCACCTGCGGCAAACGTTCCCACGAACTGTCGCCGTGAAAGATTCTTGCTAGTAATCGACTCTTCGGTCATTTCTGATTCCTGTGAGCTACTCGTGAGTCACTGCATATGAAGGCATCCGTGCATTTGCTCGCATTTGCGAACAAACTCGATTGCCGCGGTCCTTTCGGTAGAAGCTTCGTTCTGACATAGTCTTCATCGAGATGCTACGGAGACTTGGACCTGACCGGTCGCCCGAAATCCAGAGTAACAACTCATGCGAGACGTCGTGGGAAGAATGCGCCATCGCTGGGAGCTTATCCCTTCGGGTTCAAGTCTGCAGAGGACTGAAGCCACTATACAAGGCACGGGGTCCAGCTCTTGGACCCTCTCAGGGTAGTAGTTTCTCCCGGCTGATCAGTCGGCTAGAAGAGAGGTACAACGTCAGGGAGAGCACGGCAATCGCCGACGCAAGCAGCAGATCGATCGTGAGGGCGAGCGATGGGAAAACAAGAGGGATGATGTAAGCCGGGATGACCATGAAGACTCCGAAGGCCATGCCGAGTGGCTGGTTCGAGCCCACTCGCTGCTTCTGCAGCGAGCTGAACGACATCATGATCTGCGCCTCGGAGGAGACAACCGGGATAGCGAGCGCCACGACGAGCCCGGACACTCCCAGCAACGCCGGGGCGCCCACGCCTGCAATCAGGCCGGCGGCCACGTTGACGACAGTCTCGAGACCTACGAGGCCGGACGCAAGAAGGAGCGCTGCCTTGAGATACTGTCTGAAGATGTCCCCCTGGTTCATCCCGAGCGACAAGAAGTACTCGAGGACTCCATTGTTCTTATCGTAGACGTAGAGCTGGAGGACCGGCATCGAGAAGATGACTGCCGCGAGGACCTGCAGGCCGACGGAGACGAGGGGAAGGGCAGTCGTTAGGTTCAATGGGCTGGTGCCCGATGCGCCGGCGGGGATCCCTGTCGACGAAAGATTACCGATCACCCCGGACAGGCTCGAGATCAGGGCGGCGAACAAGGCCATGAAGATCCCGATAACGGGATACGTCTTGCTGAGGGATATGCTCCTCTTCGCTATGACGGCACCTAGGTCGCTGCTCATTCCCGCTCTTCGACCCTCCTCTTCTCCTTCTTTACGGCGGTCCCCTCGTCATAGATGTCATCGAATAGGTCCTGTAGCGGGTTGTCGAGCTGGCGCATCTCGGTCACGAGAACTCCGTTCTCCACGAGCTTCCTCAGCGCAAATCCCGCCTCCTCGGGCTTGGAGACGCTGAGGACGTAGTAGCCGCCCTCTCCCGGCGTCGCGTCGATGATCTTTGAGATGTCCGTCGTCGTTCTTATCCCGACCCTGTACTCCTTCGACTTGATGTTGGATATCTTGTCGAAGAATCCGATCGTTCCATCCCGGACCAGGATCAGGTTCGTCCCGATGTCCCTGGCCTCGTAGAGGTTGTGCGAGGAATAGAAGACGATCCTGTCCTTCGAGAGTCGCAGGAGTATGTCGCGTATCTCTTTTGAGACCGCGGGGTCGAGGTTGGACGTGGGCTCGTCGAGCAGGTAAAGATCTCTCTCCCGCAGGAAGACCTTTGCGATGGACACCCTCTTCTTCTGCCCCTGGGACAGGTCCGAGACTTTCTTGTCCTTGAGCTCCTCGAGATTCAGGAGAGAGATGACATCGTCTACGCTGCCGCCCTCGATCTTGGCATAGAAGTCGAGGGCGCCGCGCACCGTCATCTCCTCCGGTATGGCGTTGAAGTGCGAAAGATAGTTGACTCTCCTCCTCGCTTCCTTCGACCTGGTCAGGTCCTCACCATCGAAGAGCACCTTTCCTGAATATGGTTCCAGTATTCCGGCAATCGTCCTGAAGAGGGTGGTCTTCCCTGCGCCATTGGGACCGAGCACGACATAGATTGCGGATTCTTGTGCCTCGAGCGTGATGTCGTGGAGGACCGGCCTCCCTTCGTAGCCGGAAGATACGCCGGAGAGTTCCAGGGTTGGCAAGTCTATGTGTCGCCCCCTGGGAATCGATTCGAGCCTGAGGCGCCGCCCGACAGCTCGCGGGCCGAAGCCAGACAGGGTCCTTGTCGCATTCTCAGGTACATCGTCCGATTCTCCGCGCTTCACAAGTCCTATTTATTCTCAGAGAACACACTTTCACCCGATGAAAACCATCATGAAACTCGGCGACAGGGCGTCCGAGCTGCTTCTCGACAGCCTCAACCAAAGGATAGTGAGGGAACTCGTGTTCTCCGGGTACTCTATCGCTGAACTATCAAGGAGGCTGAACATCCCGCCGCTGAAGATCTGGAGGAGGATCCAGAAGCTGGCAGGGCGGGCGTCGTCGAGATTGCACGGGTCGAGGTAGCGCAGAACGTCGAGAAGAAAATCTATCGTGCGAGGGCCACCCAGTTCGTCTCCCGGCAGTTGCTCGACATTAAGCCAAACGACGAAAGGCTAGGCCGGGCTTTCAGGATATACCAAGAAATCCAGGGGCAGATCATGAACAAGATGACAGCCTTCTCGGATATTCCCGAGGGAGAGGACCCGATCGACTTCTCAGTCTATGCGTCCCTGAAGTCCGCCTGCCAGGTGTTCCTCGACCCCCGCTTGAATGAGAAGCTCAGGCAAGTTGAGCGCGAGATCTCCGAGTTTGAAGGGGAAAAGAAGCTCATGGTGTCGCCGGGGAAGTCTGGTCCTAGTCGGTCGCCCTAGCCCCGGTAACTCGAGCCGCACCCGGACAAGAACCGGCTCGCGCTCATGATAGAAGTGTAGACTGGGCGTGGAAGAGTGCGGTCGCCGGGATTTGAACCCGGGCTACTAGCTTGGCAAGCTTGCATGCCCCAAATCAGGCTTAATGTCCTGACCAGGCTGTCCTCCCTGCTAGAGATCTAGACGACGACCGCGCGGTTTCGGTGACAGAAATATACGGGATAAAAGCTTGACGCGGCGGTCTAAACGACCTTCGTCCCAAGCGGCATCGCCTTGTCGGGCGTGACCAGTGACAGGTCGGTCTCTGCGAACGCTGAGAGCATCATGCACTCCGAGATCACCCCCACGACCGACTTGGGTTCGAGGTTGACCACCGCCACGACGGTCTTGCCGAGAAGCTGCTCCTTTGTGTAGTAGGCCTTGATCCCGCCGGCACACGTCTTGGTCCCGATTGGCCCGAAGTCTATCTTGAACCTGTACAGCGGCTTCCTCGCCTGAGGAATGTCATCAACCTCGACGATCTTCCCGACCCTGATGTCGAGCTGAGCGAAGACATCGATCGATACCGACACGGACGAACCTCCGTAGAATATTCAGATAAGCTTTGGCGGGATCGGGACTTGTTCTGGGATGGGTGAGGTGCCTGGCGCTTTCTTCGGTGCACCGGAAGCTTCTTCAGCCGGATGCGACGAGAACCGTTCGACACCCTGAATGAGCGACTTCTTCTTCGAGCGCATGCGGAGGGAACTGTTCATCCTCTTCGTAGAGGCAAGGAACGAGAAGGCCCACCACGAGCTCGACGAGGAGGTCGAGAGGATAACCGGGAAGGAGTGCGACGATGCGGCCCGCTCTCTCTCGAAGGAGGATTTCAAGAATGTGGCAGAGGAGGCGATGCAGAACATCAGGAAGCGGAAGAAGAAGGTCGCGGACGAACCGACGAGAAAAGACGAGCTGCTGGCCTACCGGTAGGCCCTCCCAAAAAGGAAAAGAAGGAGCCCGTCTGTGAAGAAAGATGGTGACGCCACATTGAGCGAAGAGCAGTTTACTGAATGGGTGAACAGGAGGTCCCGACTGCCGCTAGCCGTGGCTGGGCACTCGCTGACCATGAGGGGGGACAACCTCATTCTCATTGACCGAGGACAGTTCGTCTACGAGGAAGCGCTTCATATCGTGAGGATGCTCAATTCAAGGAACCCGGTTGCCCAGATGAGCGCGAACGTGACCATCTGGGAGCGGAACGGGACCCTGAAGTTCATTACACTGGGCATTATCGCTCTTATCCTGGTAGTCGTGCTCCTCTTCGCCGGTCACTGAGGCATTCCTTACGGCTTGATCGTCACGTAGTACAGCTCGGTTACGCCCTGGGCAGGGACCGTGAGAACACCGAAGTTAACGTTCCCTGAGTTGTCGACCCACGTGTATACGGTGCTCGCGACGCTACCGGCCCCGTAGTCCTGAAGCAGGTTCTTGACCTGGGTGACCGTCGTGGCAGAGCCCACCGCGCTGTACGAGACGGTCGCCACGTTGTCCCAGACAGTCGGGTTGATCGAGGTGACGTTTGCCAGAGTGTATCCTTGGGCCGCGATCAGTGTGTCGATTTGGTGGATGGTCGTTGTCCTGTCCTGAGTCACGGCTATGGACTGGTTGCTCGAGCCCAGCGACACGAACGCCGATGTGGCGTCGGTCCCGACGCCCACTATCCCGGAGTTTGGGTTCACGGCCGTCATGAACGGGAGCTGCGTGACCACCCCCGACGTCCCCGGGTTCGTGTAGACGGCGACGAAGTAGGTCAGCTGGCCTCCGACCGAGTAGAGGAGGTACGACCCTATCCTGTAGTTGGGCAGCAGGGTGAGCTGGGTCCGCACCTGCTGGTTCGTGGTGAGAGCGTTCTCCGCCGCTGAGGGGCCTATGATCGGCGTGGACGAGGACGGGTTCTGGTAGAGGTCGATGGTGCCGAGCTTATTTCCGCCATAGGCGACGTAGAGCCCCGCGAGGTTCTTGCTCACGGCCCCCTGGTACTGGACGAGCTGCATTCCGACGAAGTAGGTCTGGTTGCCGACAGCGAACGGGATGTACTGGACGGTGTTATTCGCCGGGCGCTCGTAGAACTGGGTGCCGGACCTGAAGACGAATGGATCACTCACGTGGTAGACGAAGTCGTAGTCGAGCTGGCCTGGAACCGTCGTTGTCCCGAGGAGCTGCTCCGGGTACCGTATCTGAGGGACGAGCCACGACGGGGGCGCCTGCCAGCTGCTGTAGTAGTTCTGATAGTACTGGGTAAGGAAGTCCGTGCTGTTCGTACCTCCCATCAGGTTGGAGACCGTGTAGCCCTGCATCGACCCGTCCTGGATGTTCACGAGGACGACGCCGAAGAACCTGAGGTAGGGGCTCGCTGAGAATCCTGACTCGAGGGGCTGGTTGATGTAGATCTGGACGGCATAGTAGAGGTTCTTCCCGTCGGAGACGATGTATGCCGCGGGGTCCATCGTCAGGCCGGGGATGAGTATGTCTCCGACCCGCGTGAAGATGTTCCTGTTCCAAAGCATGCTGATCGACCCGCTCGAGAACGCGAACCCGAGCTGTCCCTCCGCTAGGGTGAACCAGAGAGTCTTCTGTAATCCGCTCAGGACGTAGTCAGGCGTCCCCGGGTAGGAGACGTTCTGGACCTCGTCGTAGCCAGGGACGTGGACGTAGACGCTCTGGTTGAACCCGGCACCCTCGCCGTAGTAGATCAGAGGCTCGCTCGGTATGCCGAAGGCCGTCGTCGCGTTCACGACAGCCCCTGTGTGCGTGTTTATCACCAGGACCTTGGCCGCGTGCGTGTAAATCAGGTGCTCGCTGATCCAGTCCGACGAGGGGAAGGTCGGAGTCGTCGGCGAGACCCAGTACTCCGTGCCGTTGTAGAACACGATCTCGGAACTCGCGAGCCCCATCCAGTTGTAGGCGCCTATCTCCTTGGTGTTCGTCACGGCGGCGGCTGTCTGGTCCCACTGGCGGACGAGGTTGAGCGTCGTGGTGGGGTTGCTCGTGGGGAGAGAGGTGATGTTGCTCACCTGGATGTTGTTAAGCCCGGCCGCCCATCTGGTCACGGTGATCTCCTTCTGGGTCTGGGGCGTCCACTGGTAGGGGAGGTAGTTGTTGTTCCAGTTGAAGTATAGGTACGCTCCCGCGCCGACCTGGATCACGAACATTGCGGCAAAGACGACGGCGATTATCTTGAAGACATTCACCCTCATCGCGAGCAGGTCCCTCCTCCTGGCGAGGTAGAAGTAGCCGGTGACGGCGAAGAGGAAGAGGGTCACCGTGATCCCGTAGACGTAGGGCGTGGCTATGTTCATCAGCCAGTAGGGGGCGCCGATTATCACCTCGAGGATTATCGCGGCGGCCACAGCAAGCAGGTTCCTCACCCAGACATCGCTCCTCCTCGTCGGCAGGTTGGTGAAGAAGCGGAGGATCATCCTGATGGCGAAGACCAGAAGGCAGGCAGAGGCGACGTATGACAGGACCGCGTACTGTATCTGCATGGCCGGCATGAGCGTGACGAGCTGCGCGCCTGATGCTGGGAAGAGCGGGAGGACGAAGATCCGCGGGACGCTCGCCCAGCTCCCGAGGCCCATAATCGCCATCATTATCGAGTTCATTGTCTCCCCAAGTAGAGGAAACCCGTGGATTGCCACAAACGCGGCGAAGGCCAGCGCCCACTTGAGCGTCTGCCAGATGGCCCAGAGCCAAGGGTTCATCTTCTCGTTGCTCCTCGGCCTCTCCTCCTGTTCGAACTCGTCCCGTCTCATCCGCCTGCCAAGGACCTCGATGAGCCCTTTGAGGTCGCTTCCCCCGACCTTCGGGTACACGACCAGGAGCGCGAAGAGCCCAGCCGCGAGGAAGAGGTAGTTGTGATAGAAAGTGATGCCGAACCAGTTCAGGTCGGCCTTGGAGGAGTAGACCGCCTGGGCAATCGACCACTGGAGGATGACCCAGGCTATCGAGACCACGATGGTCACGCCTATCACGGCGAGCAGCAACCAGGTCAGTCCCCTGCCGAACCTGAATCGCCTAGGCTCCTCCCCTTCCATTCGACCGATAGGGCGGATTGGGCCTATTTAATGATGGTTGGAAAACCCCCCTCAGAGGCGCACGGCTCAGCTACATTGGGACAGACATCAAGCCTTAAAGAGAGCAAAAACACGAGCGGTTAGCGTTGGGCCGGTAGTCTAGTCTGGAAGACGTGCCCTCAGAGGGGCCGTCTAGCTTATTCCCAAGCGACTGCTCTTCGTCCATGGCACTATCTTACGATTCGAGTATAAATGCACCAACAAGCGCATAAGTTCGATCACGTTACCAGGTGCCTGGGATAGGATTTCAGCTTCCAATTAGAGGTCGGAATCCGGATGTCCGAATGCACCCTTCCAATTCGACCATACCTTGTCCGCAACCTATCTTTAACAAGTCACCTGGGATGCGCTGCTTTTTCGATGCTGGAAGGGGATACGAAATCGATGGGCTGGGGCGAAGGCGCTTGCTCCCCGGGACATGAATGTGAGAATCTGAAGCGACACACGAAGCCTAGGGCTTCTCAACGAGAAGGAAGACATGGCCGGTGGTAGCATGTGCCCCGTATTCTATTTCAATCAGCATCCCCGCCCTTGGTCCAGTGTGCTGGGAAAGGATCAGCACGTAACTCGAATCGCCGATTGGCTGGCTGGCCGTCTCGTTTGTCTTGTCAGGGAACGCCATATTAAATCTCATTATACCGAGGGTCACCGTAGAGGCTGAACTGTTCGCGCCGGGACACCCCATGTAGTTTGAAGGGCAGATGGTTTGGAAAGTGACTCCCATGAACTCCACTGACCCGTTCAGAAAGTAACTGAATCCTGGACCTCCTAGGACGGTATCGTTGGCGACATCGATGGAACAAAACTCTGTCCCATTCAGAGTCAAAGTTTGTATTCCTGCGGGGCAGGAATTCAGGTCATTGGTCCCAGAAGGACTTGAGGAGGATGAGAGCGACGATTCGAGAGACGGTGGGTTCTCGCCAGATGACCCCTGATTCGTGTAGATGATTAGAGCCACCAGCGACGAGATGATGAGGGCTGCGGCTACCAAGACGACTATCAACGCCCTTGATGCTCCTTTTCGTCTTACGTTAGACCCCAAGCGCCGCACTTCTCTTGAGGGTCCCGTGGCTGATTTCTGATTAATAGTCTTGTCCGAACGAAATCGAATCATTGTCGCGCTAACGGTAACAGTGGTGATTGGAATTCGCTTTCGGGCTAAGAGACTGTCCAGCTATTGTGGCCAGTCCAACTCCTAGGATTTCGGCAGGGCTTATCGTTCTGGAGGTGTCCGCGCTCATGTTAACCTCACCATTAGTCATTGCAGCGGAGACACCAACGGGCAGGTGCCGCTTACGCACCAGAAATTCGACTGCCCACCCGAAGCAGACTGACCAATCTGAACGTACACACCTGGAGTCGACATAAGGGCGACCCCAATGTTGTTGGGGTTTGTTGTACCAAGAGCAGGCTGGACGTCTGCGTAAGCATACAATGCGTCATACATACTGGTATGCACATTCCAGTCTTGCCAAGCGCCGCCCACAAAGAACTGGGGATACTCTATCTGCCAGACGAACGAAGTGGAAAGAGTGAGACCTACCTGCCCCTTATCTGTTTCGTCGTTCGTCCAATCGTCGTGGGTGTTGCTAGCCACCGTGCCTTGGATGGATGAGTAACATCCACCATTCGGTGGAGAATACGGATTTCCGGTCTGCGAAACGTAGGTAACCTCAGTCCAACATGATCCAGTGTAATAGATTTTGATATTGCCACTTAAACTGGAGTAAGTGCCAGTCGATAGGGATGTAATCGTGTACCCACCTTGCCAGTTGCCACTGTTGTCGTACCAGCCGTATTGGATGTTCCACTGATTGCTGCCGGAGCCGGTGCAAGCTAGGGCAACGCTGGCCTGAAGTACGGCGTCAGACGGTGAACCCCCTGCAATGAGAAGGCTATCAACCGCAGCAACCCATCCACTTGAGTTTGTGCAAGTTACGCCGGTGGTACTTATCGAGTAAGCAATCTCGAGACCTTCTGTACTTGATGGGAGATAACCAGTTCGTGCTCCATAGTTCGTATCGTATGACAAGCCAAACGTATCATCTTTTGGCGCAGTCGACGCGTAAGCAACCGAGAAAGTCGAAGACAACATCAGTACGATAAGAGCCGGCATCAACGCAATCTCTAGATTACGCATCGACCTCTTCTTGTCTCGCATGTTGATTCAATCCAACGGATGATCAATCGATATATACGCAGGAAGGATACAAAGTGATACGCTATTTCGCTGCTACTTGGCCTAGTGTGTCATGAAAACTCTAAGTATAGGTTGGGTAGAATCCGGACAGGTTGAACACCTGTGAAAGGGGAAAAACGGCCCAGCTCAGTTCATGTCAATTTCAGAATTGAGGCAGCATGCAAAACCATCCTAGAGGAAAGAGCCCTACGGCCGGACATGCATCTTAACGCGTACGTCAACCACATTCTTGGGAAGTTTGTTTTTCTCGATGGGATAGTAGAGGAGTCCCAGCACATGGTCTTGAGGAAAGAGATCTTTGAGCGAGTCGTGACTTCAGCCTCAATTGAGGACTTGGGCGTGGCGGCTAGAGACATTGGACGCGATTTTCTGAAGTCCGCTCTGGTTTTCGCAAGCGTGGAGCCAAACATGAACGATCTGGTTAGAAGATACTTCCTACCAATGGGAATCTATTCGGGGTGGTATCGGTCTGAGGTTTTGAAGACTCCTGTGGGCAACAAACTAATCCTGCAACACGACCTTGGTCCGAAATGGACAGTCTTCCTGAAAGAGTATTACTCCGAGGTAATCAGGTCATTTACTCACGACCAGGTGCATACTGTCGCTCACGATGGAATCGTTGAAATCGACTATAGATGACACGGAGGAGGTTAGGAATAAGGCACAGCTTGGAATCGCGCCTTCGAGCGATTAGCGGAGAGAAAGAGAACCACTCAGAAGACATCTGGAGACATTGATGACGTCTGCGTGGGAGTGTTCTCGGACCCCTTAATCTTGATGTTGCCCCTCACTTCCAGACAGCGGTGCCTCAGCCAGGAGATGACCATCTTCTTGTCGTCCTCGGTGTACGAGCCTGTATAGCCGAGTCCAACATCTTCCTGACCAGCCCGATGAGCAAGTTGTAGCTGCGCCTGTCGCTCTTCCTCGCGAGCTCCGCCATCTCGCCGGGGCTCATCCCGCTGGCGGCGCAGATGAAGCCCAGCCTCCTGAGGGGCTCGGCCGTCAGCTTGTTGCCCTGGGCGACGTTGTCGTACCAGTTCCTAACTTCGATGCCTTCGAGGAGGCTTTTGTACTTGGGGCCAATCCCTTTGGCGTACCCCCGCACCCCATCTCTCCGCCCGTTTTGCCGTGTGCACGCCGCGCTGGGCGCCGTGCTCCGTGCTTCATTAACGGGTCCAGTACGAAAATGAAATGGACTGGGGGGATGCGATGCGTTAATGCTGCTCAAAGCGGATACGAAATCCCGGCACGGGAATCTTGAATCCAAGTTCAGGGTCTAGGCACTCATCAGCTACGTCGTCCCCATCCGTGGTTGCGAGCCTCGTCCTGGACTGGAATAGATTCCCGTTCAGGAGTTGATGGAATAGTAGAAGCCCGAACCAAAGATTCCCGCAGATGAGGCCCCGAACCCGAACACAAGCATTGAAACAGAATTGTAATGGTATGCATTGATAAGAATCAAAGAGGTACACAACTCAGCCGAGGTGCAGTTAGGGTCAGATCGGGCTCCCAGAAGGGAAGAAGACTGAACTACCGGGACGAATATGGCAAATGCTACCAAAGCGATTGCAACTGCGACCAGCGCGCCCACGAGAAGCCTTCGGGTCATCGAAACTTAATGAATGATATGTTGTGCATATACGTCTTGTGAACAAATCATCCATGGAAGACGGAAAGTGATTCTGGAACTCTTGGACCTTGTGCATCAAGGAGAATTCAAGGATTAAATGGATTGAATGTCAGATCAGCCTAAACATCAGCAAGGTTCCGCTGCTATCGTTCCACCCCGATGAACTCGGAGACGGCGGCTAACGTACCCTACGGGACGCTCACGAGTGGGCATGTGTTTCCAGTGCAGATGCCATTCAAGGTGGGTAAATCAACTCCCGAGGATTGAGTGGTGGCTGCTCCAGAAACATACCACTCGTTGTCTATGTAGTTCTGAATGCCGGATTTTGTTCCGAACTCATCATAATACGCGAGAGTGGCTGCATGGTTGTTGTCTGTCATATACGTGAATCCAGAAAGGTACGCGGTACTTGCAGGATTATTGCCGAAAGGCCCTATGCCGAAATGGGTAACACCGCCGTAAGCGCTCTCAACCAACTTGGCATCCGATGTAACGTTGGCGTTCACGCAGAGGTTCGAATTGTCAGAAAGGAAGTCACCTGAGCTAGCTTCGTTGACTTCGAATGCTATTGATGGGTTAAGTGTCAGGGAGCTTGTAACGGTGAGCGCTGTTGTGGTGGTGCCAATGCTTGAGATTGACACGTTGCTAACGGTGCCAGGGCAACCGGACCAAGATCTATCTCCGACTGCTGGTGATGATGGGAAATATATGCCGTCTGCATTACTCACGGAATAGAGATAGTACGTCGATGAGCCCTCGATCATCTCGACCCACCATCCTGTGATGCTGTCGTAAGTTGTGTATTTTATGGTTTCAGTAATAGGGCCCGAACCCACGAGAGTGGACGCCCAATTGCCACTATATGTCACCCCAGTGCCAGCAGTATCCACGACAATTACAGTGAAATCTGGGTATCCAGAACCAGAATTATACGCTTCGCTAAAGCTGTCGGAAATCTGAATCAGAAAACCCGCTATGTTGTAGTTCGATCCAGAGCAAGTGAATGATCCACCGCTGCTAACGGGAGCATTATCCTCGAAAGAGGCAACGGTGACTCCGGTCACCGAATATGAAGCTGCGAGGTTGGTATACACTACCGACTGAGAGGAAAGGCCCGTGGTCGTGCTGTAGGCGCCCTCGGCCCAATCCACAGTGGTTAATGGCGAGACTGAGGAGCTAATGGGTGTCACAGATGAATCCAAAGCTGGGAGCAGGGAAGTTTGCGGTGCCACTGCCGAGCTAACAGAATTGCCAGAACTGGCTGCCGCCTGCTCCGTGTGCGACATTGCAGCTATCGCCAAAGTGGACACCAGAAGCACCATAATGACAACCTTCGAATTCGGAAGTTTCATCTCACTCGTTTATTTGATTGGTTGCACCTTATTTGAACATGAAGGATACAAAGTGATACCATTTACACTGCAGTCTAACCTGTTTCATCATGAAACCGCTAAGTATGGGCGCGGCATATCGACTAACATGGATGTAGAAAGACCCAGAAGGTCAGTCCACGTCAACTTCAGGATATCGGCAGAGACCCCCTGCCCCTCCGTACCAATCCCTTGAAGATCCATGAATCTGCCCAGACACGAGGTTGCCTACGCGATGCTCATGTTCGAGACCCTATCCTCCACAACGAATAAGGTAATCTTCACGGGCACTCCCACCGCGTAAAGCCGGGCTACCCACATCGAGCTTGGATCCCAGTGACGAACTGATTATGCCCCACAGCTGAAAAGCGGGGCCCTCTGGTAGTAAACCCCGACTCCGCCGGTCACGACGTTGTAGTTCGCCTGGACGTATCCGTCCGGGGCACTTGCATTCAAGAGCACGAACTGCGCGGTGACGTATTGGTGTGAACCGATGGGCCCCGAGTCCTCCTGGTTGGTCCATGAGGTCGTGACCCACCCTAGCCCGACAGAGATGTTCTTGAAGCTGGCCGAATTCACTACGGCCGAGTAGACCTGGGCCAGGGTTATGTTGAGCCCTGTGGGCAGTTCATTGACGATTGTCGTTGCGTTGCCCTGCACCGGCAATCCGCATGCATCGTACCAGGACCTAGGATAGGTGCTTATGGGGCCGGACCTCTCGGGGCCAGAACCGGAAGGCGACGCCTGCCGCGCGGTGTACATAGCGTACGCCATTGTTCCGGCCGCGACCACAGCTACCACAATCAGTACGGCAGCAGCCGTTCCGAGTGCCTTGCGTCCTCGGTTCATCATGGACCAATTCTGTCCCACCCCTAATCACTCTTTGTCCGAACGTTTGGAAAAAACTCTTTATGGGGGGGAGCGGCGTTCGCAACGTTTGTTCAGTCAACAGAAGAGCATTCTCGCGCTGCTTGCACTCTCCACCTCCTTCGCGGTGGCAAGCACAGCGTTGCTAATCGTCCACCTCCAGACGCCGGCCGCTGCAAGCATGTTCGCCGGCGCCGGTGTGTACCCCTTCTACAACGGACCGGCGGCAGCGCTTGTTCAGCCCATGTTAGGGCTCGTCTTCACGGTCGAGGACCAATCCGTCATTCTAGCACCCGCCAGTTGGGTCATCGTTGGCGGGCTCTGGTTCTGGCGCGGTCGCACGAAGGCCGCTTGGACCGCGCTCGGCTTTGATTCGGAGGTCTTCGAGCTGTTCATGCGAATGAAGGGAGGACCGACAAGGGAGAGGATGATGAGTTCTCTCTCGATGCCAAAGGACAGGCTCCGACTCGCCCAGGAGCTCGGTCTGGACTGGAAGGCAGTCGACCATCACATCATCGTACTGTGCAAGTATGGGTTCGTGCACGAACAAGTAGCATATGGAAGGGTCAAGATGTACGAGCTCACTGACGTGGGGAAGGTTCTGCTCAGGCTCTTGAAAGAAACACAATTGGACAACGCCCAAACCGAAAGCACTGCAGACGTGAAACCCAAACCTCGCCTGCAGGATGCATCGGGGTAGCTTTCGTGGTGGAAGAGCAACATACGCAACAGGACTTCGTTTTTGGCTTCTTGTGGCTCATCTGCCGTTGCCTTGCCATCGAGAAGAACCACGCGAAAGTTCACGGAACCGAGTTGAACAAGAGGATGTGGCAATGGATGTGCGGATGCGGCTGGAAGTGAAAAGGATCCCTTACAAGAAGTCACCGAGCTTCGTCTGCCCAATCTGAATATCGAGCCGGGCTCCAACATCGAGTCGAGCACAGACAGGTCGTCGCCAAAGAAAGGAGGACAGAACCTCGTTCTTCCATAACCGTCATTGCGTTGGACTAGAACTGTCAATATTGCAGCTTCTAGAAGGTCATTAACGACAGTGGTCCTGATGTACACTTTAGCAGACCTGTACTGGCGCCTGTTCAGCGAGGCAAAGGACGCAGGTCTGAATCCCTTCGACGACTCCCGTCTCCTGCAATACATCAAGGGGCGCAACCGAAAGACTCAGGGAAGGCTCAGGAGCCCACAGGATAGGCGCGTAGACGCATGACCGGGACCCTGCTGTAAGGGCTGGAAAAATCGTTCAAAGAAAGAAGAGGGGCGGATATGAATCATATCCGCAACGGGATTCTGGCAACGTGATCGGGGTGATGGCAAACGACACTCGATGAATTGGGCCTAGAAGGCGAACGATGTTCCGGCGAGGATGTGAATCGCTGCGGTGTTGATTCTTTGGTTGCCACTGGAAGCCGAGGGCACCACGTTGCCATTTCCTTGCCAATCAGAGAGAGAAAGAGAGATAGATGACAAAGAATGCGCTTGGCATATTTAACGCCCCCTCGCCATGTTGCCATCCGGCCACGCAATTTGGCAACGTCCCAGCTCGAATTGGCAACATCCGACGTCGATTTTGGCAACATGATGGCAACATCGATTGGCAACATCTGTTTTGGTGGAATCGCCGTCAAAAATTGGAAAGCGGATCGTCGGGATGCGGTCTTCATCCAATTTTTCACTATGGTGGAAGTAAAGAGATTAGTCGCAAGGGTTGACGCTCCCAGCGAATTTCCCCAGAGGCGCAAGGGTTGCGACTAAGAAGTCGCAGGGGTTGCGACTGGGGTTAGAGGGACCTGCCGTGCTTTGCCGGTACGCGATGTAGGCGTCCTAGTTCGTCCTCGTTCCGGCTTCTTTCTGGAATCATATGGATATTTCTAGAAGAGCGAGAGTTAGTTGGAAAAGCTGTGCTCAACCCTTGAGCATTGTTCGATTTAGGATAATGCTCAACCCTTGAGCATTGTTTTTTCAAGATGCACAACACTTGTGCATTGAGCGGTTCGGGGTAATGCACAACCCTTGTGCACGCTTCGATCGAAATAATGCCCAACCCTTGGGTATTAGCTGCATCGCCTAGGAGCGTGCACTTAGTTCAACCCCATTGGCAGACAGGCATTCGGTAGCCCACGCTGGCCCTGAGGTCACAGCTTCTTACCGCATTCATAGAGAGATTGACGAAATACGCCGTCAAAGGCCTGTTCAGCATTTAACGCAGGCCACCAGGGTTGCCAAACTACGAGCAAAATTGGCAACCTTGACGCCCGAAATGGCAACCCTGAGAGGAGAATTTGGCAAGCCTGACGGCTCTTTTGGCAACCTTGGGACACACTTGGCAACCCTCAGCCCCTCGGATTGGCAACCCTAGGCCGCCACACTGCCACAGGTGAGGAACGCGATCAGAAGGTGAAAGCGCGAGCGTACTTTTCGCCTCCGCCGGGATGTTAAATCCGGAAGCGCGCTTCCTCAAGGATCACTCATGCAGCCTTCAATGCATCAGGAAGATGAATCCATCTCGCTCTCGAAGCTCAAGGATGCGGCTCGGCGCCTCCTCCCCATCAGCAGCACCGCCCGGGCCGTCATCCTGGCGGAGAAGGACATGCTCCCGGCGGTCGAGGCCCGCGCGAAGTTCGAGGTCTTCGACAGGCTCCTCAAGTCAGAGCTGGGACCCTGACTCCAGCTAGCCGCTGAAGGCGGATACTACATTCTTCAGTTCAGCCGATTCCATCGGAGTCGCCAGAGTTTCAACGATATTCCAGCGTATGGTCTTCCCCAATCGCCGGCAGAGTGTCTGGACGTCCTCGATGTCTTGCGGACGTGAGGCGCGCATCTTCGCTATCAGTAAAGCCTCCAGGCACATGACCCTTATTTCGTCAGAGCCAACCCGCTTCACGACCGCCGTCTCGAATACCTCAGAGACCGGAATCCCGCTGATGTCTTTCGTGTACACGTCGAGCTTCACCCCTTCCCCAGTTCTGATCACCCTCTTCCCGCTTTCATGAAAGATTCGGCATCCCAGCCCCTCGAACTCTTCATCGCTCAGGGGCGTGGCAAGCGCCAAGTCGAGGTCTCGCGTCTGGCGGTATGGGCCGACATGGCAGATAACCGCGAAGGCGCCAACGAAGACCACCTCCTTCAGGTCCCGCGAGATCTTCACGGCAGCGCTCTCGAGGTTCACTTGGGAAGGTCCTCCCTCACCTTCAGGACGAGGTCGGTCGGGAATTCGCCCCTTACAGATAGCTGATCCGCGTGCAGGAGTTCGATGGCGACGGCATCGAGCGTGCTCCTGCCGCCGAACGCCAGGCAGTCCAGGTAAACCCGTTGGATCTCGTTCTCGAAGCCGCCTTCCTTCGGCAGAATTGCCACCCGCCCTTTCGTGCCCTCGGAGAATCCTGCGACCTTCAGGGACCGAGCCTGCCGTTCAGGGTCCTCAACATAGACGAAGAAGATACGAGGCATCTGAAACTGCGTGAGTTCGTAGGCTCGGTAATCCAGCGTGACCATCCCCCTCAACGACCTCCGGGCGCAGTTGACGTCGCTCTCATCGTACGCCCGCCCGAAGTACCTAGCCTGCTTTAACGCCCGGAGAGAGGGCAGCAGGTGCGGCCAGACCGGGTACGGCTGAAATGCGGACGACCGGACCGTTAGGTACCCTCTTCTCCGAGTCTTGGCGGCAAATCCCAACTCCTGAAGCTTGCGTATGATCCTGTAGCCTGTCGCTCTCGATCCTGCCGGTCCAAAGAATTCGCTGACGCGATAGACTGGCTTCTGCCGCAGCGCCTGCACGACAACGAGCGAGGGCTCGAGATCCACAAGCCCTTATAGGCTTGGCGGGTATATATACTCGTCTCACCTATGAGACTGTAACGCAGGACATCCGCCACCGCGTCAGCGCAGCTTGATTCGCATGCAGTCAATCAAAAAGTGAGTCGTTAATCGAGGCCGTTTGAGTTGGGTGCCGTTAGGTGTATCCTCTCACCGGCATCCCATGATATTCTACTTCAACAGGATGTCCGGCAAGAGGATACG
>Ga0182014_10000708_pt1 | contig 45295 bp, 42 predicted proteins | sample 612S2DmetaG_FD_120489 | JGI IMG/M metagenome (GOLD analysis project Ga0182014, IMG submission 120489) | Permafrost microbial communities from Stordalen Mire, Sweden - 612S2D metaG | ecosystem: Environmental > Terrestrial > Soil > Wetlands > Permafrost | place: Sweden: Stordalen | collected... | reverse complement strand
TTCTGGTGGAACAACCAGCCCGGGTTCAACATCCATGGCGGGTTGGCGGCTGACCAGAGCGTCGGCTTCGATGCCCATGGCATGACCAACGACCCGGCGTTTGTCAGCCTCGCATACGGGTCGTCCACCAATTCGCTTCTCAACAACTACGCCCTGCAGGCCAGTTCACCCTGCATCAGCGCCGGCGTGAATCTCAGTTCCCTGAATCTGCCCGGGCTGGGCACTGGCATCAACGGTGTGCTGCGACCGACAACCAACCAATGGGATATTGGCGCCTATCAACATTGATGTTTGGCGAGTGTGTCATGTCATCGCACGGACAAAGTCCAAAACCACTCGGAGGTGTTATGGCTATGAAAACAGTTCGAGCAAGGAGTGAATACAAACAACTGAGAACGCTCGCGATTGCCGTGGTTTGGTTGGCCATCGCGGGTGCCGCACGCGCTGACCTGATGGCCAGCAACGCGGCCGGGGTCAAGGCGGGGATTACGAAGATCGCGTACAACGCATCCGCCAAAAGTGTCGGCGTGCAATTCCTCGTGACCGCCCCAACGAGCACGAACGTGACCACTTTCACGATCCAGAAGAGCTTCGACCTGGAAACCTGGACGAATTATTCCTCCAGTGTGACCGTGACCGGTAGCCTGCCGCTCACGCAGATCAGCGATTTCGTGGCTGCGTCGAACCAGTTCTACCGCATGCAGCTCATCAACTTCCAATGAACGATCACGGGTGTCGACGCACCCCTGACGGAAGCCTCGACCGTCCCTCCGGTTTCGCCGTGGTCCGCTGCAAAGCTCGCGGCAAGAGATTCATTGTTGTGCTTCCGTCCCCGGCTCTGAACGATTTGCGAATCCTGCGATTTGAGGTATTTAGGGCTTGATTGTCGTGCCCTACGGCACCACCCCTTTCGAAATCGAAAGGACCGTCGTTCGTCGACGCGGTACAAGAAAGTTCCCGTGGAGAGACGCGCCGGTCAAAGAGGCGGCGGAGTCGTGCGGCGCGTTGCAATGTTTTGTTGCAATGTTCATGGCGTTGTTATCGTGAAGGCAGCGCGGATGACCCGCACGCATCAAAAGCTCGTTCATGTTGGTGACTGCCCCTGCTGTTCAAGCCGTACCGACGCTTACCGTGGGGTTTTCCAACGCCATGAAAGGCAAGTCAAGCCCGGTCGATCCGCCGGTAAGACTGCGCCGCGTTTCAACTCCGGCCATGGCCTGCTTCACACCCGGGTTGTGCTCGCCAGATACTTCCGCCCCGAGATCCCCATATGGGGTAAACACCCCATCGCGCCCGTGGGGTTTTCGCGCGTAAAGAACGAGTCGCCTTGAACTCCAGAACAAAAAGAGGTATTAGAGCAGTGCGTTGCGAGGGCCAAACCATGAATCCCGATCCTCGAAGTCCGGCGTCCGATTGGAAGAACCCGAGCCACAACTGTGAATGATCTGAGCCATTTCTCCGGTGACGGCGATGCCCGTTGAATTCAAAGACTACTACGACGTTCTCGGCGTGCCCCGAACCGCGAGCGACGCGGAAATCAAGAAGGCCTTCCGCAAGCTTGCCCACAAATATCACCCCGACGTCGCCAAAGACAAACGCACGGCCGAAGAAAAGTTCAAGGAAATCAACGAGGCAAACGAAGTCCTCAGCGACCCGGAGAAACGGCGAAAGTATGATGAGCTGGGCGCGAACTGGAACCATCCGGAACGGCAGACCGCGCCGCCACCCGAAGGTTTTGGCGGAAGTCCCGAAGAGGGTTCTGAATTCCATTTCGATGGCACGGGTTTCAGCGATTTTTTCGAGCAGTTCTTTGGCAGTCGCGGTCGTCCATTCGGTGGTTTCGACCGAACGGGGGGGAATGGCGGGGGAGGCGAGACATTCGCCCAACGCGGCCAAGACATCGAAGGTGACATTCTGGTGACGCTTGACGAAATCCTGCGCGGTTCGACGCGCACGATCCGTCTGCAGCGTACCGATCCCCGCACCAGACAATCGACCACGCAGACCTTGCGGGTGAAAATCCCGCCCGGCGTTCGGGAAGGGCAACTCATCCGTGTCGCCGGCAAAGGCCAGGAAGGCATTGGTGGTGGCGACTCGGGAGACCTGTATTTGAGGGTAAAATTTGCCCAGCAGCCCGACTTCCGTGTGCGGGGCGCCGACCTGTACTACGATTTGGACCTGGCCCCGTGGGAAGCGGTGCTGGGTGCCATCGTCCACATACCCGCTCTGGATGGAATGGTGTCCTTGAGAATTCCCGCGGGCACTGTGTCGGAACGGCAATTTCGTTTACGCGGGAAGGGGCTGCCGACAAACGACGGAACGCGGGGCGACCTGTACGCCGTCGTGTCCGTTCAGGTCCCGTCGCATCTTACGCCGGAACAAAAAGTCCTGTGGGAGCAGTTGGCGGCAAAATCGGCATTCAACCCGAGGAAAACCTCATGAGCAAACGATCGGTTCGAGACGTTCCGTCACCCGTTGCTCTCGAGTTGTTTCAGCCGAAGCCAAACGTCCTGTACAACCTCGATGCGGTCGCTCATCTCGCGGGTGTCTCCCGCCGTTCCATTCTGATCTATTGTCGTGCCGGCCTCGTCCGACCGGTCGTTCAGCCACCGTATGGCGTGATGGAATTCACGGAAGAGGCGATCCATGCCGTACGGCGGATTGAGCACTTGCGGACCGTTCACGGCCTCGATCTGGCCTGGCTCAAAACCATGTTCGATCTACTCGATGAGGTGGAGCGCCTGCGCGCCGAGCTCCGCTTTTTGCGTAACTACTGAGAAGGCCAACACACACGGGGCTTGTCTGAGCGCGGTCAAGGCGGCTTGTTGTCGGGCCTTCATCAGATGATATTAAACGAAGCCGCAGAAGCATGGCGCAAGAAAGGGAATAGTAGCTGATGCGTTCGGAGATGTCGTCCAGAACAAGGTTGAAGGAGAAACCATGAGCGGACAAACCCCCGCCAGTAGCCCGATCCACAGTCTTCGGCCCGCGGAAATCGACGGGTTCAATTCACTCGCGGAGCTTGCCCGGGACTTGCGGTGGTCATGGAATCATCGCGCCGACGAGGTGTGGAAGCAGCTTGACCCCGCGCTCTGGGAGCTGACTCGAAACGCGTGGGTCGTCCTCCGGACGGTCTCGCGGGAAAAACTCCGGCTCTTGTTGGCCGATCCCGCGTTTCGCCAGAAGGTGGATGCTCTCGTACAAGTGGAGAAGCACACTGCCGAGTCACCCGCGTGGTTTCAGCATACTCATCCGCAGGCGACCCTGACGAGTGTCGCGTATTTTAGCATGGAATTCATGTTGGGTGAGGCTCTCCCGATCTATTCGGGGGGGCTTGGCAACGTGACCGGCGATCAACTCAAGGCCGCCAGCGATCTGGGTGTGCCGGTGGTCGGCGTCGGACTGCTGTACCAGCAAGGTTATTTCCGCCAGGTGATCGACAAGGACGGGGTGCAACAGGCGCTCTATCCGTATAACGATCCCGGGCAATTGCCGATCACGCCCCTGCGCCACCCGAACGGCGAGTGGTTGCGGCTGGAGATCGCGGCGCCCGGTTACTCGGTCTGGCTGCGCGCGTGGCAGGCACGAATCGGGAGGGCGAAGCTTTACCTGCTGGACAGTAATGACCCGGCGAACCCCCCGCCCACCGCGGGATCACGAGCGAGTTGTATGGCGGCGGGCCGGAGTTGCGGCTCAACCAGGAATTGATCCTCGGAATCGGCGGCTGGCGGCTGCTCGGCGCGCTCGGCATCCGTCCGGAAGTCTGTCACCTCAATGAAGGGCATGCGGCTTTCGCTGTTTTGGAACGCGCCTGGGTTTTCATGCAAGAAAGCGGCCAGCCCTTCGATGTCGCGCTGGCTGTCACGCGGGCGGGCAACCTCTTCACCACTCACACGGCGGTGGCGGCGGGGTTTGATCGGTTCTCTCCGGAACTTATCGAGCAATACCTCGGCCGCTATGCGCAGGAGAAGTTGGGCATTTCCGTCCACGAGTTGCTGGCTCTGGGACGCCAGAATAGCGATGACGCTGCGGAGCCTTTCAACATGGCGTACCTGGCCCTGCGCGGCAGCGGGGCAGTCAATGGCGTGAGCCGCTTACACGGCCAGGTGAGCCGACACCTTTTTGCGCCTCTCTTTTCCCGCTGGCCAGAAGACGAAGTGCCGGTCAGACATGTGACCAACGGAGTCCACGTGCCGACCTGGGACTCGGCGGCGGCGGATGATCTCTGGACGGAAGCGTGTGGCAAAGACCGCTGGTTGGAGCCGACGGAGCCGTTGGAGCAGGACATTCGCCGCATTTCCGACGCGCGGCTCTGGGAACTGCGCACGGCCGGCCGCCAGACACTGATTGATTACATCCGCACCCAATTGCCGCGGCAACTGGCCGCCTCCGGACGGCCAGCCCGGGTGGTGGAGGGCGCGAAAACTTTGTTCGATCCGAATGTGCTGACGCTGGGCTCTGCGCGACGGTTCGCCACCTACAAGCGCCCGAACCTGTTGCTGCACGACCCGTCGCGACTGCTTCGCCTATTGACCAACCCGCAACAGCCCGTACAACTCATCATCGCCGGGAAGGCGCATCCGGCCGACCAGCCGGGGCAGGCATTGATCCAGGAATGGATTCGCTTCGGCCGGCGACCCGAGGCGCGCCAGCACGTGATCTTCCTCAGCGATTACGACATGCTCCTCGCCGAGCATCTGGTGCAAGGAGTGGACGTCTGGATCAACACACCGCGGCGGCCCTGGGAGGCTTGCGGAACGAGCGGCATGAAGGTGCTCGTCAACGGAGGTATCAATCTTTCGGAGTTGGACGGCTGGTGGGCGGAAGCCTACACCCCCCAGGTGGGGTGGGCATTGGGTGATGGCCGGGAACATGGCGACGATGCGATTTGGGATGCTGCCGAAGCCGGGGCGCTGTACGACCGGCTCGAAAACGAGGTCATCCCCGAATTCTACTCCCGCGATAAAGATGGCCTGCCGACCGCATGGGTTGCACGAATGCGGGAGAGCATGGCGCGGTTGACGCCCCAATTTTCCGCCAGCCGCACCGTGCGCGAATATACCGAGCAGCATTACTTCCCCGCCGCGGCAAACTATCTTGAGCGCGCTGCCGACAAGGGCGCAGCGGGTGCGCGAGTGGTGAAGTGGCAGCAGGCTCTGGATGAGAAATGGGCCGCGCTGCGCTTCGGCGAAGTGAACGTGGAAACCACCGGCAAGCAGCACATCTTTGACGTGCAGATCTACCTTGATGACCTCGACCCGGAGTCCGTGCGAGTCGAGCTTTATGCCGATGGCGCCAACGGCGGTGGCCCGGTGCGGCAGGAGATGACACGTGTCCGCCCGTTGATGGGCGCGGCGCATGGCTACCTCTACAGCGCGGAGGTACCCGCGCTACGCCCGGCTGCCGATTACACGCCGCGCGTGATACCGCACTGCCCCGGCGTGGCGGTTCCCCTGGAAGCCGCGCACATCCTGTGGCGAGGCCGATCCCGCTGAAGGCGAAACGATGACAACAGTTCAAGCCAGTATCCTGACGATCAACGGTGGCTCGTCAAGCATCAAGTTCGTGCTGTATCAGGCCGGCCAACCGCTGGAGCGAAAGCTGCATGGAAAGATTGACCGCATCGGCCTGAGCGGAACGAATCTGACGTTCCACGACCCGGCCGGGAATCAGCAGGACACTCGCAGCATTGCCGCTTCCGATCACAAGTCGGCAGCGAATTTCCTGATTGATTAGCTCGAAGAGCAGAATGGTTTCGCTTCGGTCCTGGCTGTGGGACACCGAGTGGTCCACGGCATGAAACACATCGAGCCCGAGGTGGTCACCCGGGAATTGCTGGCTGAACCGCATCGCCTTCGGCCGTACGACCCGGATCATCTGCCCCGCGAGATTGAACTGATCAAGGCGTTCCGCCAGCGGCGCCCGAAACTGCCCCAAGTGGCCTGCTTCGACACGGCGTTTCACCACACCATGTCGCGGGTCGCCAAGTTGCTGCCGATTCCGCGGCGCTTCGACGCAAAAGGGGTTCAGCGCTATGGTTTCCATGGTTTGTCCTATGCCTACCTGATGGAAGAACTCGTTCGCCTCGGCGACCCGGCGGCAACGAAAGGCCGCGTGATCCTCGCCCATCTCGGCAACGGCGCCAGTCTGGCGGCGGTGCGGGACGGGAAAAGCATCGACACCAGCATGGGCTTCACGCCGACGGCGGGTTTGGTGATGAGCACTCGTTCCGGCGACCTGGATCCCGGCTTGGCGCCATATCTGGCACGAACCGAGCAGATCACCGCCAAACAGTTTTACGAAATGGTCAACTACCAGTCGGGTCTGCTCGGCGTTTCGGAGATCAGCCCCGACATGCGGGACTTGCTCGGGCAGGAAGCCGCTGACGTGCGGGCGGCGGAAGCCGTGGCGCTGTTCTGCTACCAGGCGAAAAAGTGGCTGGGCGCATTCGCCGCCGCCCTCGGCGGGTTGGACACGCTCGTCTTCGCAGGAGGCATCGGCGAAAATGCGCCACTCGTCCGCGCGCGCATTTGTGAGGGATTGGGTTTCCTCGGTATCGAACTGAACGTGACGCGCAATGCAGAGAATGCGGCGATCATTTCCACGGACACCAGCCCTGCCACGGTTCGCGTTATTCGCACCGACGAAGAACTGATGATTGCGCGCTCGGTGTGCCGCGCGATGGGACTCGCCCAGGCCGTTTAAAACCAACTCCGGCGATGCGATCAAACACCGCTTTTGCTGGCCCGTTTTCGGCAGGCGATGGCCCCCTGATCCATGGTAGGGTTATACCCCATGGCGGGCCGCGCCCGCCTTCATAAAATCAGTCTCAGACTTCATGAAATGCATTAAAGAGCAAAACACTGGCGGGCTATCGAAGGCCGGCGGCACAGTCATCGCAACGGTTGTCGCTTTGGCTGTCTTTTCCGGCTGCGCTGTTGGTCCGAACTATAAGCGGCCCACGGTGGTCGCACCGGATAATTTCCGCTTCGTGACAAGTTCGGCACCCATTTCGCTCGGAGAACTCCCGTGGTGGGAGGTCTTCAAGGATTTAACGCTACAGGAGTTGATCCGTGCCGCACTTACCAACAACTACGATCTCAAGCAGGCCGTGGCGCGTGTTGAGCAGGCCCGAAACGTCGCCGTTGCCACACGGTCTCCGCTTTTCCCTCAGATCGGCTATGGTGGCGATCTGGGACGCGGTCGCAACGCGATGCTCAATACTCCCGTCGCCTTGAAGGGAGCCACTGAAAACGTGGCCGAAGTGAATCTCAACGCGATTTGGGAGATTGACCTCTGGGGGCGCATTCGCCGCCTCAGCGAATCGGCGCGCGCCCAATATCTCGCCACAGAGCAGGCCCGACGCGGAGTGACAATCTCGCTTGTGAGTGACGTTGCCACCGCTTACTTCCAGCTTTTGCAATACGATCAGGAACTGGCCATCCAGCGGGCCGCCACCAACGCCTACGCGGGCAGTTACCGGATCTTCGACGAACGCCTGAAAACTGGCGCCGCCTCCAAACTTGAACCCGAGCGTGCCGCCGCCGCCCTCGCAAACGCCGCCGCTCTCATTCCGCAATTGGAACTGAACGTTGCGACCACGGAAAATCAGCTTAATATCCTGCTCGGTCGCAACCCCGGTCCGATTGCGCGGAACTCGCTCACAAATGAGCCGCCGTTGGTTCCGGAAATCCCGCCCGGTTTGCCCAGCGAATTGTTGCAACGTCGGCCCGATGTGATCGAGGCCGAGCAGTCGCTCATTGCCGCCAATGCCAGCATTGGCGCCAACCTGGCAAACTTCTTCCCGCAGATCGGCCTGACTACCCTTATCGGCAAAGTGAGTCCGGAACTTTCCGCGTTCACCGCCGGCTCGGCCAATGCGTGGAATGTCGGCGCGACGCTGACCGGCCCCGTCTTCCAAGGCGGGCAGCTTCGCGCGCAATATCGCGAGGCGAAAGCGAAGTTCAACGAAGCCGGCGCAGCCTATCAACAAAGCGTGTTGACGGCGTTCCAGGAAGTCTCCAACGCGCTGATCGCGCGGCAAAAACTCGGCGAGATTCGCGCCTATGACGGGCAGGCCGTCGTCGCCTTGACATCTTCAGTGGGGCTGGTCATGGAGCGTTACCTCAGCGGCCGAGCGAGTTATTACGAAGTGTTGGAGACGCAAAAGGAACTTTATCCGACCCAGCGCGCCCAGGTCCAGGCGCAGGTCGGCGAATTGATCGCCGTCATTCAACTTTACAAGGCGCTGGGCGGTGGCTGGCAAGTGGCCCCGGTGACACGTGCAAATGCCAGCCAAGGCGCCAACAGCGAAAAATGATATCAGCAAACGCCCTGCGGCTGCGAAAAGTGAGCCTGTAATTGAATTGCGAAACATGAAAACAGATACAATGAAGGTGCTCAATCCATTATGACTCCGCCCACCGCACCAACTACTCCGCCTGCTACGCCGGCTGCTCCTGTCGCCGCGCCGGCAACTCCGCCCAGCGCGCCAGTTGTTCCGGCCGCCGCACCGGTTGCTCCGCCTGCTACGCCGGTTGCTCCGGCCACCGCACCAGCTACTCCGCCTGCCACGCCGGCCGCTCCTGTCGCCGCACCGGCTACTCCGCCCAGCGCACCAGTTGCTCCAGCGGCCGCACCGGTTGCTCCGCCTGCTACGCCGGCCGCTCCGGCCACCGCACCAGCTACTCCGTCCGCCACCCCGGCTGCTCCAGAACAGAAGAAAAAGCGGCTATTGAAAAAAGTATTAATCTGGGCAGCCATCGCCATCGTTGTCGCAGTGATCGCGGTAGTGGCTTGGATCAGATTGAAACCTTCCGGCCCGGGTAAAGGCTTCGTCAGCGGCAACGGTCGCATCGAGGCCACCGAGATTGACGTCGCTGCCAAGCTCGCCGGGCGCGTGAAGGAAATCATGGTGGACGAAGGCGATTTTGTGGAAGCCGGCCAGGTGCTGGCACAAATGCAGATTGACGTGCTCGACGCGCAGCGCGACGAGGCGCAGGCGCAGTCCCAGCAGGCTGTTACTGCGGTCGCCAGTGCCGAGGCCCAGGTGGTCGCGCGCCAGAGCGATATGGCCGCCGCGCAGGCCGTGGTGGCTTTGCGCGCAAGCGAACTCGATGCCGCGCAACGGCGGTTTGCGCGCACCGAGACGTTATCCAAGGACGGTTCTGTATCCCTTCAAGAATTCGACGACGACCGCGCCAGCATGCATGGCGCAGAGGCCGCAGTGACCGCGGCGCAGGCCCAGGCGGCCGCCGCCCAAGCCGCAATAAAGGCCGCGCAAGCGCAAGTCGTCAGCGCCAGTTCCGGCGTGACCGCGAGCAAGGCGGCCATCGCCCGCGTCGAGGCCGACATCCAGGACAGTCAACTCAAGTCGCCGCGCGATTGCCGCGTGCAATACCGCGTCGCGCAGCCCGGCGAGGTCCTGGCCCCAGGCGGCAAGGTTCTCAACCTGGTTGACCTCAACGACGTTTACCTGACCTTCTTCCTGCCGGAAACGGCGGTCGGCAAGGTCGCGCTGGGCAGCGAGGTGCGCGTCGTGCTCGACGCCGCGCCGCAGTATGTGATTCCGGCGAAAGTTTCCTATGTCGCCAGTGTCGCGCAGTTCACGCCCAAGACCGTGGAGACGGCCAGTGAGCGGCAGAAGCTGATGTTCCGCGTCAAGGCACAGATTGGCCGCGAACTCCTGCAAAAAAACTTAAAGCAGGTCAAGACCGGTCTGCCCGGCATGGCCTGGCTCAAGCTCGATCCGCAGGCGCAGTGGCCGGCGAACTTGGATGTCAAAGTGCCGGAATGACTCCGGCGACATCCAGTGCCGCGCCGGTCGCCGGCTTGGCCGGCATCGGCCTGCGTTACGGCAAGACCGTGGCGCTGGACGGCATTACCTTGGACATCCCCGCCGGGCGCATGGTCGGCCTGATCGGCCCGGACGGCGTGGGCAAGTCCAGCCTGCTGTCGCTGCTGGCCGGCGCCCGCGCGGTGCAACAGGGCAGTGTGCATGCCCTCGGCGGCGACATGTCCAGCGCCCGCCATCGCGAAAACGTCTGTCCCCATATCGCCTACATGCCGCAAGGCTTGGGCAAGAATCTTTATCCGACGTTGTCGGTGGAGGAGAACTTGCAGTTCTTTGGCCGTTTGTTTGGCCACAATGCCACTGAACGCCGTCGTCGCATTGACGAATTGTGCCGCAGCACGGGACTGACGTCGTTTCTGTCGCGCCCGGTCGGCAAGCTGTCCGGCGGCATGAAACAAAAGCTGGGCCTGTGCTGTGCGCTGATCCACGACCCGGATTTGTTGATCCTTGATGAACCGACCACCGGCGTTGATCCGTTGGCGCGCGCTCAATTCTGGGACCTCATCAAGCACATCCGCAGCGAGCGCCCCGGCATGAGCGTGATCGTGGCTACCGCCTACATGGACGAGGCGCAGCGTTTCGACTGGCTGGTGGCGATGGATGCCGGCAAGGTGCTGGCCACCGGCACGCCAGCCGAACTGCTCGAACGCACCCACAGCGACTCGCTGGACGCGGCGTTTATCGCCTTGCTGCCGGAGGAAAAACGGCGAGCCCACCGGCCCGTGACGATTCCGCCGCTCGCCGACGGAGGCAGCGCCGAAATCGCCATTGAGGCCACAGACCTCACCATGCGCTTCGGCGATTTCGTCGCCGTTGACCACGTCAGTTTCCGCATTCGCCGCGGCGAGATATTTGGCTTCATCGGCTCCAATGGCTGCGGCAAAACCACCACCATGAAGATGCTGACTGGCTTGCTGCCGGCCAGTGAAGGCCGCGCGTCGTTGCTTGGGCACGAGGTCAATCCCAAGGACATCGCCACCCGCCGGCGCGTGGGCTATATGTCGCAGGGGTTCTCGCTCTATTCGGAACTGTCGGTACATCAGAACCTCGTGCTGCACGCCCGTCTGTTCTCTGTGCCGGAAGCGGACATACCGGCGCGGGTGGACGAGATGGTCCAGCACTTCGGCTTGGCCGATGTGCTCGACGCGATGCCCGACAACCTGCCGCTCGGCATTCGCCAACGCCTGTCGCTGGCCGTCGCGATGGTGCATAAACCGGAATTGCTGATCCTGGACGAACCGACCTCGGGCGTGGACCCCATTGCGCGCGATAGCCTCTGGCAATTGATGATCGACCTGGCGCGCAACGACAAGGTCACGATCTTCGTCTCCACGCATTTCATGAACGAGGCCGGACGTTGTGACCGCATTTCGCTGATGCACGCCGGCAAAGTATTGGTCACCGACGTCCCGGCCGAACTGGTGCGCAAACGGGGCGTCGCCACGCTGGAAGAGGCCTTCATCAGCTACCTCAAGGACGCCGAGGCGCGCGGCAAAGCGGCGTCGGCGGACGAGGCGAAGGCGTTGCAGCCTCAAGCCGCACCGGCTGCTCCGACTGCTGCACCGGCTGGCCGTCGCCTTTTCAGCTTGAGCCGCGCCTGGAGTTACAGCCTGCGCGAAACACTGGAACTGCGGCGCGACCCGGTGCGCGCCACCATGGCGCTGCTGGGAACGGCCATCCTGATGTTTGTCGTTGGTTACGGCATCAACCTCGATGTGGAGAACCTGACTTATGCCGTGCTCGACCGCGACCAGACCGTGCTGAGCCAGAACTATGCGCTCAACCTGTCCGGCTCGCGCTACTTCGACGAACGCCCGCCGATCACCGATTACGCCGACCTGGATCGGCGCATGCGCGCGGGCGAACTCGCGCTGGCCATCGAAATCCCGCCCGATTTCGCGCGCAACGTGGAGCGCGGCGATGCCGTGCAGATCGCTGCCTGGGTGGACGGCGCCATGCCGCAGCGCGCCGAGACCGTGCAAGGTTACGTGCAGGGCATGCACCAGACCTGGCTGCTGGACATGGCGCAGCGCCGGCTCGGCCAGAAGACCGCGAGCCCAGCCACGATCGAGACGCGCTTTCGCTACAACCCCGATGTCGAAAGCCTGCCGGCGATAGTGCCCGCAGTGATCCCAATCCTGTTGCTGGTGATCCCGGCCATGCTGACCGCGCTGTCGGTGGTGCGCGAGAAAGAACTTGGCTCGATTATCAACCTTTACGTCACCCCGGTCACCCGCAGCGAATTCCTGCTTGGCAAACAACTGCCTTACATCGCACTCGCGATGTTCAACTTCGGGCTGATGACGCTGCTGGCTGTCACGGTCTTCGACGTGCCGGTCAAGGGCAGCTTCCTGACGCTGGCTGCGGCGGCGCTGCTATTCGTAATCTTTTCGACCGGTTTCGGCATGTTCGCCTCGACCTTCACCCGCAGTCAGATCGCGGCGCTAATCATGACGATGGTCGGCACCCTAATCCCGGTCATCCAGTTCGCCGGCGTGCTGAACCCGGTTTCCTCGCTGGAAGGCCTGGGCGCGTTCATCGGCCGCATTTATCCGGCCTCATACTTCCTGACCATCAGCCGCGGCGTGTTCAGCAAGGCGCTGGGCTTCGCCAGCCTGCACGCCTCGTTCTGGCCGCTGCTGCTGGCGGTGCCGGTGATTGTGGGCCTTTCCATCGTGCTGCTGAAAAAACAGGAGACCTGACCATGCCGCATGCCATCAACATTTACCGCCTCGGCATCAAGGAACTGTGGAGTCTGGTGCGCGACCCGATCATGCTCGTGTTGATTGCCTACATGTTCACGCTGTCGGTTTACGTGGCGGCCACGGCGATGCCGGAGACGCTGAACAAGACGTCGATCGCCATCGTGGACGAGGATGGTTCACCGCTCTCCGCGCGCATCTCATCGGCCTTTTATCCGCCCCTCTTCAACGCGCCGGCGATGATACCATTGTCCGGCATTGATATGGGCATGGACGACGGCGACTACACCTTCGTGCTGGATCTTCCGCCGAATTTCCAGCGCGACGTGCTGGCCGGCAAGTCGCCGGCGCTCCAGTTCAACGTTGACGCCACGCGCATGACCCAGGCCTTCACCGGCAGCGGCTACATCCAGCAGATGGTGATGAACGAGATCAACGAGTTCGTCCAGCGCTACCGCAGCAGCGCCGCGCCGCCGGTGGACCTGGCATTGCACGCGCGCTTCAACCCCAACCTGGAGCAGTCCTGGTTCGGCGCGCTGGTCGAGATCATCAACAACGTCACCCTGCTGTCCATCATCCTGACCGGCGCGGCGCTGATCCGCGAGCGCGAGCACGGAACCATCGAACACTTGCTGGTGATGCCGGTCACACCGGCCGAGATCATGCTCGCCAAGATCTGGTCCATGGGCTTGGTGGTGCTGGTGGCCGCCGCCCTCGGGCTGTTGCTCATCGTGCAGGGCGTGCTGCGCGTGCCAGTCGAAGGCTCGGTGGCGCTGTTCCTGGCCGGCGCGGCGCTGGACCTGTTCGCCGCCGCCTCGATGGGAATCTTTATGGCCACGCTGGCGCGCTCGATGCCGCAGTTCGGGATGCTCGCAGTGTTGATCCTGTTGCCGTTGCAACTGCTTTCGGGCGGCTTCACTCCCCGCGAGAGCATGCCCGGGTTCGTGCAGAACGTGATGCTGGCCGCGCCGAGCACGCACTTCGTCGCCCTCGGCCAGGCCATCCTCTTTCGCGGCGCCGGCCTCGGCGTGGTGTGGCCGCAGTTCCTCGCGCTGGCCGCGATCGGCGCGGTGTTCTTCGCCATCGCGCTGACCCGCTTCCGCAAAACCATCAGCCAGATGGTTTGAGCCTGCGGCAGCAACTCATCGCTTGCAAAAAACGAAGCGCCGGTGAAGAAATTTAAACATGAAAACAAAAACAAAGACTCTCACCCCGGAACTGCTCCAGAAGATGGACGCGTACTGGCGCGCCGCCAACTATCTGTCGGTCGGGCAGATTTATCTTCGTGACAATCCACTGCTGAAGGAGCCGCTGACGCTGGCGCATGTGAAGCACATGCTGCTGGGACATTGGGGCACCACGCCGGGACAAAACTTCATCTACGTACACCTGAACCGGATCATCAAGAAGTATGACCTCGACATGATTTACATCTCCGGCCCCGGACACGGCGGTCCGGCGGTGGTGAGCAACACGTACATCGAGGGAACCTACAGCGAGGTGTATCCAAACATCAGCCGGGATGAAGCCGGCCTCAAGAAGCTCTTTACGCAATTCTCGTTTCCCGGCGGGATTCCCAGCCATGCCTCGCCGGAGTGTCCGGGGTCGATCCACGAAGGCGGCGAGTTGGGGTATTCGCTCAGCCACGCGTTTGGAGCCGTGTTCGACAATCCCGATCTCGTCGTCACCTGTGTTGTCGGCGATGGCGAAGCCGAAACCGGCCCGCTGGCCACGGCGTGGCATTCCAACAAATTCCTCGATCCGATCACCGACGGCGTGGTGCTGCCGATTCTGCATCTCAACGGCTACAAGATCTCCAACCCGACCATCCTCGCTCGTATCACCCGCGAGGAATTGGAACAATTACTCCGGGGCTACGGCTGGACGCCCTTCTTCGTGGAGGGCCACGAGCCGGCGCTGATGCATGAAGCGATGGCCGCAACGCTCGACACGGTGGTGGAGCTGATCAAACAACTCCAGCAAGACGCGCGTGTCCGCGGCAATCTGACGCGTCCACGCTGGCCCATGATCGTCCTGAATTCACCCAAGGGTTGGACGGGACCGAAAGTGGTGGATGGCCTGCCGAACGAGGGCACCTTCCGTTCGCATCAGGTGCCGCTCGCGGTGTCTCCCACCACGCCTCCCGAACATCTCCAGCAGCTTGAAAGCTGGTTGAGAAGCTATCGACCAGAAGAACTCTTTGACGAGCAGGGTCGCCTAAAACCGGAATTGGCGGAACTCGCGCCCGCGGGCCAGCGACGCATGGGCGCGAACCCGCATGCCAACGGCGGCATTCTGCTCCGCGATCTGCGGATGCCGGATTTCCGTGATTACGCGGTCAACGTGCCTGCGCCGGGCGCTCCCGGCATCGGAGATACACATGTGCTTGGGCGCTTCCTGCGCGACGTGGCAAAGCTGAATGTGGAGCAGCGGAATTTCCGTATCTTTGGCCCTGACGAGACGCTCTCCAACGGCTTGGAAGCCGTCTTTGAAGTGACGAACCGCCAATGGGATGCCGCGACCGTTCTGAATGACGAATTTCTCGCACCCAGCGGACAGGTGATGGAAGTGCTCAGCGAACATCAATGCGAAGGTTGGCTAGAGGGCTACCTGCTTACCGGGCGACACGGACTATTCAATTGCTACGAGGCGTTCATCCATATCGTCGATTCGATGTTCAACCAGCACGCCAAGTGGCTGAAAGTCACGTCGCACCTGCCGTGGCGGCGGAAGATCGCCTCGCTAAATTATCTGCTGGCCTCACACGTCTGGCGGCAGGATCACAACGGCTTCACGCACCAGGACCCCGGTTTTATCGACCACGTCATCAACAAAAAAGCCGAGATCGTGCGCGTGTACCTGCCTCCCGACGCGAACTGCCTGCTCTCGGTGATGGATCACTGCCTGCGCAGCCGGCATTATGTCAACGTCGTCGTCGCGGGCAAACACCCGGCTCCGCAATGGCTGACAATGGATGCCGCCGTCAAGCATTGCGCCGAAGGCATCGGCATCTGGCAATGGGCCAGCAACGACCAGGGCGTTGAGCCGGACGTGGTGATGGCCTGCTGTGGCGACGTGCCCACACTGGAGACGCTTGCCGCCGTCTCCATTATCCGCGAGCATCTGCCCGACCTGAGAATCCGGGTGGTCAACGTCGTCGACCTCATGAAGCTGGAGCCGCAAACCGAGCACCCGCACGGGTTGAGCGACGTGGCGTTCGACGAGCTCTTCACCAAAGACAAGCCGGTCATCTTCGCCTTCCATGCCTACCCGTGGTTGATCCACCGGCTGACCTACCGCCGCACCAACCACGACAACATCCACGTCCGCGGCTACAAGGAAGAGGGCACCATCACCACGCCTTTCGACATGACGGTGTTGAATGATTTGGATCGCTTCCACCTTGTCATGGACACCATCGATCGCCTGCCGCAGACCGGCGAAAAGGGTATCTACCTGAAGCAGCAGCTTCAGGACAAGCTTGTCGAGCACAAGCAATACATCGACAAGTTTGGTGAGGACATGCCCGAAATCCGCAACTGGAAGTGGGGCTTGGCCAAAGTGGGCAAACCGGCGTAACTCGGACAGTCGTTAATGCCTCGCCACGGAAAACCAGACGCGCTCCGTCAGCCGCACACGAAATTGTTGTCCAGACGGCAGCGGGTCAAACCGACGCGGCACACCGAGCGCGCAATCATCAGTTCATAGGCAACGCCGCGGCGGGTGCGATTTTCAGTTCCGTCGCGACAAATGAAAGCGGCGCACTCGATTGAATGCGCCGCCCTCAGTTTTCGACTCTTCAGTCTTCAGACCAACGGGGTTAATGGTTTGTGGGCTCGACCACTGGAACCCCTGTTCCTCTAACCCGCCCGCCGAATCCAACAGACTGAGAAACTACATGTGAGACAGCGCAGTTGGAATATTTGTTCAAAGTTTTTTACCGCCGCCTTCTGATCGCCCCCACTGCTGGAGAAACACGCGAGCCGGGGCGGGTGTCGAGCAGCCCTCCCGCGGCCCTATTTGTCGGCAAGGACTTCCGCCGCCGGGATTCGTTTGACCTCCACGCTGTCGAAGTAGATGTGCCTCTCGTTGACGGAAGACGCGCCGGGGTTGACGCTCCAATCGGGTTTGTACATGCCCATTTTGAAATACGGGCCTCTCCAGTCGCGATACGCCGTTGGCACCTGCTTCGTGTACAGGCTGCGTCCATCACGCAGGATCTGGAGGCGTCCCCGGGCATCCCACGCCCAAAGCACGCGAAACTCCCAGCGAACCCATTGGCCGGTCTCGGCCTGTCCGAGATCAACTTCCTCACCAGTGTCTCGCGCCTCCTTTTCCCAGAAGAATCGGTTGACCTTGGCGGAGGACCAGCGATGCGAAAGGAGCCACCGTCCGTCACGGATCATGAGCTTGAGGGACGGATTTCTCCAGGATTCGCCCAAGAGGAAGTCCGGCATGTCATGCCACTGGACAATGTTGTCTCCCGATGCGTCGGGTGGGTAGTCATTCAGCAAACGGGTTTCGAAAGCATAGCGATAGGCTTCTCCCAGTCCAACACATCCCAATCCCATCTCGACGCGTTTCGCGCCGTGGACGAGAGGATCGTTCCGGTTGAGGAAGAAGACGGCCACGTGGTTGCCGGGGCGCCAGGGATCCGGCAGAATCCTGGCCGCGTCCTTGCGCGGCATTTCCCAACTCCAAACCGGACTGAACCCCTTCTCAAAATTGTCCTGGATCTCGACAGGGCCCGGCCGGTAAAACGCCGCGAAGTAAACGCCGGCCGCAGCCGCCAGAAGGATTGCGCACCCTGCAATTGCCCGTCTCATTGGCGCGACAGCAAAGTCTCTCGCCTCGCCGTTACTCAGGCATTGGTTCTCAATTCTTTCCCTGCTGGCGCAGGGCGTCGCGCTTACACGAACCGCATCGAATGGTTACCCCAAGCCTCGATTCCGAAAAGGCGAATCGCTTGCAAGAACCGGCCCCCCGCTCTTCGCCGCGCAGCCCGCGCCGGTTCTCGCCGCCCGATCCCCGCCACGAGGACGATTATCGTCCGCCGCCGGGCGCGGGACCGCCACGGGGTCGTTCTTCACGGGGCTTGGCTTCGTTGACTTTCAGCGCCCGGCCATCCAGTTCCTTGCCATTGCAATCCGCCATCGCTTTGGCGGCCTCGGCTTCCGAGCCCATCTCGACAAAGGCAAATCCTTTGGACTTGCTGGTGGCCTTGTCCATGATGAGGGTACAACTGACGACATTGCCCGACCCCTTGAACAGGTCTTGAATCTGAGCTTGCGTTGTGGTGGGTGACAGGTTGCCCACGTATAGTTTCGTTCCCATGATCTCTTTCTGCTGCGGTAGAAGGTCCCAGTGGAAGTTCCCGATGGTTCGAGTTTCGGATTGTCACCGAGCGAACGAGGCCGACTGACAATCTACCAATCTCACTGTGACTGGCTTCTATCTGCCAGCAGATTGACAATATCCCGGGCAACCGTAATGGCAATGATAAAAGTGGACAATCTCCGCCGCCGTTCGAACGGATGCGGCAGTTGGAAGGATTGCATTCGCACCACGAGGTTGTTACGGTGTCCGGGCAGGGCGAGTTGTACTCAAACATTCAACAATCCCGGAGAACCATGTCAGACCTCAGCCGAGTTGTTCACCAGTTGCAGACCCGTCGTAAACGCGTCGAAATGAAACTCGAAAAGCTCGATTTTGCCATCAACGCACTGACGTCCCTTGAAGGAGAATCCGTAGCCGCAACGGCAGGAATCAGGCGCAAACCCCACTTTTCGGCAGCCGCCCGCGCCAGAATCGCAGCCGCACAGCGGGCGCGGTGGAAAAAAATCAAGGCAGCGCAGAAGAAGTTGTAAGCTGGCCAGTACGGTTCAAATCCCGACGCCAGGGCTTGGAACAGTTGCGGTGGCCGGTTAGTATGTATTGCTGGAGGAGATGACGCCATGCCAACCCGCCTGTGCGACCGCTGCGGCCAGTTGATCGAGGAAGGCGCGTTGCGGTACATTGCCAAAATCCAGGTCTATGCCGCCTACGACCCGTTGAACGTCGACTTCGAGGATATGACCCGCGACCACAGGAATGAGATCAAGGAAATCCTGAAGCGGTGCGAGGACCTCAGCGAGGAGGAGTTGATGCAGGATGTATATGTCGATTTCCAGTTCGACCTGTGCCGCCCCTGCCAGCGCTTCTACATCAAGGATCCGCTACCTGCTGCGGACGGCGCGGGGGGCGCCGGTTGAATGCGGCGCCCACGAACGGCAGTCGAGTCACTAAAAGGTTTCCCCGTTCCAGCCCCACATGCCCGGCTGGATGTCGGCGAAGTTGATGTAGACTCTGTCTCTACGGATTCCAGTTTGCGATTCCACCAGCCCGCAGAGGAGTTCTGACAACTTGCCGGTCTTCGCTTCCGGCATTCCGATGCCGCGCAATTCAAGGAAGGCACTGGGTTCGTCCGTTCCCGCGAACAACATCGAGACCGGGGTTTCCGCCGACACCATCACATACTGCTCGGGCTTGCCAAGTTCCGTGGCAACCATCCTGGAGGCGGCCTTCAACAGGTTGTGCTTCCGTTCGGCATCGATGGACTTGCTGGTTGTGATCTTCAAGTATGGCATAATCGCTCCTGTTCTTTGTCCCATTTGCTGCGCCGTTCATGTGGCAGAGCCGGTACTTGCCGGATCCTGTCCGTAATACAGTTTCAGCTCTTCGTAAAGCTCCGGATGTCGTTCCTTGATTTGCTGTGGCTGCTCAAAGAAGTACTCGGTCACCACGGCAAAGAATTCAGCGGGATTCGTCGCCCCGTACTTGTCGAGCAGAGTCGGGCGATCGGCGTCAGCGGCCGCTGACAATGCCTGGTATTCCCGACTGAGAATCCGGGCCCAGGCTCCATACATGGATGACTTCGGCAGCAACGGCGCGCCATCCGCAACGCCTTTTTCCTGATCGAGTTGATGAGCGAACTCATGAAGGGCGACGTTTCTACCGCCGCCGGGGTCTGTGGGGCGATGGAGAACGTGATTCCACGAGATGACAACCGCACCCGTTTGCCAGGATTCGCCCGCTCGCATTTCATGACCTTCCACAACAATGTTCCCCACCACTCGCCGCACCGCTGGTACCGGATACGCATCGGGATAGACCAAAATCGATTGCAGGCGGGGATAGTAATCGTGCCGGAGATGCAGCAAGAGAATGCAAGCGTAGGCGGCAATCGTGACCTTGATTTCATCGGTCATCTCCAGTCCGCCGCAGCCCTCGAAGTTCTTCTCGGCAATGAAGACCTGGACGCCGCCCTGTAACTCCTGTTGCTCCGCGGGAGAGAGTCTTGCGTAATAGGGGACATTGCGCTGGAGGATCTCCAGCCATGACCGGGGGAAAGGCCAGGAGCGGAGGCGATTGCGGCGTCTGGTTTTGAATCCGAACATGTGGCTGACCTCTTTGACTTTGTCCGCGGATCGCGAGTGTCAATCCTGCGTGGTCCGCGGTTGCGTGTTGCGCTGTAACCAGAAAGGTCTATCATTTTCTGACATGAAACAGTCTCTCGGCGCGGTGACCTTAGTATACCCCACACCCGTATTCCTCGTCGGCACTTACGATAAGGCCGGAAAACCCAACATCATGACGGCTTCCTGGGGTGGTATCTGTTGTTCGAAGCCTCCTTGTGTTGCCGTGTCCCTGCGGAAGGCGACGCACTCGTTTGCCAGTATCGTCGAGCGCAAGGCCTTCACCATCAGTATTCCATCCGAGAACCAGGCCCGGCAAGCCGACCACTGCGGATTGGTTTCTGGGCGCGCGACCGACAAGTTCGCCGAAACAGGGCTGACGCCTGTGCGAAGCGATTTGGTCGATGCGCCGTATGTCAAAGAATGTTCCCTGGTGGTGGAGTGCAAACTGGTCCAGGCCTTTGAGCTGGGATTGCACACGCAGTTTGTCGGCGAAGTGCTGGATGTCAAAGCCGACAAGGAGGTGATGAAGGAGGACGGCCTGGTGGACGTGCTCAAGGTTAAGCCGTTGATCTTCACACCTGACACCCACGAGTATTACGGAGTCGGCCGATTCATCGGCAGGGCGTTCTCCATGGGTGAGAACCTCTGAAGCTGTGCCATGACCGGAACCGCATCTTGCTGGACAAAATCGTCAGCAGCCGTGGTGAACAATTGGATTCACCTGGGGTAGCCGACGGTTTGCGCCAGGATAATCCTTTGCTCGGGACGCAACTTCATTGACTGTGGCAGCAACGTCCTGTCAACCGAGCCTCGAACCACTACGGCCAGCCCCTGGGAAGCACAATACAGATAGACGTTTTGGGCAATGAATCCCACGTCGGCGCCGCTGTATAGCTGTTTGTCGGCCTCGGTGGCGCTCTTCATCCTGGCCCAATCGGCCACATAGACAAGATTCAGCGGCGCGTCCTTGACGAAGTCCTGTTTGCCGGTCGCTTCCCGCAGGTCTTTGCCGACCACCGGCACCAAGGTGTGCGTCTTGGGCTCGTACAGATAGAGCGCCTCCGGCAGGGCGACGTAGATATCGACCTCCTGGCAGTTCATCGCGGAGGGCGCCGTTCGTTTGCCGGAGTCCGGTCGATTAATGCCATCCGCCGCCCAGAGAAGGTTGGAGAGTTCCTGCCGCGGCAGGGGCCTGGAATCAAAGCTCCTGGACGTCTGGCGCAGTTTTAGCGCCTGCATCAGCGGCTTGCCGATTTCGGTCTGCGGCGGCGGCAACTGAATCGGCTTGAGGTCGTCCCCACAAACGAATGCCGCGCAGAATATGCATCTGACAACAAGCGCGAATAGCAAAACTTTCGGTGATTTGTTCATTACTGACCCTCCTGTCTTGAACGATTCGATAATACAAACATCAGTTCTCGGGCACATAAGGGTTCGCCCCCCAGGCTCACATTTACCGGTTGCCGCATGTTACGCCCACTGGCAGCGTCTCGGCGAGCGCATTCGTCGCCGGGCATCGGCGCGGCGAAACGGTCGGACACCATCTTCAGGTCAGGGGTTGCGCGTTGATCCGAGTGACGCCGCATTGACTGTGGCGGGACCGATCTCGAGGATGCGCCACTCGGCCCAGTCGAGCGGGTCTTCGCTGAGGTAGGTATGGACGCAGGTGAGCACGCGTTGTGGATCGCCCATCGTCTTCAACGGAATGCGCAGGTTCAATTCCCGCTCGTGACGATGGAATCGCACGGCGTCCTGCCGCAGTTTGCGCGTCTGATCGAGGACTTCGTGTCTCAGCTCGCCGATGTTGATGCGCAGTTTGGGCATTTGCTCGAAGGGCCAGTTGTCGCGATAGCCGAAGGCAAAGATGGAAGCCGAGACGGCGCCCGCCAGGGGCCTTGACAACCGCACGCTGACAACCAGGTCGTCCGCCTCCCGCCAGGTGCGGACCTGTTCGATGCCCACGAAGCTGGCTCGCTCTTCCTCGGTCAACTGCTGCTGCTGGAGTTGCAGGGAGCGTTGGAGGCGGCCCGCGGGAAGCTGGTTTTCCGCGGGAACGGTGGGCACGACGACGGGCGGGAAATCGCCAAACAACTCGTTGGCCCGCACAAAGGACAGCAAGTAGTGACCGCTCGACGCCACCTCGCTGCGGTGGACCCGCAAGGCTGATTCCTTGACCTGAATCTGCCGTTCGGACAACGGCACGATGCCCCAATGGATCAGGTTGCACAGCGACGCGGGAGGCAGCATGGGCCGGGTCGTCTGCAAACCTCGCGGCATGGGCCAGTGCGCGAAATGTACGAGGTACGGATAAACTTCCGGGTGCATCTCGCTGCCGAGATCCCACAGGGCGACTCGGGTGAACAGATACAGTGCCTGGTGGTCGACGTTGTGGTCGGAGGGATGCGAGACGAATACCTTGGTTGGTTTGAATTCGCGCAGGTTCGTCTCGAGGTCGCGCAGGATTTCCTCCCCCTTGTAGAGCGCGCCGGGACGACACGCGTCGGCATAGGGCACATGGGTGACCTTGGTCAGCATGCTCTCGAGGGGAGGCCGGTTGGCCCAGTGCCGGTACCAGATGGTCAGCGTGCCGAAATCGGGATAGCCGAGAAAGGCCAGTTGATTCGAGTCCACGCCGAGGATTTTGGCGGCGGCTACGGCTTCGTGGTGACGCACTTCGCCCATCAGCCGGACGGCTTCCGGCATGACCACGAAATGCTTGCGATACAGGAGGAACGACCATTCGTTGTTATCGCCATAGGTGAGCCAGACGATCCGCACGGGCAGTTTCATGGCGACCGCCTGCTGGATGACGCCGCCGCAGCCGACCGTCTCGTCGTCCGGGTGCGGCGCGAGAATAAGGATGCGATCGTCCGGGGTGAGCGTTGGACTGGATGGCAATGACGACGCGACTGACGACTGGTCTTGGGTCATTGCGCCAGCCCCACCCGTCGCGCAGCACAGCGCAACGAGAACTATTCGCAAGACCTTGGAACGGAATGGCAAGCATGGGTGATTCAAATGATGCCGGCTTCCAGAACGACAGGGGAGGCTCCTTTTCACCCCCCCCTTTTGTCGCACGGCGGATGATGTGTCAACACCATTCCGATTCTCAGGGGCAGAAGTCAGGAGCCAGAATTCAGGAGACAGGAGCCGGGAATTTGCTCGCCACCCTTCGACTTTGCTCCCTTCGACAAGCTCAGGGTAAACAGGGCAAGAGGCAGATTCACACGAATGGCACGAATAGGGCGCGACAGGGAAGGGCGAAAAGACGGAGTTCTAGCCGAATTGGCGTGGCAGCGCGTGCGCCATCGCCGGCGGACTGGAGCATGAGTCCCGGCGAGCAGTTCGCCGGGGTGGGCCGTTGAGTGACAAGAACCGCGTGAGAACTCTTGCACCGTGACCATGGGTTGGTCACGTCACGAGTTCAAGATCGTTGATATGTCGCGCCGCCTCGCTCGTCTCACGCTGTAGTTCGCGCCCGGGTAGTCGCGGCAGGTAAATCCGGAACGACGAGCCCTTGCCGAGTTCGCTGTGAACGACGATGTGGCCACCGCTCTGATGGATGGTTCCGTAACACGTGGATAGACCCAGACCCGTACCCTTGCCCGGTTCCTTGGTGGTAAAGAACGGTTCGAACAGGTGTTGCCGCGTTTCTTCCGTCATACCCGTTCCGGAGTCGGTGACCGTAAGTAGTATGTAATCGCCATGCGGGAGCCCGTCATGGTGGGTGGCATTCTCTGGAGTGATGGCCAGATTGGCCGTCCCGACGGTCACGGTGCCACCGTTGGGCATGGCGTCGCGGGCATTGATAACAAGGTTTATGATGACCTGTTCGATACTGTTAGCATCTACTTCGCACAATCCAACATCGGGCTCCGGAAGCACAACAAATTGAATACTGCTGCCCAGCATCGGTTCCAGCATCGGCTTCATCGCGCTGACAGTCGTACTGAGATTTAGCGGTTGCGGATTCAACTCCTGCTTGCGACTGAAGGCCAGAAGCTGAACGAGGAGAGTTCGCGCCTGGTCGGCGGCATGTTGAATCTTCTCGATTTTCGCACGTTGCGCCGCGTTGAAATCTTTCTCCCTCATGAGCAATTCGGAATGACCCAGGATGACAGCGAGAACATTTTTGAAATCGTGAGCGGTGCCCGCAGCCAGGCGGCCAATGGCTTCCATTTTTTGCGACTGCCGCAGCTGTTCCTCCCTTTGTTGCAATGCCAGTTGGGCGCGACGTTGCTGCCCGCGCATTTCCGCTTCGCGCAGTTCTCGTTGGACAACCGGAACGAGGCGGGCCAGGTTGCGTTTCATGATGTAATCATGCGCCCCTTGTTTCATGGCCAAGACCGCAGTCTCCTCGCCAACGATTGCCGATACCAAAATAAATGGAATATCGCGCCCCGTCTCCTTGAAGATCTGAAGCGCCATCAGCCCGTCGAAATCCGGCATATGGAAGTCGCTGATGACGATTTGCCATTCCTCACTCTGAAGCAAGGTTCGCAGACTGGCGGCGTCGTCCACGCGCTTATGGTGCGGTTCAAAGCCGCCTTTTTTAAGTTCGCGCAACAAAAAGAATACGTCTTCCTCCGAATCATCAACAAATAAGACTCGCAGCGGTTCGCTCATTCAATTATCGCTCCTTGCGGCCGGTTTGGCGAAGGTAACCAGTCCAATTTTAACGATGGTTCGCAAGAATTCATCGAAGTCGAGGGGCTTGCGCATGAAACTGTTGGCACCCAGCGTGTAGCCTGTGGCCGCATCAATCTCGCGATCCGAGGTTAAGATAATGACGGGCAAAGTTGCGGTGCGCGGATGAGCTCGCAACCTTCTCAGTACTTCCAAGCCGTGAACCTTCGGCAAATCCAAATCGAGCAACACCAGCGCGGGCAACTCCTGTAATTGCTGCCCCGCAGTCGGAGTTCCGGTCAAATACTGCAGTGCTTCGGCGCCATCGGAAGCGACTGTAATTGTTATATCTCGCGCCTTCTTCTTAAAAATACGTTTGAGCAATATCGCCGCCTGTGGATCATCTTCTACGAGCAAGAACGTGGGTTTGTTCACGTCGTACCATCCTTGTTCGCGGCCGCGAGTGTGAAACAGAACGTTGCGCCATGATCAATGGCGGCCGAGGCCCAAATTTTGCCACCGTGCCGCGCGATGACGCGTTGGACCGTCGCCAGACCGATGCCTGTTCCCTGAAAGTCACTGGTTTTATGCAGACGCTTGAACGGCGAGAATAGTTTTTGGGCGTGCTCCATATCGAAGCCTGCGCCGTCGTCACGAACGTAGAAGACCTGGTCCCCGTTCGACTGCAGCAACGAACCCACCTCGATGCGCGCCCGAGGTTTTTTCGAAGTAAACTTCCATGCGTTGTTCAGGAGATTCTCCAGCACGACCCGCAGGAGTTGCGCATCGGCGTTTGCCGTGAGATCATTGGCGATGACAAAATCTACCGCGCGGTCGGGCGCCTTGGCCTTGAGTTCGTCGGCAATCTGACGGGCTAACACGCTTAGATCGACTTTTTGGCGGAACATTTCGGTGCGCATCATTTTGGAGAGCGCCAGCAACGCATTGATGATCTCCTCCATTTGCTGGCAACTGCTGCGCACATGTTTGAGATGTTCCTGGCCCTCCGCGTCCAAGCGGTCCGCGTAGTCCTCGAGCAAGACCTGGCTAAAGCCATCGATGCTGTGCAGCGGCGAACGCAAATCGTGGGAGACAGAATAGCTGAATGCTTCCAGTTCTTTGTTGGCGGCTTCCAGTTCGGCGGCGCGTTGTTCGAGTTGCTCATTCAAACGAGTAACTTTTTGTTCGGTCTGTTTGCGCTGGCTGATGTCACGAAGGGCGCTGGTTACCAGAATTCCCTGCTCTGTTTCCAGCGGTTTCATGCAAATATCGATCGGAAACTCGCGTCCGTCTTTGTGAATGGCACTCAGTTCCAGACTCGTCGTCGTCATTGGATCGCCGCGGTTCGCAAAGTAAACGGCATACTGTTGCAAGCAGACTTTACGATAACGCTCGGGCACAAGAATGGCCACTGTCTGACCCGCCAGTTCCTGCGGTGTATAACCGAGCAGTCGTTCTGTATACGAATTGCTGACGACGATTTTACCTTCCTTGTTGACGATGACGATGGCATCAGGAGACGACTCGAGGAAGCCATTCAGTTTTTCTTCCATCTGGCCGTTCTCGATCAGCAGCCAATACACGCTGATGCTGCACAGCAACAGGACGGCGCATGCCAGCGCTCCGCCTTCCAGCAACGCCACCCTGGCAGTGTGAGCATGTTGAAGCGCGACGTTTGATTGCCCGGCAAGGCGCGCTCGCGCAGACTGCTCCATCGCCTGAAGGGCAGCGGAGGTATTTTGCATCGTCCCATAACCCCGATCGGCCAACGCTCGTTGTCCCACGGCGCGAAAGACATTCTTGTTCCCCAAATCGACCATTTCTTTGAGCACGGCCAGATTGGCGGTGATAAGGGCTTCGAGACTCCCGAACTGTTTCAATGCCGCCGAATCGTCTTGCAAGACCCCGTGGAGTTCGTCGAGTTGAGGCTGGATCATCTTTGTGGCGCCATAATATTGATCCAGATGCGATTGCTGGCCCGAAATGGCAAATCCCCGCGCGCCGCTTTCCGCCGCGTGCAAACTACTCGCCAACGATTGCAGCGTAACGAGCACCTGCTGCGTTCGACCAACTGCAGCATGGGCTTCTTGTTCGTGAATGAAATTGTCGAATGCAGTGCGGCCTATGGTGATCAGTCCGTACAACGATCCGACGAAAACCAATGCGGTAAGTAATAGCCGCTGCCAACACGTTCGTGTTCTTCGCTTTTGGCGTGGGGTCACCGTTTGCGTTTCGGTGACGGGAGTGCTCGGGCCTGTCGTTCCGTTGTTTGTGGCCGCTGGCAGCAACGAATCTTCTGGTCTTGGCGCGGCCAAGACCTTCGGTTCGGCATCCTCGATAAACACGTCCCTATTGAGAACTTCTTCGGTCTGATTCAAGACACATCCCGCCTTTGGAAGGCTGAGAAGAGCGTACTCCATGCCAGAATCGCATATCTGAAAAAACGGTCTGCTAAACCGAAAACGCAGGTTGTATTGGATGTTTTACGCAGGTGACGCAGTGAAATCGACTTGAGGTTCCCTACAATTCAGCGTGGATTGTCGCGCCGGATTGGAAGCCCTTCGCTGCTCAGGACAAGCCCTTCGACCCCGATCTCGAAATCGGGGTAAACTTCGCTCCCTTCGACAAGCTCAGGGTAAACAGGGCAAGAGGCGGATTCACACGAATGAGCCTTCGCCACGAATGCGGCGCGACAGGGAAGGGCGAAAAGACGGAGTTCCAGGTTCCGTCCGGATTGGCGTGACGTTCGCGTGCGTCCCAGTGGTCAATCGCGGGCTTGCGCCGACCGAGGCGATCAGCTTTCTGGAATGGCTTCTGAAGAACCGGGAGGAACTGCGCTCCGTTAAAGAATCACTGCTGCGCTCCAACACCCGGAATGTATTTGTCGCCGACAGCGACGGCGAGGAGGTTGCGGAGTTTAAGGCAATTCAAGCTGTCTGCCAGAAGATCGAACGTCGGCGCACAGAACTGGAAAAGACCAGCGGCTTTGAAAAGCTTTACCACAAGGTCGTTGCACATTACTTCGGTGGCATGCGGCGACACCTCCGGGCGCTTCACCCGAAACTCAAACCGAAAGCCTCGCTGGCATATGTACTTGGCGATCAACTGTCGTTTCTTATGGTGCCGATCGCAACGGCTGCGTTGCTTGGTGAAGTTGCCGAGGCAGAGGGCTTCAAGGTCGTGGGACGCGAGCTTTGGCGGGAACGTATCGGCACAAAAATCAGGAACTCGGAAACCAACCAAAGGACCGTGAGAGTCCGCGAGGAAATTCTTATTTTGGAGAAGAACTGAGGCCATGCCTGCGAAAAGATCCCCGAAAAAAGGCGTAATGTATAGAAACACAATTGTCGATGTGTTCAAGCGATACTATCGGACCAGACCTATCGGCGCACAAATGGTGGAGCGGGTCGAAAGCGGTCAACGACAAGAGCTGGTTGTGTTGTTCGAGTTCGAGTGCCGGGACACGGGGGATGACATTGTGATTCGCAAGAGGGCTGAGAGACACTTTCTGCTGTTGCCATACACAAGGATTACCAGCGAAGATTTCGAGGCAGCGAAGCGCCGAGACGACGAGTGAGGATCCTCGCGCCGGATTGGGAGCCCTTCGCTGCTCAGGACAAGCCCCTCATCGAATTCGGGACAAGCCCCTCGCCGCTCAGGACAAGCCCCTCGTGGCTTGGGGCGGTTGGATGGCTGGAATCGTTGAACGATTTTTCGTTTGACCATGGTATCTGGGTGTGATATCGGTTGTGCGATATGGTAGTTGTTCTTTGAAATGGGAGAGGCTGTGGGATGCGGCTCGCCGGGAGGTTCGCCCTCCAAGACGACGCTGCGCGCAGGCCCTTCGACGTTGCTCAGGGTAAACCCTTCGACGCTGCTCGGTTCGGCTTCGCTCACCGCAGGCAGGCGACGCTACAGGCCAACGGTCGTGCAGAAGCCCGACCCTCCGAGCGGAAACGACGGCAGCCGAGGCCGCGACAGGGGAAGGTGCCCGCCAAATGTTAAATCGGGTAAAACAAAGCCAATTTTTCCGGGTGCTGGCAGTTGTGGATAGGCTTGAGGGACAAGTGGTTAGATGTCAAGGTGTGCCATTTTGTCGCTTGGCTTTGTTTTGTCGGAAATGGCTTTGTTTTGGGGGGTCTGGCAGGGATTGCTGGCCGATTTGAGCCAAAAATCCGCGTCAGGATGGGTTGCCCGCCGCGGGCGGACGAGTCTCGTAGCCGAGCTTCTGGAAGTGCTGGAGTTTGTAGAGGAGGGCGCGGCGGCTGATGCCGAGGGCTTTGGCGGTTTCGGTGCGGTTGAAGTTGTGTTTCCGAAGCGCTTGGAGAATGGCTTCGCGCTCGACTTCTTCGAGTTGCCCGACGTTGGCGGATGCGGCGGCGCCCGGTCGGCCGGCGGCTTCGCGGACGCGCGCGGGAAGATGTTCGGGCAGGATGAGTTCGCTGTGGGAAAGCAGGACGGCCCGCTCCATGGCGTTGCGGAGTTCGCGGACGTTGCCCGGCCAGGAATAGCCCTCGAGACAAGCGGTGACCGTCTCCGAAAATCGCGCGCGACCTTTGGCGAATTCCGCAATAAACATCGCGGCGAGTGGCAGGATATCCTCGCGGCGTTCGCGCAGGGGCGGAACGTTGAGCTCGACCACGTTGAGCCGATAGAACAGGTCTTCGCGGAACCGGTTGTTTTTGACCTCCTCATCGAGATTGTGATTGCTGGCGGCGAGGATTCGCGCGTTGGTCCGAATCTCGCGGTTGGAACCAACGCGCTGAAACCGTCCGTCCTGGGTCACGCGAAGGAGTTTCGCTTGAAGCTGCTGGGTCATCTCGGCGATTTCGTCGAGAAAGATCGTGCCGTCGTTCGCTTCCTCGAAACGGCCAATCCGCTGGGCGTGCGCGCCGGTGAATGATCCGCGTTCGTGGCCGAACAGCTCGCTTTCGAGGAGGGATTCGGGGATCGCGGCGCAATTGACCTTTACGAGCGGCCCGGCCGATCGGGTGCTCCACGCATGAATGACATCGGCCAGCACTTCCTTGCCGACACCGCTTTCGCCGGTAATCAGCACGCGCGTGTCGGAAGGCGCGACCAGCGAAACGTCGCGAAAGACGGCCTGCATCAGCGGGCTTTTGGCAACGACGTACGCGGGCAATTGCCGGTCTTCATCGTAGCGGAGCGGAGTGGACTTCGATATTCCGGTGGCCTGCTGCACCGACGCGAGCAATTCATCCAGATCGATGGGTTTGGCGAGATAGTTCACCGCGCCGTCGCGCATGGCGCCGACGGCTTCGCGAATGTCGGCATAGGCGGTGACGAGCAGGACCGGCAAGGTGGCGTTGATCTGGCGCGCCCGACGCAGTGTTTCCAGACCGGTGAGGCCCGGCATGCGCACGTCGGACACCATCATGGCGATGTTGCCGTCGCGCAACGTTTCCAGGGCGCGCTCGCCGGATTCCACAACCGTGGTTTCAAATCCCTGGCTCCGCAAGAATGTATCGAGCAGGCTGCGCTGGCCCGCGTCGTCGTCCACAATCAGGATCCGCACGGTTGGTTTGGTGCCCGATGCCGGTGTTTTCAATTCTTTCCCGCGAGTTTCAAGTGTGCCACACGGAAGATAGCACCTTTGGGCTCATTGGGAAGGCATTCAATTTCCCACCCATGGGCGTGCACGATCTGTTGAACGACCGTCAGTCCCAGCCCGGTTCCCTTTGGCTGGGTGGTAAAGTAGGGTTTGAAAACTTCCTTGCGGCGCTCGGCCGGCACGCCCGGGCCGTTGTCGCGAATTTCCAACACGGCTTCCGAGGCGCTCTGACGACCCATGACGATTTGGATGACGCCGCCGTCATCGACCGCCTGGATGGCGTTGAAGAGCAGATTGAACAGCGCCTGGCGCAGCAATTGTTCGTCCGCCTCAATCGAAAACGGCTCGCCCTTGATTTCGACCTGAACCCGTTTCTCCTCGATATCGTATCCCAACGCGCGGACCACTTCACTCACCGCCGACGAAAGCGCCAGTACGGAGCGCCGCACCTCGCGGGGCCGGGAGTAATTGATGAATTCATTGAGTTGCACCGTGACCTTGTCGGTTTCGTCCACGATGGCGCGCGATTTCTCGCGGATTTCCGGCGGCGCGTCGGCCTGTTTGGAAATCATCTGCGCCAGTCCGCGGATGATGTTGAGCGGATTGCGCGTTTCATGAGCGAGGCCGGCCGCCGCGAGATTCATTTCCTTGAGATGGGTGGTCAATTCACTGGCGCGCACCAGCCGGAGCTGGAGATCGGAAGACCTGGTGAGATTGCGCCAGGCCAGTCCCGAGCCGACAACCGAGACGGTGGCCAGCAACCCAATGATGCATCGCAGCCAGAAATCCTGACGGCTCGCGGCCAGCACGGGTTGGGTGGACATGACAATGACAAAGCTGCGCACACCTTGCTTTTGAAGCATCGCATTGTAGACTTCCTCGCTCATCCAGGGAGGGCGACCAGACCGTGGTCGGCCCGAATCGCCGCGGAACCACGGCCGATTCGTGGAAGAAATCGATGGTGGCGGTTCCGCAGCTGCGTTCGTCGCGATGGCGGCACGATTTGACTCCTCTTCCGGCGGCGGAGGCCCCGGCGGCGGCTCCGGCGGCGGATTGCTGGCGAACCGGTTGGTATCGGACGGCCGGAAAAATTCTTCCCGTGTCAAAACAATCGGCGGCCGGCTACTCTCAATGTCCCGGGTCACGTTGGTGCCCAGGTCCACGAGGTTCATCAACGTGACCGTTTGTTCGTCCCAGCGCTCGGCGGGTCCCTCGACACCTTTTGTTTGGAAATCGGCGAGTATGCCAGCCGAGGCCACGACGTTTCCGGCGGCACTAAGGAGGGCGATTCCGTTTAGTTCACCGGGCCTGACCAGATCGTGCAGTGCGGATTCCAACCGTTCCTTGGAAAGGACCCCGAAACGACGCTGCGACCGAAGCACGACGCCGAGCGTGGTGGAAATGTCCTGGGCCCGGTAGATCAATTGCGCCCGCGCGGCGCGGCGCACGCGGAAATGCTCAGCCGTCTGCCATGCCAACACCAAGACCCACGCGGCCAGCAGTAATCCATAGATCCACGTGCTACGGCGGCTTATGTCCATGCGTGGCGTTCCTCCACGTTACCTGGTTACTGAACCGTAGCGGAAGACTTTGGGCTTCCGCCCTTCGATTGCTTTGTCGGCATCTTGTCGAGGAATCTATCCAATTCCTGCTCGGAATACGACTTGGGAATCAACGTGCGCGCCTTTTCCGTGTTGGAGAACGCAGCCAATTGCGTCGGCGCCTGGATCACGTACGGCGTCAGAAAGATCAAGAGTTCCTCACGGGAGTTGCTGGCGACCCTCCGCTTGAAGAAATTCCCGAGAAAGGGAATATCCCCCAGGATTGGAATTTTCTGCTCGGTGGAAGACTTGTCACGCTGCATCAGGCCGCCGATGACAACCGTTTGCCCGTTGGGCGTGATGGCCACGGTGTTGGCGGCGATTGTGTCGATGACCGGCGCATTCACACCCGAGGCGATGGGAACCGTGGTGGTCGAGTCGATGGCCGAAGTCTGTGGTGCGACGATCATCTCGACCATGCCATCGCTGGTGATATAGGGCGTTACGGTCAGGATAATCCCCACGTCGGTGTACGTTATGGAGTTGATGGGCGTCCCGGAAATCGTGTTGTAGCTGACACTGGTGATCAAGGGGACATACTGCCCGACAACGACGCTCGCCGGCTGGTTGTTCCGGGCCAGAATGGAAGGACGAGAAAGCACCTCGGCTTTTCCCGCCTGCGCAATCGCGCGCAACGTCGCCTGAAAATCGTTCCCCAAAACCTGATACATCCCGGCGCCGGCTCCCGCTGTGTACGGAGCGATGGCCGAAAAACTCGAGATTGGCATCCCAAAGATATTCGCGACGGATGCGTTGGACCCGGTGCCGGAACTGAGCCCGGACAGGCCGAACGAATTGGCCACGGCTCCGGTCATCGACGCGCCGACCCCCCTCATCCAGCCGCCTTCCACGCCGATGTCCGTTGCGTCGCTGTGTGTGACCTGCAAGAACACCACTTTAATAAGGACCTGGGGTTGCGGTCGATCCAGATTGGTGATGACGGTGGTGATATCCCGGGTCGTATCCTCATCGGCGATGATGATGATATTGTGTGTGTCCGGGTCGTAGGAAATCGTGGCGTTACCCACGGTGCCGTTGGCGTTGTATTGCAGGCTGCCACTGCTCGTGGTGGAACTGCGATTGGCGGTTGTACCGCCACCGAAACCACCAAAGCCGCCGCTCGACCCAGAAGAGCGTTGCTGCTGGGCGCGGATTTCACCCGTCCCGGACAAACACAAGCCGAGAAGCAGGGCGAGGCAGCGGTTCGATTTTGAGAATCTGGTATTCATAGATCTTCTCCGGTTAAGCGCTCAAAATCGGGCGCTCGTCAAAATGATGTTCCTCCAAGACTGCTGCGCGAACTTCCCAGACTCGACGATCCGCTGCTGGTGGTCGAAGTTCCCGTGTTCTGTTGAATGCGTGTCTGCAACGGACTGGACGAACTGCTGCTGCGCGAGGTCTGGCTGCTCTGGAACATGTCTTGCAATACCTGCTCCACCTGCTGCGGATCGGCATTTTCCAGATGAACAACACTCACATGGGGCACCCTCGGTGAGTCCTGATCGAGTTGCTCAATCATACGCGCGATTTGATCCATCAAGTCCTTTGACGCGGTGACGGCCACGGAAGACGTGCGCGGATCGGCCACCGCAACGACCTGCTGCCGTTTCTTGATCCGTGCCGCCTGATTATTCGCGGTCGTGGAGGCCGTCGAATTGGCCGCCGCCGCCTGCCGGGCGAAGAAACCGCTCGGACCGCCGAAACCACCGGGGCCGCCTAAACCGCCGGGGCCGCCGAATCGTATCGGGCTCTGGCTGCTGCTCGAACTGCTTTGGTCCGAAAAAAGCCCGGTCAGCAGGGTTGCGATCTCGGTCGGGTCATGGTGTTTCAAATGAAATACGCGCAATTCCGTCACATCTTCGGCGCTCGAATCGATGGCTTTGATGATCTCGACCAGGTGACGAATGTTCGCCTGGGTATCAGTGATCGCGATGGAGTTGCCGGCTTCATTGGCAACGATGGTCGCATGCAAGGATACCATCGGCGACAGGTCCTTCACCAATTGCTCCGCTTCCACGAACCGGATGGGAATGATTTGCGTGACGATTTCGTCGTTTTTCGGAATCGCGGCCGGGTCATTGCCGGTTTTGACCGGGATATCGCCGTGGATCGCGTCCTCCTTGCTCACGATGGTCAGCGTCCGTCCGTTGCGAATAGCCGCATACCCATTCTTGTTCAGCATGGAGTTCAACAAGTCAACCGCCTCGTCTTTCGTCACAGGATGCGTGCTCCACACATCCACCTTGCCCCTTATGGGGGTATCCACTTCGATAATGAAGCCCGCTGCGTCGCTTAGATAGCTCAACACCAGATCGATTGGCGCGTTGTGAAAATTCAGGTACAACCCCTTCCCGACGTCCATGTTCTCAGGCGTGGATGCGGACGGAGACACGAGCTGCTCCCCGGCGGCGCGGGGTTCCGTCGTGGTGGATGAATTCCCTGTCGCGGACTCGGGTTGGACGGGTGCCGGGGATGTCGCCATGCCCTGGTCCGCCTCAGAGGCTTGTGTTTCCTCTTCTGGTTGCGGCGCGGCAGCCGAGGGTTCCGCCTGCGCGGGCACGTTGTTGCTCACGCTGTCGACCGGCTGTGGTTCGGGAGCCGGTGACGGCCCGGTTTGCGCGCGCGCTGTCAGCACAAACCCCCAAACAAAACCGGTTGCCAGAATTCGAAGAATAACGGTTCTCATTGTAACTCCTGTTCTCTCTGTTTCATCAGCCGTTTGAGCACATCGCCGCCCTCGCTGCCGGAATCGCTGGCGACCGGCTCGGCTGGCGCCGAACCCGCGTTCTCCGTCGTTACAACCGGCAATTCACTCGTGGCCGCCACCTGCCACGATCCTTTTTCTTCACGCCGCATTTGTGTCCCGACCTTCATCACCAACTGCTTGTCGCCATTCGCCAGTTTCACGGCGGTTGGCGTGATGTCGGTCACCTTGTAACCGGCAATCGTGCCGGCGTTTTGCACGACCTTCCGGTATTCGGAACTCGTGCCGTCAAAAAACGCGAATGTACCCTTGGCGTAGCTCATCGTGCCGACCAGGGCAAACGCATCCGCCGCCGGTTGCGTCCGATTCCCACGCCAACGCCGCGCGGTCCGGTTCGGGTTGAAAATATTCCTCTCGCTAATGACCTGAAAACTGGAGAAGTCCGCCTGGCTTGTGCGGTTCGTCTGCTGGGCGCGGGCGGTGAAGTCTCCGGCCATCACCAGCGCCGTGATCGCCAGGATCTTCCACGAGGGGAACTTCCTTCCCATGGTTGTCGGTTTCCGGTTCATTGGGTTTGCGGTGTCAAGATGAGGCCGCTGACTTCCAGTGCCAGGCTCAACTGCTGGCCGATGGTGTCGTGCGAACTCAACTCTGCCGATACCACCTTCAAAGCCATCGGTCCCTTTTCGACCGCGTACAAAAATTGCGCCAACGTCGCCATGTCGCCCGTGGCATCCACCCGACACTCCAGCGTCATATAGTCGTCCGCGTCGTGTTTCCATTGGGGCGTGATCGACGTAATGCTCACCCGGCTCTCCTGCGACCACGTATCAACCGCCTTGAGCATCTGCTGCTCGGCCAATGAGGTGTTGTTCGGTAGTGTGTTCGTTCGCATTTCCTCCCAGCGACGGCGAATAAACTGTTCCCGCTGCAGCAGCGACGCCCCCTGGGTGATCTCCTGACGGAGTTCGGCGATTTTCCTGGAGCGCGCCTGCCAGAGATGCGTCAACGGCGTGAACACAAACCAGTCGGAAATCAGGAGCCCAAGACCGGAAATGGCGAGGATCGCCAGGAATCGTTGGCGCTGGTTAATTCGCATTGCCTCCTCCTTTGCCCCACTGAAAATCGAACGTGAACTGCATCGGGGATTTGCCGCGGATCTGGTCCACTTTCAAGCCGGTCACCCCGCTCGCGGCGCGCAACTGGGTCAACGTCCTTAGTAGCACGGCGTTGTCCCGCGCCGTACCCGAACAGGTCACCGTATTGGCGTCGCGGATTTCCACGGTCTTGGCCGAGACGACCCCGTCCTCGGGAAACTCCATCGTCAGCTCCCGCAAGACGCTCAAGCTGGGGAATGACCGGTCAAACCATGGGCGATACTGCCGGATCTGTTGTTGCAAGCCGTCGAGTTCCTCCACTTTCTGCGACATCGCCCTCCAGCGCGAACGCAACCGGGTGAGTTGCCATTGTTGAATCAAAAACAGCCCCGCCACCAAAAGCGTCACCGCGCCCGCGGTGGCTCCCGCCATGCGAAGCCGGCTGGAAGAATAGCGCGTGGCCAGTTTCTGCCATGGCGCGATCTTGGGCGGCAGAAATTCAAATGGCGCTCCCTGGCGCGTCAGATAACGCGCTCCCAGACTGAACGCACGGGAACCCGTTGCCCCCGCGGGAAGCTCGACGCCAAATTCTCCTGGCGAATACGCTGCGACCAATTCCACGGCCAGTCCCATCGCGGCAAGGGGCGCCCCGATTTCGTCTGCCAGTTCGCCGGCGAGGTCGGCTGAGCCAAAGATGCGCACGCTACGTACGGTCTCGCGCAATTCCGACGGCAATTGCCCGAGGGTGATGCGCGCTTCGCGCGCCACAATGTCGGAATGGAGAAGTTTGCGGGTGCCTTCGATTTCCAGTGCGCCTTCCAACGCCCGCAGTGCGCTCACGCCTCCGCCGCAGGTGATCTGCAAATCAATGTTGTCCTCTCCAATGGCCAGCGCCAATACGCCGTCGGCAGACCCGGCGTCGGGTGGTTGGAGGGCGGAGATGCCAAGGGAGAAACTGACCGCCTTTAATCTGGCTCCCTGAAGAGCCCGCTCCAGCAAGGCGAGATGGTTCTCGGGAATCCCAATCAGCGTTGCGTACCGCTTTCCGGATGGCGCCTGCCATCGCGAGGCGGCCAGTCGCAACGTGGCGATATCGCAGGGGAATCCGCGCTCCGCCTCGATGTGCAGGAAGCTGGCCACGTCTGCCTCGGGCAATTTGGGCAATTCCACATGCACGACCAGCGCCCACTTCAGCGGCACACAGACAACGCAATGCCGCTCGCGCACACCGGCGGCATCCAGATGATTCCGAATCTCTCGACCCACGAGTTCGGGATCCGCCGTCAACGGATCGAGCGACAAAGTTTCGGAGAACGACTGCAGCGCTTTGAGCGAGCCGTTGATGCGCCGCAACACAATCCCCTCCAAACGACCACCGTCCAGCGACAATGCCAACACAGAGGAATGGCCCTGCCGCTTCCATGACTTCAAATCAAGCCAATCCATTATGACGCCTCCTTGCCCAGCAGGCGTTGGCGGACATCCTGGCCGAGGGCCCAACCGAGACGGGTGAGGTCCTGTCGATAGAGGATCCTTGCCGTGCCGTCACTGATGTCGAAAATGAATTTTACCCGACGATATCCACGCCCATACGGACCAACCGCCGCTATGTCTGCCGCAAATTGAAAACTTCGCGTGGTAATGTAATCGCCCCCTTCGAGACCCTGAATCGCCGCGCTGCCCCTTCCCAGCGCATCCACGATCCAGGCGATCGTCCCCAGGTTGTTGGGATTGGACTGCCGATAACTGACCACTTGCTGCGCGCTACCTGAATCCATGCCAGGAAGGCAGGACAACACGGTCACGCTAGCGGTGTTGATGTTCACAAGTCCCTGCGTGAAGGGAGCCGCGCCGACGGTAATATCGGGATAGATTTCCGCAAACTCGGTCTCGCTCAGCCCGCTGCGCTGATAAAACTGCAGCAAGCCGTTGGAGGGAACAAACGTCGTGGTGACGTTTGTCCCCTGCCCGGTAGTCCGGTATAGTTGGGTCATAATTGAACTGGCGCGTCCGCCGCCAAAGTTGCTTTGCAACAGCGTTCGAAGTTGCGTCGGACTGTTGATGTTGGTGAGCGCGGTGCCGTCGCTATGCGTGTTCGGCTCTCGGCTGTAAACTGTAAGATATTCAATAATCCCGGGGTCAACCTGACCGTTTTCGTCTTTGTCCGGTTCGCTCGAGTCCAAAACCCCGTTGCGATTCAGGTCGTCGCCGACCAAGATGTCCATCGTTGTGCCATATACCAGCCGCACTTCATCAACGGTCTCAAACGGGGCGCCTTTTCGCTGATAGGGCGGCTGCGCCATCGCGTAGTAAAGTTCTGTCCCACCGTTGCCGTTCGGGTTGCGCCAGTCGAGGATTCCGTTGACCACGTCCGATGTCATGCGCGGCAGCATCCCGAGTGTATTGGTCGAGGCCGTGTTTAGGTTCAGCTTCGACGATTCATCCACCAAACCAAAGACCACGCGGTCGGGGTGTGCCACGGGATAGCTGTCGTCCCGTCCGATGATCCAGAAATGCGCGTCCCCCACCGGCACGGCTTTCGCCTGATACTCCGTGAGGTCGGGCATGACCCCGTTCGTGGCATACGTGGTGAGGACATATTCGACATACCGCGCCGCGCCTTCGATGGCCTGGTCGGCCGCGACAGCGCTCACGCGATTGTCCGACGCCCGTAACTCCAGAGCCATCGAATGCGCAAAATACAGCGCGATGCTGACCAATCCGAGCGTGACCCAGAGGACGATGACCAATACCGAGCCTCCGCGGGAGTCGGCGGCATGCGTTTGACCAACGTGTTGTGGGCAGTGACGTTTCATTTCATTCAGCTTCCGGCCGTTGGCACCTGATTGCTGCGCGATTGGGAATCAATCGGAACCATCAGAACGATCGGTTCCCGGTCGCGTGGGTCGACGGAGCCTTCTCCCGCCAATTGGATGCTGACGCGGACAGCTGCGGGCAAATTCGTGTCGGACACGGTCGTGTCCCAGGAATTGCGCCATTGCGCGCCGTCGTAACAGTCGAACGTCAGGCTTTGCACGCGGCCCAGCATCCATTGGTCTTCGGGCACCGGAGTGATCGTTGCGAGGAGATTCCGCGTGACGCTGCGGACCAAATCCTGGCCCCGGGTTCCGGCGCCGCCGACAGACGGCCGCAGTTCATACGTAACGCGCTGTACATCGCCCCACGGCTCGTTTTCATGGAGCGCGCCGGTGGTGGTGTACAATTCGATGGACACATTCTGATTCAAACCGGCGCTGGTGATGTCTCCCACTCGAAAATCTCCCGTCATCACGCCGTTGGTTGTCGGCGACATGGCCGACTGCAAATCATTGCGCATTGTGGTCAGCGCCAGTTGCGCGGGCTCGGATTCATCCACCGCCCGAATCGTGGCTTCGCGCAACCGCAACGCGCCAAAGAACACGCCGTTGATCGCGGCCAATACGATGGCGCAAACTCCCATGGCCAACATCAACTCCATCAAGGTAAATCCCCCCTTGTGGACAAGTCGGCGGCAATTTGGTTGTGCTGGACAGTTCATTCTTATTGCTGCGGCAAATTCACCAATGTGCTCAGGCGCGTCGCATACGTTCGGTCGCGCGAGGTAAAGGTCACTTCCATGGTCAGGAGTTGCATCGAATCCTGTGGCCAAAGCTCGCTGTGCAACGTCCAGTGGTAGTCATGTCTGTTCTCCTGAATCGTGCCGCTTTGGGCGGTGAGACCTCCGGTCGCTGTCACGGCGATCTCATTCAGTTCGCGTTCCGCCACTTGCGCGGCTTCGGCCTTGCGCACGGCGAGTTCGCCGGCCGCGCTGGCGATGCGCAGTCCATCGACAGCCACCGGAATGACGATGGCCATGAACGCCAGCGCCGCCAGAACCTCGGCGAGCGTGAAGCCGGCCTCCGCGCACCGTTGGGATGGCTTCCTAGCGATTGATATTCTGAATGGCATAGGTCATGTGATTGGTTTCTTCCACCAACCAAAGAATTGTTCCGTCCGCCCCCGCGAGACGCAGCGTCGATGGACTGGAATCGTCAATCGTCCCGTCGGGCAGAAACCGGACCGCGGGCAATTTCCGTCCCCCCACCGAAATTGGCGCGGCGTTGACCGCGTCCACTTGCAGGCCGTCTGCAACGCTAAAATCTTCGGCCCGAGGATCGCCCGCGCGGGACACGTTCTCCAATTCCAATCCGTACTCGTGTTGTGACGAATCGATCCACAACAGCGCGGGTGCTCCCTCGGAGACCGCCCGGCTTTGTCCCGCGCGCGTCAGCGACAAGAGTCGGCGCGCCTCCGAATCCAACGTGCGCCCCCGGAAAAAACGGGACAACATTGGCGCCGTCACGGAAATCGCGACGACCAGCAGCGCCATGACAAGAACCAGTTCGATCAAGGTAAACCCGCCGCGGCGGGTAAATGCCGGTTGAAGGTTTTGTGTGTCACGTTGTTTGATCCGCCGACTCATTTGCGGAGCGTCCAATTGCAGATGTCGTCGTCGGTCCCGAAACGACCGTCCGGTCCCGCGGACGACACATCGTAGAAACTGGGATTATGTTTACCGGGACACTCATACAGATAATCGTTGCCCCAGGGGTCTTTTGGAATCGCGTCACTTTGGAGGTACGGCCCGTGCCAGTTGGCGCCCTCGCGCGGCTGCTGGATCAGGTCCACCAGCCCGTTTCGACCTTTCGGGTAATACCCCATGTCCACTTCAAACGCGTCGAGGGCCGTCTTGAACGTGGAAATCTGTGTGGCCGCCGCCGTCACCCGTCCGCGCTGGGACACGCCGGAGAATTTCGGGAGAACGATGGCCGCCAGCGTGCCGAGAATGACCAGCACGAGCAGCAATTCGACCAAGGTAAACGCGTGTTGCTCCCGGCGAACGCAAGCGAATGTACGAGAATTGTTCTTCATAATAGTTGTGGGGGTTATTTGATGTATTGTTGCAAGGTAAAGATCGGCAGTAGCATCCCGATGAAGATGGTGCCGATGAATCCCGCGATGAGAAACAGCATCAGCGGTTCCGCGAAGGCGACCGCGGTTTTCAACTGCCGGTCCAGGTCGCCCTCGGTCACGTTCGCGACCCGGACCAATTCCGTGTCCAACCGTCCGCTTTCCTCGGCGACGGATATCATTTCCAGCACGGAACTGGGAAACAGCCCGCGGCACTCCGCCAGGCTTTGGCCGAGGCGCTCGCCTTCCTGCACGCGCTCGATGGACGTAGAAACCGCGTCGACGAGGATCTGGTTGCCGATGGATTTCCGCGCGACGTTCAGTGCCTGCACGAGCGGCACGCCGGCGCCGAGCAACGTGCCCAGCATCCGGCAAAAGCGCGCCATGGCAAATTCCGCCACCAACGGCCCCACCACCGGCAGGCGCAGGATCGTTCCCTCCCAAGCGCGCCGGCCTTTTTCCGAGGCAAACCAGTTGCGGACCATGAACGCGCCCGTGGCGACGCCCGCCAGTACGAACAATCCATACGAGCGCACGATGTGACTGGCGGCGATGATCATTTGCGTCAGCAACGGGAGCGAACCACCGAATCCCTGGAACAGTTTCTGGAAGTTGGGGATGAAGTACACGAGCAGAAACGTCAACACCCCGAGCGCGAGAACGAGCAGAATGGTCGGATACAACATGGCGCTCGTCACCTTCGAGCGCAGTTCCTTTTCGCGTGATTGAAAATCGGCGATTTGCGCCAGCACCACGTCCAGAAAACCGCCCGTCTCGCCGGCTTGCACCATGGCCACATACACGCGCGGGAAAACGTCCGGCGATTTGGCCATTGCTTCCGCCAGCGGCATGCCGTCAATCACCAGATCGTGAATCTCCTTCCATTTCGCCGCCGCGGCCGGCGTGGAGGCTTCCGAGTACAAGATGACGAGCGCCCGGCTCAGCGATACGCCGGCCGCCAGCAAACTGGAGAGCAGTCGCGTGAAATTTTCCAGCGCTCTTGCGGAAACGCGCTGCGATTGGAATTTGAACGAAATATCCCCGAGGTTGCCAAGGCTCGGTCCGTCTTTTTTCTCGACCGTCGCGCCCTCCGAAAGACTGACCGGGCGTAACCCGAGTCCTTCCATCTGGCGAAACGCATCCGGTCGTCCCATGGCCTCCAACTGGCCTTCGGCGACAGCGCCATCGGTTTGCAGTGCCTTGTAGCGAAACGTGGGCATGGTCGGGAGTTATCCTGCGGCCTGGCTCACCGCCGGAGCCGGGTTTGGTGATTCCTGTTTGGTTGTGCGGGCCACTTCCTTTGCGGTGGTCACGCTCAACACTTCCTCGACAGTCGTGATCCCCCGCGCCACCAGACGCCAGCCGTCTTCGGCCAGCGTGCGCATTCCGGCGCGGCGGGCGGTATCGCGTATCTGGTCGGTGGACGCGCTTTTGAGGATCATTTGCCGGATGTTTTCGTCGGTGTCCATCCACTCAAAAATCCCGTGACGACCGTAGAAGCCGGTGTTGCGGCATTCGCGGCAGCCAACCGAGCGACAAATCGGCACATTCGCTGGAATACCCAGGCTGGCCTTGAACGCCTGCGCCGTGGGCGAACGGTCTTCCTGTTTGCAATGCGTGCACAAGACACGCACGAGACGTTGCGCGAGCACCGCTTCCAGCGACGAGGCGACAAGATACGGCTCGACCCCCATGTCCACGAGGCGGGTCAATGCCCCGGGGGCGTCATTCGTGTGCAGTGTCGAGAATACGAGGTGGCCGGTCAGGGACGCCTGCACGGCGATCTGGGCCGTCTCCTGATCGCGAATTTCGCCGATGAGGATGACATCGGGATCGTGACGGAGTATCGAACGCAGGCCGCGGGCAAAGGTCAGACCCGCTTTTTCCGAAACCTGGATTTGGTTAACGCCCTTGAGCTGATATTCAATGGGGTCTTCGATGGTGATGATTTTGCGCAGGGCATCATTGATTTCATTCAGCGCGGTGTACAGCGTCGAGGTTTTGCCGCTTCCGGTCGGACCCGTGACGAGAATGATTCCATGCGGTAACTGGAGGATTCGTCGGAAGCTCACCAGTTCGCGTTCTTCCATATCCAGTTCGCCCATCCCGCGCAGGGTCGCATTTTGGCGGAGCAACCGCATGACGACCGCTTCGCCATGCAACATCGGAATGACGGAAACGCGGATGTCCACTTCGCTTTCGTCGATGCGGATCTTGATGCGACCGTCCTGGGGCAGCCGTTTTTCCGCAATGTTGAGATGACTCAGGATTTTGACACGCGAGACGATGGCGGGCTGGAAACGTTTGAGCTGCGCGGGTACGGGAATCTCCTGCAACACGCCGTCGATGCGGTACCGAATGCGAAATTCGTCTTCGAACGGTTCGAGATGGATGTCCGAAGCCCGCAAATCGATGGCGTCGCGCAACACCTGATTGACAAAGTGAATGATGGAGGCTTCATCTTCGGCGGCAGCATCGAGGTTGGTATCGTCAATGTTGTCATCGACGACCTGAAACGATTTTTCTTCATGCAACGTGTCGATGGTGTCGGCGCCGACGCCGAGGTGCTTCTTGATTTCGCGCTGGATCGCCTCCATCGACGCGAGAACGGGCTTGAGACTCAGGCCGGTGAGGGTCTTGAGCGAGTCGAGTCCCTGGGTGGCGAACAGCCGGCTGGTGGCAACCTCGGCGGAGCCGTTCAAGCGCCGCAAGGGGAGCAGTTGCTCCTTGAGAAGGATGCGCGCGGGAAACAGGGAGAGAAGCTGGCGGTCCGGTTCGATGTTTTCCAGGGTGGTATACGAGAGGCCATATTCCCTGGCCAACCACTGCAAAACCTCCTCCTCGCTCTGCACGGCGTGCTTCGCGCGAGCCAGAGCCTCCGCGTCCGCCGCGGAGAGTTGCTTTTCGGATACCATCCGCTCCAGCAATGGCTTCGAGGGCGAGTCCTGGGTGAAAGTTTCGCTCATGGCAGAAACCGCCAGCTTCTCTCCGGATCGATCGTTCAGTTCAGTAATCCAAACAGAGCGGCTTGCGCCTCCTGTCGGGCGGTAAGCACCTTGCGAAGGTCTTCCTGCGCCTGCGCGAGCTTGGCTTCCTTGTCTTTGCGCGCCGCGCGGTATTTCTCGAGCAGAGCCTTCACTTGCGCGGCTGGCGCGTTGGAATCGATGGCCTTTTGCAGCGCGTCGGCTTCCGGACTGGGCGCACCGAAGAACCCGCGGCGACCACCCTGGGCATTGTCTCCACCACCGCCACCACGTCGCATCATACCCATGCCGGGGAAGCCCACATCGCGACGCGCGTCGAACACCTTCTGCACGAGAGGCTGGACTGCCGCCCAGTCGGTGGCGTTGGTGAACGCGAGCTGATCCCGGAAGTCGTCCATCATGCGCTGTTGGCGTTGCGCGGGGTCGAAGTTGCCGCCGCCACCACGACGGCCCTGGCCTCCGCTAGCGTTTGAATTTGAATTGCTGTTGTCTTGCGCCAGGAGCGTGCCGGCGCTCAAACAAAGAGCAACGGCGATCCCGCAGATTCCCAAGATTTTTCCGTGTTTCATTCCACGCATCTCCTTCTGCAGCCATTAGTATGTTGTTTTTAGTTCACGTCGAATCGATTGCTGGGCGGCCTCCATGATGCTGCCCGCAAGCTGCGGCTTATGCCATTGCACGGAACGTGCCATTGCGAAAAAGCCAACGAAACCAAGGAAAAGCAACCGAGGTGCTGCGCAAACTCTGCTCAAACACACCGGATGCGCGCAGATTTTGCGCAGGCCGGCATCCGTGGTGATGGACGCGTCGACCAGAGATAATCCTGATGTCCATGCTATCAGCAGTTGAATGGCAACAGTCACTATCCGCCCATATTTCCGCTGTGGCCTTGGTCAAAGGCGGCAGTGTGTGAGACTCTGCTTGTAGATGGGGATTGGGGGGGCGCCAACAAAGCGGCGCGGCCACAAGGGACGGGGCCGCGTGAGGGCGCGCGGCCTACAGCGGAAGGACGACGCGGCGGTCCCGACCCAAGGTCGAGGCAGGGCCATTAGATACGCAAGTGCCGCAAAAGCAGTCGGGTAAATCAATTATCGGGACTAGATACTTTCGCCGGACTCGGCCGGGGATGCGGCTAACGGCAAAGCGGCGACAAGTCGCCGCGAGATGCGACGGCAAGCGGCCCGCCTTCGCCAAGGCTTAGGCGGGCAGGGGCGCTTGCCCCACAATTCGGGACGACGTGCGGCGCGCCTCGGCTTAGCCCTGGCTGTCCGCCATCGCCCCCATTGAAACGCGGCCCCCAACAAATATAAGGCTTTGGCGCAATTTGTGCTTTTGCCTTATTTCGGCCATTTCGGCAGCAGGTCGAGGTGGTTACCACCGTCAAGAAATGGTAGCCAATCGCCACCTGCTAATGAGCGAGATTACGCCCACAAACGCAGGGACAAATGATGAGGTTGTACCGTGTTTTCGATGAAGTGAAGTCAGGATTGATGTCGTTTCTGCGGCGTTTTCCAAGGGTATCGATTCTCACAATCGGTGTGCTCGTTTTCGCAATCCAGTGCAGAGCCGCCAGCTATTACGTGGACTATTCGAGTGGCGTTGACACCGACTCTGGCACGGACACTTCGTCGGCGTGGCAGCATTGCCCCGGCGATCCAGCCGCCACCGGCGTCGCAGGCGGCACCCCGCTCAATCCCGGCGACACGGTGTTCTTCAAGGGCGGCGTGCAATACGTGCTGACGGGCGATG
>Ga0182014_10000707_pt1 | contig 45302 bp, 38 predicted proteins | sample 612S2DmetaG_FD_120489 | JGI IMG/M metagenome (GOLD analysis project Ga0182014, IMG submission 120489) | Permafrost microbial communities from Stordalen Mire, Sweden - 612S2D metaG | ecosystem: Environmental > Terrestrial > Soil > Wetlands > Permafrost | place: Sweden: Stordalen | collected... | reverse complement strand
GAAGACCGCGCTGACGTGGGATCCCCAGGTATTCGACGTGCTGCACAACGCGATCGAGGACGCGCCCAAGGCACTCGACGCCGCCAACCGGCAGGACTGCCCCGCACCGCCGCATCCCTAGGAGAGGTCGATGTCGCGGTGTCGCGGTAGCGGTCTTGATAGTCGCGATAGGCGATGTCGTCGCCATCGGCGCGGGCGAACAGCGCACGCAGTCCGCTGTCCGCCTCGCCACTGAACGACGCGAATCTGATGGCCGGTTTGCACGCCGGTGACCGGGTCGACACGAAACCGACCGAACAAGGTGGTGGTGTCGAGTCGCTGTGACGCGGCCCGCACCGGCAGCGGTTCAACAGTTCCGGTCTCCTTCACGCGGCGCTGCCAAACGACACCCGAGAACAGACACGGTTGATGGGGTACGTCACCGAGCCGGTGGGTCACCGTAGGCGACTACAGTGTCACCGTCGTCTTCGCTCGGAGGTGAGAAAAATGTCCGATCCGAGGTCGGGTTCTTCTGCACGCGCGGGCCAACCCGCGGACCCTACTGCTGCCTCCTCCCTGGTTGGTGAGGTTTCCCGGGACACGGGGCGATGGTCCCGGTTGCGACACGAGTGGGGTAAACGGCTCGATCCCGCCGAGCAATCGGCGCTCATGTCGTGGGCGGCGTTCACGATCGTGTTCGCCGGCCTCAGGATCCTTACCCATTGGATTCGTAGTGGGTACGGTCCGACGGGTGGGGGCATCAGTTTCGGTGGCCGACACTTCCATCACTACAACATCGGCATCGCGTTGCTCGCTGCAGTGGGGATGGTGGGATTGCGCGGGTCGGAGAAGCAACGGCGTCATCCCGTTGTCGCGATCGCGTACGGGTCGGCGGCTGCCCTCGTCGTCGACGAACTGGCGCTGTTGCTCGACTTGGAGGATGTGTACTGGGCTTCCGACGGCCGCAAAAGCGTGGATGCTGCGGTCGGCGTCATCGCGACAGGAGCCACGTTCTTCGCCGGACTCCCGTTCTGGCCGCACGCGCACCGTGCCCTACGATCCCGCCGCTGACCGTCCACGAGCAGACCGCTACCGGCTCCGGGAGTTCTGCACGAGTCGGACGGCGCTCCTGACGAAAAGGAGGGGCGTCCGAAGCACCAACACTTGGTTACCAAGCGTGCACGATGGCGCGGTGAAATGTGGCCTCGGCGTCAGGAGATCCGTCCTAGCCAAACTGGTGCTCCGCTGACGGTAAAAAAGGCGCACAATTGAGGTGTCGGTCTGAAACCTGGGGAGCTGCCAGTGAGCGAGCAACTGTACGACTTTTTCGGCGAAATCTTCCAGCGGTACTTCAGGCCCGCCATCGACGCATATCCGCGAATGGGTGGAGCGCTCGTCGAAAGGTTACTCACGCTGAGCGACGACGTCCCGGATAGGTTGGCACAGACCCGGTGCGCCGCAATGGCATGGGCCAAAGCCGAGACCCAGAACGCCAGGATCACCTCGGAACTCTTTGTGATCACCCAACACGGACTGATGTATGCCGCCGGGTTGAACGAATCGCACCGGGCACTGTATTACCTGGCCACCCCGCCCGCATTGTTCGATCCGTTCGTCGATCAAGTCGACACCGCCGAACTGCGTGAGGGCGTGATAGTCGCGGTGGACAGCCGGTTCGGCCGCGACCTCGCATCCGCGCATGCGATGGACGCCGCGCTGCGCCGAATACTCGATGAACACCTGGCGCTGCGCGTGGATCTGCCCGCGTAGCTATTTCTTCGCCGCGGCAGAATCTACGAGGTGAATTCTCTGCGGCGGATTGGCCGAGCGCTCTTAGCGTTTTCGTTGGTGATCGTTGCCGGGACCGTCGGCTATGCGATCCTCGGGTTCGGATTTGTCGACGCGCTGTATCAGACGGTCACGACGATCACAACGGTAGGTTTCCGCGAGGTTCACCCGCTGTCCACGGTGGGGCAGTTGTTCACGATCGCGCTGATTCTCGTGGGTGTGGGAACCGCGCTATACACGTTCGGGATCCTCCTCGAAGCACTCATCGAGGGGCACCTACGCCAGCAGCTGAGGAGGCGGCAGATGGACCGGCAGATACGCCAGATGACGGGTCATTTCATCATCTGCGGAGGGGGCCGCGTAGGTCGGGCCGCCGTGCTGTATCTCGACGCGCTCGGGAAGCAGGTCGTTGTCGTCGACCAAGACCCCGCCCCCCTGCAGGGTCTCGACTATCCGACGTTGCTGGGTGACGTCACCGACGACAACATCCTGCAGGCCGCCGGCATCGGGCACGCCTACGGGCTGATCGCGGCGCTGAACACCGATGCGAACAACGTTTACGTGACCTTGTCCAGTCGAGCGTTGCGACCCGATCTCGTCATCATCGCCCGAGCCCGCACGGAGGACTCGAGGTCCAAATTGTTGCGGGCCGGCGCCAACCGGGCCGTCAATCCGCAACTGATCGGTGGGCAGCGGATGGCGGCGTTTGCGTTGCACCCTCACGTAGCCGAGTTCCTCGACGTCGTCATGCACGACGAGACTCTCGATTACCGAATCGAGGAAATAAAGATCAGTCCCGCCTCGCCTATGGTCGGTCGGTGTTTGGCCGATACGGCGCTTGGGTTTACGACCGGGGCGTTGGTGCTGGCCATAAGGATCGCGAGTGGCCAGTTCATCGCGAACCCGGCTCCGGACACACGCTTGGATCCCGACACGATCCTGATCGCCCTCGGGACTTCGGCTCAACTGCGTTCCGTGCGGGGCCATCTCGACCCGGTCCGATGACAGGCGTTCGCGGCGCCCCGCAGTAATCTCGTCGGCGTTGAGCACCGTGGTCCCCGATGACCTGCAGGTTTACAGTGGTCCTCCGCGGAACACTTCCAAACCCCGATAACCCCTTTGGGAGACTCGTTAGTTCTATCGGGATAGACCACAGGGCGGGGAAGATCCCGCATCTTCGCAGGTCAGCGCGGCGCCGCCACGCTACCGGATGACCCGTCGACTAACTCCTGACGAACCGCAGCAGGTGTTGGAGCTCTATCGCCTCGGCAAGTCCACCTACACGCTCGCGCGGCAGTTCGGCACCGACCGCCACACCATCACTAGGCACCTGCGCCGCGGCGGCGTCACCCTGCGCTCCCGCCAAAAGCTGACCCCGGAACTTGCCGAACAAGCGAAGCAACTCTATGCGGACAATCACTCCCTCGCTGCCATCGGCAAGCAGGTCGGCCTCACGCCGACTGCCGTTAGCGATGCACTCAAACGAGCAGGGGCGCAACTGCGGAAATGCCACGGCCGACCCTGATTGCTCGCGCGGAACTGAACGTGGTCTCGAAATAGACGAAATACGAGGCTCTCAAAACTCTGTGTCGGAATCACTGTGACCGCCAACGGCCCCGTCGTGAATGTGTCGCAGTCAAGCTCGTCGGGACGGGTGCTGCCGGTGGAGCCGGACGCCAACCCGGCTGATCACCAGCAACAACCTCACGCCATGGCATCTAGCCCTCAGCCGCGCACCGCCATCGGCGCCCGATGAGGATCTTGCAACCGGGCGGTCAGCATTAGTACCAGTAGCGTCTGCCAGCGACTGCTCGACCTGTTCCGCCGAGGATCGCCAGGATGACCCCGACCACGACGAGGATCCAGCCAAGGGAGATGGCGATTTGGTCGAGCGGCACGGGCAGAGATACGAGGTAGCCGACGAGCAGCAGAATGATTCCAACGATGATCATGGTTTCTGTCCTTTGCGATGCGCTGAATGGTGTCATTAGCGTCTAGTCCGCTAATGACTGCAAACGCTAATGGCTTCTTGCGGTCAGCCAATAAGGGCCAAGGTCACAGATGAGGGAGCCGATGGCCCCTTGGGGGCCGGAGGCGCGGGATGCATAGCAGCCGGCTGATGGCGCTCGATCCGGACGACAGGCGCGAGATGATTGGCATGTCGATCGGCGCAATTTGATTCAGCGCGTCGATCACGAGGTCGTCATGCTCTGCGGGGCCGGTATCTACCTTCTGGTAGACGGCGGCGATTGCCGCTTCATGTTGTGAATTGCCCCGGCCATAGACGAATCCGGAAATGGAGCCAGAGCCGCTTGGCGTGGAGATCGCGCGATCAGGCCATAGCGCTCATCCGCGCCGCCGTCGATCATCTGTTCCGCGAGGGACGGCAGCTGGCGCAATGCATTCCGGCGACCGGTGCTCCGGTGGAGACACTGCTCGACCGCTGCGCCGATGGTGACGTGGTCGAAGCCAAGGCAGCCATCGAGCGGTTAGCGACCGCGCCAGTCGATGAGGGTCTCGTGATGCGCGACATCTGGCTGCTGCGACTCGGTGCTCTTCTGGCGCGGGCTCCCAGTGACGATGCCCGCTATCGCGAATACCGGGATCGCTACCGCGACATGGCGACATCGCTTGGCTTCGAAGGACATATCGCGTGGGCGGAGGCCTCACCATAACGGTGGTCAGTCGGGGAACCTTGCCCGACTCGTCTCGAAATAGACGATATTTGAGACACCTTGCGGGCGCTTCAAATCTGACCCGTTCGTCGAGGTCGAGCCGTCTCAAAAGTCCGTCTCGGAAATGGCTTTGGCAACCCCGATTCCGATAACCACGAGCCATGAGAACGGCGTCGAATTACGCCCAGTCGGGCAACGGGTCGGCTATTCCCGAGTCTCCACGGTCGCCGAGACCCCCGATCCGCGCTTGTATGCCGTCCGCCGAGCACCGCTCGGATAGACGCGCTGCTGGATGAGCGCGCCGAGTGGCCGCCGCTACATTGCGTTAGATGACCGAGAAGCGTCCCCGACAACACGTTCGACCCCAAGCCTGGCTGCAGTCCCGAGGTGTGTGGTTCTGGGCGATAACAGCGACCGCCGCCTCGGTGTTCGTACTCCGGGGGGCACATAGATCGCGCATGATCTTGGTCAATCGGTGGATTGGTATACCGGATTTGGCCAATGGCTCTGGGGGATCGGCAGTCTCAAACGGCTATACGTGGTGGCCCCACACATCTTCCATGACTTCCCCGATCGCCGAGAAGGAACGGCTGCGGTGCTGCTTGACCAGCACGTGCCCGCCCAGCAAAATAAGTGCAATCGGCAATTCGACGGCTCCAACCACAAGCAGCGCCGCCATTCCCGCTACGTAGGCAGCATCGTGTTTCTCGGGTGCAGGCAACTTTCCCACAATCGGTAACTCGATCGCACGTTCTTCCAACTTCCGCAATTTATGCAGGGCTGCAACGACTTTGGGGTGCGGGCGTTCCGAAGCGGGCGGAACCGGTCCATCGTCCGCAGTCGATTCGGATTGGAGCTCGCCTGAGCCGAGATCCGTTTCCCCGGAGCCGATTTTATCGATCGTGTCCGGTTCGGCCGAGGCGTCGGCGTGGTGTTTCTTCGGGCTTGCCATGTCTCACTCCTGTTGTCGTCGTTAACCGGCCGGCGCGAGGTCAAGTTGAGGCGCCCACTCCCGGTCGGCTTCGTTGCCGTTGGCCAAGCCTGGCAGCTCCTGCGCCCAGGCGCTGAGCGACTCCACCGCGCTGGTCAATGCGCGGTCGGCGTCCGCCCCATATCTCGTGACGCGTTTACCGATCAGCGATGCCATCCGCAGCAAGAGGTCCGGCTTGGCAGCCGTGAGGAAGGTCAGCGCCGTGGCCGGGGCCACACCTTCGATCCACCCCAACGGGCCTAGCGGCACGCACCCGACGAGTTGACTGAGGCCCGGCGTCGTGATGAGGGCGGCCAGCGCCACGAAGGTTCCTGCGCACGTACCGATCACGAGCGGATCACGAGATTCCAGCAGCGTCTGCCCGAGTTGCGTCGTGACCAAGCCCACCAACCCCACCGTCCCTGCGCGCTGCGGGTTTGCGCGGGTGAAGGTGGCCATGCTCCACGAGGCGCTGGCGCCAAGCGTCGTCGCGGCAGCGCGGATCGCGACGGTGTGGGCAAGATCGCCCATGTTGATCCCGCGTTCTGACGGGGGCCGCATGTTGCGAACCGCGCTTACCGCGACCGCTGTCGTGGGAAACACGTCAGTCAGGATGTTGACCAGCAGGATCTGCCTGGCGGTCAGCGGCGCGATGCCGCGCACCATTGTTCCGTACATGTTGAAGGCTATTTCGCCGGCGTTGCCGCCAAGCAGCATCGCGACGGCGGCCTGCGCTTGTTGCCACAGCCGATGCCCCTCCTCAATCGCCTCCAAAAGACTTCCGACGCGCCCCTCGGTCAGCACCACGTCAGCGGCGCCGCGGGCCGGGTCGCTTCCGTGCGATGACACACCGACTCCCACCGCCGCGGCACGGATCGCGGCGGCATCGTTCGCGCCGTCGCCGACCATCGCCGTGATCACCCCGGAGTTGCTGATCTGCTGGACGATCTGCACCTTCTGCTCGGGGGTCATCCGCGCATAGATGACGTTTGTCTTGACAACCTCCGCGCGTTCGGCGATCGACAATCGCTCCCAACGTGCCCCGGTGATGATGCAGTCGTCCGGGACGTCGAGCCCGATCTGGCGCGCGATGGCGCGGGCGGTGGCCGGGTGGTCACCGGTGATGACGCGCACGCCGATGTCCCGCTTTGCCAGTCCGAGCAGGAGCTCTCTCGCGTCGGGCCGCGGTGTGTCGGTGATTCCGAGGAATCCGAGCAGTCGCAGCCCTTCCCCACACAAAGGTTCCAGTCCCGACTTCTCCGCGATCGCCAGGTCGGCCTTCGTTACCTTCCGTTCGGCGACCGCGATCACCCGCAGGCCCTGGGTGGCCATCTCATGGACGTGTGTCAACAGCGCCTCACGGGTGGTGTCATCCTGGCCCTCGATGCACGCCGAAAGGATGACCTCCGGGCCGCCTTTGACCGCGAGCGTGTGGCCGTCCAGCCCAGCGGCGTAGGCCCGGCCGGCGCGGAACGGCAGTTCGCGGTCGCGCTTGGGCTGGCTTCCGGCGCGATTAACGACGGCGGCGTCCGTCGCCTGCAACGGAGCGTGCTCGCTGACCGCCACCGGCGTTGCCAGCGCTGCGCGCTCGAGAATCAGGCTTTCGTCGAAACCTGGCTGCGCGGAGATGTCTGTAACCACGAGACGGTTCTCGCTCAGCGTTCCCGTCTTGTCGAAACAGACCACCTCGACGCGGCCCAGCGTCTCGACCGACCGTGGCGCCCGGACCAGCACGTTCCGCGCTGTCAGTCGCCTGGCCGCTTCGCGCTGGGCCATGGTCGCCACCAGCGGCAGGCCTTCCGGCACCGCGGCAACGGCACAGTAGACACCGCTGGTGACGGCCTCCCGAATTCCCGATCCACGCAGTAATGCGGTGACGACCACGCCGGCGCCACCAGCAAGGGTCCAGGGCAGCACCTTCGCGGTAACCCTGGCCAGCTGTGCATGCAGGCCCACTTCATCCCGTCGGCGAGGGGCCAGCGCCATGGCCCGGCCTCCGGCGGTCGCGTCGCCGACCGCAACCACCACCGCGCGGCACACACCGCTGAGCACAGTCGAGCCCTCATAGATCATGCAGGCCCGTTCTGCCAGGGGACGGCCCGGTGTCGGATCCGGGTGTTTGGTCACCGGCAGCGATTCACCCGTGAGCGACGACTCGTCCACCTCGGCGGCTACCGCGCTCAACACGCGCGCGTCCGCGGGAACCACCTCGCCGGCCCGGACCTCAATGATGGTTCCCGGCGTCACGTGCTCGATCTCCACCATCTCGAATTGGTCGGGCTCCACACAGATGCGCGCTTGTGGCGTCTGGGCGCTGAGCAGCCGGTTCAACTGGCGATCCGAGCTGAGTCGTTGCGCGGCCGCGATCCCGGCGCTGCCCAACAGCACCACCCCGACCAGAGCACCGTCTATAGGCGAACCGATGAGCGCGCTCGCGAGTGCCCCCGTGGCGAGAATCGGTGTGAGTGGATCCTGCATCTCGTGCCACATCGCCTCGACGACATCTTTGCTGCTGCCCGCACAGCCGGCGACCAACGCCTGCATCCGCGATTTCGGCTGCTGCGCCGACATGACGCCGGGGCTGCAGGTGAGTTCCGGCTGCAGTAGCCGCAGGTGCTCCTGTGCCTGCTCGGCGTCCAGCGCATGCCATTCGGTGTCCGCGGCGGCGGCCGGATCGGCCTGCATTGCCACCCCGCGCGCGATCACGTATCCGGGGATCAACGCCAGCGCTGCGGCCGCGATGCTCGGACGCACGCCCGCCGCCCGGACACCCGGCAACAGCGTCAGCGAGCCGAGCGCGGTTCCGGCAGCCGCTAACTCGACTCCGCGCCGAGCAGCCGACTTGGCTGCCGGTATGGCGTCGACGATCCGGCACGCGACTTTCAGATTTGGCAGCAGTACGTCCGCCGACCATGCCGGCGACTGATCGGTGGCCCAGACCGCCAGCGAAAGGTCCGCGGCCGCGAATGCCTGCCGTAGGTCACGCCCGACAACGGCGACGATTTTCCCGTTCGCCTGCCAGTGCCGCACGGCGTCGTGAATGGCGAGATCGATGTCGTCACCCGCGGGCACGAGTTCGTCGAATGTCCCACGCAGGTGACCGTGATCGGCTCGATCCACCGTCACGAGCTTGAGTTCGGCAGCGCGCGCCGAAGCGATGAGCGGCTCGGCATATGGGTCGGCGCTGCGGGCCACCACCACCTCCAAGTCCCGCAGCTCGGGCAGCTCATGCCCGGGGGAAAGAGAGCACCCGGTATGAACTCCCGGCCCGAGTAGACCGGCGTTGACGTCAATTTGGGCGCACTGCCACACCTTGGTGCGGAGTTCCCCAGCTACGCCGCTGATCTCGGCAACGCGCAGGGTTTCACCTAGCAGCACTGCGGGGTCGACGATCAGAACATCGACACCATCTAGGCGCCGGAGCGCATCCGGGCGCAGTACCAGGGTGTGATGCTGCCGGTTCAAGCCGGCGCAGAACGTGGTGGCGAACGACTCGCGGGCGTAGTTGAGTGCCCGCGGCGCGGCGACGATAACCGCCTCGCTCGCCAGCGCGGCGCCGCCGCTGAAGCTCAGGGCGATGGCGCCGGCGAGGCCCGCCGCGGTGGCCGCCCTCGCGTAGTTTTCCGACGATGTGTCCGGCACCGGCCGCGGCCGCGACACTTCGGGCTGCGGCCCGCATCCCGCGCTTACCGCCAAGTGAGGTTCGTGCTCGTTCCACGCATCCACGGCTGCCAGCGCCTCAATCAGGCGCAGGCTCCGGAGCAACATATCGGCGGCAATCACCGACGGGGTTTGACCGAGCGACTGGGTGACGGCTGTTCCCAAAGCAAGCAGGGCGTCGGCGCGCGCTCGCCCAAGTGACCGCTCGAATACCCGGCGTACGTCCGGCTGCGCCTCTGCGAAGGTGGTCACAGCGGCGAATGCCCGCGGCAACCTGGGCATCCGAGCCAGTTGCAACGCCGTCGACAGCCCCAGCGACACAACCTTGGCCCCCAGCAGGCTCACCCGGTTGACGACCTCCGCGCCATCACCGGGAATATCGATCACGGGCGAACGGACCGCTTTTTCTGGCCCGGCCTCGCCGCATGACTCACCTCGATCGGCTGGCTCGGCCAGAACTCGCTCGATTGCCTCCACCATCGCGACTAGTTGCTCGACAGTCGGCCCGTCTTCGTCGATGTCAACGACCAGCCGCGAAAGCGGCCAATTCACCTGGGCACGATGGACACCCGCGGCGCTCGCGATTGTCTTCTCCAGGACGGCTTCGCACTCGGCCGTGCGCGACTCGTCAGGTATGCGCAGCTCAATCCACCCTCGGCCATTACCGGACCAGCGGCGCCGAGGACGTTCCCCACCTAATAGCTCAGCTGCCGCGGCTGCGCCGCCTGCGACCACCATGCGAAGCCCCGAGATGATCGGTTCAATGACCATACTTGTGCTTTACCGCCCTCTCGCGATAGTTAGTCTCGACCCACAGAGCGGTCTAGTTCGAGATGTACACGAAGGCTTCACCTTACGTACTGCGAGAATCTCAGGGGCTGGCACAAAGAATCTGAAAAGCTAACGGAAGATAAATTATTGGCCACGCACCCAACACCTCGAACCCGGGAGAGCCCTGTGACGCTGATCGAACGCGCCACCAAGTCCGCCAATTCGTTGGCCGAAGAGACAGTTTCAACGGTCAGTGAGATCGGCACAGCGATCGCCGAGGGCGTCGTCGTCACGGCGAACGACATTCGTGCTGACATCCGCGAGCGCCGCGTCCGTCCCCGAACGGTGGTCGCCGCGACAGCGATCGGCCTGGTCGGTGTCGCCGAATTGCCTGTCCTCATCGCTGCCGGCGGTGTCGCGGTGGTCGTCAGCAAATTCAAGAATCGGTCAACCGAGCAAGGTGGCGCTTGATCAGGTGGTGTCAGGGGCTAACTGGTGATTCCAGCCAGTTCGTGTGCCACCGCATCGAATGCGCGCAACGTATCTAAAAGCGTCTGCGGGCCCTCAGAGTCCGGCTGGGTGGATAACTTGGCGGCGACCACCTCCGCGGCGCGGTTGACGTAGATCATCTGACCACACATGCCCTGGCACAACACGACGTTGCCGCCCGGGTAGGGGAACCACATTTGGTTGCGGTACATCCCGCCAGGCATTCGGGTGTCATCGGGGCTGGCGGCGAACGCCTGACGCGAGTCGGGCCCGCCGTCCAGAGTGTCGGCGATCCACGCCGCCGGCACCACTTGCTGGCCGGTCAACGAGACACCGTCGCGCAAGAACAGCGACCCAAACCGGATCATGTCGGTAAGACAGGCGTTGATGCCGCCGTCGAATAGTCCGGTGCCGGCCGTGTCTACGCCGATGGTGGCATCGCATTGGGCGCCGATGCGGCTCCACAGCAGTTCCGACATCAGTTCGGGCATCCGCTGGCCGCCTGCGACCTCGCAGATCCAGCCGAGTACATCGGTTTCACACGAGCGATATTCGAACGGGCCGCCATGAGCCGACTTCTGTCGCAAGGTCAGCAGGAAGTCACGCAACGTGGCGGGGACGTCCGGACTGCTCTTGGGTGCCCAGCCGATCGACTCGTCGAGGAGGTGTATCTCCGCGGTCGGGTGCAGGTAATTGTCTGAGAAGGCGATACCCGACCTCATGTCCAGCAGGTGGCGCACCGTCGCACCGGCGTAGCCGCAGTTCGCCAAGGCGGGAACGAATTCCGTGACCGGCGAGTCAAGCTCGATCGCACCGGCCCCGTGCAGCGCGCCGACGACGGCTGCCACAAGCGACTTGCTCACCGAGAACAGCAGGTGCCGGGTCTGGGCCCCCAAGCCGTCGAGGTACTCCTCGGCCACCATCGACCCGAGGTACGCGACGGCCCACCCGTCGGTGGCGGTGGTCGCCATCACCGCGCCAACGGTGGTGGCCACCCCGTCAGTGTTGGTCAACGGGATCTCGGCCACCGGAGCACTGGCTGCAGGCAACGCCGCGGCCGGCCCGGTTCCGCGCGAGATTACCGCGGTCGGCACGAAGTCTTCGACGTGCTGGAACGACCACTGCGAATAGGGCGCCGACAGCCAGTTGTCCAGTGAGATACCGGCCGGCGGCAGCGGTGGACGCAAGCTCAAGCTCGAGCGACGAGCCGCGAGACGATCGGCGTGGCCGGCGCCAGGGGGGTTGAGACGAACTTCGCCTTCAAGCCGGTGATCCAGCGCCGGCAGCGCTCGGTGAGTTGGTAGTCGTCGGTCTGCAGGTGCCCACGCGTGATGAGCACGCCGAGTTGGGCACCCTCGCAACGTAAGTCGCCAGGCGCCGCGACACGCATGTAGAAGGCCTCGGACTCGTCGAGCAGCGTGGCCCAGTCGTTGCCCTGGCGCGCAAAGGAAACGCGCCCGTCGTCGTCGAGGCGCCACACACCGGTGCGTGGCGTCGCGGTGAAGAGCTCGATATCCGGCGAGGTCTCCGAAATTATCAGCTGACCCCAGACCTCGTCCTCGCCATAGCCCCGCTCCCAGCGCGAATTGATCTCCTCGATGTCGAGCTCATACTCCACGTCCATGTACTCGAGTAGGTGGAAGAGGAACAGCGGCATGTCGGCGTAGGCCTCGGTGGTCAAGTTCGTCATCGGGCTGGCGCCGCTCAAGCGCGGGTTCACCTCGCCCAGGTAGAGCTCGTCGGAGTCCAGGTCATGCAAAAGGTCCACCTCGAAGTAGCCGCGATACCCCTCGCGGCTCAGGACGTCGCCCAGCCTCCGCACCATTTCTCGCGCAGCGTGCGTCTGTGCCGGCGGCAGCACCTCGCGCCAGACGTCATTGCCGCACCAGGCGCCCTTGCTCGTGGTCAGCTCCGGGTAACCGACGAGACTCGTCATCGCGGGGCCGATCACGGTGCCGTGGCGGGTCACGGTCCCCTCGATGCACACCTCGACATTGCGGATGCGCTTCATGACTTTGACTTCCGGCTCGACCAGGTCACCGGCGCAATGGTCCCAGTCCCGCTGGCCGCGCACAAAGAACGTGCCACTGCCGGCGTTGCCATAGGCGGCCTCGATCACCAGGTCATCTCCCAGCCCGGCGCTTTGGGCGAGCGCCGACAGCTCGTCGTAAGAGCCGACCCGCCCGATCGCGTGAGGCACGCTCGGCACGCCCGCCTCATCGGCTAGGCGCGTCATCACGACCTTGGAGCCCAGGCGATGGCGCAACTCCGCCGGGGGGGCCATGACCTCGAGCCCCGCCTGGTCCGCGAGGGCCTGAGTATGCTCGTCGAGCATCACGAAGCAGGCCTTGCCGCCTGGCCCTCGTCGCGCGATGAACTCGAGTGTCTCGGGATCGCACAGCAGGTGGTTGCACACATCACCCATGCAGTCGAAATCAATGCGGTCGCGCCGCCGGGGAACGAACACCCGCGAATGTGCGCCCTCGAAAGAGTCAAAGTAGTTCAGGTAGAAGAAATTCCGTACCCAGCGGTCGACGCCTAGCAGGTTGAACGGGGTCGGGGAGATGAAGTACAGCGGCGTGGCGTTGGTGTGAAAGAACGCGCGTACGTCCGAGAGGCCATTCAGCGGGCGGCGCGGGTCGGGCTCCGGCCCGCCGCCGTGCGCGATCACGCTGGCCGCGGTGACGTCGACACCTGGGGCGCTGCGGTTAGCGCGACGGCGATGAGCTCAGATACTTGCATGCCACAAGTGTGCACCTGCCCATGGCCGTGTGGGAGCTTGGAGCGCCCCGACGCCGGCCTCGCAATGGCGGTGTCAAGCATCAGCCGAAACACTGTCAGGCATCACCCGAAGACGAAATGTCAAGCATCAACCGAGGTAATACAAGGTAATACAGCTCTGAAGTGGAGCTGCTGAAACATTACTCGAAACCCCTGTACCAGGGGCGACGACTGCGCCAGCTGGTCGAAATGGCCGAGAAATCGATGAAAACGCCGGTCAGAGCGGTATCTCCCCTACCTCAGGTGCAACGAGTCGATCGCCGGCTAACACCTCAGACCATTGCCGAACTGGCCCAGTCCTACCGGGACGGTGCTTCTACTACCGACCTTCGACATCGTTATGAGCTCAGTCAGGGCACTGTTATCAAGATCCTGCATGGACACGATGCGGAGATGCGTGGTCAGGGAGTCGCCGACAGCGACGTTCCTACCGCGGCCAAGCTATACCGAGATGGCAAGACTCTGGCTCAGCTTGGCCAGCGGTTCGGGATCTCCCCGAATGCGGTGCGGCGAGCACTGGTTTCGGCTGGCGTGGTGATGCGGGCACGGGGTGGGAGTAGACCGCCCAGGGGCTAGTGATTAGTGCGCCAACTCGAGTATGTGGGTCGGCCAGCACGATCTCCACGTTGCCGAAGGCCCGGACCGCGGTAGTCACCGCTGTGAGCACGGCGGCTTGCCCACTGGTGGATGTGCAGACGTGATCATCGGCGACGAGAACGACGCCGGTCTTGGCGTGCGCGGACTCGGCGGCTTCGGGCGTATCGCGACGGCCGGAACACCCGAACTGCGGCAACGCTATAACCTCAGCCAAGGCAGCGTCATCAAGATCCTGCACACACATGATGTGGCAATGCGTAAACAAGGACTTACCAACCATGACGCAGCAATGGCGGCCACGCTGTATCGCAGCGGTGCAACCCTTGCCCAGCTTAGTGAGCAGTTCGACGTCTCCTACAGCGCCGTACGCCGAGCACTGGTTTCAGTCGGCGTGGTGATTGAGGACGCGCGGTGGGAGCAAGCCACGAAATTAATCGTCCTGCTTCGGATCCCGTTCGAGCTGACGCGAACAGCAACGAACATCATGGATAATCGTCATTATCAATGAAAGAAGTTGGCGTATTCCTAACCATGTTGTGTAACAAGATAATTCATGATGCACCTTGCCGATACGTAGTGGCAGATGTGTTATGCGCTGCTCCCAGCAGTTTTCGAGCCGACGTCTTCCACAGGTCGGTATGTCGGTACTAATGCATCAGATAAATCGACTCCTCAGTGGCGCCAAACATGCCGCGGCGGCTCCTTTGATGCATGCCAGGAAGCAATGATGTATCTGAGGAACCAGCTTAATGTGCGCTGGACAGCCGGTGATACGGGACGGCCTTCAACGCGGGCCGGCCAACGGCGCCGGTCCCCCTCCCGGGGAGTGAGCGCCGCACTAGGATGCGACGCAATGCTCAGCGGCTCACGCGGAAACGCCTGAACCGCGGCGTCGTTCGGGATACCAATTTGACTCGGCCTGGCACCACGCCCATTAAAGTGCCGGACAGAGAGGTGCTTATTCCCGAGCCGCCGGTGAGGAAAGGTTGGGCGGACCCGCACTTCCGCTGCCGAGTGAATCTTTAACAGCATCCCCAATCATAGCCGTGAGCGCCCTATTTTTGTCGTTTGTTAAGGATAGACGGAATTTAACTTGATCGATCTCTTGACGAAGATACAGACGGTCGGCCCCGGGTGCGATTTCTTCCAGGCAATCTATCGGAAGATACCAGCCGACGATGTAGGACTTGTTGTCGTGCGTGAAGTGCCTCTTAAAGGTGAGGATAGGCCTCAGTTCCCCATGCACATACCTGCCCGGATACTCCAGCTGAATCGACGTGCGATGCTCAATGGCACGCTCGTCCCCTGCGTGGTGGTCCCGCCAAATCTTATAAAAATCAGGAGCTTTAGGGATGCGCGCCGTATCGGGGGAGTCCTGGAATCGCACGTAACGACTGCTGTACAGGATGTCTTCTGCCTCGGATCCAGTTGAGCCCATTTCCGAACCGACGCGTTTGACGAACGCGGGCGGCATCCCGAGGCTAAAAACTTTCATCATGAATGCGGGGTCATACGCCTCGGGTGGGAGCTTTGTATCGGGTGCGATTTCTTGCAGTATGCGAGACGCTTTCTCCTTTTCTCGACGTTTGTAAAGAAAGAAAGCCACACTCCCCACTACAAAAATCAGGCCGATTGCCAGGGACACTTGTCTGGAACGGGGGCTCTGGACTTCGAGGGGTCCGATCTTCTTGAACACGCCGGCAGCGACAAATACGACGCCGAACAATAACCAACCGGCCTCCATATATTCGCCGAGGGCTCGGACTAGCTTAGTGGGAGACCCCAGAATTCCGCCGTCCAAACTGTCGGCACCGTCGGATTGAGCCATGCCAGACCTTCCACGCTCCCCCGCATCACAAGATCTTAGTGTCTTTCACTGCGAGATCGCTATGTCCTCGAACGCGCGATCTGATCGCCGCTAGCCAGAAGATCCATGACAGCTACCATCCTTTAAGATCGCGGTTCAGTAGCGGGTTGTCCGACGACTGCGTACTCCTCATCGAAAATCCTCTTTGAGCTGTGGTTTTGCGCTCAAGGCTTCGGGGAAGCGAAGACCGCAAACGCAAGCTGTGGACGGATTGAGCAAATACACGGTAAAAGTAAATCGCATGGAAGCTACGGCCCCGCTTGGCGTGGCTGGCTGGCGTGGTATCAACTGCTGAACGTTGACCCCTTCAGGCCCACGATCTGTTGTCCTGTTGCCTCAATAGTTAACTTCATCCAGTTTCTTGTCCAGTTGAGAGCCAAGCAGCCTGAGCTTAGCGTTTAGTTGATCTGCAGTCGGGACGGTCGAGTTCTCAACTAGCGCTCTGAGCTCAGGGTAGAGGTGTGCACGCTGCAACAGCGCACCGTTCGAATAGAGGGCCGCCTTCGCCGGGAGCAGGTATGAAGGGACAACCGGTGTCGGCGACGGGGCCTTCAAAGATTCGACACCATTTGGTAGCAGCAGCTTTAGATAGGTGGAATCCTGGTTCATGAACCTTATGAAGACAGAAGCATCAGCCAAACACTGGGCAGCGCAGTTCGAATTCACAGTAAAGGAATCGACCCACGTGATAGGTGTTGACCCGGTGTCGTCCAACGGCAAATCTGACACGACAAGATCCGAGTCAGATAGACAAGCATCGCCACATGTCTGGCTCTCAGCAAGTACGTCGTGGAGCAATTCGGAATACCCGATCAGTGCTTTTGCACGTTTTCGCGCAAATAATTGTCCATAAATGCGGGTGTCTTCATGAGACACCTCATCCCGGCATCCGCCCGGCGGGCACAATTTCAGCAATCGGATTATGTCGTCTTGAAGAGCAGGGTCCATCGATTCCACGGCCGTCAACACCCGGTTTAAATCGGAGTAACGGTCGAACGCCGAGACCAAATAGAACTCTCCGAGCGTTAGTTTTCCCTTCAGGTCGACAATCAGGCGGGTAATGCCGTCTCCTGATCCAATAAAGTCTTCAAGATCGGCAAGCGTTCGAATAGGGAAAGTCGGCGCTGCGGCCTTCGAAAAAAACAGAAGATTACGGCACACCCAATGCGCTGCACCGTACCGTTTTCCGTTCACCTGTGTCCCAACGTAGGCATTCGTAAGCAACTCTGCTTGTGGTAGAAGCACATCTGTTGGCAGTTCTCGAATCTTCTTATCGGCTACAAATTGAGCAAGCAAGATTGAGTCGACTTCGAAGACATCTGCATCGACCGTTTCAATATAGTTAGGATCGTCGGGCCCGTAATAGTTGCTTCGCAGATCGAGAATGTTCAATTTAATGTGCGGATAGGCAGCTTCGAAATCCCGCTTTATAAGGTCTGCTGCGGCCACAAACTCGGGTATGAAGGGGTAGAGAGCCACTTTCAGCTCTCTGCGGCCAGCCGCGGCGTTCGGGCAAATCACAGTGCAGGTGATCAAGACCGTTGCCAATCCCAGGCACGCAACTGTAGTCAGTAACGGCCAAGTTCGCCTGCGCATACCGGAGCTCCCCTTTCAGGATCTACGGGTGGGAATAATCGTACTTGCTGTAACCATGGCAGAGTTAAAATGGAGCGCAGTCAGCGAAGGGGTCGATTCTCTCCGGACGAAATCAAACAGAACACGATCGTGCAAGCCGGGTGCGATTGGGGGGACAGCGCCAAAGCGCTGGTCCAGGCGGTCTCCGCGAGGTCGACTGGCGCGCTCGAGCAGTCAAAACGCCTGCGAACTAATCCTTCTCGCAGTGGCCAGGGGCGGGATCGAATCGCCGACCTTTCCGCTTTTCAAGCCGAGGCGAGGTTACCAGTAAACCACGTCATGGTCGATGATCATGCCGTGCAGCAAGCGCTTTCGTGACCAAGCGATGTGCCGATAATTTCGCTAGTGAACGCGTTCGCCACTGTCCCGCCTCCAGGATTTCCAGGGCGATTCAGGAAACGTGAGCGCACGGTGCTGATCGACGACTCCGCAATGACGGGCACCCAGCAGCGCTACACCTACGGCGAGTTGCTCGACGAGGTTACGCGTTTCGCTGGAGCGCTTGTCGCACAGGGTGTTTCCAAAGGCGACCGGGCCGTTATCTACCTCCCGATGATCCCCGAGGCCGTGGTCGCCGTGCTCGCCTGCGCCCGAATCGGCGCGGTCCGCTCCGAAGTTGGCAGTCGGCCTCACCGCCGCGGCGGCGGCAGTGCCCATCACAGCACGACCGAGCTGCGCCAGTTCCTCACCGAGCACGGCTGCCACGGCGGTCTCGGCTGGTTTCTCGACGCCCTCGGCTTCACCACCTTCAACCACACCGCGCTGGACAATAGCCTTGGCGGCGCGCCACTTTGAGTGCCGAGAGGTTACCTGCGGGACGGCGTCGGGACAGCGCTATCTTCAGCAGCAGTCATCGCCGCGCCAGGCTTGCATCCCTTCCCACACCGACCAGGCGGCGATCGCCAGGCCAATGACCGGGTCGAGCCACCAGCCGCCGGCCCAGCTGGCGGTCACGGCCAGGCTGAGCAGCACGGCGCCGGCCTGGGCTGCGCATAGATAGTTCTGGATGCCCTCGCCGGCGGTCGCCCCCGAACCCAGGCGAGCGCCCAGACGCTGCTTGGCATACCCCAGGATTGGCATCACGAGCAGGCTTGACGCAGCGACCACCATGCCCAGCACGGTGGCCTCGGCGCGGTGCCCGTTCGCCAGGTCACGCACCGATTCGATCGCGACATAGGGTGCCAGCAGCCAGAAGCTGACCGCGACAGCCTGCTGGGCGCGGCGTTCGGCGGTGTCCGACAGGGTCCGGTCCCCAGTGAACCGCCACACCACGATGACACTGGCGAGGCCTTCGACCGCGCTTCCCAACGCCCAACCGATCAGGGCGATCGCCCCGACGGTGAAGCCCTGCCACAGCCCGATCGCGCCCTCAGCGCCCATCCACACCAGCGACACCCAGGCCAACAGCCGGGCCTGCCCGGCGGCCCGGTGCCAGCCCGCATCCCGCACCGGAGGCAGCGGGGCCGCCCCCGCGGCGCGGCAGTCGTCCGCGCAGCCGAGCTCGGTGCTGATGTCCAACGACTTCGGAAGTGAGGGCTCAGTCACGAGTCCTCCTGAGCTGTGCCGTAAGTGGGACACAACGCGACAGCATTGCCGGTGTCGGCCAGCACCGTCTCCGCAGCCGACAGCAGGTCGCTGAGCGCTGGCTGGGCCAGTGAGTACACCGAGGACCGCCCGACTGGGCGCACCGACACCAGCCCACAGCCACGAAGACACGCCAGATGCTGCGACACCGTGGACTGCGCCAACCCCAGGCGCACAGTCAGATCCACCACCCGCGCCGGGGCGCCCGCCAGCTCCCGCACGATCGCCAACCGGGTCGGATCGGCCAGCGACCCAAACAGGGCGACCGCCGGAGCAAGAACCACCCGATCAGTCGTTGCCGATGACATCGCCACTCAACGATCATAGGCCCATCGCCACCGCTCTACCGGCGCAAACCCGAAACACGCTCTAGTGGCGCAGCTTTCGCAGCAGGCGGCCGCCGCGCGCGGAACGGCTCAAGCAATGATCGGAGGTCTGTGGATGGCCCTCGGCCTGGTGACGTGAAGGGGTGCCTCGTGCGTGCCAGCGCGGTCTTCCACAAGGGCAAGCTCCTTGAACGACCCATCGACATCGCGCCCGACACATCAAACTCCGAGCCGCAAAACGCGGGATCGGAGGTCGCCTGAAATCACCGATCCCCAGGTATCGACAATAAAATGAGAGTTCGGACGCACGAAATATAGTATTCGCCGGATATGGATTAATTCTTCGTAGGGGCTAGGTTAGAAGTGTGACAACGGTGCTGGCGCGCGGGATTCTCCACTGCGATCTGGACGTGTCGGGGCTGCAGGATCAGGGTCCGAGGACCGTTTACCCACTCCGCCTAGCGATGACCGGGATCGACATGCACCGCCACATGGTCGCTGTCGCAGTCAGCTCTGCGGTGTCCGGCACGGTGGCGCCGTGACCCTTGTCGAGGTAGCACCACGCGGCCAGGTCACCCTGCAGGAGGTGCAGTCACGCGGCCGTGGCCGGATGGTGCTCGCGCTGTTGGGTCCGGCGTTCGTCGCCTCGGTCGCCTACGTCGACCCCGGTAACTTCGCCACCAACTTTGCCGCCGGCGCCGAGCACGGCTACGAACTCGTATGGGTCGTCGTGATGGCCAACCTGATGGCCATCCTCGTTCAGTACCTCAGCTCGAAGACCGGACTGGCCACGGGCCAGAGCCTGCCCGAACTGTGCCGGCAACGATACGGCCGCCGGGTGAACATCGTGTTGTGGCTGCAGGCCGAGGTCATCGCGATGGCCACAGACCTTGCCGAGTTCGTCGGCGCCGCGCTCGGCCTCAACCTCATCTTCGGTATGGCCCTGCTACCAGCGGGGCTAATCACGGCAGTCGTCGCATTCGTGATCCTGGCACTCGAGCAGCGTGGCTATCGCCGCTTCGAACTCGCTATCATCGCGCTGCTGGCGCTGGTCGGAGCGGGATTCATCTACCTGTTTTTCACTATTGGGGGCCAGGACTACCTGCAGCTCGCCGCCGGACTGGTGCCCCACCTCGGCGGCGGCGATACCCTGAGCCTGACCGTCGGCATCATCGGCGCGACCGTCATGCCGCACGTGGTTTACCTGCACTCCGCCCTGCAGAAGAACCGGGTCTCGGCGGCCGACCAGCACGAACGCCGCACTTTGCTCACGTTCAACAAATGGGACTGCATCATCGGCCTCGGCTTCGCAGGGCTGGTCAACCTCGCCATGCTCTGCATCGCCGCAGCCCTGTTCCATAAACCCGGACTGACCGACATCAGTGACCTCGGACTCGTCCACGATCACCTCGCGACCCTCATCGGAGGGGGCGCGGCACTGGCGTTCGGGATCGCCCTGATCGCCTCCGGCCTGTCGTCTTCCAGCGTGGGCACCTATGCCGGACAAGTCGTCATGGCCGGATTCATGAACTGGCGCATCCCTCTGTTTGCACGCCGCGCCCTGACGATGCTGCCCGCACTGATCGTCCTCGGCCTGGCCGTCAACACCACACAGGCACTGATCTACTCCCAAATCGTGCTGTCCTTCGGCATCCCGTTCGCCCTCATCCCGCTACTACTGATTACCCGCACCCCCGCGACCATGACCGACATGGTCAACCGCCGCCTGACTAGCGCCGTGATGCTCCTGATCACCGCAGTCATCACGACCCTGAACCTTTACCTGCTATACGACACGCTCACCAGCCTGATCTGACACCACACCTTCGGGAAACGGCGACGGCCTGCTTCGACGGGGACCCGCCTATATACGGCCCGCGGCTCAACGTCTGCGCGCGAGTTCCAGCACTTCGTTGACGCTCCACTGCAAGTCGCGTAACAGCCGATCCACAAGTCTTGACTATTCCTCGAACGGCTCCGCCCTCAGGGTGAGCGGTGGACCGGACCGTGCGGTTCGATACAGTGTCCGCTTTCATCTTGGCTGCGGTCGGGGTGGTCGACCTATTGTCGGTCAGGCGCCTGGGGGCCGTGAATCGGCCGCTCAACGCCAACGTTTAACGACGGTGCCACACACCAGCATCAGCTTGCGGCCGACCTCCCACCCCGACATCTCTGCCCGCGTAACCGCTGGTCGAGTTTCGTGATCCAACAATCAGGCCGCGGCCGAATTTCTCTGGAATCCGCCCTGTCACTGTGGGGCCGATTTACCTTGACATAGCCACACAGCCCGCCGAACCGGCCGCACCATTCCGCCTGGCGCAAGGACGTGCGTTCGCCCACGACTTCCGCCTCGCTGCGCCGCGGCACGTTCCGCGCTACCGCACATAACCTCCCGAGTCGACCCGCCTGGAATGGTTCGTCGCGTCAGGTCGACTTCGACCTACCGCAGATCTGGGCTGCGATCTACGCTTCCTTTTACGCGCTACGCGTCTCTTTCTCAAAGATGTTCCTCGACCCCGAATACTGCACATTTGTAATAAGTGCACTCCGCCAGTCCACGGCGACGTGGCCGCGCAACAAACAGGCCGCGGGTTACAACCCACAGGTCTGGCGCGACATGCTGGAGAAGCGCGCCGAGCAGGAGCGCTACCTGGTCGGACTACTAGACATCGAGCCGAAGTACCGGCAGGGACGGCTGCGTGACGGCCCGAACAACCACCCGCCGAAGCCACCCACACCATCAACCCCGGCGGCCGGCGGGGCGGGCGGGACCGGTGGGACCGGCGGTGAGGCCGGCGCCAACCCCAACAACGAGGTCTACGGCGTCTCTGGTGGCAGCGGCGGTGCCGGTGGGGCCGGTGGCGTCGGTAGCTACGGCGGGGTGGGCGGTGTAGGTGGGGTGCGGCCCGCGTCATCGCCGCCGGGATTCGCCCAACTAACGATAGTGGCGAAAGTGATTCGCTCGCTGCGCAGGTCTCGGAAGTACTGTGAGCAGTGCATGAACGCGAGACTGCTCTCATCTTATAAACATGAACTTTCGGCGACGCCATTGTATTTATGGCACAACACTATCCGCGGAATAGACTCCATAGCTTCCGACATTTGAGAGTCAATTATACTGTCATACAATGCTTTTCACGACCCAAGGGGGGACGACCGTTAGTATGTTGCTTGCCGAGGAGGCGGGTGGCACCGTACGCGACGGCGTGCGCTTTAGTGTCTTATACATTATGTTACAAGTCTGCGGCACAAACGTATTGGTCTTGCCAACAAGCTGTGAGGTGCTACCTATATGTCGGCGCAAGTGCGTACACCGGATGCTACCTCAGACGAGCTTGTCAGTGAGCGGTCGAATGAATTCCATAGTGGGACAACACAGATGTTGCCGCCAGTCGCCCCTGAGCGGGCAAGTCGCGGCTTGCACGGGAGTGCCAGCGGTGTCCTCGGTAGCCCTGCCGAAGTCATACCGACCAGTCCAGTCGTTGCGCCCTGCTCGCAGCCGGCAAAAGGCTGGATGGCCAGGTTTAATCCAATACTATTGTGGCCCAAGTCATCTTCACGACAAACCACAAAGCCTCTGCGACCGGAACGGCGCTACTATCCCCCACGGTCGGAGAGGTTTATTGAAGACGCGCGCATGGACCGCGAGAAATACCGACTATGACGCGCCGAGAGCGAGCGCTGTGATTTTCCGTGCTGCGGACATGGTCTCTGAGCGAATCAAGCCAGACCAGGCCAGTTCTCGAGCATTTCAATGTATGCCTGTCGAACGTTAGCAACCCTTGCGGCTACGTCAGATTCGGCCCATTCGGTGACTGAGACGGGTTTCAGGACAGCAATGTCCAGGGTGCCCGGGTGCAACACCAATGAATTCGGTACCGCGATCACCTCGATGTTCCGAATCACGATCGGCACGATGCGTAACCCAGCTTGTCTGGCGAACCGAAAAGGGGACTCGTCGAATTTGCCGATCTCGGGTGTCGCCTGCATCCCTCCTTCCGCGGCGGCGACCAGCGACTGCTGACCGAGATGTCGATCGTCGTCCTCGTGCACGCCGAACAGCCGCCGCACAGTGGTCGTAACTGCATCAGTGTGGAGGCCCTGCGGTGTGGCAGCCCATGGGCGTCGCAGCAGGGCGCCCACGATGACGGCATCGGCCATGCTGCGGTGGTTGACCAGATACAGCGCCGGCTGAGTGGGATCAACGTGTTGTGCGCCAGTAACGTTCAGCGCGACTCCAACGAGGTTGAGCATGAGGCGAGGCCAGTATGCGGTGAACTGCTCGTAGGGTTGGTAGTTCGTTAGACGCAGCGCGGCAGCACAGGTGGCCACCACGGCGAGCGGCATCGAAGCCAGGGTGGCCAGACCCGTTCGGGCTCGCGCGGTTGGCACGTTGCCACAGCGGCTGGTGAACCGCGACACCAGCCAGCCTTGTTCGTTGGCCAGCCGCTCCAAACCCTTGCGGGGGTTGGTTGGACGGGGGTTGCCGACCAGGGTCATCGCCGGGATGTCCTCGTCACCGTCGGCGTAGAAATAGCTTTCGGCCAGGTCGATGTCATGGGTGGTGGCGTAGGAGATGATAGCTTCGGCCTTGCTCCTGCCCCGCAGGATCGGCTTGACCACTTCTCCGGTGAGGACCCCGGCGTCGTCGACCTCGCATTGGTTGCAGAGGATCTCGGTGATGCCCAGTGCCCGTGCGGCCGCCTCCACCTGCACGTGAAAAGCGGCCGAGGTGATAACTATAACGTGTCCCCTAGCCAGGTGGTCGCTCACGATGTTCTTCATTTCGGGGTAGATCCGCGCTTGGATGTGGGTCGTGTACAGGCGCTGTCCGATCTCCGGAAGATCGTCCAGGTGGCGCCCGCGTAGCGTTAATGCACCGCGCCGGATGAAGTCCTCGAAGTCCAACCTTCCCAGCGAGTAATTGAGCCCGACCCACACTGTTGCAAGCAGCTCACGGATGCCCATTTCGCCGCCCCGCAAGCGATCCCAGGGCAGTAACGCGCCAGTGAAGCCGGCCGCCAGGGTGCCGTCGAAGTCGATGAACGCGGCAATCGAACTGGTGGGGCGGTCATCGTCATGAGCGGCCGGCTCGCCGATGAGACCCTCGATGGCGGTCACCATTCGCGGTCGGCGGGCAGCAGTGTTCCGGGGTTGAGATTGCGGTGGGGGTCTACCCCCCGCAACAGCGCGACGACCATGTCGGTGCCGGCTTCGGAGATATCCTCGGGCAGCCACCGAGCATGATCGGTGCCCACACCGTGGTGGTGCGACAACGTACCTCCAGAGTCGATGAAGGCCTGCTGGATCGACGTTTTGATCTCCCAGTACCGGATCAGCTGCTCGTCGAGGCTGCCCTGGCCCAATTTCATGACAAAGGTGAAATACAGGCAGGCGCCGCTGTGGTAGCTGTGCGATAGATGGCACATAACGAAGCCCCGCTCGCCGACGCGGTCGAACGCGTCGTGGGCCGCCACGCGGACATTGGTGTACAGCTGTCCGAGCTTGGACCATGGCGCAGCGGTCTCGGAGACGTCGCCGATCGCGCCAATGTCGAGCAGGAAGTCACGGATGTAGGGCGTGTCGAACTTCTTCTGGTCGTAAAGCACACCGGGCCCGTTGCCCAGAACGAAACCACCGTGCTGCTTGAGGATCTGGCGAACGACGACCTTATCGGCCTTGACACGGGCGTCACCACCTTCAAATCCGATGAACGCCAGGCACATTGCGTCCAGATTCCAGCCGCGGCTGCGCAGCACCTCAAACAGCGCGCGTTGGGCCACAGCTGATATCCTCTTGCCGCCCTTCTGAGTCGACAGCGAGAACGCCGTCTCGTCGGCGTCGGAGAGCCGCGTCACACTCGGACGAGCATCGCTGAGGCTGATCTGCCGCATGGCCGCAAGGCCGGCGTCCCATGATCGGAACAGGTAGGCGATGATCTTACGGTTGCTCGGCACCTCGTGGACGTTGACCCAGGCCTCGGTGATGACGCCGAGACGGCCTTCCGAACCGATGATCATCTCGCGCACTGATGGCCCCGATGATGTGGAAGGCAGCGGCCGCAACACCACGACCTTGTGGGGCTGGACGACCCGAAGACCCCGGACAATCTCGGCGATGTCGCCGTACTTGTCGGACTGCATCCCCGACGAGCGGGTTGCGATCCAGCCGCCCAACGTTGAGTGATTGAAGCTGTCCGGCTGATGGCCGAGCGTGCAACCGTAGGCGTTGAGTTGACGCTCCATGTCGGGTCCGAGGGCCCCGGCTTGGATTCGCGCCAAACGCGCCGCGTCGTCGATCTCTAACACTCGGTTCATCCGGCCGAGGTCAAGCGAGATGATCATCCGGTTCTCCTGCGGTTGCGGCGTCAGGGCGCCGGTGATGCTGGATCCCCCGCCGAACGGGATCAGCACAGCGTCCGACCGGTCCACGGCATCGACCACGGCACGAACTTCGTCTTCGTCTGCCGGATAGACGACAACGTCGGGCACCCGGGGCAGTTTTCCGGCCCGGATGCGCAGCAGGTCGACAAAACCTTTGCCGTAGGTGTGCACTACCCGGTCGAGGTCCGCGGTTCTGACGTAGTCCTCACCGACCGCCATCCGCAGCGCGGCGGCCAGCGCGTCGTCGAGCCGGGGTGCAGGCACCTGCAGGTCGGACAACAGCGGTTTGAAGGTGCGGGGTGCGTTGAGGTCCAAGCCGATCCGTTGCATCGCAAACGGTGCCAACTTCGGCTTGTCGGTGTGGTCGAACGTGACACCGTCGACTCCCCATCCCCACCATTTCTGGTGCGCGACAACGGTCATGGAACCTCCTAGCATGCTCGAACACCGATCGCTGGGACAACGGCAAACCGCAGCTGCATGGCCGGCCGCCGGTACAGGGCCGCAACCGCGGCGGCGACGCGCGCGTTGAACGCCTCCGCGTCGTCGCTGGGCGTCGGGGTCATCGGGGTCCCGATCGTCATGTGCACGGCCGGCCGGCCCGCAAGCGGCCACGAGCGTCCCACCGGCATCGCGACCCCAGTGCCGTGCAGGGCCACCGGAACACAGGGAACACCGGCTTCCACGCATAGCGCTGCCGCTCCGGGACGGAAGTCCCCGATGGATCCGTCGCGCGACCGGGTTCCCTCCGGGTAGATCAGCAACGGCACGCCGTCCGCCAACAGCCGCCGCGACAGGCCCTTTGCCGGCCGCTGGCCGGCGCGGTCGCGATGGATCGGATAGGCGTTGAAGCTCAGCGACGTCGCCAGCTTGTTGAGGCGCTTGGTGTAGAAGTGGTCAGCGGCTGCCCCAACCGCCAGGTGGCGCACCGCATGGTATGGCAGCTTCGAGACGATCACCACGGTGTCGAGGTGGCTGCAGTGGTTGGCGACGACGACGAACGGTGGGCGCAAGCCGACGATGTTGTCGTATCCCTCGGCGGTGGTGCGGGTCAACAAGGCCAGCATTGTGCGCAACACCAGACGTTGGGCGACGAACCGAAGCAGCCGTCGCCAGCGCAGCCGGTAGCGGGCAACGTTCGGGGTGGGTTGGCTCGGCGTCATGCGCGGCTGCCTCGGACCGCCGCGGCAACGCGGCGCACCAGCGGACGCGGCGCATGTTGGGCGAGGAACGCCAGAGCGACGTAGCGTGGCGAAGGCACGGATCGCAGTCGCCCCCGAGCGGCGTCGCACAGGCAATCTCGGGCCACGCGGTCGGCGTCCAACCACAACACCCACGGAATAGCATCGGTGCGGATGCCGGCACGCTGATGGAACTCGGTGCGAACCCAACCGGGCAGCAGCGTCGTCACCACGACACCGGTCCCGGTCAACTCGAGCGCCAGCGACTCTGAATACGTTGCGACCCAAGACTTGATCGCCGAATACGCGCCCATCGGGAGCAGGCTTGCCACCGACCCCACATTGATGATTACGCCGTGGCCCCGGGCCTTCATGGCCCGCCCAGCCGCGCCGCCGAGGGCCAGGACAGCACCCACCATCACAGAGTGTGCCTGGTCGATGGAGCTTGTGTCCTCGGCCAGGAGCGACACATGCAACCCGTGGCCGGCGTTGTTGATCAGGATGTCGATCTGCGGGTTCCCGCTTAGCCGGTCGACAACCGCGGCGACACCGGTGGACTCGGACAGGTCGACGGCCAAGATTTCCGCCTCTACGCCGTGCCGTTGGTGCAACTCGGCCGCGGTCGACGTCAAACGAGTCTTGTTGCGTGCGACCAAAACCACATCGGAGCCCCGGGCGGCCAGGGCACGGGCGAACGCCAAACCGATACCGGAGGTGGCGCCGGTGATTAGGGCCCGCCCGCCAAGCGGGTCTGCCTTACCAGCCGGCAGCGCCGCTCCCATTCGACTGATCATCGGCCGGCCCGGATGCTGCGCAGAACCGGCACAGCACGGTTCTCTTGGGTTTCTGACCAAAAGTGCGTCGGCCAGCGCTTCTGGCGCGCGTACCGGTACAACGCGAGGTCGGGGTTAACCGCATGGGGATGACCGACCACCTGCAGCCACGGCCAGTCGGCGTAGCTGTCTCCGTAGGCATAGGACGCCGAGAGGTCGATACCGGTCTCGGCAGCATAGCGGCGCAACCACATTGCCCGTGCTTCCCCGACGAGCGGATTGACTGCCAGATGGCCCGTGCATCGGCCCTCGCTGTCGATATCCATTGCTCCGCAGACGGTTTCGTCGAACAGCTCGGCGAGCGGATCGACGAACACGTCGACCTGGCCGGTGATCAGGATCGTTCGGTGCCCTGCAGCGCGGTGGGCCTCGATCTTGTCCAGGGCCCCCACATGCAGGCCACCCCGTAGTGAAGGCACGAGGTGCTCGGCGACAATCTTTCGCAGTTCGTTGTCGGTGCACCCGGCGTAGCGGCGCATGAAGGTGCGGACGAAATCGGCCCGATCGCGTCGTTCGGCCAGCAAGTAGTGCGGCGCGGTGGCCGTCAAGTTTGCCATTAGCAGTGGCCAGCGGCTGATTGGGCGCCGGGCCAACTCGACCCATAGGTAGTGCTCGATAAGCGAATTGGCCGCCACGGTGCGGTGTAAATCGAATACGGCCACCACGTCGGTTCGGCGGGGCAGCTCCTGGCCGTCAAGTTCCTGCACAGGGGAGGTGCGACGGCGCGCCATCCGCGAGATCTGCGGGATGTGCACCTCCTGAAGGTAACTGCGCCAGTTGATGTCGGTGACATCGAATCCGTGCTCGGCGCGCAGGGCGGGATCCAAAACGGCGTGCAGCGCGCGCAGGCATCGGTCGTCGAAGAGGATCTCGATCTGGGTGTAGGGCTGGTACATCTCGATAAATCGGGTCAGCAGACCCAGATCGCGGCGCCCCCGATGCAGCGTGGTGCTCCAAGCACGGGTGTGCCGGTTGGCCGGCAGCTGGGCCACCACAGTGTCGGCGATCTTAACCGCGACCTCGCGTCGACGCAGCGTCGCCTTGACCAAAACCGGATGCCGGAATTCCCAGGGCGTCACCGGTGCGGCGGCCTGTTCCATGGGATTGGCGGCGAAGTATTCGGTCGCCAGCGTGGCTAACATCTCGATCCGCAGCGGGTTGGTCGTCCCGGAGCTGACGTGGAAGTACCTGGTCTGTCGCGGCATCGCAGCCGAGAAGGCCGCCGCCAGAACGGCGTTGACGACGAAGTCCACCGGGACGATGTCGAGCACGGTGTCGGCCAGAGCCGGAAATTCCCGCAACTGGCCGCGACCGTAGGCGCCGATCAGAGGATCGGCCACTTTGTATCCGTCGATCCATCCGGGATAGGGATGGCGTAGGGCCGACTCCACGATCGACGGGCGTAGGATCGTGAGCCGATGACCCGAGGCTGCCCACAGCTGTTCGGCGACGCGTTCACCGAGGGCCTTGGTCATCGTGTATGCGTCGGTCCAGCCCAATGATTGCGCACGACTGTGGCCTTGGGCAATCAGCCGGTCACGGATCCATCTGATCCTCGACTGCTCGGCTGCCTGGGCGACCGCGATGTTGCCGGCGCGACGGTGCTCGCGCCGTACGCCGCGCAACAGCATCTCGAGGATCTCCGGTGTGCGGGACAGCTGCTCGGCCTTCGCGCGGGCCGAGCGTGCGAAGGCGAGCTCACAGGCGTAGTCCACAGGATGGTCGAGCGGGGCTTCCATGGCCACGCCGCGGCGCAGGCCCGCCACGTAGGCGGTCGAGACGTGCACAACGGCCGGGTGGCCACGTGCGGCGAGCAGTGACCGGTACAGCGCCTCCGGGCCAGCCACATTGGCCTCGAACGACTCATCGATTGGCGCATCGAAATTCACATTGGACGCTGCGTGCACCACGGTGTCGAGATCCGGCGGCAACGTTGGCATGTCCGTGAGGTCCCCCGGGATGACGCAGACCCGATCGTCGACCAGACTTTGCAGTCCGGCGTCACCGAGGGTTGCTCGTAACGGTCCGAAGACTGGTTTGCTGAGTAGCGACTCCAGCCGTTGTCCGGCCGTGGCGTCGGCGCGTGGGCGAACCAGAACGCTGACGCGGCAGTCCCGATAGGAGAACAGCAGCCGCTCCAGCACTGCTTGACCGAGAAAGCCGGTTACTCCGGTGAGCAATAAGTGAATGGGCGGATCGTTGTTCTCCACGATTCGAATCGTACAATTCAGACCGCTTAAAGTATGTGTATGTGATAAGGATCATAGCGCGCCAAGGAAGTGCGTGAGAGCATCTTATGCGGTGAAAGACAAGCGAACTAACCGGTCGGCGCGACCGTGATGACTGGGGGCTGGTGTATGCGGCCGGAATTCACTTGCGCCCTCCGAAAACCGCTTTTTACAGGCACTTTGAACTCTCCGGCCGGCACGGCCGAACCCTTTCAAATAATCCGCAACGAGAACAATTCCTGATTACGCTACGAGATACATAATAGGAGAAATTCAAAACAGCGAGCCCAGGACACAGGGCCGCCACCACCCGCCAGCGTCATAACCGCAATTCGAACGTGGTTCGATCTTTATTCATTCGGTGACATAAAACGAGAGCCTGCCACGCCGATTCGGTTGTTTAAGGGGTATCTTTGGATCTGCTGAGCTAAGTCTAGCTACCGATTCGTGGCCCGTAAGTGATCGCAAACTTGAGTACGGGCGGTCGTCGGCGTCGGGCGCGCACCATGGATTAGCCGGTTACCTCGTTTGCTGTCGTTCCAAAGGGCGCGGCGAACACGGGTGCCCTTCTATCGTCGTTGCGACCAGTAGGCACCGCTGGGTTGGAGCCTGCCTGGTCGTCGCTGTCGTCGCTGCCGCGCGACGCCTCGGAGTCACTGGGTTCAAGGCGCCGGTGGAGCCACGCCAGCGGGGCAGGCGCCCACCACGTCAGCGGGCCGAGCAGATGGATGACCGCCGGCAGCAGCACCATGCGGACCAGGGTGGCGTCGACCAGCACGGCCAGCGTGAGTCCCACTCCGAACATTTTCATGATCGAGACTTCCGCGCTTGTCAGCGCGGCGAACGAGACGACCATCAGCAGTGCCGCGGCGGACACCACCCGGCCCGTGCGGGCGAGGCCCAATGCGACGGATTCGTCGTTGGCTGCGCGGGTCCGCATTGAGATGAGCCAGAATTCGCGGATCCGCGACACCAGGAAGACCTCGTAGTCCATCGACAGGCCGAAGGCTACACAGAACAGCAGCACCGGGACGCTGGCGATGAGCGTGCCGCTGGCGGTGGTGCCGAAGGCGCCGAGGTGGCCGTCCTGGAAGATCCATACCAGCGCCCCGAACGAAGCTGTCAGAGATAATACGTTAAGCAGCAAGGCTTTCAGCGGGAGGATAATACTCCCGGTCAGGAGGAACAGCAGCGCCACAGTCACGATGGCGATCAGCGCCAACACCAGCGGCAGCCGGGAGTCGACTGCCGCCGAGGTGTCCCGGTTGGTCTGTGGGATGCCACCCATTTGGACTTGGCGTCCGTCCGGCGTCTTTACCGCGTGCAGGCGGTCCAGCTGGAGCTCCGAGGCCGCCGAGTACAGCGGCGCAGTGCTATTCACCGTCAGGAATGCGCTGCCGCCTGCTAAACCGGTCGCCGCTACCGGCGCTCCGATCACCGCACCGTCCTTGAACGTGCCTCCGGGCGAGGACACTGACGCCACTTCGGGTACTTGGGACAGCTCAGCCGCGTAGCGGTTGAGCGCGGCTATATTGGCGCCCCACATGTCGGGGACGACCACCGACATGTTGGTCATAGCGTTGCTCGCGAAGCCGCTGCGCAGCAGGTCGCCCACTTGCCGCGCGGAGGTTGACGGCGGCAGCACCCGGTCATCGGAAAAGCCCCACTTCACGCCCGTGAAGGGAGCGCCGAGCAGCACCAGTAGCGCGGCGACGGCTAGGCATACCGGGACCGCTCGGCGCATCACCGCCTTGGCACTGCGATACCACAGCGTCTCCTCGACCGGCACCGGTCGGGGTTCGGGCCGGCCCAGTAGCCGCCGGCTGAACTCGCGCACATCGAACCCTTGAAGTCGGTCGCCGAGCACGACGATCGCCGCCGGCGTCACGATCAGCGCCGCGGCGGCGGCGAGGCTGACCACGGCGACGCCGGCGTAGGCGAAGGACTTCAGGAAATACATCGGAAACAGCACCATCGCAGTCATCGACAGCGCGACAGTCATCGCAGAGAACGCGACGGTGCGGCCGGCGGTGGCCATGGTGCGCCGCAGCGCATCGGCGCGATCCGCCCCGCCGGCCATCTCGTCACGGAACCGGCTCACGATCAGCAGCGTGTAGTCGACGGCCAAAGCGAAGCCCAATGCGGTGGTCAAGTTGAGCGCGAACATCGACACGTCGGTGAACCGTGTGATCACCCGCAGAATGGCGAGAGAGCCGACGATCGCGGACGCGCCAACAGCCACAGGCAGGGCTGCTGATAGTAGACCGCCGAACACCCAGACCAGGACGACGAAGCTCATCGGCAACGCGATGGCTTCCATCCGAACCAGGTCCATCTGGCTCTGCTCGGTGATCTGCAGGTAGGTCATTGCCTCTCCGCCAGCGCGCAAAGTCACGCCGTCGCGGTCGTGCAGCAGCCCGGCTAATGACTTGGCGTGCTTGGGCGCGCCGTCCTCACCGCCGGTAATTCCGGCGACGATGAGTCCGGTCTTACCATCGCGGCTGATCAGTTCGTGCGCGGCCGATTCCGGCGCGGTCCACGCCGATGTCACCCCGGCCACATTCGGCGAGTGTTTCAGTTGCTCGACGAGGTCGGTGGCGACGCGGCGAGCTTCGGGGTTGCTCGCGGCGGCGTCGGCGCTGACCGTCACAATCAGCGGCATGTCGCCCTGACCGAACTTGTCCGAAAGCGCCTCTGCGGCCTGCCATGACTGCGAGGTCGGGTCCTGAAATCCGCCCGCTGGAAGGCTTTTGATGACTGGAGCGCCGAAGACCGCAGCACTCACGATGAACATCAACGTGACGCCGAGCACCCATCGCGGCGCGCGGATTGCGAGTTCTGCCAGGCCCGCGAAAACCCCTTTGGGCTGGAAATGAGCAAGTTTCATCAACACTCCTCCGATGGGCAGCGTAATCAGCCGACTGCGACGGCGGCTGGATTGTTAAGGTAATCAAGCGACTTCGTCGCTCATCTCCCTTGAGGGTGTGCTGCCGTTGGTATCCTTCACTTGCGGCGTTCGGTGGAATCGACAGGTCATTCGGTCGGTTCACGACCCTGGTGGTCAGTCAAATACATTGTGATCTAACGAACTAAGAGTCCTCCGAGCATCTCTGACTGGGCTGCTAGCCTGCAGTGGTGCGAGGCCGGCAGCGCCTGGCGCGATTCGCCGTCGTGGTTCTCAGACAGTTGACGCCTTGTTGACAGCGAAACTATTTGCGGTGCGTGGAGAACTCCTACTATATGAGCGACCGCTGGACACGGGCAGAGTCAGCGAGCTTGCTGAGACAACCCTGCAGCACACACCCGTGGGCGACGGTGGCCCGGGCGCTAATCCAGCTGCAGCCGAACGACACTCGTTCCTCTCGGCCCGCATCGGACTCTCTCTCCATCGCGGCAATTGCACATGTATGCGATACGGCGAAAGCATAACCACGGATCCCACACGGTGCACGACCGGGATCCAGCCATTATCAAGAATTCACCGGCGCCAAAGAGAGTGTTCACGGATGCAACCGCAACGAGCTACTAAACACGAAGCGGAGACGCTAAATCGGTTGAGCTCAAACGTCTGCAGCGTGGGACCGCGGAATTGCGCTGGGCTAAATAGCTTTTCAAAGCAGAGACGCTCTCCGGCCTGCTCTCGCATTATATGGTCGAACTTCTCGCGCAGGGGCGCGAGCACCAGCACTCCTTTGTTGGCGCGGTGCACAGCGGCGCGCAGCGCTTGCAGGGAGTGCGTTTTGCCCGCGCCCGCCGGGGCTTGCAGCGGCTGCACCAAATACGGCGAGGCAGCGATGTTGGCGATGGCGCGCGCCTGATCCGCGGACAGGGCATCCAGGTCCGCGGCACGCACATCAAGGCGCGCGCGGGCATCTGCCGCATCAACCAGGTCGAAGATGCGCTGCTCTTCGGCAATCACCGCGTCCACGGTGAACACTTCATGGCCCTTGCGGTGATGGGCTTCCCGTGTCGCGCTGACCCGCACACCGACGGTGTCCGCGATCTGCTCGATCAGCGCGCGCGGATCCCCAGGCGCGTCGACGGGCAGCAGCGCGCCCACCAGCTCCACCAGATCGGCGCGAGTCAACGCGGGCTTGCCGATGCCCGCGACCATGCGCGCCAGGCGCGCGCGGTCCAGCAGCAAGCGCTGCGCAGCGCGCGTCAAGGTGCGCCGCGCGGTCCAGTTCTAGACCGCGCGCATCACCGCGCCACTGCTGGGTGAGTTCGGCCCACGATGTGGATTCCGGCTTGGCCGGGCGCGTGGCTTTCTGCGCGGCCGCGACCTGATGGGCGGTCGGCGCACCGTCGACGACGACCAGGTTGTTGGCTGCCCATTCCCGCAACCTCGTGGAACGCCGCGACCAGGCCTTGATGCATTTTTGGGTAACGCCGGCGATCTCGGCCATCCCGGAGTGCTCATCGACGACTGCCCACTCGGCGCCGATGGCGGCATGCAACTCGTGGCGCACCACGGCCTGATAGATCACCCCAGCGGCCTTGGCTTCGTGATGCAGCGACTTGGAGTCAATCGATACCAGCGTCCCGTCGGCCCGGGCTTGCCGGTTGGGCACGATGACATGGGTGTGCAGGTGCGGATCCCCGCACCGCGAGGTCTCGTGCTGGTAGGCGATCCCCACCAGCCCCGGCAGCCGCTGCAAATCCTTCTTCCCGGTGACCGGGTTATGCACCCGGGTGTATCCGGCATGGTCGTGCAGGTAGGCCATTGCCGCGTCGATGCCCTTCTGATGGACTAGGGCCATGGCCTTTTCGCCGACATCATCAGTCAGGGCCCGCAGCACAATGAGGCAGAAGCAGATTGCCGCACTGGTTCTATCGTGGGGAACCGTTTTATCTGTTGGGCTGTGTCTTGCGGTCTGGGTAATCGGTGCGGGGGGCCGTAATCCAGGCGCGTTGGGCGAGGAGGCGCATGCCGTTGAGTCCGACGATGACGGTGGATCCTTCGTGCCCGGCGACGCCGAGTGGCAGGGGTAGGTGGCCCATTAGGTCCCAGAGCACGAGTCCGGTGATGAACGTGGTCGCGATGGCCAGGTTGGCGATCACGATGCGGCGGGCGCGGCGCGATAGTGCGATCACCGGGGGGAGGGTGGCGAGATCGTCACGGACGATGACGGCGTCGGCGGTCTCAAGGGTCAGGTCGGATCCGGCGCGGCCCATCGCGACGCCGGTGTGTGCGGCGGCCAGGGCCGGAGCGTCATTGATGCCGTCCCCGACGAGCAGCACGCGCCGCCCGGCGTCCTCGAGCTCGCGGACAGCGGCGACTTTGTCTTGCGGGAGGAGCCCGGCGCGGACTTCGGTGATTCCGAGTTGCGCGGCGAGTGTGGTTGCGGCGCGGGGGTTGTCGCCGGTCAACAGAACCGGCGCGGTGCCGGTGAGTGCGGTCAGTTCGGCTACGGTGCCAGCGGCTCCGGGGCGCAGTTGATCATCCAGTGCCAGGATGCCGGCTATGGCGCCGCCAACGGCGACGATCACCACGGTCTTGCCGGCGGCTTCCAACTCGGCCACCGCGGCGGTTATCGGGTTCGAGGTTGCAGCGTTGGACAGCAGATGCTGGGGGCTGCCGACTTCGACGGTATGGCCGTCGATGGTGGCACGGACCCCGCGTCCGGGCGCGGAGTCGAAATCCTCGGCTGCAGGGAGCCGTAGCCCACGTCCGCTGGCGGCGGCCACGATCGCCTGCGCCAGTGGGTGTTCGCTGGGATGTTCGGCGGCCGCGGCCCAGGTGAGGATGGTGTCGGCGTCGTAGCAGTTTTCGTTGATTGCCCGGATGTCGGTCAGCCGCGGCGTGCCCTGGGTCAGGGTGCCGGTCTTGTCGAACGCGACGGCGGTGATCGAGCCGAGTTGTTCCATCACGACCGCGGATTTGACCAGGACGCCGTTGCGTCCGGCGGTGGCCATCGCGGCCAGCAGCGGTGGCATGGTCGCCAGCACCACCGCGCAGGGTGAGGCGACGATCATGAAGGTCATCGCACGCAGCAGCGCCGGCTGCAACTCGGCGCCCAGGGCGAGCGGGATCAAGAACACAGCCATGGTGGCGGCTACCACCGCGATCGAGTAGTACTGCTCGACCATCTCGATGAACAACTGGGCTTTAGCCTTGGTGGCCGAAGCCTCCTCGACCATGGTCACGATGCGCGCGACGACGGTGTCGGCCGCGGCCCGGTCGACCCGGATCCGCAGTACCCCGGTGCCGTTCAGCGTGCCGGCGAAGACCTCATCTCCGGGGTGTTTGGCCACCGGCAGCGGTTCACCGGTGATAGAGGCCTGATCCACGTCGCTGGCACCGGAGATGACCTGCCCGTCGCCGCCGATCCGCTCACCGGGGCGCACCACGATCATGTCCCCGACGCACAGAGCCGCCGCATCGACCACGGTCTCGTGCCCGGATTCGGTGATCACGGTGGCACTCTCGGGGGCCAGATCAAGCAGGCTGCGCACCGAGTCGGCGGTCCGCTGAGTCAGAAACGCTTCCAGCGCACCGGAGGTGGCGAAAATGACGATCAACAGTCCGCCGTCGAGGACCTGGCCGATCGCGGCGGCCCCGATCGCGGCCACGATCATCAACAGATCGACATCGAGGGACTTTTCCCGCAACGCCTGCAGCCCGGCCAGCGCGGGTTCCCAGCCGCCGGTGACATAGCAAGCCAGATACAGCGACCACCACATCCACGCCGGCGCGCCGCCGAACTGGGCAGCCAACCCCAGCACGAACAAGACCGTGGCCACCGTCGCCCACCGGACCTCGGGCAACCTGAACGGACGTGTCCGGGCTGCCCGCTGACGATCAGGGGCATCGGCGGAGCGGGAATCATCCAGGACCGGAGACGACATCGGGAACTCCACATTCGGGAAGGCGGCGGGGACACCTCCACGATACCGGAATACATGAAGAGGTCTTCATGCGATCATTGGTTACGATGTAGCCATGGGTCACGGCATCGAGGGCAAAACCACTCCGCCCGCGGAGCTCGACGCCGAGTCCGCGGCATCGGTCGCGGCGACGCTGCAAGCATTGGCGACGCCGAGCCGGCTGCGCATCCTGACCCGCCTGCGCCACGGCGCGTGCTCAGTCAACGATCTCTCGGCGGCTGTGGAAATGGAACAATCAGCGGTCTCTCACCAGTTACGCCTTCTGCGCGCAATGGGGTTGGTGACCGGAGCCCGCAACGGGCGCAGTGTGATCTACGCGCTTTACGACAACCACGTCGCGATGCTCCTCGATGAGGCCGTGTACCACATCGAACACCTCGGCCTCGGCGTCCCCGATGAACCTTCCGCGACCGCCTGAAGGGCCATGGCTGTTCCGGTGCGGGTTTAGATCGTGTCGTATCTGTTGGGTTCGGCGGCTGGTGAAGAGATCAGGGTGCCGGGCCCGAGAGAGTCGACGGTCAGCCACAATCTGACCCAGTTGCGCAAGGCCAGTCTGGTGGTCTCGGCTCGCCGCGGGATGACCGTTAACGCGACAAAGCCGGTTGCTGCTAAGGCATCCGTGTGGTGGCAGGGACGGTGTGTTGGCAGGGACAGGATCCGAACCTGTGCAGGCGCCGACGGATTCACAGTCCGCGTAGTGGTGTCCCGATGTGTTGCCTGTCGCCTCAGCGACGGCCTGCTGTCGGGATGTCGACTGCGTCACCGTGTCGCTCGATGTCGTGCGTGATTCGCGCTGACGTCTCAGTCTATTGGTCGCCTGCTTGCACTTGCTTGGCGTTAGGGGTGCGGCGTGGTCGGTGCCGTCGTCGTAGGCGATTGCTGGGGACCCATCGGTCCACCCGGACTCATACCGCCGGGTCCCATCATTACGCCGGGTCCCATCATTACGCCGGGTCCCATCATTCCGCCGGGTCCCATCATTCCGCCGGGTCCCATCATTCCGCCGGGTCCCATCATTCCGCCGGATCCCATCATCGGGCAGGTACCGTCACGGCCGCCGTGATAGCCCTGGTGCCCGCCATCGTGGTCGTCTGAGGACAAGCCCAGGAATAACCCTGAGAAGAAGATCACCGCGACGACGAAGACAACACCGGCGATGATGCCTGTCCACGCCAGCAGTTGGCTCAGCCGACTTGGGCCATCGGATCGGTCGTGCCGGGGTTGCTCAGTCACGGTGGTCGGTTCGGCCCCGGATTCAGGTGTTTGCGTCATGTTTTCGAATGATGCCACCCACATACCCAACCGGGGTAGGGACTATTGGCCCTAGAATGGGCACCGCGGTATCTGGTCAGCTTAGTAAGGCTGCCGCGGAAGGCTCGGTGCCTTTACCTGTTGCATGGAAATGCGTCTCGAAAGGATGCGGCGATGATGTACGACGGCTGGATGTGGGGAAACGGCTGGGGTTGGGGCGGCTGGGTTTTGATGTGCGTTGTGATGGTGTTGGTCTGGGCGGCCGTGATCACATCCATTGTCCTCGCCATCCGCTACCTGGTCGGCTCAGGCGGCGCCAGCGGCGGTTCGCCTCGTTACGTTCCGCCGCGCCCCGAGGACGTGCTCGCCGGACGCTTCGCTCATGGCGAGATAGACGAAGACGAATACCGGCTGCGCATTACGCTCCTGCACGAACACCGCTAACCACGATGGCTAGGTTGACGCGGCGGGCGGCGCTCGCCACGCTCGGTGCGCTGGGTGCGGGCAGTGCCCTGGGCCTGCGGTACGTGCGTCGCAGCATCTTCGAACCACCGTCGACGGCTATCCGCCTCACCGACGGAGGTGGCTTTATGGGTGCCGATCCGGTGGACATGAGCCGCTACATGGAGATGTTTAACCGGCACCGGGAACTCAACCGTGTTGTGGAAGCGATTCCCGGCGGTGTGCGCACCACCACTCAATCGAACTCCCCGGAGCTTGCCGCCCAACTGCAGGCGCATGTGTCCAGCATGTACTCCCACCTCGATCAGGGGGCAGAGGTCAGTTGCATGAGCCAGAGCCTGCCCACGCTGTTCCGCCAGGCCAACGGCTACCGGCGCCAACTCACCTTCACCCCAACGGGTGTGATCGCCGAGGAGACCGCCGATGATCCCGCCCTCACCGACGCCATCCGAGCACACGCGCGTGAGGTCACCGGGTTCGTACAGCAGGGCATGCCCGCGATGATGCACCAGATGATGGGCGGCGGCAAGATGGGACCCGGCGGCATGATGGGACCCGGCGGCATGATGGGACCCGGCGGCGTGATGGGTTCACCTGGCGGCCAGTAGGACTCACCTTTCGTGACAATCTTCTTCCGTTTGCGAATGAGATTGCCCGGAAACGGATTCCGACCTGTGAGCCGCTGATTTTCAGCGGCCTGAATGAACACCGGCCCGCAACGATCGCTAGCGGGCCGGTGCGGGCATTAGGGAACTCGTCCCTCATGTTCGGGACGTTATTCAGAGTGTGCCCGGGGTTTTCGCCGGGCGTCCCCTGTCCCGGGGGCCAGGCTTAGGGTCTGGTCTGGGCTGGCCCAGCCCTGCGCGCAAGAAGTGGAAGAAACCCGATTGCTTTGGCTTGCAGGGCTGTTCATCGTGAGTGGGGTTACCCTGGGGCACCGCGGCAAGTCGACACGATCGCATCCTTAGCGGCACGCTTACATTAGTCATCACGTTGGGATAAGACGGATCGTGAAATCGAGCGGGTTCGTTGCCGTCGTGACTTATCGACGCTGTTTCTTGAGCTTTGCGAAATCTGCCGTAGGAGGTTAAGTCACGGATGCGCGTGATCGCGCAACACAGCCAGCCGGTCGCGGTATTCGGTTTCGTTGATCTCGCCGCGCGCAAATCGAGCGGCGAGCACCTGTTCCGGCGAGGTTGTCGAGATTGTTTCGGGGAGGATTTGGCGATCTTGGCGATCTCGCGTTACGTAGGCGACGAGGGCAACGGTGCCGGCGATAAGCAACGCCCAGAACAACACCATTCCGACGCCCATTCCGGCCCATCCCCACCAGCCCATGTTGTGGTCGTACCAGAACATCATCGTGGTTAGCCTCCAATCGGGGCAGCCCGAAGGCTGTTTGCTGACTTCCAGTCTCTCTCGCGGCAGCCCGGACAGCAGGGGCCGGTTGCCACAAGATTCCAGGGACTTTCGGCCCTTCGACTGCGGTGGCCGCATTTCGGCCCGCGATGACAGCAAACAGCTGTCCGTAGTTCGACGTGTGAGCCCACGCTATTGGGATGCAGGCGTGCGTTGACCAGAGACCTGTTCCTCAATTGGAAGTGACGTAAGTCCCTACCCCAAGGGGGTATATCTGGGCCATGGTGAACCAGGCGTGCAGCGGCCTACGCTGCGGTAGCGGAACAAGGTAACAGCGTTATGGCGGCATGCGGAAGATCACGAGCGACTACAGGCCCGCAATGCTGATGGGTGTTGTGCTGCTGCTCAGCTTCGTTGCGACCACGATCGCGGCGCTCATGCGCGGACATCGGGCGCGTCGAAAAGAAATGGTGCAAGAGCCAACCGGTCGGCTATCCGAAACACCGCCATCGGACATGGGCGCCGGCCTCTGGCGATGTCGGGCGCTGATCGCGGAGGCGCTCATCGTGCGGCAGCGGCTGTCTGGGGAGATCGACGCCGAGATGTATCAGGCCCGCATGACCGACCTCGCGCGGGACGCCGTCCCCGAGGGCCGTCCACAGCGCAACGCCTAAATTAGTCCACGCCGCAGAGGAGTTCATGGTGTCCAGCGTTAACATTGCCGTCCTGGCAGGCGCGACCCTGGCGATCGCCGGGTTGGCGTGGTACTTCTTTGCCCCCCGCCGCGCCCACGCCGCCGCGGTCAGCGACGGGGTGCAACGGATCCAGGTAACGGTCCGCGGTGGATACAGCCCCAACGTCGTAGAAGTGCGCCAGGGCATTCCGGTGGAGATCGAATTCGACCGGCAGGAAACCGGGGATTGCAGCTCGCGGGTGGTCTTTCCCGACCTTCATCTGTCGGCGGCGCTGCCCGCGCATCAACGCACCACCGTGAGGTTCACCCCACAACAGGCGGGTTCGTTCGGATTTGCGTGCGGCATGAACATGATCCACGGCACACTCGTCGTCACCCCCAACGGCCAGGCCACTGGATCCGCCAAACCTGAACAGCCAGAGGCCGCTGTGGGTTACGCACCAGCGGGCGGCGTCGGCGAGCCGGCTGCCGCGGAAGTTGAAGCCTCCCAGGCCGAAGAACGGCGCGCCGAGGTCGCCGACCTGACTCGCCGGGTGTTGATCGGGGCGGTGCTCACCGCGCCGGTGCTGTATGCGGTGATGGCTCAACCATTGGGCGCCCATTGGGTGCCGGCAGTATTGCTCAACCATTGGGTGCAGCTGGCATTGATCACCCCGGTGATGTTGTACGTGGGGTGGCCGATCCATCGCACCGGTTGGCTGGCGCTGGCGCATCGCAGCGCCGACATGAACAGCCTCGTCACCTTGGGCACCCTCGCGGCCTATGGCTACAGCCTGCTGGTTATGGTTGCCTCTCGTGCCTTTCCGGCCGAAGTACGCGACGTGTATTTCGAGGCCGTCGGGGTGATCCTGACGCTGATCATGCTGGGCCGGCTCCTGGAAGCCCGCGCCAAGGCCGGCACCGGCGAAGCCATCCGTGCCCTACTCGGCTTACAACCTCGCACCGCCCGTGTCCTGCGTGACGGCGCCGAAACCGAGATCCCGGTCGATGAGGTCATCGTCGGCGACGAGATCCTGATCCGGCCCGGCGAAAAAATCCCGGTCGACGCCACCGTGCTGTCCGGACAGTCCGCTGTTGATGAGTCCATGGTGACCGGCGAATCGATGCCGGTCACCAAACACTCCGGCGACACCGTCATCGGCGCAACCGTCAACACCACCGGCGCGTTGCGGGTACGCGCGGCTAAAGTCGGTGCGGACACGATGCTCGCCCAAATCATTCGCATGGTGCAGCAGGCGCAGGCATCCAGAGCCCCGATCCAGCGGCTGGCCGACGCGATCTCGGCTTACTTCGTGCCGGTCGTAATCGCCATTGCCATAGCCACTTTCGCGGTTTGGTTCGTCGCCGGACCGACACCCACGTTGACACAGGCACTGGTATCGGCGGTGGCGGTGCTGATCATCGCCTGCCCGTGCGCACTCGGCCTGGCTACCCCGCTGTCGATCATGGTCGGCACCGGCAAGGGTGCCCGCGCGGGCATTCTCATCCGCTCGGCCGAGGCCCTGGAGACCGCGCACAAGCTCGACACCATCGTGCTGGACAAAACCGGCACCATCACCGCGGGCAAACCAGTTCTTACCGATGTCCGCGTGACCGGGACTATCGCGGAGAACGAGCTGCTCATGCTGGTTGCCGCCGCTGAAGCCGACAGCGAACACCCCATCGCCAGCGCGGTGGTCGCGGGGGCCCGCGGTCGCGGCATCAACATTCCCGTCGTATCGGCCTTTGACTCAATTACCGGCAAGGGGGTGGGGGCCACCGTCGCGGGCCTCAACGTGCTGGTCGGCACCGCGACGTTGTTGGCCGAAAATGGCATCGACACAGCCGAACTCGAGCACATCAGCGCCGATCTGGCGGCCGCGGGAAAAACTCCGATTCTTGCCGCCGTCGACCGCCACCCGGCCGGGGTGATTGGCGTGGCTGACACCGTTAAGGACGATTCCGTCGCGGCGATCAGCGCCCTGCGCAAGCTGGGCCTGCAGGTCGTGATGATCACCGGGGACAACGCCCGTACCGCCGCCGCGATCGCCCGCCAGGTCGGGGTTGAGCGGGTGCTGGCCGAAGTCCTACCAGAAGACAAGGCCGGCGACATCCGCCGGCTGCAAGCCGAGGGGCGCAGGGTCGGCATGGTCGGTGACGGCATCAACGATGCACCCGCCCTGGCCCAAGCCGACGTGGGCCTTGCGATCGGGACCGGTACCGACGTGGCCATCGAAGCTGCAGACATCACCTTGATTTCGGGGTCACTGGCCGGGGCGGTCACTGCGATCCGGCTCTCCCGCGCCACCATGCGCAACATCCGGCAAAACCTGTTCTTCGCCCTGATCTACAACGCCATCGGCATCCCGCTCGCGGCGGGCGTCCTGTATCCGCTACTGGGGCTGCGACTCTCACCGATGATCGCCGCCGGCGCCATGGCCCTGTCCTCATTATCGGTGGTCGGCAACGCCAACCGCCTGCGCCGCTACCGGGTTGAACCGCTGCCCCCGGCTGAACCGTCCGCGATCGAACCTCACGTAGAAACCGGTGTCGCCCAACGCGAAACCGTCGCCGGCTCAGCGTGAGGAAGACGGCACATGTTCCTCTTCGACAAGAGATACCATGGCGTCCCCGCATCCTCGGCTAGTGTCGGCGAGGCCCGCAACCCACGTACGCACGCGCTGCGATGTCGGCAAAAATCGATGTCATGTACCCCCGCGGGGTACAGTGGCTATCGAAGCGCCGTGGGTGGCCAACCATGCTCGGCACCACGCAGCAAAGCCGGGAACCACCCGATGACGACCATGCCGGGAGGGCAAGTGGGAACCACATACGGGTATGCAGCGCAGAAGGAGAACTACGCCAAGCGACTGCGCCGAGTCGAGGGTCAGATTCGCGGCATCGCGAAGATGATCGACGAGGACAAGTACTGCATCGACATCCTCACCCAAATCAGCGCAGCCAGCAGTGCTTTACGGTCCGTGGCGTTAAACCTACTCGACGACCACCTCGACCACTGCGTAAGCCAAGCAATTGCCCAGGGAGGAGACGAGGCTGACGTGAAGCTGGCCGAAGCCTCCGCCGCTATCGCACGACTTGTTCGCTCCTGATCAGTGGGGTGATCCCAACGCCCGGTCAAGTACAGCTACATAACCTTGACGGACATACCCTACCCGGGTACTGTTCATTGTATGGACGAGATTCAAACCTGCCACTGTAGATCCACCGGTTGCATATGCGGCGACTCCGCCTGCGCCCAAGCAGCCGGCTGCACCTGCGCTCACCCCAAGTGCACGTGCAACGACTGATCACCTCCAGCCAAGGCCGCGACTCCCCCGTCGCGGTCTTGGCTGATTTCGTGGACGCCGCGCGCGACTCAAGCCAACCGGGCAGATAAAGCAGCCCTTCCCGCAGAGCCATTTGCCCCCGGAGACGTCCCGCTTCCCGGGGACCCCAGTGGCCGCGCTTTGATCAGCACAAAAGTCGCTGAAAGCACCACCGCCGCAGCGGGAACGAAAGCTGCACCGAACGCTCGGCGCGCGCCGTCGTGCCCGCCCAGGAATCAGCCGAAAAAAATGAAAGGCAGGGTTGGTGAAGAACTCACTTGCGCCCAACCCGGCGCGGGTGGTGGTTGACCCCCGGTTACACCGACCGTTCGGCGTAAGACGATGGCGTCAACCGCGAACTGCGGTTGGGCACAACGCCCGACGATCCACTCGCACTCGAGGAGACATTTGTCTTTTACTATGAGCCGCATGCGCGAGGTGTTCGACAGCGAAACAAGGTTGTCATGGGTCCTGGCCGCGCTGGCCGGGCTGATTGGTGCCGTGGCGTTTACTCACTCCACCGGATACTTCGTGACCTTTATGACGGGCAACACCGAACGCGCGGCGTTGGCGTACTTTCGCAATCAACCCTGGCTCGCCATAACAGCGGCGCTGCTGTTGGCGGCCTTTATCGGCGGCGTGGTGGTTGCGTCATTGTGCAGACGCCATCTTTGGGTTGCGCATCCTCATGGCCCGACGGTCCTCACCGCCTTGTCGTTGGCAGCCGCTACCACCGTCTGCATCTCCACACATGGGTGGTCAGAAACAGGCGACCTCTCCTTCGCGCCAATTCTCTTTGTTGCGTTCGGAATTGGCGCCCTCAATACTTCATTTGTCAAGGACGGCGAGGTGTCAACCCCGCTGAGCTACGTGACCGGAACGCTCGTGAAGATGGGCCAGGGCATTGAACGTCACATCAGTGGCGGCTCAGCAGCCGCGTGGCTGGGATACTTTCTGCTGTATATAAGCTTCATCGTTGGCGCCACCATCGGCGGGTCTATTAGCTTGGTTGCAAATGGATCCCAGATGTTGGCGGTCGCCACCATCGTGTGCACACTAACCGCCGGATACACCTATTTCCATGGCGACCGCCGTGTCCTTTTGAAGGAGTCAGATAGCGGACGTCCATCTCGCCTTTCATTGCTAAGAACGATCCGGAAGAAGTCGAGTTGACGGCTTCCCGATCATAGTGCGCTAATACGTCGGTGTTGGCCTCCGCCGCCATCGCACGACTCGTTTGCTCGTGATCGCTACTGCGCGATTGCACCATTACGGTGGGACGAGACGGCGATGCCTTCACTTCATTGATGACCGAATATGTCGTGTTCGAACAGCCACTTAGAGACTTTCAATAATGCACTCACGCGAGACGGATACGAGCTATATCCAGCGGAGTGGATCAGCGGACATGCCGTTTACAGCTGGCGCAAGCGAGACTCCTTTCACGGCGTCACACCCGAGCTCAAGCTGCGGGAGCGGAATTTTTCAAGGTGGATGAGTCCAGTGGGTGTTAGGCGGCTGTCGTGTCGGTCTCCTGGGTGGGGTCTTGGGCTGGTCGGTTGATCCAGACGGTGTTGGGGAGGTCGAGGATCTTCG
>Ga0182014_10000705_pt1 | contig 45375 bp, 38 predicted proteins | sample 612S2DmetaG_FD_120489 | JGI IMG/M metagenome (GOLD analysis project Ga0182014, IMG submission 120489) | Permafrost microbial communities from Stordalen Mire, Sweden - 612S2D metaG | ecosystem: Environmental > Terrestrial > Soil > Wetlands > Permafrost | place: Sweden: Stordalen | collected... | reverse complement strand
GGCCTGCCTCCGTTTCACTATCGCGACATTCTCCGTGCAGTGAAACGAGCAGTCCCCGGCATGCACATTCACGCTTTTTCGCCGATGGAGATCGTCTACGGGGTCGAACTCACCGGCATGCCGCTAGAAGATTACCTGTGCATGCTCGCCGACAACGGCCTCGACACTTTGCCGGGAACCGCGGCTGAGATTCTCGACGACGACGTCCGCTTCGTACTTTCGCGCAACAAACTTTCCAGCGAGCAGTGGAAGCAAGTCATTCGCACCGCGCATCGCTGCGGCATTCGTAGCACATCGACGCTGATGTATGGACACGTGGAATCGCCCGAGCACTGGGTCAATCAGCTTTTGTTGTTCCGCGAAATTCAGCGGGAGACCGGCGGCTTCACCGAGTTCGTCCCGCTCGGCTTCGTCCATCAGAACACGTTGCTTTTCCAGCAAGGCCTTGCCCGATCGGGCCCTACGCTCGCGGAGCACCTCAAGATCCACGCGCTGGCGCGAGTTCTGCTGGCCGGCGCCATCAACAATATTCAAGTCTCGTGGGTAAAACTGAACCGCGGTTTGTCCCAGCTCTGCTTGCATGCCGGCGCCAACGACTACGGTGGAACGCTAATGGAAGAAAATATCTCGCGTGAAGCCGGCGCCACTGCGGGCCAGTACACCACCCCCGAAGATTTCCAGTCGCTCATTTTGGAGGCTGGCCGCATCCCCGCCGAACGCAATACCGTCTACACTCGGATCAGCCTAAAGCTCCAGCCTGACGAGGTTACCGCCGAACAATTACTCGAGCCGGAGTTCGCATGACAGGATTCTCATAAGCATGCCCCACCCTATCGCAATTCTCGGAGGCACTGGCCCCGAAGGATTCGGCCTGGCCTTGCGCTGGGCGCAAGCCGGCGAGACCGTGATCATCGGATCGCGAGACGGCAAACGCGCCCAGGATGCTGCTGAACAAATCAAGCAGAGAATTGGCGCAAACGCACGAATTTCGGGCGACGAGAACATCGCCGCTTGCGCCGCCGCGGATTTACTTGTGCTGACCATTCCTTTTGAAGGCCACGCCGCTCTGCTCAAGCAACTCAAGCCGGCGGTTCGTGCCGGAAGCATCGTGATCGACGCTACGGTGCCCTTAGCCGCGAGCGTGGGCGGCCGCGCCACCCGCACACTCGGCGTCTGGCAAGGCTCCGCGGCGCAAGAGACCGCGGAGCTTTTGCCCAAAGGTATTTCAGTTGTGGCCGCTTTTCAAAACGTGGGAGCCGGACTGCTGAATGGCGATGGCCCAGTCGACTGCGATGTGATTGTGTGCAGCGACGATCCGAGTGCCACGCAAGTCGTGCGCGAGCTGGCCGCTAAGATTCCGGGCATCCGCGCCCTCGACGGAGGCAAGTTGGAGAACGCACGCATCTTGGAACAGATCACGGCCTTGCTGATCGGCCTCAACATCAGGCATAAAGGCCACTCCGGCATTCGCATCACTGGCTTGCCGGACGCGGCTTACCGACGGGCGTAGCGCTCAGAACTGGAGTTATGTTCCACGTGGAACACTTTGTTAGTGCGCTAACGTATGTGCATTTATGTATTGGCAATGAGTGTACTCGGTTTGGTTTCTTGCAGTTACGGGCGGAAGACTGGCCGGGTGACGGCGGGCCCGGCACTAGAGAGTGGCGCCCCGGGGAGGACTACTTCAATCCTTCCACCAAATAGAGGTCGGAAAGGGTGCGGTGATATCCGTAGACGCAGGTCTTGCCATCCGGGGTGAGCAGGATTGGGCCGATGGTTTCGACGCCAGCGGGGTCACCGGGCATCAGTTGTTCCAGCGCAGTTTTGCGTCCGGTAGCCAACTCCAGCCGCGAGATCCTGGCCGGAAGTTCGCCCGGACGGTAGATGAAGAGGGAAAGCCCATCTTGCGACCAGGCGATGGGTTGCTCACCGACTTCCATGCCGCGAATCGGCCGGCCATCCCCGCCGGACGCGGGATAGAGGTAGCCGAGTTGGTCGGGGCCGATGCCCGCAACTGTATGCCCATCGGGAGCAATGAAGAATGCGCTGGCATGCATCCCTTCTGGAGTGATGGCTTTAGGTGCCCCACCCTCGACATCCTGGACGTAAAGCCGCACCCCCCGATCCGGTTCGTTTCCGGAAAACAGCACGCGCTTCCCATCCGGGAACCAGCGCGCCCAGGCATGATTAATCGAGTCATGGGTGAGCGGCTTCGAGTTGCCCGCCTTCGTAGGCAGCAGGACGAGTTGAGCGGGAGATTGCTGGGTCTGAGCGATCACCCATTTTTCGTCGGGCGAAAGCGCGATCGCTGCTCCCTCGCCCAACAGTACGGCTGGAGAGCCATCGGTTTTTCTCAAGTACACGGCATAACTAAGCCCGCCGGATTTTCCATAAGCCAGGCTGCCGCCGCCACCTTCTTCGTCAAACAATAAAGTCTTGCCGTCGGCGGAAATGTCGGCGGGATACGAATAATCCAGCCAGGTCAAGTCACGCTCCTTGCCATCGCTGGTGCCAGTCAATTCACGGCGCCAGCTCGCCCGGTTCAGCAACAGCCGCCCATCTTTCCAAATATCGAGCAGCATCAATGTGCCAGGCATCCGCGCGACCAGCCGCTCCTTGCCTGAAAGTGAAATGGCATACAAAGCGCGATCAATGCCCGACTTGTTTCCGGTAAACCACACTTCCTCGCCATTCGGCGACCAAGCCAGCCCCTGATTGCTGTACCAGCCGTCCGACAATGTTTTCTTCTTCCCGGAAAGGTCGACGATGGCGACGGCCCCACTGTCATCCCCCTGAATCGGGTGATCCAGAAACGCGATGTAATCTCCCTTGGGCGAAACCCGCACATGCCCGATCCAGCCGCCGGTTTCATAGAGCACTTTTCCGGGCGGATACTCCAAACGGTTTCGTCCTTCCACATCTCTCACGATGGCTACAGTGTTTCCGTCCGGCCCCCAATCCGCCCATTGGACCTGATCGACTACCTCCCGTGGCGCGCCGCCGGCCAGTGGGGCTCGGGCCAAGGTTCCCACACTGACCCAGGTCCCAATCGGGTGATTATCCAGCAAGACTGCCATTTCGCCGGTTGAGGAAACCGACATCAGCTGGGTCCGGCTCATGCCAAGAGCGCGCGATTCCGAACTCTCCGGGCGGGCGGTGAACACTTCCACCGGATTGCCTTGCCAGGAAGCGCTGTAGAGAATGGTTTGACCGTCCGGGGCAAATCGTGCGGACCGAACGCTGCCCCGGCGGAACGTGAGTTGCCGGTAGACCGGTGGAGGCGGCGGTTCCTTGGCCAGCCAGGTTCTGCCTGCAAAAATTCCCAATGCAAGTGTGGCGGCAATCCCTAAACCGGCGAGCAGGGGAGTCAGGAACGGCTTTTGGGAAGGTCCGTCTTGCTTCGCGTTAACCACGGGCTTCGCGGCAACAGCTGCAACTGCCGCTGCGCCACTGCTTTGGCTGACCGCCTGAGAACTTGCGGATTCGGTATCGCGCTTGAGCCTTTTTAAGTCGGCGCGAATTTCCGCGGCACTCTGGCAGCGCAGATCGCGTTTCTTCTCCAACGCTTTATTAATGATGCGTTCGAGTTCAGCCGGCAGCTCCGAGTTCAGGCGCAATGGCGAGATTGGCGCCTGGTTCAGGATGGCGTTGAAAACCGCAGCGGAAGTAGTCCCCCTGAAAGGTGGGGCACCCGTCGCCATCTGGTACAAGACCACGCCGAAGGAAAAAAGATCGGTCCGCGCGTCCAGTTCTTCGCCCATTGCCTGTTCGGGCGACATGTAATCTACGGTGCCCATGGCAGTTCCCAGACTGGTCAGACTCTCGCCCGGAGCCAAGGTGTCGGCGGCCACTACTCCGACCGTGTCCGCCGCTTTGGGATGCTGGGAGAGTTTGGCCAATCCAAAGTCCAGGATTTTCGCCTGCCCGCGCGGAGTAATGAAGATATTCGCCGGCTTGATATCGCGATGCACGATACCGCTGGTGTGGGCGGCATCCAGCGCGTCGGCAATCTGAATTCCGAATTCCAATAGGTCGGAAAGCCGCAACGGCCGGTTCTCAATCTTGTGCTTGAGCGTCTGCCCATCGAGAAACTCCATCACGATGAAGAGTTTTCCTTCGTCTTCGGCAGTCTCGTAAATGGTGCAGATGTTGGGGTGATTGAGCGCAGAGGCGGCGCGAGCCTCGCGCTCGAAGCGTGCCACGGCTTGGCGATCCCGCGCCAGGTCTTCGGAGAGAAATTTCAGGGCAACGAAGCGTCCCAGCTTAGTGTCTTCCGCTTTGTAGACGACCCCCATGCCGCCGCCACCCAATTTCTCAATCACGCGGTAGTGGGAAATGGTTCGGCCGATCAATGGAGTCCCCCGCGCGGGATATTAGGCATTCGTGAGCATGAAGTCAAATGGTATTCCTGACGGCCGGCGCAGGAAACTCTCCGGAGGACCGTGCTGGTTGCTGGGTCACGCGGATTGCCCGGGAGCGAGGGATCCAGGTTCGTGCGGAGACGGTGATGACACCGGCGAAACCTAGATCCCTCGCTCCGCTCGGGATGACAAAACTTTCTAATGGCGGAGCTAACGCCTTGCAGCCGACACTTTGGCTGGTTCGGCGGGCGTGCTGGGCATAGTGGTCACACGTGCCCCTTGTGGAGTTTGGGCGGGCGCCGCGGCGGCGGCAACTGGGGGCGTGGCTGAAGATAGAGTCAATCCCAGTTGCTTGCGCACTTCGGCTTCGAGCTTGATCATGGTGTCTTTGTTTTCCTTGAGGAAGGCGCGGGCGTTTTCGCGGCCCTGGCCGATGCGCTCACCCTTATAGCTGTACCAGGCGCCGGACTTCTCGACGATGTTATGAAGAGCGGCAATATCGAGCAGGTCGCCTTCACGCGAGATGCCTTCGCCGTACATGATATCGAACTCAGCTTCGCGGAAGGGTGCGGCCACTTTGTTCTTGACGACTTTGATTTTGGTGCGTGAGCCGGTAACCACATCGCCCTCTTTGATGGCGGCGATGCGGCGAATGTCAATGCGCACCGACGAGTAGAACTTGAGCGCGCGGCCGCCGGTCGTGGTCTCGGGATTGCCGAACATCACGCCGATCTTTTCGCGGATCTGGTTGATGAAAATCAGGCAGGTGCGCGACTTGGAAACCGTTCCGGTCAGCTTGCGCAAAGCCTGGGACATCAGGCGAGCCTGCAGGCCCATATGGCTGTCGCCCATCTCGCCGTCGAGTTCAGCCTTGGGGACGAGCGCGGCAACGGAGTCGACGACCAGGACGTCGATTGCGCCCGAGCGCACGAGGGTCTCGGTGATTTCGAGCGCCTGCTCGCCGTAGTCGGGCTGCGATACCAGCAGATTGTCCACGTCAACGCCGAGTTTTTTGGCGTAGGCGGGATCAAGCGCGTGCTCGGCGTCGACAAATGCCGCCATGCCGCCGGTCTTTTGCGCCTCGGCAATTACCTGCAGAGCAATGGTGGTTTTGCCGGATGATTCCGGTCCGAAGACTTCGACCACGCGTCCGCGGGGAAAGCCGCCGACGCCCAACGCTGCGTCGAAGGAAATCGCACCTGTGGGAATCACGGCAATGGGGACGATGGCTTCCTTCGATCCCAGCCGCATGATCGAACCCTTGCCAAACTGCTTTTCGATTTGTGCAAAGGCGAGATCAATTGCTTTTCCTCGTTCGTCGGCCATATGAGGCGGCTCCTTTTGTGATGGCAGGATAAGTCTGGCCGAATTATACATGTTGCCCTAAGCGAAAGAAAAGCGAATTCAGCAACAATCGGTGGAAAAGTTCCCGAATTGGAGCGTCGATCGAACTCGGGGCGCTTGCTGAGACGGCTCGGGACGTGGGTTGGCTGGAACTTACATGGATTTTGCAAATCACGTATATTTCTCCGCTTGCCGACACCTGAATCTGTAGTAATATGCGCAGCATCAACCCTGCCTATCGGCAGTGTGGGGTAAACGTGACGCCTTCCGCGCCACCATTCTCCGACCTCGGAGGTTTTACATGGAACAACGAACCGCTGGTAATTCCTCGACCGTTGCACCTGGTTCTCGATCGTCTAGAACGCCACGGGAAGGCCGTGGTGTCTGGGTTCTTACTGCATACGGCATTTCGGGATTGGCGCTGTTTGGAATCCTGGTCTATTACTTTTCGACCTACGTGACTCACTAGTGGCCGGAGACCGGCGGGTCCTTGAGCCGACCGCTGACGGAGCAGTCCGGTAATTTGATTCGCGCGAGCGCATTGTTTGGCAATGCCGGGTGCGTTTGTGTGTCTAACTTCTCCGCGGGTTGGATTGCGAGGTCGCGTCACGGGAGCGTGCTCTCCTGCGCCACTCGCGAACATGCTACAATGAGCCGCATTCAAACGCTTCTTTCGAGCAGCAAACACACAGTATTCCCTTGGTCTTGTGAGGGACGGAATTACACCCGTGGCCCAGGATTCCTTAAACAGCGCGCCTATTACATATGCCGACGCCGGTGTCGATATCGACCGCGCCAATCGCACCAAAAAGCGGATTAAGTACCTCGCCCATAAAACCTTCACGCGGGGCGTACTCAGCGAAATCGGCGGATTCGGCGGCCTATTCGCGATTGATAAGACGAAGTATCTCGACCCGGTGCTGGTCTCGAGTGTGGATGGGGTTGGCACCAAGCTGAAAGTCGCGTTCGAGATGAAGGTGCATCACACCATCGGTGCGGACCTGGTAAACCACTGCGTCAATGACATCATCGTGCAAGGAGCTACGCCGCTTTTCTTCATGGACTATCTAGCCACCGGCAAGCTCGAGCCGGAAGTGGCGGAGAAAGTCGTTGAAGGCCTGGCGGAGGCCTGCAAACACAACGGCTGTGCCCTGATTGGCGGCGAGACGGCGGAAATGCCGGGCTTCTACCCGGAAGGCGAATACGATTTGGCCGGCTTTATTGTGGGCGTCGTCGAGCGCGAGCGCATCATCACGGGAAAGAAAGTCGAAGTCGGCGATGTGATCTTAGGGTTAGCTTCAAACGGTCTGCACACCAACGGTTATTCGCTGGCCCGCAAGCTGCTGTTTGAAGCCGCCCATTACACGCCGGAGTCCTACGTGAACGAGCTCAAGGGCAAAGTGGGCAACGAACTCATGAAGACGCACAAGAGCTATTGGCCAGCGGTAAAGCGGTTGTTGGCGGATGGCGAATGCATTTCGGCGATGGCGCACATCACTGGCGGCGGCATTACCGAAAACCTCCCCCGCGTGCTTCCCCGAGGCGTGGCGGCGGTGATCGAGATCAATTCCTGGCCAGTGCCGCCCATCTTCGAACACCTGCAACAACTCGGCAATGTGCCGCGGGATGAGATGCTTCGCACCTTCAACATGGGATTGGGCATGTTGCTGGTGGTTCCGTCCAAGAAGTTCAAGAAGTGCCAGACGCTGCTGGAACGGGCGGGAGAGAAAGCGTTTACTGTTGGGCGGATTGTGAAGGGCGACCGGAAAGTGATGTACGCGTAGTGAGTCGTTCACCACAGAGACACAGAGTCACAGAGAAAATATAGTGACGCTCTATTGCCTCACCGCTTCAGCAGATCCACTGGCTCTCTCACATCCGTCACTCTGAAATACTTCGCCAGCGCCGGGTATTTCTTCGCCACGGCTTCATACATCGCATACGCCACGTTGCGATAAGAGAAATGTCCGGCGGGGCCTGTTCTGAGTTCAGAAATGTAAACGACTTCCGCGAAGTCCATCTTGAACAACGTTCGCTTGCGGAAGGCCAGGGGAATCGCGTACTGGGCATTTTCTCTCGCTTCCGCAACGGGCCGTCCGGATAACTTTTCAACAGCCTCAGCTGTGTGCCGCATGATCGCGTCGTAGCTTGCCCTCACTCCGGCGGCATTCACTTCGTCCGGAACATCGTAGCCGTGTCTGGTGGTGAATTCCTGTCCAATCTGGATGCAGCGGCGGTGCCGGTGCATGTCGCGATAGCCGCCCAGGTCCATCAGGATGTCGAAGCGGAACTGTTGTCCGGCGCAGAACGCGCGCAGTATTTCGTCGTGCTTGCCGCGATGCCGCAATCCGAGGTCGATGATCTCGCGGCGAATGTATTCGCCTGCACCCTCGATCGCCTGGCGAATCTGTCGATAGGAATAATGGCTGTGCTCGTAAATCAGCGTAGCGGCCAGTTCCACTTCGAGTGGTTCAGCGTCGAGCAGATCAACCGTGGGCGCGGGGGCGATCGGTAAATTCCCCAACAACTCCGCCGCGACTTGCCGCAGCTCGCGCCGGGTCTCGATCTCATAGGAGTTCGGATCGGCATATTTCACCAAAGTCGGAGCCACACGGACTTCCCGCAGCAACTCTTGCTCGGCCCGCTGGCCCAGTTCTAGAGAAACCGCCCGGATTTGCTCCACCAGTTCCCGCAACGTCCCGTGATTGGCGTTGTATGCCGGAGAGACCGCAGCGCGCTTCAGCAGCTCGCCTAGATATCGAACCTCTTTATGGGTGTGCGAAAGCAGGCGCGAGACTTGGGTTTCGAGGGTGCGGGCGTTAACGATCTCTCCCAGCGACGTGTTGGTCGAAAGTGGCAGCAGGTAGCGTGAGATGTCGAAAGCTCGAGCCTTCAAAGTTCGCTCGTAGGCTTCCTGCTTCATCTCCGCCGGTTTCGGCGTGATGTCGATCAGGTAGCGAAACGTCCGCTCCGAAAGCGATTCGTATTCGGCGAACAGGTTCTCGATCGTCTCCCGATATAGCGCGCGCGCCTGCTGGTCATCGCCAAAATCGGGCGTGAAGCAGCCGCTCTTTTTGAAATCCTGGTAGCGGGTAGAACGCTCCTGACCATCCCAGCGTTGCTCGTCGGCGACCGCAATCGCCGCCAGAATGGAAAGCCGCTCGATGGCGAGGGCGACGTGCGCCAGGTCGGCGATCGATCTGTGTCCGTACTGGAAGTAGAACGTATTGAGAAATTTCTCGGCCTTTTGCTGGCTGATCTCCTGGAGCGACTCTTTCATGGAGAGCGCCGAGCGCGAATACTTTGCCATGGCATAAGCCTGAACTTCAGGCTCCACGCCATATAGAGCGTAAACTTCGACTGGAGACGCATCAGGCGGCGACTGGTTTCCGTTCCCGGAGGGTGGGTTGGTGGCCTCAGACATGCTAATGCTGACCTTTCATTTCAACGAGACCTGAATCTTAACCGATTTCAGGATGCGCCATGACAACGAACAAAGTGAACCTGTTTAACGTATTCACAGGAAAGGTCGGGGGCGACGCAAAATTGCACGCCCCGGCAGCGCACACATCAAACGGACACGACGAACCACTGGCTTGAAAAGTGGGCGGCGAGGCCGTATCGTACGGAGTATTGCTTTGGGTGCGCAGGCGCAGCGGATGGACGCCAGCGAATCCCGAGCTTTCCCCCCTGTTTCTCAAGGCCGTGCTGGCAGCGGCGTGAGGAGCTGACAATGTGCAGTTCAGAAAGCTTTCGCGGTTGAGAAAGCTAAGGAGATCGGCATGGAAAGCAAGCCGGCGCAGAACATTCAGGATACCTTCCTCAACGCCGCCCGCAAGGAAAAATTGAATATCACCATTTACCTCCTGAGCGGCGTCAAGCTGACGGGGCGCATCCGTTCGTTCGATAAATATTCGGTTGTGCTCGAAACCAACAATCAGGAGCAGTTGATCTTCAAGCACGCTATTTCGACAGTGGCAATGGGGAGGACAGCAGCTCATAACCACAGCGACAAGCCGGCTGTGATTCCGGCGCATGGTCCCGTTGCCGAGACCGGGACGGAACCTAACGCGTCGGGTACGGACGGATAAGGCAGCCCTGCTTTGAGCAGTTCAGAGACCAGAGTGTCAGGAAAGACGGAGCGCACGCGGAGGGCCTCGATTTCGACGGCGGCCGATCGTGGTCCGACGGAACGCGCGTTCCTGGTCGGGATCGACTACCACGTGCGTTCGCGTGCGGGACCGGCAGCCAAGACCGCGAAGGGCTCCCTGACCAGTGGCGCGCAGGCAGCGCGAGACAGCGCCAGCAGTGTGCCCGGAGCGACGAAGTCGCCTCGCATTCCCGAATTTAGCGCGGAAGAATCGCTGGAGGAATTGCGTTCTCTGGCAACCAGCGCCGGTGCGCAAATTGCCGGTGAATTTCTGCAACATCGCGACAAGCTCGATCCGGCTACGCTGATTGGGAAGGGCAAGCTGGAAGAGATCGCAGGGGCCGCGGCCGCGGTCTCTGCGGACCTTATCCTGTTTGATCACGACCTTACCGCATCCCAGCAGCGCAATATCGAAAAGGTCGTGAACACGCGGGTGATTGATCGCACCCAGCTCATCCTCGATATTTTTGCCAAACACGCCCGCACCCGTGAAGGCCAGTTGCAAGTCGAGTTGGCGCAACTCGAATACATGCTGCCGCGGCTGGGAGGGCGCGGCATTGAGATGTCGCAACTCGGCGGCGGCATTGGCACACGCGGTCCCGGTGAAACCCAACTCGAGACGGATCGCCGGAAAATCTATCGCCGCGTTCGGCATGTTAAGGAGCAAATTGAAAGCGTCCGGCGAATCCGGGCTCAACAGCGGCAGCGCCGCGAATCGGTTCCCGTAGCCCTGATCGCCCTGGTGGGCTACACCAACGCGGGGAAGTCCACGCTGTTTAATGCGCTGACCCGGGCCGCCGTGCTCGAATCGCCGAAAATGTTCGCAACCTTGGACCCGACGATTCGGGGAATCACGCTGCCTTCCCGCCGCGAAGTATTACTTTCTGACACCGTCGGATTTATTCGCAATCTGCCGCACACGCTGGTTTCCGCCTTTCGAGCCACGCTGGAAGAGGTGCAGCGCGCAGAACTCATCCTGCAAGTTTCCGATGCGAGCAGCCCGCTCTCTGCCGAGCAGGATGCGCAAGTGGAAAAGGTGCTGAAGGAACTGGAGGCCGAAGCAAAACCGCGATTGCGGGTGATGAATAAGATTGACCTGCTCCCTCCCCGACAGCGCGACAGCTTGCGGGACGACAGCAAAACGGTTCACGTTTCCGCCACAAAAGGCATCGGAATGAGCACGCTTTTGGACCGGGTCGATCAAATGCTGCAGGGAGACGCGCTAAGCCGCGTCCATTTGCGCGTGCCGCAGAAAGAAGGAAAGACGCTGGCGATACTGGAGGCCCGAGCCCGGATTTATTCGCGTAAGTACAAAGACGGGCTGGTGGAGTTGGAAGTCGAAGCGCCGGAGTCGGTGGTGAGAAGGGTGCGGGAATGGGTCGTGGGGTGAACTGGTGGTTGGGCGCTGGCCAAATCTTTGGCAGCCCCGAATAGAAAGGCTCAGACCTTGCTATTTCGCAAGCGAACTAGCGCAGCGGACTTTGCGGACCGCCTGATTCAGCTCCACGCGACTCTGTTCGGTCGCGATACCCTCCTCTCGTTTGCGGACAAGCTGCACATCACACTTAAGGACCAGGAACTCGCGACTGCGTTTAGCGAATGGCTGTTCTTCGGGGCATATGTCATCAGGCAAGGCGTAAGCGCACGATGCAGAGAGAACGGCGCTTTGCGTGACGCGATTCTCGACGCCTTTTTCGATAAGATGTACGGTGGATTGCGCAAGGCGGGCGTCAAAGAATCCGATATGCCGCACGTGGAAGACTGCATCAGGGCCCGCTTTCGCGATTACGAAGGGGCACAATTGCCGTCTCCAAGCGACCCGATGTTCGGATTGGGCCTTGTGGCGTCAGGCCTAGTGTTCGGAGAAGGCGCAGCGGCAGTCGAGTTCGCGACCGTAGCTGGCTTGCACTACGTGGACTCTGTCGAGCGTGTAAAAAGGCTTTTCGACGACTATAGGATCACTAACTAAAAAGACTCTCACTCGAACCGAGTTAGTGACTCGTCACCGACGTCCAGTAATTCCGCCGGGCAGCGCAACGTCGATTTCTGCCAAGGTATGGTGTCCACGTATGCTTGCACCACTGTGGTTACGAATTGGCTAAGTGGTAGGCTGCTGCGTTCTGCTGTGTGCCAATCCATCACGTCGCGGTAGTTCGCCTTCAGGGTTCGCGGGGTCTGGCCGGGGTGGCTGCGCATGAACCTATTTAGCGCTGCGCTGACGTCCTCTCTAAATCGGGCCGTGCCCACAAGTCTTCTCCTTTACACCTGTCCAGTGTAACTGTGGCCGTTTTACCAGGGTCTCTCGCGCCTTTCGCGGATGATCGTCCCCGAAAGCGGCTCACCCTTGATTCTGATCGGGTGGAATTCCAAGTCCCGATCTTGAGCATCGGGCGGCGTTTCACGCTCGATGCTCCGCTCGGGAGCTGGAGCCTCATTTGCTTTCGCGCTTTCGCTGTGATCATCCGACATTGACTAGGCTTCCCGGCCAACGACCGTCGGCCAACGACTGACGACCGGAATTTAAATGGGCCGGCAACCAAGAAGCGGTGACAATCCTTGGCTATCGGCCCACTCGATCCTGAATTGGATCGGAGGTGATACTTCTATGCTAGACCTGCATTCCCAGAAGTCAAGCATTCTTTCCTCAAAACCCAATAAGGACTTGACATTTGCTTAGGAGCGCGCGCCGCTGTAGCGCCTTGTGTCTTTCTGGGAACGTGCCTGCGTTGACACTAAGCCTCGCAGGATGTTAGGTTTGATGGTTTCTTAAAGCCCTCTTTCGTTTGTGATTTTTGTCAAGCACAAGGTTTTTATCAAGCTCAAGACATGGACGAGACGCTTAGACAAGTAGGGGAATTACTGCTCGGATCCATACCGACCATTATCTTTATGGTTCTGCTGTATGGGCTGTACACCGTGCTTGTCCACAAGCCATTGGTGAAGGTGCTTGCCGAGCGGCGGGGCAAAACCGAAGGCGCGGTCGAGAAGGCGCGCGCCGATATTGCCGCCGCCGAGGCGCGAACTGCGGAATACGAGCGGCGCCTGCGGGAAGCTCGCGTGGTGGTTTTCAAGAATCAGGAAGCGCTCCGTCAGCAGGCGCTGCAGGCACGAGCCGCGGCGTTGGCTGAGGCGCGGCAAAAAGCGCAGGCTCAAGTCGCGCAGGCACGCACAGGCATCGAGCAGGATAAGGCAGCGGCGCAATCCGGTTTGCAGGCGGAAAGCGGGAAGCTGGCCGCCGAGATCATTCGGATTGTCTTGCGGCCCGGAACCACGCAAGCTCCCGCGGGTGGTGGCCAATGAAACGAGTTCGAATTCTCAGAAATCTTCTGCGCAAGGCGAAGATCTTACTGCTCTCCGCCGTTGCCGCATTCCTGCTACTAAGTTGGTTCGCTTTGGCAGGGCGAGCGGCGTCTCACCAGGCATCCTCCTCGGAAATCTCCCACCAACAGGCGACCGTCCAGTCTGGCGGGGATTCGCTGAGCCAGCAACTGGTGAAAGAATCGCGTGAGGCCGCTGGAGAGGATGAGCAATTCAAGCACTCGCCCTCGGTCCAGTTCGTGGCGAAACTTACCGGATTGAATCTGGAACAGGCTTACTGGGTTTGTGTGCTGCTAAACTTTGCCCTGATTGCCGCTGCCATCTTGTGGATCTCAAAGAAAAATCTGCCGGGATTGTTTCGCAATCGCGCGGCTTCGATACAAAAGGCGATGGAAGAGGCGCGCCAGGCCAGTGAAGATGCCAACCGGCGCTTAGCAGAAATTGACGCGCGGCTGTCCAAACTCGATGTAGAGATTGGTGGAATGCGCGCCGCTGCGGAGAAAGAAGCCGCAGCCGAGGAGCAACGGATCAAAGCCGCAGCGGCCGAAGATGCGCGAAAGATCGTGGAGTCAGCAGAGCAGGAAATCGCGGCCGCAGCCAAGTCGGCGCGTCGCGAACTAACGGCGTACGCGGCCGATCTCGCGGTATCGCTGGCGAAAAAGCTGATCCACGTCGATGCCTCCACCGATCAGGCGCTTTTACGCAACTTCGCCCAACAGCTCTCGGCCAATGGCGGCGAGACGCGAAAGGACGGGCGATAGAGCATGGCCTCAGTGACCAACACCTACGCGCGTGCCTTTGCCGACGCTGTTTTTGATGGACGCCTGGACCCAGACAAGACTTTGCAAGAGGCGCAAGCCGTGGCCGAATGGGTGGCCGAAAGCAAGGAGTTGCGGGAAGTGTGGGAGACTCCGTCAATCATCGCGGAGCAAAAGCGGGCGGTGCTGGATGCGATCGTTGCCCGCGAGGGAATCTCACGCCTGGTGCGGAATTTCGTGGCTGTGCTGATCGATCATGGGCGCACACATTTTCTGGGGCCGATCGTGAAGCAATTTGAGCAAGAGTTGAATCAGCGCCTGGGATTCATCGAGGCGGAAATCACCAGCGCCCACGAACTCAGCCAAGCCGACCACAGCAACCTCGAAGCCCAAATGGAGAAGTTGACGGGCAAGAAAGTGCGGGCACGCTACTCGCGCGACGAGTCGATTCTCGGAGGCGCCATCGTGAGAATCGGCAGCACAATTTATGACGGCTCGGTGGCGGGACAGTTGGAGAGGATAAGACAAGCTATTAGCTCTTAGCCTTTAGCTCTTGGCTTGGAACCGATAGCAGCAGTTTGGTGAAACACGCGAAGGGTTCTTGTCGCAGAGAAGAGTAATGACCGCGGCGGACGCGAAGAAAGGCTAAGAGCTAAAGGCTAAAAGCTGACCTTATGGCACAAATTAAAGCAAACGAGATCACGCAGCTCATACGGCAACAAATCGAGAATTACGAATCCAAAATCGCGGTGGACGAAGTCGGCACCATCGTCACTTTGGGTGACGGCATCGCCCGGGTTCACGGCCTCGACAAGGTCATGGCCGGAGAACTGCTTGCCTTCCCGCATGACGTAGCCGGCATCGCCATGAACCTGGAAGAAGACCAGGTCGGGGTCGTGATCCTCGGCGATTATACCGAGATCAAGGAAGGCGACGAGGTCAAACGTACGGGACGCATCATGAGCGTGCCGGTCGGCGACGCTCTGGTCGGCCGCGTAGTAAATTCCCTGGGGCAGCCCATCGACGACAAGGGGCCGATCGCCACCGACAAGTTCATCCCAGTGGAGCGCCTGGCGCCGGGAGTCATCGACCGGCAGCCGGTCCGCGAGCCCATGGCCACCGGGTTGAAGGCCATCGACAGCATGATTCCGATTGGCCGAGGCCAGCGCGAGTTGATCATTGGCGACCGTCAAACCGGCAAGACCGCCGTGGCGCTCGATACCATCATCAACAACAAGGGCAACAATCTGATTTGCATATACAACGCCGTCGGACAGAAACGGTCTTCGATTGCGCAAGTGGTAAAAATTCTCAACGACTACGGCGCCATGGATTACACCATCGTGGTGGCGGCGTCCGCGTCCGAACCCGCGCCCATGCAATACATCTCGCCTTACGCGGCGTGTGCGATGGGAGAATATTTTCGCGACAATGGAAAGCATGCCCTGGTGATCTACGATGACCTTTCCAAGCACGCGGCATCGTATCGCGAAATTTCGCTGCTGTTGCGGCGTCCGCCAGGCCGCGAAGCCTACCCCGGAGACGTTTTCTATCTCCACTCGCGGTTGCTGGAGCGCGCATCGAAACTGAGCGACAAAAAAGGCGGAGGCTCGCTGACCGCGCTGCCGATTATTGAAACTCAGGCGGGCGACGTTTCGGCTTATATCCCGACCAACGTTATTTCGATCACCGACGGCCAGATCTTCCTCGAAACCGATCTCTTTAACAGCGGCGTGCGGCCGGCCGTGAACGTGGGCATATCGGTGAGCCGCGTCGGCGGCAGCGCCCAGATTAAAGCCATGCGGCAGGTGGCCGGAAGCATGAAGCTCGAACTCGCGCAATATCGCGAACTCGCGGCCTTCGCGCAGTTTGGCAGCGATCTGGACAAAGCGACGCAGAACCAGCTCAATCGCGGGCAGCGCCTGGTCGAAGTCCTCAAGCAAAAGCAATTCTCGCCGCTGCCGTTCTCCAAACAGATTCTCATCATCTATGCCGGCACCAGCGGGTTTCTCGACGACCTCCCAGTAGACCAAGTGCGTGACTTCGAGGCCGAGCTCTACAAATATGTGGACGCGACTAATCCGGCAGTGTTGCGCACGATCATGGAGAAAAAGATCCTCGATGACAACCTGAAAGCGGAGATGACCAAGATCATCAAGGAGTGCAAAGAAACGTTTGTGACAGAGAGACAAGCGGTGGCGAAGTAAGCCGCTAGCTTCTAGCTCCTAGCTTTTAGCTGGAGGCGAACGACTAACGACGCACGACCAACGACCGATCTAATGGCCAACATTCTCGACATCCGGCGCCGTATCCGCAGCGTGACCAACACACGGCAGATCACCAAGGCCATGAAGATGGTCTCGGCGGCAAAGTTGCGCCGCGCGCAGGAGCGCGCCCTGGCAGCACGTCCCTACGCCCAAATGTTGACCAACGTGCTGAAGTCGCTGGTGTCGCGAGCAGAAATCTATGATCCGGATACGGGCGAGCCCAAGCATCCCCTGTTGGCGCAGCGTCCGGAAAAAAACGTGCTGCTGGTTGTGGTCACGGGAGACAAAGGTCTGGCTGGCGCTTTCAATACCAATATCCTGAAGGCGGCAACGCGTTTCCTGGAATCGAAGGCGGGCAAGAACATCGAGATCGAGGCAATCGGGCGCAAGGGCCGCGACTTCCTCCGTCGCCGGTACCCGGTTGCTCCTCCGAGAACAGTCGAATCCCAGGAACCGCCGCGGACCACGCTCGTGGGTGAGCGCGTAGGGGTGTTGAGCAAAGTTGAGTATGCGATGGCTTCCGAGTGGACGAAACGCACAATCGATCGCTACTCCCAAGGCGAAATTGATTCGGTTTACGTCCTCTTTAATGAATTTAAATCGGTGATTTCACAGCGCCTGATCGTGGAACAAGTGCTGCCCGTTGAGCAGGTCGGCGAAATCAGCGTGGCCCAGGCCGAGGAGATGGGCCAGAAAGAAAAAGAGCGTGCTCTCGAAGCGGCTAAGGGCGCGGGCGTTGGAATTCGTCCTGCCGACACTCGAGAAGCCGATGCGGCTGCCGCACGGTTCGCCACTGCTCCGGTGGACTATATCTATGAGCAGCCCGCCGAACAGTTGTTTCAGTCGTTGCTGCCGAAGTACGTAGTCATTCAAGTGTTTCGCGCGCTGCTGGAATCGGTGGCGGCCGAGCACGCGGCGCGCATGACCGCCATGGACGCAGCAACCATCAACGCAACCGACATGATTGACTCCTTGACCTTGGCCATGAACCGGGCCCGGCAGGCGAAGATCACGAAAGAAATTATCGAAATTGTGAGTGGAGCCGCCGCCGCAGGATAACAAATCAGCTATTAGCTATTAGCTTTTAGCTTGCGACAGGGGTGCACCGTTACCGGATTTTGCTTTATTAGAGAGTCGGAAGCTAAGAGCCAAGAGCTAAAAGCTTAAGAGCTGAGGTTTTATGCCAGAGAACATTGGACACGTAATTCAAATCGCCGGTCCCGCGGTGGACGTGCAGTTTGCCGAAGCCACGATGCCGCCAATTTATCAAGCGCTCAAGATTGTGAGCGACGGCTTCACCGTTCCGTCGCCGGTCAACGTCATTGTCGAGGTGCAACAGCACCTGGGCGAAGGTCGCGTCCGTTGCGTGGCCATGGAAGCTACCGAGGGCATGGTGCGTGGCATGAAAGCCATCGACCAGGGCGGACCGATTTCGGTGCCCGTGGGTCGCGGCACCCTGGGGCGGGTTATGAACGTGATCGGAGAACCGGTCGACCAACTCGGCCCCATCGCCCACACTCAGACCATGCCGATCCACCGTCCGGCGCCCCTGTTCGATGAACAAGCAACGACCGCCGAGATGTTCGAAACCGGCGTCAAGGTTATCGACCTCATTCAGCCATTCTTGAAAGGTGGCAAGATCGGCTTGTTCGGCGGCGCGGGCGTGGGCAAGACCGTCGTCATTATGGAACTCATCAACAACGTCGCCAAGCAGCACGGCGGATTCTCGGTATTTGCCGGAGTCGGTGAGCGCACCCGCGAAGGCAACGACCTCTGGCTGGAAATGACCGAGTCCGGCGTCATCAAGCCGGGCGATCCGGAGCATTCCAAGGCAGCACTCATTTACGGCCAAATGACCGAACCACCTGGAGCGCGTTTGCGCGTAGCCCTTACCGGACTCACGGTTGCCGAATACTTCCGCGACGTCGAAGGCGCGGACACGTTGCTCTTCATCGACAACATTTTCCGCTTCACCCAGGCAGGATCCGAAGTGTCAGCCTTGCTGGGCCGCATGCCCAGCGCGGTGGGCTACCAGCCTAATCTGGCGACGGAGATGGGCGAACTACAGGAACGGATTACTTCAACCAAGAAGGGATCGGTCACATCGGTGCAGGCGATTTACGTTCCCGCAGACGACTTGACTGATCCGGCCCCAGCCACGACGTTTGCCCACTTGGACGCGACCACAGTGCTTTCGCGGGCGTTGACCGAGATAGGAATCTATCCCGCCGTCGATCCGCTGGCTTCGACCTCGCGCATTCTCGATCCGCGTATCGTTGGCCAGGAACATTATGACGTGGCGCAGGCGGTGAAGAAAACGCTGCAAAGCTACAAGGACCTGCAAGATATCATCGCGATTCTGGGCATTGACGAACTGAGTGAAGATCAGAAAGTGACGGTGGCGCGAGCCCGCAAGATTCAAAGATTCCTCTCGCAGCCATTCCACGTAGCCGAACAGTTTACCGGCGCGCCGGGCCGCTACGTAAAAGTCGCCGATACGGTGAAAGGCTTCAAGGAGATCAACGAAGGCAAGTACGACGAAATTCCAGAACAGGCGTTCTACATGAAGGGGCAAATCGACGAAGTGCTGGAAGCGGCAGAGAAGTTGAAGGCGGTAGCTTAGAGCGGTCGTTGGTCGTTCGTCCTCGGTTGTCGGCCAAAAACCGGCGGAGGGAGATATTGCGAACGACCAACGACGAATGACCAATGACAGTTATGGCAGATACTTTCCAACTCGAGATTGTCACCCCGGAAAAGATGGTCGTCCGCGACGTCGCGGAGGAGATGCAGATTCCCGGCAAGGACGGGTACCTGGGCATACTGCCGGGGCACGCTCCGCTGATCACCGAACTCGCGGTTGGAGAAATCACCTACCTCAAAGATAATTACACGCACCACCTGTCGGTGGCTTGGGGATTTGCGGAAGTACTGCCCAACAAGGTAACTATTCTCGCCGAAACTGCGGAGCGTGCCGAAGAAATTGACGCGAGACGCGCCCAGGAGGCGAAACAGCGCGCGGAATCGCATCTCACGACCTGCAATACTGAGGAAGATTTCAAGCGGACCGCAGGCGACTTGAAGCGCGCAGACACTCGCCTTGAAGTGGCGGCCAAGAAAAAGTAGAGGTTCAGGCTTTACCGTCCAATCTGCTCGGCAGGTCTTTTTCAATACAGCGCTAAATTCCTCTCTGGTTGCTCCATCATTCCTATCGCTGCCAGCGGTGGCTGCAATCGGACCTGCCCTGTGCGCTTGGCCCGGCATCTCTCCCTGAACCGGAATGATCAACCCCTGCTGGCACTGCCGTGCCAGCGCACGGCACCGCTGGGCCATTCCGTGGTGACCTCACTGAAGATAGATTCATTCCCAACGGGCGGTGGAAGCGGCGGTGACAAAGGTTCTTGACTGAACGCTGTCTTTCGCTTTCGCCGTCCGATTCAAGAACTCCTATGACCCTTACAGTCATCCGCTGTCCCTATTGCGTCCTCGAAGTTCAGTTCAGGCCCATGGTCCCCCATCTGGATGGGCGGTTTATTTGCGATAAGTGCGGCCATCTGAGTCTTCCAAGAGACAGGAGTTTCAGTTGTGCTTGCCGGAAATGTGTAGAGTTACAAGCATCGCGAATCTATAGCGATGTGAGTCCGGTTCTCAAAATCAAGACTGTCGCCAGCTAGAAGCAGCATTCCCAGCTGAATCGCAGGCCGGATCAGTTCAACTGGAATTTCACCCAGCTCTGACTGAAGGGCCAGATTGCTTTCGCTCGACTGGCTCTATTTCATGAAGCGATCTCGGCTTACTGTGCCGCCTTCGCCTTCTCCTTTGCTGCCGGATGCGCGGGATGATCCGGAACGGCTTTCACCTTTGACTCATCCACCAGATGGGTGCCTTCGCCGGAGAACGTAGCGCCAGCGGGCACAATCCAGTATTCGGCGGTCTTGGTGCCGGCGCTGCCGGTGCGGGTTTCAATGCGGCTGGGATCGATGCCCAGCTTGGCTTCGCCGCCGGTGAGATACGCTTTCGAATTGACAGCGCGTTCGGCCGCCAGATTCTTGCGCTTCTCGGCCGGTTCGGCGTTGCCGACGATGACCAGCTTGTTGTCCGCATTCTGCTGCAGGTTCTTGGCAACGTCGTCGAGTTTGCCTTTGCACTCGTTGTCGACGCGCCACGGCTTCCCGATCTTGGCCATGTTCTCAAAGTCGCAATCGGTCAACTTGCTGGCTTGCGGCGTTGGCGGTGGTGGCGGTGGGTTTTCCACCGTCAATTGCGTGAAGGCCTGCGTATTCAGGCCGCGCGAATCGGTGCAAGTTGCGCTTACCGTGATTGGACCGGGCGACGCACCGCTCGTGTTCAGGTTTGCGGTGTTGCCGCTACCTGAAACGCTGCCGCTGCTGGCCGTCCAACCGGCAATGGTCACGGGAACGTTATCCGGGCTGCTGCAGGTGCAGGTGATGGTTGAGTTTCCGCCCGCCTGCAAGGACGCCGGACTAGCCGAGCAAGTCATGGTTGGCGGATTCTTTGGCGGTTCCTTTACTGTGAAGGTCGCCATGCAGCTTGCCTCGCCACCCTTCTTCATCCTGGGACCGGAGATATGGGCGGTAACTGTGTAACTGCCACCTGCCACGCCATTTGTGTCAACGCTGGCGGTGCTATTCGTGCCGATGATTTTGCCGCCGGTGCTGCTCCAGGTGTAACTCAGCGTGTGCTTGGGATTGAAGTTGCTGCCGGTGGCAGTCGCCGTGACCGGCTCGCCCACCATAACTTCACCGGGATTTACGGTGCAACTGGCTGAAACCGGCGGTGGGGACGATTTGCCGCCAAACATAAATACCACGCCACTCTCCAGTCTTACGCCTCTGACATCCGTGGCGGGAACGATCGAGGATGGACCATATTGATGATTCGAGTACACGAAATCTCCCCGGATCAGACGCAAAGCGAAGCGTCGATTCAAGTTCAGATCGAGACCGCCCCCAACCATGAACCCGAATCCGTTATCGCTCTGGAAGAGATCGGAATCAAGGCTTTGCCAGCCCACGAGAGCCTCGACAAACGGGGAAACATAGTGGGTGCGATAGGTCAGCTTAGGCCCCATTTGTGCGCTGTAGAAGGCGGCGTCGTCAATTCGGCCGCTCACTCCGTTCTCCCCGCTTCCCCAATTCCCGCTGCCGTCGGCTGTCAATCCGAACCAGCGGTTAAAGTTGTAGGTAACGCTGCCACCGACGCCCTGCGGATTCGACTCCACGCGACTGCTCACCGGGAGCAATCCTCCAGGAAGCAAGCCATGCACGTTGGTGGCTGGATCGAAGAAGGAGTATCCGCCGAAAAGCTCCCATTTGGGAGCAGGCTGATCCTGCGCTGCCGCGAGCGTGCCCAGACTACACAGGACAACGACTACCGCCAACCGCACAACCGCAACCCGGCCACAAAAGTTCTGAGAGCGAGATGACATATGAAAATTCCTCCGCTTCTAATGACGCAAAATCATGTTCTTCCAGCCTGCGCGGTAGTGGACCAGACTCAAGCTGGTCCACTATCGAATACCTCATGGACAGGGAGGTACATTCACCTGATTGTCGTCCAATGTGACAGCGCCCGTCCGGGCCAGCGCTCTGCCATTCAGCGTCGCGCCAGTGGTAACCGTGACGGACGCCTGGGCCATCATGGTTCCCGCGAATATAGTGTTGGTTCCAAGCGTTGCTGAACTGCCGACCTGCCAGTACACGTGCTCAGACACGGCACCCCCAGAGAGGATGACCTCGCTGTTCCCGGCGGCCGTGGTCAGGGTGGACACGATCTGGAAGATCCAGACACCATTGCCATTGCCACTGAGAGTGAGATTGCCCGTTATTCCAAGCGAAGGCTGGGCGCTCGTCGTCTTATAAACACCAGGAGGGAGCGTTTCCCCTCCGATATCTGCCGGTAGGATTGCCCCTCCGGGTACTGCAGCGGCATAGTTATACGCCGTGGTCAAATCACTCTGCGCCTTCATGGCAACCGGATCGCCCAAGTGTTCCGTACCGGTCAGTGTTCCCGGCGGAAATCCGGTAATCGAGGCCGCTGGCCATATCCCCACATCCCCGGTAACGACGGTGGGGCCCAAATTGGTAACAGCAGGGGTCGCGGCCAGAATTCCGAAACTGCAAGCCGTTCCCAACGGTACGGTGGCTATACATGGGGTAGTCGATGTGGTGAAGGTCCATACATAGTCACTTGCTAGTGGATCGCCTGCGAGATCCTCGGCCCCCGTGGTAATGGTTGCGGTGTAGAGGGTGTCCAGTGCGAGAGCGTTGTTTGGTGTGAAGGTTGCGACATCGCTTGAGGCCACGTAGGTAACTACTCCGGCCACCGGTGTTGTGCCCGGCCCGGTCAAGGTGAAGGTTGTGGTATTGATAGTGGAAGACTTCATCGCCTCGCTGAAGGTCGCGGTCACGACCGTGTTGGGACAGATGCCAGACGAACCATTCGGGGGGGCTACGGAAATCACGGTGGGCGGACCGCATGGCGTGCTACTTGTTGTGAAGGTCCATACGAAGTTACTCGCTAACGGAACGCCAAACAGGTCTTTGGCCCCGGTCGTAATGGTAGCGGTGTAGAGCGTGCTGAATGCGAGAGGGTTGTTTGGTGTGAAGGTCGCGGTTGAGGCAGCGTAAGTCACTACTCCCGCTACGGGTGTCGTGCCTGGCCCGGTCACGGTAAACGTTGTGGTATTGATCGTGGAAGGATTCATCGCTTCGCTGAAGGTGGCGGTCACGACCGTGTTGGGACAGACGCCGGACGAACCATTCGGCGGAGTTACGGAAACCACGGTCGGAGCGCACAGGCTGGCACCGGTGGTGAAGGTCCATACAAAATTACTGGCCAGCGCATTGCCAAACGTGTCTTTGGCTCCGGTCGTAATTGTGGCGGTATAGAGTGTGCTCAGTGCGAGGGCGACGGATGGCGTAAACGTCGCAGTGTTGCTTGCCGCATTGTAGGTCACCACTCCTGCCACGGCCGTAGTACCCGGCCCTGCCAATGTAAAGGTGGTGGCATTGATCGTAGCGGGGTTCATCGCCCGGCTGAAGGTGGCCGAGACTATTGTGTTGGGACATACACCGACGGCGCCACTAGCCGGGAATGTGGAAATCACGGCGGGCGCAACGCATGGGTTGGCACCGGTTGCGAAGGTCCATACAAAATTACTGGCCAGCGCAATGCCAAACATGTCCGTGGCGCCGGTGGTGATGGTGGCTGTATATGCGGTGCTCAGTGCGAGAGGGTTCAACGGTGTAAAAGTAAAAATTGTATTCGTTGGATCGTGGGTGATTGTTCCCGTCACGCCCGGTGCCACCGTGAAGGTTGTGGCATTGATGGTTGAAGGATTCATTGCCTTGCTGAAGGTGGCCGTGATTACCGCATTGGGGCATACGCCGGCGGCGCCACTAGCAGGGGTTACGGAAATCACCGTAGGCGGGGTCAGGGTGGGGTTGGTGCCGGCCTTGTCCGGATCGCTGCATCCGGCGGCGAAAATGAGCAGTAGAAATGCGGTGAACCAGATCTTATGATTGTTGAATCCAGGCATGACGGTCATCCTTCTTCCTCCCGGCTTAACTGCTGCCGCACAGCAGGAATCACAGAGTCTTTGGCAATTTTGGAACAAATTAACAAACTCGATTGTCACGAGTCTGGTCAAAATTGCACACTTCTACTAAGCCCACCGCGCTCGTGAGCTGCGTCACATCTTGGGGCGCGACCTTTGTGGGACTATGGCCCAATGCTAAGCTTGCTGATCTTGTTTTCGACTTGAACTTCGGGTGCCGATGTAAGCCATGGTTAGCTCCGCAACGCGCCGAGACGAACGGGAGTTGCACGACGCGCGCTTCGCCATGCGTCTCTCCCTGATTTTTGGCGTAGTCATGCTGATCGGGAAGACGACGGTTTATTTCATGACCCATTCAGCTGCCATTTTTTCCGATGCGGCCGAGTCGGTCGTGCATGTCATCGCCGTGGGGTTTGCTAGTTTTAGTCTTTGGCTCAGCACCCGATCCGCTACCCCTCAATTCCTCTACGGTTACGAGCGCATCACATTCTTCTCCGCAGGGTTTGAGGGAGCGATGATCGTGGTGGCTGCAATCGCAATTCTTTATGAAGCGATCCGGAAGTGGATCACCGGGCTACAACTGGAGCATCTGGGAGCAGGCGCGTTGCTGATCCTGATGGCTGGAATCGTGAATGCGGGTCTGGGTTACTATCTGCTGCGGACCGGGCGACGTACCAATTCACTCATTCTCGAAGCCGACGGCAAACACGTCCTGACCGATAGCTGGACCAGCTTTGGGGTTGTGGGAGGATTAGGGCTGGTACTGCTGACGCACTGGAAACCGTTCGACCCGCTGGTGGCCATCGCGGTGGCGGCGAATATCCTCTGGTCGGGGGGGCATTTGGTATGGCGTTCGGTCGTCGGATTGATGGATTATTCCGATCCCAAAGCCGGCCGGAAAATTCGCGATAAGCTGGATGCCATTTGCGCGGAGTTGGCCATTCAATACCATGGCGTCCGCTTCCGAACGACCGGATACCGCCAGATCATCGAAGTGCATTTGTTGTTCCCGCGCCTGACCCCGGTCAGCGAGGCCCACCGCCTGGCAACCATTCTGGAAGAACGCCTGCCAGCCGAACTAGAGATGCCCGCCGAAATCATCACCCACCTGGAGTCTCTGGAAGACCATGCCGATGTCCACCACGAACAACACTACACCGGGAAACCGGAGTAGCGAAGCTTCGGGAGTCGGCGGGCGAGTCGCCAGCCGCGACACGGTCTGCGGTCAACGGCAGCGGACAAGAGTGTCCGCTCTACACTGAATTGTTTCAATCTGGTTACAATCACGGCAATATTCCGGTGTCCCGGCTACAATGTCGGTGTGAAACCAAGCATCTTTGTGGTTGAGGACGATCCTGACATTTCGCGACTGGTGCGCCACCATCTGGAAGACGCGGGCTTCGACGTCAAAGTGTTCCCGACCGGCAACACCGTCATCATGGAATCGGAGCGGCAGCGGCCTACGCTTTTCGTGCTCGACATTATGGTGCCGGGGAAGGACGGGCTGGAGCTTTGCCGCCAGATCCGACAGACGCAATCGCTGGCCTCGACTCCGGTCATATTTCTCACGGCGAAGAGCGGGGAGGCAGACCGCATTCTCGGCCTCGAACTCGGTGCGGACGACTATATTCCCAAGCCCTTCAGCCCGCGGGAGCTGGTGGCAAGAGTGAAAGCCGTGTTGCGCCGGTTCGAGCGGCCACTTTCCCAGTCGCCGCTGCGGGTGGGAGAGATCGAGATTGATCCCAGCGCGATGACGCTTACGGTGGCCGGTCAAATCGTAACCACCACCGCGACCGAGTTCCGGCTGCTTGACTATTTCGCGCGGCACATCGGGCGGGTGTTCACGCGGGATCAGCTACTTGACTCGGTCTGGCGCGATACGGCTTATGTGACCCCGCGCTCGGTGGATGTGTACGTACGACGCATCCGGGAGAAAATTGAACCCGACCCGGAAAACCCGCGCTATTTGAAGACGGTGCGGGGAGCGGGCTATCGTTTTGAGGCTCCTAAGTGAGAAAGCGGCTTTTCTTCCGGCTGGTGGCGGCTTTCGCGCTGGTGATCGGAGCCGCCACGGTGACGCTTGATTTCTCGATTCGGCGGGCTTGGGAAAGCTCGCTGCAGGGGGAGATCGCGCGCAACCTCCGGGAGAAGACGCTGATGTTCGCGAACCGGATAAATAATGCCGGCCGCGAACACAATCTTCAAGACATAGTTTCGCAGGAGAGTCACGCCGCCGGGGCGCACGCGACCGTTATCGATGTCACCGGCAAAGTTTTGGCCGACTCCGAGGCTAGCGCGGCGACGATCGAAAATCCCGCGCGGCAGCCGGAGTTTGTCGCAGCCTTGAACGGCCAGGTGGGAAGCGATATCCGAGCCGGCGCGGGCTTGGGAATCGAATCGCTTTACGTGGCCGCACCTATTTCAGGGGGAGCAGTCCGGCTGGCCTATCCGTTATCGGACCTGGAAGCGGCCACAGCGCAGCTTCGAAAGACACTGCTCATTGGCTCGGCAGTCACATTTCTGGTCGCGCTTATGCTGGCGGGAATTTTAGCCCGGTTCACGGCGCGCCGGCTGCAACGGATTGTGCAGTTTGCCAACAAGATCGCCAGCGGCGAACTCACCGCACGCATCGCCGAGCCTTCGGGGGATGAAATCGGACAACTCGCCGCCGCCTTGGATAAGACGGCACGTCACGTCGAAAACAACTTCGCGGCCCTGCAAACCAGCCAGCGCCAGCTTGAGACCTTGCTCAACAGCATGGAGGATGCGGTTATCGCCGTCGGCCCCGACGACCGCGTGCAGTGGGCTAACCAGAGGATGGATAGCCTGGTTCCGCAACGCACGCGGCTGAATGTTCCGATTGTCGAGACGGTGCGCGATCCTGATTTCTTGCGTGCGGTTCTAGGAGCCAGTGTGTCCCGGAAGGTGTTCACGGCGCGAGCGACTTCCATTGTTCCCGCTCGCACTTTCGATGTGACCGCCGCTCCCATGCCGGGCGGAGGGGCGGTCGCCGTTTTGCGCGACTTGACCGAGACCGAGCGGGTGGAGAGAACCCGCCGCGACTTTATTGCCAACGTCTCCCACGAGCTGCGAACCCCGCTGACCTCCATTCAAGGCTACGCCGAGACTCTGCTGGACAGTTCGCCGGGAAACAATCATTCCCGCGAGTTTCTGGAAATTATCCGCAAGAATGCTTATCGCATGTCTCGCCTGACCGAAGATCTGCTGACTTTGGCGAGAGTGGAATCGCGCGAGCAGCGCTTTGACATACAGCCCGTGCCTGCGGCTGAGCTTCTGCAGGAAGCGGTACAGAACTTCCGCGAACTGGCACGAACCCTGGGCATCGACTTGCAAGTGGAGGACTCAGCGCCGGATTTGGTGAGCGCCGATCGCGAGGCCATCCATCAGGTTTTTTCCAACCTCATCGACAATGCGCTCAAATACGCCGCGTCGGGTGGACGGCTGGTGCTGGGCGCGAGGCGCGCCGAGCGTGGCGTTGAATTTTATGTGCGCGATTTCGGCCCCGGGATTCCGTTTGAGCACTTGCCGCGTTTATTCGAGCGCTTCTACCGCGTGGATAAGGCTCGCTCGCGAGAATCTGGAGGAACCGGGCTGGGACTCGCCATCGCGAAGCACATCGTGCTGGCGCACGATGGCACCATCCGCGCGGAGAGCGAGCTAAACCACGGCTCGGTGTTTTTGTTCACTCTGCCGCTGGCTACCGAGGCTTCGGTAGCCTCATCGTGAGGCAATTCTTTCGGAGGACAATTTCCTCTTCAGGCGACGTTCGCGCCTACTTCTCAGTTCAAGAATTAACAAGCTTTTAACAACATCCTTGAAACAAAGAACTTATGCTTGTAATGTGACCGTCAGTCCAAGCCGGCAGCGAAGACAACCGAGAGCAGTGCGTCCGCCATTCCGTGAGCCGAGGGAAGTTGCGATGAGTATCGCCCGCGTGAACACTCCAGTGCCTCAGCCTTCCTACTCGCACCTGGTAAAACGAACGATTGACGCCTGCGCCGTTGCCAAGAATGCAGCCGCTGCGGCCGCCGAGGGTATTGCGACCGGCTCTTCGCCGCTGCTCAATACCATCCGGGAGCGCGAGAAGGAACTCGACACGCTCGACCGCGAAATCGACGATGGGGTTACGCTCGCCATCACGCAGGTGACCGAAACCGAAGCTCGCGAGTTGCTGGCCTGCATGAAATTCATGATCAGCCTGGAACGCATCGGGGATCTGCTGCTCAGTTTTGCCAGCAGCGCGCAAGCGGCCGGCCCCCGGATCGATCCTCAGGACACGCGCGACCTCACGCACATGGCGACCGTGCTGGAAAAAATGCTGGCCGACGTTGGCGGCGCCTTTGCCACGCGGGATGTGAAAAAGGCCGTCGATGTGCTGCGCGCCGACGCCGAGATGGACCGGCTGCGCAATCTGATTTTCCTGCGGCACATCGAGAATCCGGAAGGCTTGCAGCGCCACGCCAGCCTGCAAGTCATCTTCATGACGCAATCGCTGGAGCGCGCCGGAGACCACGCCAAGAACCTGGCGGAGGAAGTTTGCCATTTCGTGAGTGGCCACACCATCCGCCACGTAATGATGGGCTACGACAAGCCGATCGAGCAGATGTTCCTGGATTGGCTTCGCCACCGCGACGATCCGCGCTAGGACCATCCACGCTAGCTACCAATCTCTCCTTAAATTGAATACGCGGACCTGGCTCATTTTCGCACCTGAGTCACTTGCGGTTTCTTCAGGCGCGGCTGGTGCGCTTTCGGATCACGCTATTTCGGATCAGCCATCTTCCGTCAAACCGCATGGGGACGCCTTCGCCATCCAGCATGGATTCCGGCCTGCCGCCGCGCTTGGCATGAATGTGCAAGTGAGGCTCGCTGGTGTTGCCGGAATTGCCTACACGCGCGAGCGCTTGCCCGACGGTCACGCGGTCGCCCGCTTTCACTAGCACGCTTCCCCGCATAAGGTGGGCCACACCCACGTAGACTTCTGAGTCATCGCATCGGAGCACGACATGGTTTCCGGCGATGTGGGCCCGGTCCATTTCTCCGGGGGGCATGTCCGGCAGATCATTGAGGACGAATGTAACCGTGCCCACGCAGGGACTGCACAGCGCCTCGCCGAAAATCTTGTACCGCTCCAATCGTTTCGGATAGATGCCCGTTGCGCGCATGCCGAAACTGTTCAATTGAACGATATCCAGAGCGTAGAGCTGCGACTTCGATACTCGATGATGATTGAGCAGCTTGGAATTTCCGCCATGCGCGATGTAGTAGGTGCCCCGGTTGAGAGGAAAAGAGAGTTCGAGCGATGTGGCGTGGCCGGAGCGACGGAAAAAGAGTTCCAGCGCGAGCAAAAAGCCGAGCGTGAGTGTTGCCGGAAGCCATCCTCCCTTGCGGTACGCGAGAATCAGCAAAGCCATCAGGAAGACGTATTGCAATCCGTAACCGATGATGTCCCAGCGTCCGATTACGAGGAACAAAAGCAGGATGGCGACGCATAGGATGAACCCGGCGCTGCCCGGCGCTTGCGTCCAGGCCATGCTCAGCACCATGATGGGCCACAAAAGAAAAATGGCCGCGCCAGAATAAACCGCAAGCCGAATCTTGGCTGGCTGGGTCACGGGCAGATGCTTATCGTAGCCCAGCACGGATTCACGCGCAAAATTTCCTTTAAGAGTTGAAGCCGTGGCAAGAGCTAGCAGGTCGTGCACGGGTTGTCGATCTCCGAAGCGTTGCCGATCTCACTGTCGTTGAGAGCCCTCGGCCCGAGATGGAGATTAGTTTCTGGGATTATTTTCGGGTTGGTTTGCCGGAACCAGGCGATGTAAATTGCTTGTTGGCGACAGTGAGATCGAATCAAAGTGGTCTTTGTCGAGGGTCGCAATCGGCTTAGAATAGTCCACAGGGGGTTCCCATGAGCGCGAGCCCAGAACTTGTGGTGTTCGCGAAAGTAATGTTGGCGATCTTCATTGGCCTTGCCGCCTTTTCGCTCGTGGCAATGGTGCGCTCGTTCTACCGCCCACTTGACCCGACCCCTGAGAAAGTGGCGCGGCTGAAGAAGTCTCTTTTGCTCAACTCCTGGGTCATGTTCGCTGCTGTCGGTGGCGCGATACAAGCGCTCGTTTCGAAGGAGTATTACCTACTCGGGGCGTCAGCTCTCTTGTTTAGCTTCGTGTTGCCGCTCATCGTGCATTACTTCAGATTGAAAACAGCGTTGAGAGCACGATTGATGCCCAAAGACAGCGGCTCATTCGGTCCCGCCCAGTAGTCGGGGTGGATATCGCAATTCGTCAGCAGCCGTTGGAAGGGTTTATGGGAAGTTCTAGGTTCATTCGTTTTCAGGAGGTGTTCTTGAAAGTCCGCATTCTGACGCTCACGTTGCTGATCCTCAGCGCGGCGAATGTCTTAGCGCAAGCCGCGCCCAGCAATGTTGTGAAGTATCACGCCACGATCAACGATGTGAAATATGTTTACGCTTCGGCGGAGCCGGTTGCGCGGCTCAACCCGGGGGACATTCTTGACACCAACACGCTCGACTGTTTCGGCAATGCGATCAGGAAACCGGGGGACACGCTTAGCATGACCAAGGGCGACAATCCGCTTACGGGTCCTTTTTACATTGAAGGCGCCGAGCCGGGCGATACCTTGGCGGTGAAGATTCTCGATCTTGAAGTAGACAGCGATCAGGGCGCAGGGGCATTTGCGCCGGGCTTCGGGGCGCTGAATGAGACCAACTACACACCCATGCTGCATCCGCCGTTGCCGGAAAAGATTTGGTTCTATCCCATCGATCACACGGCCAACACGGCAACGTTTCAGGCGCTCGATTCTAACTTCTCGGTGAAAATTCCGCTGCATCCCTTTTTCGGATGCATTGGGGTTGCGCCTTCCGCAGGCGAAGCGCGCAGCTCCATTGTGCCCGCGGAGTTTGGCGGCAACATGGATTCTCCCGAAGCCAGCGTTGGCAACACAGTTTATTTTCCGGTGAATGTTCCCGGAGGTTTGCTGTATATGGGCGACGGGCACGCCGCCATGGGGGATGGCGAAGTGGCGGGCACGGCGATCGAAGTTCCGCTCCGGGCGCGGGTTCAGCTAAACCTCATCAAGGGCCAGAAGATCAACTGGCCGCGTTTTGAGAATGAAGACGCGATTATGACGGTCGGGGCGTATCGTCCGCTGGATGATTGCGTGCGCATTGCCTTCACCGAACTGGTCGCGTGGATTCATCAGGATTATGGTTTGTCAGAATTGGATGCGTATGAACTGCTGTCCCAGGTGGCGAAAATCCATCTCAACGAAATGGTCGACCCGAATTACGTCGTCGTGGCGTCGATCGAAAAGAAGTTTTTGCCGGCGAAAAAGAAATAACGACAATCCAAGTTTGCCATTCCGATCAGAGCATGGAATCCCGAGTGGGCAAAAACTCTGTTTGCATCCGGCCAAACTCCAGCGATAATAGCTAGAGCCCTTGGACCGCTACTCTATCCTCGATCAATCTTCCTCCGGCGGTGCGCGGGAAGTTTCTCCGCCGGCTGCCGCTGCAAAGGAAGAATCGGTTCCGCCCCTGCCGCCGCGTATTCCCGCCGATTCCGGCAGCAAGTCCCTGGCCGAGATGGCGCAACGCGATCTCGAGGCCGCGCTGCAGTTGCTGGCGGAGCGAGCACAATATATTACGGGCGCATCGGGCGCGGCGATCGCGTTGCTTGAGGACAGTGAGATGATTTGCCGGGCGAGCGCGGGTCCCTCGGCGCCGGCCCTGGGAGCGGAAGTGCAAATGAAAACGGGCCTCACCGGCGAAAGTGTGCGCTCCCGGCAGATCCTGCGGTGCGATGACGCGGAAAGCGATTCGCGAGTCAACCGCGAGAGTTGCCGCGCACTCGGCATTAAGTCAGTGATGGTGGTGCCGCTGCTTCGCGAACAGGAAGTGATCGGCGTGTTCGAACTGCTGGCGGATCGAGCCAACGCGTTCGAGGAACGCGACGTCACGGCGTTAGGGCGGCTGGCGGAGATGGTACAGACCGGCCTGGAGCATGCCGACGCGGCGAAGCGGGGGCTGCGGGAGATAGCCGCGAAAAACGGGCAGGCGCCGGCTCAAGAGGACGCATCAGAAACCGCACCGGCAGAGCTAGAGAAAGACACTGCCGCGGCGGTTCCCAAGTTGCCCGATTCCCAACCTCGGGACACAGCTGGGATCGAACCGGATCGTGCCAAGACGGTACAATCGCAAGAGCTCGACAAGATCCGAAGATGCGAAGCCTGCGGATTCCCGGTTTCAGAAGGGCGCACTCTCTGCGTGGATTGCGAAGCCGCGAGACTTTCAGGCGATCGGCCTGCGCCTCTGGCCAGCAGCGAAACTCCAGCCTTTCTCTCGCAATTGGGGACTCGGAAAGAAAAGGGTTGGCTCGGGTCTCACATCTACACCATCGGAACGGTCCTGATCGTCGTTCTGACTCTGGTGCTCCTTGTCATTCGACTGCGTTAGTCCTGTCACGAGTGCAAGAACGAACATCCTGATTTCAGGCGGGGAAATTGCCCTCGGATATCTCGACCTCCAAAGCCCTTGCGGGGATCATGATTTTGGTGCAAGAATAAATTCATCGCGCATTCCAAGAGCGTAGCAGTTGCCCCTGTGGCGCTGGTTTTGAGGAGGTTCCCAATGCGGTTTCTGGTGGCGTTCCCTCTTTCTCTCGTGCTTGCCGCTGGTGTCGTGGCCCAAACCAAAACCCTTCACGTGGGTAAGCCAATTAAGTTGGATTTCCACTTGCGTTCCGACTACGAGGGCCCGTCGAACGACAGCATGTGTGACAAAAGCGGAAACACTTTCGTCACCATTTCCGATGGTATCAGCGACGATAGGTTTGATCGCCCCTTGCTGAAGTTCGATAAATCGGGTGCGCTCAAAGCGGAGTTCCCTAGCAGCCGGAAGAGTCTGGGATTGTCGGACTACGAGGATCACCACGAGCCGTCTGCTTTACTGCCCGGCGGGGGAATCGCGAGGCTGGTTTGGTCACGGGATGGGATGTCTCTGGCGCGGTTCACCGAAGAGGGCAAGCTCGAATCCAGAACTAAGCTCGACGGCCCCGCCCACCTCATAATCCTGCCATATCAGATGGCTGTGTTTCCCTCGGGAGAAATACTCGTCTCGGGGCTGGAGAATTGTCGAAGTGTGCGTTGCTATGGGGCATTCAAGAGCTTCACCGCGATTTACGACCAGGCTGGCCATCTCCTGAAACGGCTCGCTATTCCCGAGGATGACGAAATCGATGCCGCCGCGGAGATCGGTGATTCCAGATACGCATCAGGCCCAATGTATGGGAACCGGGCCGTAGCCGGCGGCAAAATTCGGCTGGGAGATGACGGGAACGTTTATCTGATGCGGCGCACTTCGCCAGCAACGATCTACGTGATTTCATCCTCCGGCGATTTGGTTCGGACGGTGAAGATGCGGCCTGCCCGGGATGGGTGGGCGTCTGTGGACATGCAAGTGTCTGGTGAAAGGATTGCAGTCGAATTCAGCGATTGCTCGGCGGCTCGTTGCGATGGCTCAGTTTTCGCAGTCGCGAACGCGGTGTCCGGCGAGAGACTAACCGACTACGCCGATGAGCCGCGTTTCGGCACGCTCACATGCTATTCCTCCGCACCAGATCGATTTACGTTTCTCACAGTCTCCAAAGATAACGTGCTCCAGGTGATCAACGCGGAGACGAAGTAGAAAGTACTGGCGCCGTTCGACCTTAGCGCCGGCCCGGACCGGCGAGGACGCCCGTCTTCCATGAGTTCACGCGTGTTCTGTCTCCAGTTCGAGTAGAGCCTTCTTTCGCTCGACGCCCCAGCGGTAGCCTCCCATGTCCCCGTTGGTTCTGACTACTCGATGGCACGGAATGGCGACTGCCACCGGGTTGGTCGCGCAAGCGCGGGCCACGGCTCGTGCGGCTGTTGGCTGGCCGATCGCCTTCGCCACTGCCGCGTAGGAACGCGTCGCCCCGAAAGGAATGGATTGTAAGTGCGACCACACCCGCCGCTGAAATGCTGTCGCCCGAATATCCAGGGGGAGGGCGGCACTCAACGGCAGGCCGCGCATCTGGCGGAGCAAATCCTCTTCCCAGGCTTGCATCGCACTATCGTCGCGCCGCCGGATGGCGAAAGGAAATTCATGTCTCAGTCCCTGCTCGAGTTCGGCATCGGAATCGGCGAACTGGATGGCGCAAATTCCCTTGTCGGTGGCCGCGATGAGCATGCGCCCTAACGGAGAGTCGACGCAGGTGTAGCGGATGGGCGCCGCGATCGCGCCCCGGCGGTATTTATCCGGCGTCATGCCAAGCTGCGACGCAGTTCGTTCGTACAAACGGCTGCTGGAGCTGTAACCCGCGTCGTACATGGATCGGGTCACCGAGTGTCCGGCGCGCAGATTGTCTTTAAGCTGGTTCATGCGGCAGGAGTCGGCGTAGGCTCGCGGCGTGATGCCGAGGACGCGCTTGAATGTTCGCTGCAAATGGAACGGACTCTGTTGAAATTGAGAGGCGAGCCGGACCAGGGTGAGTGGTTCATCCAGGTGTTGTTCAATATAGCGGCACATCGCCTTCACCATTTCTGTCGTGGCGTTGCCGCCTGCCGCTTTGGGTCGGCAGCGCAAGCAGGCGCGGTAGCCGGCCTTTTCTGCCTGGTCGGGCTCGCGGAAAAAGGTCACGTTTTCGCGCCTGGGACGCCGGGCCGGACAAGAAGGCCGGCAATAGACGCCGGTCGAGGAAACGGCAAATACGAAGTCCCCGTCCTGGCTGGCGTCACGGGCGAGAACGGCCTGCCAGCGCAAGTGTTGACTGTTTTCCTCGTGGCTCGGGTTGGTGGCGGCCATTTCGTTTGCTTGCGTCAGATTCAGTATCGCATTGGTGATCATGGTGCTGAAATCATAAGACGAGGTTTACATGCGGACCATCCGAATCTTGCGGTCAAAGCGAAGTTTTCTGTGGCTGGCGCGCCGGAGGAACCGGGCTCAAGTCAGTTTTCAGTTCCTGGTTCGCAGTTGTCAGTTATGGACTCGAAGGTCAATCCGGCAAGGGCTGCAACAGTCCGAATACTTGCGCCACGCCCGAGCGTCTGCGCAACTCAGCGAGCAGCGCGTGCGCAGCGTTCTCGTACGTCTTGTTGGGATCGGAAGTATCTGCCCACACCGCGTCGTAAACGATCTGACCTGCTTCCTTCAGATCCATGTGCATCGCAGCTTCCAGCACGTCCACGCGTTCCTGCAGATGATCGTAACAGCCTTGGCACACGGTGGCAGGTGCGGGCCCGCCAGGATGGTTTTCCTCATGGGTGCAAGGCAAGTTTCCATTCGGAGTGATGGGCAGCTGGGAGGCGAAAACTTGCGTCTTGAAGTCGCGCAGGAAGCGTTCACGCTCCTCTTCCAAAGCGACTGGATCAGGACATAGTTCGCTGGAGGCAATGGTGGAACGAAGCGGGACTGCGGCCGGTGATACTCGCTCTCCTGCTTTGCACACAGGGCACATTTTCAGATCAGCCGCGTAGTAGGTTTTACAATTTGCGCAAGGCATCCCGTAGCCAACTTGCTTGGGGACGATCTGAGGTCCGCTGCGTAGATTTGGCGCCACGCGCTCGGCGGTTTGCGTGTCGCTGTTGGCTGGGAGGACTGCAGGAGAAACTGGTTTCTTAATTCCGACCGGCGTGGTTGGGGTTGAAGTCATTCGTAAAACTCCAGGCGGCTGAAGGGCCGCTTTCAAAACTTCGGACTTGGCCATTCTAGGAGCGTTCCCCTCCCCTTTCGAGGGCACGAAAGTTCATGTCTGGATGGACTTACCTCCTATTGCAGTTTGCCAACCAAAACCAGGACACACGGAATGAGCAACTTACAACAAACAGCCAGATTCTTTCTCGCGGTAACCAGTCACCGTGCCTTCAAACTGAGACAGAGTCAGCACGCCTGCGCTATACTCTAAGGTTAAAGAGAATTAGTTGTTGTTGCATAGGGGGTTTGTATGGGAGAACTTCTTCAGCCGACGCACCTTCTGCTAATCTTGATTGTTGCCCTGCTGCTGTTCGGTCCGAAGAAATTGCCGGAACTCGGCAAGGGAATCGGGGAAGGCTTGCGTGCCTTGAAAGAGGGCATGAAGGACACACCCCCAGAGCAGCCGAAGAGCCCAAGTACGGAAGTGAAAGGTCCTGACGTAAAGAGTTAGGTTCGTCGCTGCCAGCATTCGCTCAAGGCATGGCGCGTCGGGCATTTGTTTTCAAAACCGAACTGCGACCCGGCGAAATTCCACTCGTCTCCGCCAACAGATCAGTTTATGCATCAGACCTGAGCTTTCTGTTTTCGCCTGTAGCGGGATTCCCGCATCTGCGGTAAGTTAATCTGTTCGTTGTTGCATCCCACGGACCTCGCAAAAGAAAGTCTAAAACTCATAATGGAGAAAATGTTATGCGCAAGTTGCATCTCTGTGCGGTGCTGTCAGTGTTCGCATTCTGCTCCGCGCTCTTCGCCGATCAAGTGGTACTGAAGAATGGTGATCGGCTGACCGGGACCATTACAAAATCAGACGATAAGACGTTGCTGATAAAAACGGAGTTTGCAGGTGAGGTTACGGTTCAGTGGCCCGCTGTCCAGGAAATCAACTCCGCCCAGCCGCTCCATGTCGCGCTGGCCAATGGAAAAACTATAGCCGGGCCGGTCACTACAGCCGATGGCAGCCTGGCGGTGACTACTGCAGCGAGTGGAACCGTGACTGTAGCCAAGGCCGATGTGACCGGGTTGCGCAGCGACGCCGAGCAAACGGCCTATGAGAAATCGCTCCACCCCGGCCTTTTGCAAAGCTGGGCGGGAGGAGCGAATGTTGGCTTTGCCCTTACCGGCGGCAACAGCGATACCAGAAGCCTGGCCCTGGCGTTCACCGCCGATCGCAAGACGTTGCACGACGAGATCGCACTTTATGAAAACACTGTGTATGCCACCAATGATGCTGCCGGGGCGACCCCTCGTACGACGGCAAATTCGAATCAGGCCGGCGCACGGTATTCCCGCAATTTCAATCCCCGGCTGTTTGGCTTCGTGGGCGCCGATTTCCAGACCAATGCCTTGCAGGACTTGAATCTTCGAACTGTTCTTGGAGGTGGCCTCGGCTACCATGCTATAAAGACCGCCAAGACCACCCTGGACTTTCTGGTCGGCCCGAACTATACCCGAGAGGACTACGACACGGTTACCAACACCTTCCTTGCGCTCACCCTCGGAGAACAACTGAGCCATAAACTTGGGGCGTCGACTCTTCTCACGCAAAGCTTGTACTTATTCCCGGACCTTAGCGACACCGGGCAGTATCGTGCGACCTTCAATTTTGGCAGCGTCACCAAGTTAAGCAAATGGCTGGGATGGCAGAATGCGTTCAGTGAGATCTACGTTACCAATCCGCCTGCCGCCACGCCTGAACTTAAGAAAAACGACATCATTCTGACCACCGGGCTGAATTTCTCGTTCACTCACTAAGAGAAATTGCGCAAGCATGGCGCTCCGTCGGGAGGGTTCGCAGCATCATATGGGGCAAGAGGAAAAGCTCATGCAGGTACATCCTGCCGAAGACCCGCGCGATCCAGAGGATCGTGAGATCGATGAAAGCAATCCGACCGAAAAGAAGGACAAAATGATGGACAAGACCGTGGCGGATACGTTTCCGGCCAGCGATCCGCCCTCGTCGCTTCCCGATCCGGATGAGGACTCCTTAGCTGCCATCGGGGCGTAGGACATTCCTCTGGAGGGAGCGGAGCGACGAAGTATTTCCCGCGCCCTCGCCTTTCGCCAAGCTTCGCTCAGCTCACCTCTTTCGCGAATATTGGCTAGCGTAAATCGGCACGTCACGCACCGGGTCGAGCCTGGGATCGGCGACCGGTTTCCCGGCCACCATTTCCAAAGGAATCACGCCCGCCCAGGTGGAAAACCCGTAATCCGCTTCATCATCCAGCGGAGGGCCTTGCCTTATCTTCGCCGAGAACTCCTCAATCGGCAGACGCATCGCCAAAGTCGCTTTGAGTTCTTTCTCGTTGGGCTGGCGCGATTCCACCCAGCGGCCCGGCACGATGTGCTCAGACAATAGACGCAAAGCCTCGAGCTTTTCTTTCGGCTCGTTCACTGCCACAGCAGTTCCCAGGATTACCACCGAGCGGTAGTTCACCGAGTGGTTGAAAATCGACCGCGCCAGCACCAGTCCATCCAGCAGCGTAACCGTCACGCAGACCGCGACACCCTCATCGAGGCGCCGCAACATGCGGCTCGCGGCTGAGCCGTGAATGTATAGATTGTCGCCGTCCCGGCCGTAGCCGGTCGGGATCACAAAGGGTTGGCCATCCACCACGAATCCAACGTGGCAGATGAAGCCTTCGTCCAGAATCTTGTAAGCGGCGGCTCGATCGTACACCGCTCGATCCGGCTCGCGGACCACACGCGTCCGCTCACTTGGGGTATAAGGGCGTGACATTCAGGAGAAGCTCCCGGCAATCGCCAAGAATGATGACGAAAAGAGTTTAACAGGAGCGACAGTCAACCATTAGCACTTAGCCAAACCGAGAAACCAAGAGCCAAACGCCAAACGCTAAATGCTGGTCCGCTGCCCTGCACCGGCGATGACGCCTGCGCCCACACTCCTACCAATTCACTTTCATCGCGAATTGAAACTGCCTCGGGTCGTAAGCCGACGTGGGCTGTCCAGCATTTGTCCACAGTTGGTTCACGGAGGCCACGTTGTTCTTGTTGGCGATGTTGAATACATCGGCGATCAGATCGAGGTTGATGCGTTCGCCAAAGTAGATGCGGCGGGCGACGCGGACGTCATTGAACACCGTCCAAGGCTGCACTCCGGCGTTGCGGGCGAGATCGCCATCGAGCGAGAGCAGCGTGGTGTTGGAGGTGGGCGTGAAGCAGGGCTCCTGGAACAACCCTGTCGGCGAATACTTGGAGGCCACCAGCGGTCCACAGCCATTCCCCGCCGCAGAAGCCGTCACTACGTTGGGGCGTGACGCAGTGGGAGCGAATTGGAAGTTCGTGTTGTCCCCGGTGATAATGAGGAACGGCCGCCCCGATGCGGCCTCAACGATGGGTGCAAAGGTCCAGTTGCTGAAGAATTTCCTGGCAAAGCTGTCTCCGCCAAGCTTTCCAGACTGGTAGACCGCGCTGAATACAAAACGATGGCGTTGATCAAACAAAGAATCGGAGCGCTCCAGTTGCGGATAGTAGCTGTCCTGAGGCGCCAGCGGAGACTGCAAGTCAGTGGAGTCGTCAATCGCGTGCGAATAGCTGTACGACGCTAAGAACTCGTAGTGATTGCCGAAGCGCTTGCGCAGGTTGCTGGTAAAGCCGTTGTAAATCGAGCTGCCGTTCGAATAGTTAGCATCCATATCGCCGAAGGGGACGCAGTTTGCCAGCGTGGCAGAATTAGGATCGCAAGCGGTGCTGAGGCCGTCGGCCTGCAGAATCTGCTGAGCCAACGCAACGCAGGGTGTCCCGAGCAATGCCTTGGCAATCGCGGGGTTCAGTCCAGAGGGCCGGAAGAAATTCACCAGCGCCGAAGAAACCCACGGCGCACCATTGTTAGGATTGACACCGCAAGGCACCGAACCAGTGCCGACGCCCAGGGGGCCCGTTGCCGCGTTAGATGTTGGATCGGTGAAAGCGGCCTGCCAATTTTTTACCAGCAGGTCTCCGCGGACCGTGTTGGCGTTAATCGGCCGGTTCAGGTGGCGCCCGCCGTTGAAGTTGTAGGCCAGGCTCAAAGCGAAACCCCCGCCCAAGTCCTGCTCAAACGTCAGGTTCGCTTGCTGCGAATAGGCATAGACAAAGTTCTTGGACTGCGGATAGCCGAACGGTTGAAACGCCAAGGGGAAAAAAGTCGAGGGATTCAGATAGTTCTGGTTCACGAAAAGGTAGGGATTGGCGGGAGAATTTCCGGTGAAGGGCGCGGGATTAAAGCGCTGTCCGCCGGCCTGATATCCGGGAACTGTGGGCAGGCAGTTCGGGGTGTTCAGAGTACCTTGAAAAATGTTGGTTCCGTTCAAGCTGCCAGGACCCGGCGCGACGCCGGGGTTGCACGGAGATCCGATCGGAAACAGTAGCTGACCGCTCTTCGAGCCATCCGACGCATCGCCCAGGAAGTACAGGCCGAGCAGGGGGTGGTCGTAAAACATACCGTAAGACGCGCGTAACACTGACTTGCCGTTACCCTTCGGATCCCAAGCCAAGCCGACGCGCGGCTGCACGTTGTTGGTATCAGTTTGGATGCCTTTTTGTAAGCCCAGTGAATTATACGCGGCCAACGCGAGCGGATCCGGCGGAGCCAACTGCGGCGGGAACTCTATGTCATAGCGCACGCCGAGGTTCAATGTAAGGGTGGGCCATACTCGCCACGAGTCTTGGAAGTAGATTCCCAGCGGCTTATTGGAAAAACTGTCGTGAGGATTGCCAATCCCCTGGATAAAGTCCTGCGGAACGCCGAAGCCATAGGACTGCAGCCCGGAGAGTCCAGGGATAATTTGTTGCAAGCTCGGTGGCAGTGAATTGAATGCACTGCCGAGCGCCTGGCTGGCGGTGAGGCTGCCAAAGTCATACACCCCGCCGTAATTCACGGTGAACGTCGCCGTGAGCGGAATGTAATTGAAGTCCGCGCCAAACTTCACGTCGTGCCGCCCCCGGGTCCAGGAGAAGTTGTCGGTGAACTGGTAGCGCTCTTCGGTGCGCTGAATGTAGGAATAAGGTTCGCGGCCAAAGTATCCGAAGCCGGGGATGTTTACCGCGACATCGGAACCGCTGGACGCGCCGGAGTAGAAATAAGCCAACCCGCGGCGAGCGTACTGAAAACGAAACTCATTGATCTTGTCGTTGCCAATCGTCCACGTGTCCTGGAACACCCCCGTGACGTCGCGATACGTCTGCTGCGAGGTCCGGGAGTACGAGTTCTGCCCGAAAGTCTGCCCCTCACCGTTCACTTCGATGCCGGTTACCGTGCTGGGGCTGACATTCGCGCGCAACATGATCCGATTGCTGGTGTTGATGTTGTGATCGATTCGCAACGAATACAGGCTGGTGCCCTCAAAGATGGGGAAATTCCCCACCTGCGCATTTAGCGTCTGGAACGATGCAGGCAGTCCGTTGCACAGCGTATTCCCGGGGTTGCACGAACTGGGAAACTGGGTGAGCGGACTGGTTCCATTCGTCGGAATCGGAATTGCGCCAAACTTCGCCAGCACACCAAAGCCTTGGGGATACGATCCGTTCAGAGCGATCCCGGAAGAACCGCCAACCAGAAATGCGTATTGCTGCAGAAGAGGCGCGGGCAATCCCGGAGTGCTGAGGAAGGCCGCCTGTTGCGGCGTTGCCTGGATCTCAACGGTTCCTGGAGGCGCCACGCCCGGCGGCAGAAAGATGTTGGTCGCGTCAAATGGAACCAGGCCAAAGTTGTCCGCACCAATGCTGGCGAAACCGGTCTCATGCCGCCGCGTGACTTCGTAGGCAAAGTAATAGTAAGTTTTGTCTTTCTTGATCGGCCCGCCGAATGCCGTTCCAGCCTGCACCCGCGTGTAAGCCGGGTTGGAAACGTTGCTGAAGGGGTTCACGGCCTGGAAATCTCGGTTGCGCAAGTAGCCGTACACATCGCCGTGGAACTGATTCGATCCCGAGCGGGTGATGATGTTGATCACGCCCCCTGCAGCTCGCCCATACTCCGCGGCGTAACTGTTGGTGATGATCTGAAATTCCTGCACGGCTTCCTGGGAGACCGTGGAACGCACTCCGTTGGTCGAGTTGTCAATCGCATCCGCGCCGTCCACATTCACCAGATTCGAGCGCGCGCGCTGCCCACTCATATTGAGCCCCGACGTGGGCGCTGCTCCAATGTTGGGCGCGTTATCGCGCAGCACCTGCGAGTCCGTAAGCGCGAAGTTAATGTAGTTGCGCCCGTTGATGGGAAGGTTATCAATGCGCCGTTGTTCAATTGTGTCGGTGGTCGAAGTGCGGCTAGTTTCGATCAGTTCCGCCGTGGAACTGACATTGACTACCACCTGGGCGCCCGCAAGCCCCAGCGCGATTGGCAGGTCCGCTACCTGTCCCACGGTGATGGGCACATTTTCGACGGTAGACTTCGCGAAGCCTGCGGCCTCGACCGTAACCTGGTAGGTTCCCGGCGGCAGCAACAGGATGCGGTACTCGCCCTGGTCATTTCCGGTCCCGGAACGCTCCAAACCCTTCGCCTGATCTCGCACCATGACCGTGGCGTTGGTTACGACGCTCCCCTTGGGATCTTTCACCGTAATGTGCAGATCCCCGGTAGCCGCGCTTTGGGCGAAGCCAAATGTGGTTAGCGCCAGCATGAGCGCTATGAGCGAGACGAGCTTACGCATTGTCATAAAGTCTTTCTCCATGGGATACCTGACGAGGGTATGAGACCTGCGGACGCCCCGCAGTTTGCTGGCAGAGGGCCACAGCCAGTCCGAATCCGTCGGCAGGCTTCAGAGCAAACATTCCTGAGAAGTGTGTTCGGTGGTTTGTACAACAACAGCACATGGAAATCAAGCGCGATTACCGAGGGGCACCGGGTTGGTTAGCGCTGGATTGAGCCGGGGCGCTAGCGCGACTACCCGCTGGCGCGGATCTTTAGAGGGATATCAGCGCCTAGACTGCTTTCTCGTATTGACAGTCTTTCTTCCGCTTTCCTGCCACTTGTTCGTACACTCCAAGAATTTGCCGGGCCGAGGCGTCCCACGAGAATCTGTTGGCTTGCTCGTATCCCCGCTGTTTGTACTTCTCGCGAACCGTCTGATCCAGCAGCACACGGTGCAGCGCGCGCATGATCTCGAAGACGTTTTCCGGGTTTACCAGCACGGCCGCATGGCCTACCACCTCGGGCAGGGACGAAGTGTTGGAGGTAACCACCGGCGTGCCGTGCGCCATGGCTTCCAGCGGCGGCATCCCGAAACCTTCGTAGAGAGAGGGAAAGACGAAGATCTTGGCCGCGTCGTAGAACACGCGCAGCATCTCAATGGGGACGAACCCCATAAATCGCACATCGTTCTGCACCCCCCCGCGGATGACCGTGCGCCGTAAGTCGGGATGCTTCGACAGTTCGTCGCCAATAATGATCAGCTTCAGGTCCTGGAACTTGCCCTCCTTTTCCAGTTCGGCCTTCAAAGCGGAAAACGCTTCGATGATCCGCACCAGGTTCTTGTGCGGACTGATGCGGCCCGCATAGAGGAGAAAGGGATAAGTCACCAGGTAGCGCTCGCTGAGGACTTGCCGGTCTGTGTCCGACGCATGGCCGCGAAGGAAGCGCTCGTCAATCGCGTTGTACACCACTTCAATGCGCGCGCCTGAAATGCCGAACAGTTTCTCGATCTCGCCCTTAGTGAACTTGGAAACTGCCAAAATCCGAGCCGCCCCGTTCAGCACCCGGCGCGTGAGTTGGAAATGCAGCGAGCGCCTCAAGCCTGAGCGATCATGAGCGCGGTACATATGCTCAAGCACGTCGTGCACGGTCATCACATACGGACAAGGTAAAGTGCGCGGCATCCAGAATAAGTGCGGGATATGCACCAGATCACAATTCAAGCGCTTGAGGATGGCGCGACATTCCAGGTACCCTTTCGCAGTGGTTCCGTCGTCCAACAGCGGCACCGTCTGAAAGTTTGGCGGAAGCGGACCGATCTCCGCCACCTTCTGCGGTGAACCGATAAGAAAATATTCATTCGATTGATCCAGCCGGCCCAGCGCCCGCACCACATTCCGCGTGTAAGTGCCCACTCCGAACTCGGTCATCCGCCGGATATCAATCGCAACCTTCACGCAAGGATTTAACCATAGGGAGGAGAGGCGTGAAAACAGCAGAATAGCACCGGGGGCTGCCCGAGCCTTTTAAACACAAGCTGTTCCCGATTCACACAGTGGAGACTTGCTCCTCCCGTAAGGGTACGCTGCGTCGACATTTGACCATGACAACCAAACCGCTACAATTGGCACAGGGAAGGCAAACCATCCATGACACTTAACCTGAAACCCGAACAGCAGCGCGTGATCGACCTGGCTGTCCAGTCTGGCGCGTATCAGAACCCTGGCGAGGTACTCGATCAGGCTTTTGAGATTATCCGCGAGCAACTCGATCTTGAAGACTGGATGCTCGGACAACGCAAGGAAATAGCCGCCCACATCGCGGCGGGCTTTGCGCAAGCCGAGCGTGGCGAATTGCTCGACGGAGATGCCGCAGTAGAGATTTTGCGGCAACGACGCGCCAAGAGAATGAAACCGCAGGAATGAATGCGCCGTTTCAACTGACGCCGCAGGCTACCGAAGACCTTGATGCCATTTGGTGCACCATTGCGGAAGACAACCGGGGCGCTGCGGAACAGGTCGAGATGGAGATCCTGGCCACATGTCGCCGGCTGGCAAGGCATCCCCGCATGGGGACCAAGCGGCAGGACGTCACGATGCTGCCCGTGCGGTTCTGGACTATCCCGAGGTTCCCCAATTATGTGATCGTCTACCGTCCCGAAACCGTTCCGTTGCAAGTGGTCGCCATTCTGCACGGAAAGCGTGACCTGAAAGAGGTTCTGGAAGAGCGCTCCTGATGAGCTTCAACGGTCTCCGCGAAACCGTCCCTTCGCAGCTGAGAAGTTGCTCAAGAGCGCGTTGCATCTTGCCCGGCATTAAACCCGCACTTCCGCCTGCGCCCTGGCTCTGCGCTCCGGGTATAGCGGGAAGGTGTCCGCCAACTCCAGCACCTGCTTGCGGATTGTTGCCAGCACGGTGGCATCCGTTCGGTGATGCAGCGCCTCGGAAATCCACCGGCCGACTTGCCGCATTTCGGTTTCTTTCATGCCGCGTGTAGTCAAGGCTGGCGTGCCAATGCGGATGCCGCTGGGTTTCATGGGCGGGTTGGTGTCGAAAGGAATGGCGTTCTTGTTGACGGTGATGCCGGCCTGGTCCAGCGCTTTCTCCGCCTCGCTGCCCAGCATGCCTTTGGAAAATACGTCGACCAGCATGAGATGCGTGTCCGTCCCGCCAGAAATGATGCGGAAACCTTCCGCCGCCAACGTCTCCGCCAATAATTTTGCGTTGGCCACGACCTGGCGCGCATAATCGCGGAAGTCCGGCTGCATGGCTTCGCGGAAGCACACCGCTTTCGCGGCGATGATGTGCACCAGTGGCCCACCTTGCATGCCCGGGAAAACTACTTTATCAATCGCAGCGGCAAACTCCTGCTTGGACACGATCATTCCAGCCCGTGGTCCTCGCAGCGTTTTGTGCGTCGTCGAAGTCACAATGTGCGCGTGCGGCACCGGCGAAGGATGGACCCCTCCCGCGACCAATCCGGCAAAGTGCGCCATGTCCACCAAATAGAGTGCGCCAATCTTGTCGGCGATTTGCCGCATGCGCGCGAAATCAATAATTCGAGGATAGGCGCTGCCGCCGCCGATAATCATCTTTGGACGCTCTTTTTCGGCAAGCTTCTCCAGGTCGTCGTAATCGATGGTTTCGGTTTCCTTGGTCACGCCGTAGGGTACGACGCGATAAGTTTTTCCGGAGAAATTAAGATGGTGCCCGTGGGTG